>MDTD01021293.1_pt1 | contig 177179 bp, 182 predicted proteins | sample 811221 | NCBI WGS metagenome assembly MDTD01 (sample SAMN05326646, study PRJNA326480) | marine metagenome | isolation source: seawater | place: Pacific Ocean: South West | collected 2011
AGTTAGTTTCATTTTCTCCCTAATAAAGTCAACTAATAGTGTTCTTGGCTCTACCTCTTCTGACACATCTTGTCCATTTACATTAACATTAATCTTCATAAATATCTCCCGCAAGGATATAAGAGTGTTAAAATTATATGTTTTTAGTTTCTATAAGAGCTGTCCTTTGGTCAAGGGTTTGGTTATATATATTTTTAATTTATTTAATTAAAAACCAAAATTAGAGCTAGAATTACAATTATTAGTCCTGATACCCACATAAAAGGGCTAATTTTCAGATTATTTCTCTTGTTGCTTGTATCAGCTTCTTTGTCATTAGGTAATATATCTTCTTTTTCAGCAGTGTTATCTGACTCTAAAATTTTAGCAAAATTCTCAAAAAATTGTCCTGCAATTTTTTTAGCAGCCCCGTCTACAAGTCTTGTTCCAATTTGCGCCAATTTTCCACCAACTTGAGCTGTAGCAGAAAACCTCAAAATAGTGGTATTTTCATCTTCTTCTTCAAGAGATACATTAGCGCTACCTTTTCCAAAGCCTGCTGGTCCGCCTTGGCCTTCACCTGAAATAGTATAACTACTTGGAGGGTTTATATTTGATAAAGTGACTTTGCCATTAAATTTAGCACTTACTGGTCCAACTTTAGCTTTTACCGTGGCGATTAACTCATTTTCAGAAGTTTTTTCTATAGACTCACATCCTGGTATTGCTTCTTTTAGTACTTCCGGGTCATTGAGATTATTCCAAACTTCTTGTTTGCTGGCCTTTATTTTGTGTTCTCCGCTCATTTCCATTGGTAATACCCTATCTGTTATTGGAATATTTAAATATTCTAGATGTTATAATTTATAATTAAATAAATATAAATAAATTTATGAAATTTAATAGTTTATAGTATTATTTTATAAAGGAAGTCAAAAATAATGAAAATACGCTTGCCTAAAGTAAGAACTTCTATAGATATTGCGTCTTGGCTTATAACCAGAGGTCAGTCAGCAGGCAAAGAAATAACCCATAGAAGGTTACAGTATTTAATCTACCTATTTTTTGGAAATTATTTTAATATTGAATTTCAAAGCAAACTATTCCCTTCAACATTTGTATTAAGTAAAATTGGACCACTTGAACCAAATATTTATCTTTTGTACAACAAAATTAATTTGGAAGAAATAGGTAGTAGTATACCAGAAAATATTGAGGATTACCTTCTTAAAGTTTGGAAGAAATATGAAATCTATGATGTGGAATCACTTGAAAAAATAATAATTGAAAATAGCATATGGAAAGAAATATTATTACAACCAATTGGAAGTGAAATATCTGAAAATCTAATTATTAAATCTTTTGTAAGTTCTTCAGATATCAATAATAATACTTATACTAATATAGTAGATAATGATAAAGAGTATTGGACTTTGAGTGGTAAAAAAGCAGAAAGATGGATACCTGGTTTATCAAAAAAAAATAAATAGAATTATGAAAAAGAATTTAAAAATAAGAGGGCTTAAAGTTCCTCCATCGATCATTTTATCAAATTTTTGTGATGATGAAAGAATTAAAAATAACTATGACATATCATTTGAAATATGGGAAAACAAGGATCAACAGGAAGAGGAATTAAAAAATTTCGATATTGATTTATGTATTATTCCTCTTAACTTATCATATAAGCTATTTAAAAATGGATCCCCCTTAAAACTTTTATGTGTTAATATATGGGGAATTTTACACGTAATGTCCATGAGTTTTAAGGAAATATCTTGGAATGATATGTTAGGTAAATCAATTGCAATTCCAATGAAAGGAAATATGCCTGATACAATATTTAAAGTTTTAACTAATAAAAATAATTTGAAGATATTTGAAAATTGTGAGGTTAAATATTGTGATAGTTATCAGAGTGCCTACGAAAAATTAGTTAAAGGAGAAATAGAGTTTGCTGTATTACCAGAACCCTACGCTAGTGATATTGAGCTTAGAGGTGCCAATAGAGTTCTAAATTTACAAAACGAATGGGGAAAAAGTTTCCAATCAAAACCTCGCTACCCTCAAGCCTGTAGTGTAATTAATAATAGAATAAGTGAAGAAGAATACAAAATATTTTATGAAGTATTAAAATTATCAACTATAAAAATTTATGAAGATATGCATGCCTCTTCCTTAAAAGGTGAGGATTTATTAGGTATAAATAAAGAAATTATTTATACTAGTTTTTCTTATTGTAATATGGAAACTATTTCTGGAACTGACTCTCTAAAAGAAATTAATAGTTTTTTTGAAATTCTAGAAAATTTTTCAGATGAACAAAATGAATTAAATGAATTAAATGAATTTATTGCTCTATAATTTTCAACTTAGAAAAGTTAATATTAAAAATAAGACAAAGATAACAATTACCCAGAAAATTGTTCTCCCAGTAGGGAGTGTTTTGGCAAGAATACCTGAAGGCCCATGGTACTTTATTAAATGATCAATAAATGAACTGATTTGTTCAGGGGTGCCTCCTTTAATACCATCAGAGAGGATTTTAAGCTCTTTCGAAAAGAAGTTAATTATCCTTAAACTTACAACTCTAAAAAGCCAGTCTGTATCAAGACTAATAGTTAAAGTTCTTTTCATTTGAGGAAGTAAAATAAAGAATGCTAAACCAGCGAATAAAAGAAGTTGAAGATAAGCAATAACATGACCAAATGTATAAGGAACATAATCTACTTCAAATGGAAGTAGAGAGTATAAAACAGAGGGAAATATTCCAATTAAAATACATATCGCTGAAAATATAATCATAGAAATTTTCATATTAAATGGTGGATCTTTTGGCCTTAAGCCTGAGTCTTTCTGAAAAAAAACAAACCAAGGAAATTTTATACCTGCATGTAAAAATACTCCAGCAGATGCTGCAGTTAGTAAAAACCAAACATATGTTAAATGTAGATCTGCGGCACTTTGACTGATCATTGATTTAGATATGAAGCCAGATGTTAAAGGAAAGGATGAGATAGCCAAGGCTCCAATAATACCACAAATTGTTGTTATTGGCATTGTTCTGTATAAACCGCCTAAATCAGTGCATTTCCTTTTGCCTGTCATATATAGCACAGAACCAGCTGACATTAATAATAGTGCTTTGTATATAATATGAGCAAAAGCATGAGAAGCCGCACCATTTATTGCCATTTCAGTTCCAATTCCAATCCCAGTTACCATAAACCCAACTTGGTTAACTATAGAATAAGCAAGTATTCTTCTCATATCATTTTCTAAAAGTGCATAGATTATTCCATAAAAAATCATTATAAGACCAATATAAACTAGTATTTCTGTACCAGGAAAAGTTTTAATTAAAACAAAGACAGCTGTTTTTGTTGTAAAAGCTGATAGAAAAACCATTCCTCCTGCAGAAGCCTCAGGGTAAGCATCGCCTATCCATGAAGATATAGGCCAAGCCCCAGCATTTATAAGTATTCCAATAAGCATTAGCCATTGCGCCCACGAATCAAGACTTACAGCAGTAAAGTTTGAACTGCCAGTTTGGTTGATATTTCCGATGATACCGATCATTAGAATAACGCCACCAAGAAAATGAACTAATGCATATCTTAGACCTGCCTTATGGGAGGTTAACTCTAGACCATTCCAGATAACCATTGTTGATCCAATAGCCATTATTTCCCAAAAGACAAACATGGAAATTAAATCACCAGAAAAAGTTACACCAATAGCACTACCAGCATAAATAAAGGCAAAACCAAGCTCTTTATTTTTAATGTTGTTTATTGAAAATATAGTCCCCCCAAGAGCCATTATAGAAAATATAAGACCAAAAAGTCTGCTAAGTTTGTCTCCTTCTATAATTTCAATAGAATAATCTAAAAAATTCCCCTTAAGCGAAACACCATCTGGGATTTGTAAGACAATAAATATGGTAATAATTGGAGCTACAAAAGCAATAATCCTGAATAGTTGTTTTGGAACTATTAGAAGAAGAAATCCGGCGATTATTAGTATTATGCCTGGAGGAATAAAATTAATCATCGTAATAATTATCTTTTCTTTTAACAAATAAAGCTAAAAATTTTGAAATAAAAACCATTATTACACAAGCTATGAAACCATACCATGCATTGAAACCAAATGTTTCATCGATGATAAAGTGGCCATGTATATGTCCAAAAAACTGAAGAAGTACAACAATACCAAGAATTAAAAACATAAGTATCCATAATAATTTTATTGTTGATGATCTTACTAACCAGTGAATATTTTTACTTTCTTTTGATTTCATGAATTATGTTCCTATTAATTTTGCAATTTCATAAATTGGGTTTGGAAATAAAAATAATAAAAATATTAAAGATACAGATACTCCTAAAGCAATTAAAATAGCAATAGGGGCCTCGGAATGCTCAAACTTAGAAACAGAAGTTTGAAAGAAAGCTGCATAAATTACTGGGAGTAAATAAGCTGCAGAGAGAAGAGTGCTAATTATTAAAACCAATAGGATTATAAATTCTTCGTTTTGGATAGCTGCGAGCAGAATGTACCATTTACTAATAAAACCTCCAGTTGGCGGTAGACCTATTATTGAAAGTGATCCGATTGTGAAAGCTGCCATAGTCCAAGGCATAACTTTTCCAATACCCTTGATTTGACTTATTTCAGTTTTGCCTGATGCAACGTAAATCGCTCCAGCACAGAAAAACAACGTAATTTTTCCGAAAGCATGAGAGGCAATATGCATTGTGCTTCCAATTATGCTGGTTGTATTTACAATCATAGCAGCAAGAACTATATATGAAAGCTGACTAACTGTGGAATAAGCAAGCATTCTTTTTATATTATCCTGTTTCAAAGCAACAATTGAGGCTACTACAATGGTTATTGCTGCAATATACATGGCAAATTGGCTTGCTCCATTAGAAAATAAATTTTCTACACCAAAAGTAAACACAGTCACTTTTAAAACAGAGAAAACACCCGCTTTTACTACTGCTACTGCGTGTAACAATGCACTTACCGGTGTTGGCGCTACCATTGCTGCGGGGAGCCATCTATGAAAAGGCATAACACCGGCTTTTCCTATTCCAAAAATAAATAATAAAAGAATTAAACCAGTCATAAATGGTGATAATTTTCCATCTAAAATACCGCCAGGAGTAAATTCCGTGGTACCAGTTATTGACCATACCCAAATTATAGCAAACAAGAAAAAAACTACAGATGTTGTTAAAAGTATACCTAGGTAAGTTCTTCCGCCTTTTTTAGCATTTGCAGTCTGGTGATGAGTAACTAAAGGGTATGTAGATAATGATAGTGCTTCGTAAAATATGAATAATGTAATAAGGTTACCAGCATATGCCACACCCATTGTTGCTGCTATTGCTAAAGCAAAGAAAGAGTAAAACCTAGTTTGATTTTGTTCTTTTTTCCCTCGCATGTAACCTATGGAATAAATTGATGTAACTATCCATAAACCACTTGCAATTAAACCAAAGATTAAACCAAGAGGTTCCGGGGAAAATTGTATTGACCCGCCTGGGAAAAAATTTATTAAAACAAAACTTGTACCTTTTGGAATGTTAATAGCATTAATTGTTAAGAATATATTGGCTATAAATAAAGTTGATGCTGTAAGGATTGTTACTGAATCTCTTATATTGGGGTTTTTTCTAGAAAGCAAAATTAATATTATACCTGCCAATGGAATAGTTAGTGTTAGTATTAAGAGAATATTATTACTCATTATTCAGAAATTCCTAATATGTACTCTGCAGCTTCATTAGCTAGACCTGCTGAAAAAGATGTTTCTATTCCAAAATAAATTGTCATTGCAACCAGAATATATAGTGGAATTACCATTGATAAAGGTGCTTCTTTAACTTCTGGTGAATTTGGGTCAGAACGAAAATACATTACCTCCACTACTCTCCATACATATACCAATGCTAAAAGTGAAGTTAATAATAATATAATTGCTAAAGGCCACCAACCTTTATCAATTGCTCCTAGTACCAAATACCATTTACTTATAAATCCAGCTGTAAGTGGAACACCGATTAAACTTAGCCCGCTTATTACTATCGCAAAAGCTGTAAATGGCATTTTTTTACCCAATCCGTTTATATCTTTAATCTTAACTGAACCTATAACAATAGCTACACAACCCATCGCTAAGAAAAGAGCACCTTTACTCAGTGCATGATTAAATATATGAACAATTGCTGCGGTCAAACCATTTATATTATTAAAGCTAATTCCTAGTACTATATAGCCAACTTGTGCTAAACTAGAGAATGCTAAGAGTCTTTTTATATTCGTTTGAAATATAGCAACTATTGAACAAACAACAATTGCAATTATTGATAGAGATGCAAGTATTTCTGCTGTTGGATATTTAGAAAAAACAAAATCTGACCCAAAAACACTGTATCCAAATCTTATAAGAATATAAATTGCTACTTTGGTCGCGGTTGCTGATAGGAAAGCTGAGACAACAGAAGGTGCATATGTGTAAGCATTAGGAAGCCATAGATGAAGAGGAAATAGTGCAAGTTTTAATAAAATACCTATGGAAATAAAAGCAAAAGAAACTAGGATAGCTTTTGTGTCATAAACTTTAGGAAGCCTCTCTGCTAGGTCAGCCATATTTAAAGTTCCAGTCATTGAATACATTAACCCTACACCAATGAGGAAAAAGGTTGCACCAACTGTTCCCATTACTAAATATGTAAATGCGGCCGAAACAGCTCTTCTATCTTTCCCCATTGCTATCATTGCGTAAGACGATAGAGAGGAAATTTCTATGAAAACAAAAACATTAAATGCATCTCCTGTGATAGTCATACCTAGAAGACCTGAAAACATCAAAAGGTATCCAGTATAGAACAGATAAATTTTTTCTGACTCAATTTCAAAATTAACACTTTTCTTTGAGTAAAGTGTTACTATTGAGCTAATACCTGAAATAATTACCAATATAAATGAATTCAAAATATCAAGTCTATACTCAATGCCTACTGGAGCTAACCATCCTCCTAAGGCATAGCTTATTATGCCTTCCTGTAAAACTTGTTGTAAAAGAATTAAAGAAATAAGAAAAGATAAAATACTTACTACCTGACTAACCAAGCATGCTATCTCTTTATTTCTAAGGACAACACATAAAGGTGCAGCAATTAAAGGGATTACAACTTGTAAAGCTGGTAATTGAGATAACATTCTAGTCTTCTTCCTTAGAGTCTAATTCAGCTATTTCATCTTCTTCAATAGTGCCATAGCTTTCGTAAATTCTTACCACTAAAGCAAGTCCAAGTGAGGTAGTTGCAACACCCACAACAATAGCAGTTAGAATTAAAACATGAGGAAGAGGATTTGAATATAATTCAGTATTTTTTTGTAAAATTGGTGCAGTCCCTCCACTAACTTTACCGAAAGTTATATACAAAAGAAATACTGAGGCTTGAAATATATTTAGCCCTACTATTGTTTTAACTAAGTTTCCTCTAGCTATAAGAGCGTAAAAACCAATCATCATTAAAAGAATAGCGACCCAGTAATTTATATGACTTATAACTAATTCCATGAACTACTGCTTTCTTCCAGCAAACATGTAAAAAATAATTATCATTACAGCAGCAACAGTGATTCCTACTCCAATTTCAACAAGAATAATTCCAATATGTTGGCCTTCTTTTGGAGAATGAGCTAATACTCCATACTCTAAAAAATTTGCACCTAATAGTTGGGTAACAATACCAACACCAGCATATAGAAGAAAACCTAAAGCAATTAGGGATGTTACTATTTTTTGAGGGGCTACACTCTTAAGAGCATCAAGGCCAAATATTAACCCATATAAAATCATTGCTGCTCCAATAATTACCCCAGCCTGAAAACCTCCTCCAGGTCCATAGTCTCCATGAAACTGAACATATAGACCAAACAGTATGATACCTGGAATGGCTAATTTAGCTATTACTCTTGGGATTGTATGATGCTTCATGATTTATCTTCTAACTTATTTTTTGCATTTGTGTGTTTGTTCATTTTTTTTCTAGACAAGAGTAAAAGAACTCCAACACCAGCTGTAAAGATTACCCCTACTTCACCCAGAGTGTCATATCCTCTATAGCTTGCTAGAACCGCAGTAACTATATTAGGCATACCAGTATGTTTATATGTATTTGAAATATATTCAGGTGCTACATGCATATGAACAGGTGCATAAGGGTCTCCAAACATTGGAAGATCCCAAGTTCCATAAACCAAAAGTGAACCAGTTCCAATTACAATTAATAAAGGTAAAAGAGAACTTTTATATGAGATTTTTTCTCTGTTTCCTGTAATTGCTAAAACACCAAGCATTAAAACAGTTGAAATTCCTGCACCTACGGATGCTTCTGTAAAAGCAACATCAACAGCATCTAAAACAACAAAAATACTAGCCATTAATAAGCTATAAATACCACTCAGCATAGCAACAGCAAATAGATTCCTTACATAAATTACTGCTAAGGCTGTAATTGCAAGAAATATAACAAGTATTAAATCAATATATATCTCAATACTCATAATTCAAATTAATCCTATTGTTTTTTCCAGGGTTTTAAATTACTTGCTAAACCTGCTCTCGCAAGAGCATGAGTACCAGTTGGGCTGGTAAAAAATATAAAAATTAAAACTAAAATTAACTTTATTATTGTTAAAAAAGAATCACATTGTAGCATTAGACCGCAAAGAATAGACCAGGCTCCAAGAGTGTCCGTTAGTCCTGCCGCGTGAAGTCTTGTAAAAAAATCCGGAAATCGAAGAACTCCAATTGCTCCTACAATACTAAAGTAGCTGCCAATAATTATTAATAACCAACTTAATATATCTAACACATAACTCATTATTAATTATTTTCACTTTCAGTTTTGTTTGGATCTAACGAGTTAGCAAACTGTCCATATCTAGTATATTTTAACATTGCTATTACCCCTATAAAATTAATAAGTGCATAAACCATTGCTATATCAACAAAGTCTGGTCGGTTTGTTAGAAAACCAATCGCGACAATAAGTATAGTTGTTTTTGTTCCGACCATATTTAATGCAAGTATTCTATCATAGGTAGAGGGCCCATTAATTGCTCTTATTAGTGCAAGTCCAATGGTAGTAAGTATGGCTATGGTTGATAATAAAAACATTAATTACCCAAGTTCTTTATTTTTTTTTCCATTAATCCTGCCTTTAATTCTTTAGCAAAAATATTATCAAGTGAATGAACTAGTATATCTCCACTCTCATCCAACCTTACAGATACTGTTCCTGGCGTTAAAGTGATTGAGTTAGCATAGTTTGTTCTATCTAAGTCACTTTTTTGATTCATTGGAATCATTATCATTTCCGGGTTGATATTAATTTTTGGTGATAGTATTCGGATCGATACTTGAATATTTGATTTAATTATTTGCAACAATAGCCATAACCAATAAATAGGAATTTTCCAAGTTAAATGGACAGGGTGACCTTCTTTGTCCACTAGGTCCATTCTTGTTGCAATATAAGTTGTAAATAAAACAGATATTAACCCAAAAAACAACATTAACGGATTGTAGTGTCCGGACAATAGTAACCAAATTATTGATAAAAAAATAAATAAGCTTAGAGCTCTAGGTTTAAGCAATAAATATCCTCCAAAAACTAAGAAATTTCCTTATAAATATCAACAAACCATAAACTATATCCAATTTCCATACAAAAATAATGTAACAAATAAATATATTTGTTTAATAATTTAATTTTTCATTTAAATAACTGAAAATAAACAAAAAATTAATATAATTTGCTTTAATAACACCCAACTCAATAGACAAATTGCAGATTTAAGTAATATAATTAATTTATTAAGTTGTTTAATTGTAACTAGAGGTTTGGCAGGCAGGCTATGGTGGAGGAGCAGCCTGAAGACTCCTTGGATCCCTATAAGGAAGCTAAAGAGATTAGTGGTAGGGTCAAGTGGTTCAATACGGCAAAAGGTTTTGGTTTTTTATCTACTGATGGAGATGAAGGGGATATCTTTGTTCATCTTTCAGCTTTAAGGCAAGCTGGTCATCAATCAATAGTAGAGGGAGCAACTCTCACGTGTAAGGTTGTTGAAGGCCCGAAAGGTTTGCAAGCTATTGAAATTATTAGTGTAGACAAATCAACTGCTTCTGATGGCATTATTGAATTAGATGAAGATGATGAAGAAATTATAGAGCCAGAGAGTGATTTTGAGCAAGCAACAGTTAAGTGGTTTAACCCAGATAAAGGTTACGGTTTCATAACTAAAGGTTCAAATGATCCAGATGTTTTTGTGCATGTTAAAACTCTTAGGAGAGCTCAAATAAAGGTTCTGATTCCAGGACAGACCGTAAGAATTAGAGTTGGAACAGGTCCTAAAGGCCCTCAGGTAGCAATAATTGAATTAGAAGATTAAATAAATTTACTATTCCAATTCAACCCCATAACGTTGCCAATTTAGAGCTTTATTAATACTTTTTTCTTCTTGAAGATATTTTGCAAATCTTTCATACCTTTTTTGATTCATTGCTGCTGGCCTTAGAGCAAATCTGGGAATGGTATCAAACCATGCTTTTCTGTTTAGCTTATCATTTAGCTCAGGTCTATCTTTGATAAATAGACTCCAGCTTTCATTAGGATGATTTATTAAGTAATGGATTCCTTTTTCAGTTGCTCTTAAAAAGCGTTGAATTTTATTATTATCATTTAAATTATCTTTGTGGGTTACAAAAATTAATTCATCATAAGGTGGAACGCCATGTTCCTCTACAAAAAACGCTTTACCAGTTTTATTAAGTAAATCTAATTGGTTAAGTTCAAAATTTCTGAATGCTCCAATTACTGCATCAACCTTTTTGCTAATCAAAGCAGGCGATAAACTAAAGTTAACATTTATAAGTTCAACGTCACTTAAATGAAGACCTTGAGATCTTAGCATAGTTTTTAAAAGGGTATCTTCAAAACCACCTACAGAATATCCAACTTTTTTTCCTTTGAGATCTGAAATATTTTTAATATTCCCATCTTTAAGGACTAGCAAACAATTTAAAGGTGTTGCAACAAGTGTTCCAACACGAATTAGAGGAAGGCCTTGATCAACCTGCATATGTAACTGAGGTTGATATGAAATAGCAAGGTCAATTTTCTTTGCTGCGGCAAGTTTAGGTGGATCATTGGGATCTGCAGGAACTATTAAATTTACTTTTATATTTTCATCGTCAAAGTAGCCTTTCTCAAGGGCAATATAAAGGGGAGCATGATCTGGATTTATAAACCAATCTAGCATTACTGTAATTTCATTATTTGCTTTGGATGAACTGCAAAAAACAAAATAAAATAAAATTATTATATATTTTAATTTAAAATTCATTATTTTTATCCTTTTTTTACCATCTAATTAAAATTTTAATAATTTGATCTATTGAAAAATAAATTATTAAAGACGTGAAAATTATTACAATCAAAGAAGCAAACATTAAGTTAATTTGAAATTTTGCGTTAGATTGTAGCATAAGGTAACCTAAGCCGGATCCTGAACCAACCCATTCCCCAACTATTGCACCTATTGGTGCAACAGCAGCTGCTACCCTTAAACCTGATCCAAAACTAGGTAAGGCTGCAGGTATATGTATGTGCCTCAATATTAGATATTTAGACAATTGTGTTTTATTAGACATAATATTTGCCAGTTGTATCCAGTCTTTTCTTGTGTTTTTAAGACCATCAAGAAAATTAGCAGTAATTGGGAAGAATATAATTAATATAGCCATAGCAACTTTAGATGATATTCCATAACCAAGCCAAAGAACTAGTAATGGAGCTATCGCAAAAACAGGAATTGCTTGGCTTGCAACCAAAAGGGGTAAAAGCCATATTCTCGCCGGTTTGAACAAAAATATTGTGAGAGCGCCTATGATGCCCAATAATGTTCCTAATATAATACCGAGAATTATTTCTAATAAAGTTATTTTAAAGTGATAAAATAAAATTTGATATTTTGACTTCATCTCTAGAAAAACTTCTAAAGGAGCTGGCAAAATATATTTTGGTACACCTGTAAATATTATTACTATTTGCCAAATAAAAATTAAAGTGCAAAATATAATTAAAAAAGATACCAGTAAATTAAAAATTTTATTTTTTGATATTTTATTTATCATATTAATATTAAAGATCCAATATACTTAAAATTTTATTATAAAGATCTATTATCATCTTATCCTTTTTTTTGTAATATAATATTTCTTCAGAACTAAATATTTTAAAAATTTTTGCAGGGCTGCCTTTGAGAATTAATATTTGGTCTGATAACTCAATTGCCTCCATTATATCATGTGTAACAAGAATTAGTGTTTTATCTTTAACAAGGTGTTTAGTTAATTTAATGAGCTTATTTTTTGTATTTGTATCAAGAGAACTAAATGGTTCATCCATAATCACTAGAGGTCTATCTTCAATAAAAGTTCTAGCAAGGGCTGTTCTCTGTTTCGTGCCACCTGATACTTGATTAGGAAAACTATTCAAGAATTCATTTAGACCTAGAATGTTTGTTAAATAGCTAAATTTTTCAGATGAATAATTTTCTTGTCTAAGCTTAAATCCTAGTGTTATATTATTTTTTATCTTTAACCAAGGTAATAGTTGATCAAATTGATCCATATAGGTTATCGAGTTATGTATACTATTGTTATTATAATCAACAATACTACCAAGGTTTGGTTCTTTAATTCCAGATATCAATTTGATTAATGTGCTTTTACCTATTCCATTATTTCCTAGAATTGAAGTATTATTTTTTGGAGGAAACTTTACCGAGAAATCTCTGAATAATATATTATCATCATATTTGAAATCAATTTTATCAATTGAGATACCTAATGGTGAGATATATTCATTGTTTTTTTTATATACTTTTTCCATATAAGCGTTCCTCCGCCGGCATTAACCGGATCAGGTATAGGAGTCGTTTCAAGGAAACCTCTCAGCACTTAAGCTCCTCCCGCAAAAATATAAATATAGAGTTGTTTTAATCTATTTTGCAATATAAGAATTATAGTTATGACAAAAAAAAATCTATTTTTTATTATATCTCTGATATTACTCTTATTTTTTACATTTGTAATAAATGCAAAAACTTCATCTTCCCAAGAAGTAGAAGATCAAAAATCAATATATTTTGATAAAGGTAGGGTAATTATATTTAATGATAATGGTAAACTTGTAGAATTTACCGTTGAGGTCGCAGATAACAAGAAAAAAAGACAAAGAGGTTTAATGTTTAGGAGATCTCTAAATATTGAGGCTGGAATGTTGTTTGAGTTTAAAAAAAATAAAAGAGTTTCTTTTTGGATGAAGAATACATACATACCATTAGACATAATATTTATTGACCAAAGGGGGTATATAGTTAAAACGTATGAGAATGCGACACCACATTCTACTAAATCAATTGATTCCGAATATTTAATTATACGTGTTTTAGAAATAAATGCAGGTTTAATAGAAAAGTTTAATATAAATATAGGTGATAAGGTGGTATATAAATTTTTCGATGAAGAATAATAAATTTAATGAACAGTGATTTTATTATGAATCCTCCTAAAGGGTTTAAACTAATTGAAAATAGATCCGATTTCGGAAATCTTATTGGACCTATTTATTATAAAAAATTGGATAATACTGAAATTTTTGGATTTAGAGCTCAACAAAAACACATAAATATTGGTGGGTATGTCCATGGTGGAATGTTATCCTCTTTTGCTGATATAGTCATGGGGCAATTTGCCAACAGAAATTATGATTACTTAACTGTGACAATTAATATGAGTGTTGATTTCATTTCTTTAGCTAGAAAAGATGAGTGGATTACTGGAAAAAGTAAATTAATAAAAAAGGATAATAAGTTTATTTTTTTAGAGGTTGAGGTTATGTGTAATAAAAAAGCTATACTTTTTGGGACTGGAGTGTTTAAAATAATTAAATTAAAATTTAAACCTAAAGAGAAAAATTAAAAGGATTAGGTATGAGTGAGTTTATACATTTGAATAGAAGTTTTTTATTTGTTCCTGGTGATAGGCCCGAAAGATTTGATAAAGCAAAAAATAGTGGTTGTGATGCTATTATTATTGACTTAGAAGATGCTGTGTCAACAAATAAAAAAGATTTAGCAAGAGAAATTGTTATAGATTATTTTTCTAAATTAAATAAAGGAGAAGTAAGATCTTTTGTAAGAGTTAATTCAATAAAAACCTATTTTGGGCTTAAAGACGTTACAGCTTTTATTGATAATGGGTGTTTGCCAGATGGAATTGTTTTACCAATGGTTGATTCTGCTGAAGAAGTTATATTGTTAGATGAAATTATAAAAAAATACAAACCAGATATTTCAATTTTTGTTGTAATTGAGACACCGAAAGGACTTTCAAACGTAATATCGATAGCTAGTGCAACTAGTAATGTTGAAATTATTGGTTTTGGATCTGCTGATTTTACCTCCCAAACTGGATCAAGTTTATCTTGGAATTCCCTTCTTTACGCAAGAAGTAAAATAATTAATGCAGCTGGTATAGCTGGAATTACTGCTGTTGATGGTGTGTGGCCAGATATAAATGATGAGGAAGGACTTTTGAATGAAACAAAAAAAATTGTTGATATAGGATTTAAAGGTAAGATAGCTATCCACCCAAAACAAATACCAGGAATTCATCAAGCTTTTTCTCCAAATCAAGAAGATGTAAATTTTGCTAAAGAGGTGATTGATGCCTATGAAGCAGCAAAGGGCGGGGTTATATCAGTAAGAGGAAAAATGATTGATGAGCCGCTTGTAATTTCTGCCAGAAGAGTTTTATCATTATCTGAAAGAGAATAACTTAAAGTATGGGGTTTTAATCATGTCATATGGATCTAAAGAGATTGGGCCGAACAGGTTTAGAGAATCAATTGGAAGGTTTTATGAAGACTTTGAAGTAGGACATATCTTTGAACATAGGCCTGGAAGAACAATAACAGAAACTGATAATATTTGGTTCACTAATTTAACTATGAATACTCATCCTATACATTTCGATGTAGCATACGCAAAAAAAAGTGAGTTTAAAAAGCCTCTTGTAAATTCAGCTTTAACTTTATCAATGGTCGCAGGTATGAGTGTAAGTGATACAAGTCAAAAAGCTATAGCTAATTTAGGATGGAATAATATTAAATTAGTTGCCCCAGTTTTTGTTGGTGATACTCTTTATGCTGAGAGTGAGGTCTTGTCAAAAAGAGAGTCTAATTCTAGAAAAGGTCAGGGTATTATAAGTATAAAAACTATTGGAAAAAAAGATGATGGAAAAGTTTTTATGACTTATGAAAGGACTTTTCTTATCCCAAAAAAGGGTTTCAGTATAGATGAATTAGCAAATTATTAAGATTGTTTACATAACTTTTTAAATTAAACTGATGTTTGCAATCAAATGGGAATTTAATAAATTTTATCAATTATTTAAAAATTTTTTTCAAATTTGAAATAACTTTTTCATTTCTGAAGTGAGAGAACTAGCTCCTCCTAAGGACCATCCACCATCAACTGGTATTACTGTACCAGAAATAAAACTAGCATGTTCAGAGCTAAGAAACATCGCAGTATTAGCAATATCAATTTTTGTTCCAATCCTCTTAAGTGGAACAGACTCAGTCGTAGCATTTAAAATTTCTTCAGTTGGTGCAAGTCTTTTCATACCTTCAGTATCCAAGATAGGCCCAGGTGATATAGAATTAACCCTTATACCTTCTTTTCCCCATTCCATGGCTAAAACCTTTGTTACCATATCAACACCAGATTTTGCGGCACAAACATGTATTTGAAACTCAAGAGGGATATATGCTTGAGGAGCAGAAATATTAATTACAGATGCCCCTGGTTTTTTTAAATAAGGATATGCGGAACGCATAACATGGAATGTGCCTAACAGGTCAATATCAACAACTGCTTTAAAACCATTAGAACTTATACCCATAGCTGGGGCTGGAAAATTTCCTGCTGCACCTGATATAAGGACATCAATCTCACCATGTTGTTCATTAAATTTTTTAAATATTTCTTCAACAACTTTATAATCTCTAACATCACCAGCATGTCCTATGGCATTGTGTTTATGTTTTGATAGAAGGTTTACAGCATCATCAACTTTTTTTTCTGAACGACTTGCAACTGCAAGTTTTGCTCCTGATTGGGCAAACTTTTCGGCTATTCCTAAATTAATACCACTTGTTCCGCCAATTACTACAACAGACTTGTCTTCAAAGTTAATTTCCATGAATTTACTCTATAAATTAAAATATTTAATAAATTAATCCCTTGTAAAAAATGTAGATTTACCCAGCATTGGCATTCCAACGTATCCTCTTACTTCTAATCTTCCATTTTTTAATTTCATCAGGGCTGTGTATGTCTTACCATCTCTACCATTATATACCGTTCCGTCACCCCACTTACCTTTTCCTTTCTTTTTTAAACCATCAAGAAATTGCATTCCAAGTATTGGCCTAGTTCTTAAACTTTCGTTTTCATTTATTTTGTCTAATTTTGGTTTCCCAGTTTCAGGATCTATAGGTTCCTTTAAAGAGAAAACTTTTGCACAAATTGCATCACCACATTTGTAAAATTCATAAACAGCATCTCTTTCTTCTGGTATCCATTTACCTAAAATATCGCTATCTGCATTTGCATTTAACCCGAAAAATAAAGCAAAAAATGTTACTAAACCAAAAAGTTGAAATATTTTTTTCATTGATTCATCCCCTGAATTTATTTGTATGAACTGCAATAAAATATATAATAAGTTAAGATTTATTTTAAAGCAAATTTTATAATAAAATAAGTAGATTTTTTGATATTGGGAAAGATTAATGAATAAAATAAAACCAGAACAGCTTGAACAAGTAATTGGTAAAGATTTAGGTTTCTCTGATTGGTATCAGGTCGATCAAAGTCTAATAAATAATTTTGCAAAGTGTACTAATGATGAACAGTTTATTCATATAGACGAAGAAAGGTCAAAATTAGAGAGTCCTTATGGAGGAACTATAGCACATGGCTTTTTATCATTATCTTTATTAACAAAATTTGCAAATGAATCAAATTTTTCAATTGAAAATACTAAAATTGTCATAAACTATGGTTTTAATAAAATTAGATTTATTCAACCAGTTAGATCAGGTGAAAAAATTAGAGCTAAATTTTCTCTATTAAATTTTTCTAAACGTAAAAAAGACGAAATATTAGTTACATATGGAGTAAATGTTGAATTAGAAAATGATCAGAAACCAGTTCTTTTTGCAGAGTGGCTAATATTATTATTGCTCAATTATTAAGAAGAACGATCAATTAAGTTTTTAATAATTTATTTAATTATTTAATTTGAAATTAGTTAACTACTTAATAGTTTGCAAATAATTTAAAATATAATTGTGGAGGATACATGGAAAATCTTTTTTCGGTTAAGGGAAAAATAGCTTTAGTAACTGGTGGTTCTAGAGGTATTGGTAGAATGATAGCAGAAGGTTTAACTTTAAACGGAGTAAAAGTATTTATTGTATCTAGAAAAAAAGAGGATTGTATTAGTGCAGCTAAAGATATAGCTAATAAGTCAGAAGGAGAATGCTATCCAATTATAGCAGATTTATCTAAACTTGAAGAAATTGAATTTGTAGTAAATAAATTTTTATCCAAAGAGAGTCACCTAGACTTTTTAATTAATAATGCGGGTGCATCCTGGGGGTCACCAGTTGAAGAGTTTACTGAATTTGGATGGAATAAAGTTATGGATTTAAACCTAAAATCTATGTTCTTTATAACGCAAAAATTTATTCCAATATTAAAAATTAATGCCTCAAATAATGAACCTTCAAGGGTAATAAATATAGGTTCTATAGATGGAATAATTAATTCACAATTCGAGAATATTTCTTACAGCGTTTCTAAGGCTGGTGTTCATCATTTGACAAAGATACTTGCTAAATCATTAGTACACAAAAATATAAATGTTAATGGAATTGCTCCCGGCCCTTTTCCGTCCTGGATGCTATCTACTGGCGTAGGTATGAAAGGGAAAGTTAAAGGTGTTGACTGGTCTATTGTTAGCAAAAAAGTTCCAAGATCAAGGATTGGATCTATTGAAGATATAGTAGGAACTACAATATATCTATGTTCAAGGGCAGGTTCATATGTAGTTGGAGAAACAATAGTTTGCGATGGAGGTTTGGTCGCATGTTCATAATAAATCAAGCTTTATTTGATTTTTTCAAGGATACATTTATATTTTAGTGGGTTTGTGCCAGTAAATTGAATTATTCTGTTATATTTTTTAGAGTATCTTGTTCTTTGCGTTGCCTTAAAACCTTCTGAGCTAATTTTAACAATAAATTCAATCAACTCATCATCACCAAAAATTGTCTTTTGTTTAATTTTCTTATTTATTTTGATCCAAGACATTCCAGTAATCATATTGCCTCCGGAGTACAATGTTGCATCACCTAAAAGAGTTGTTTTAAGCTTCATTTCATTTAAGAAAGATATAATTTTTGATTTATCAACAACTAATTTTGCCTCGTCACTATTTTTGCTAGGTTTAAATGAATTAAAAAGGCCGTGTATCATTGCTAGATTTTTATCAGTTATATAATTACCCCCTTTAAATTTTAGCCTAGATCCAGAAATATTCCATTTAGTTTGATCATCATTTTCATGTGATAAGTCAAGAATCCAACTCTCCATGAAATTACGACCACAATTATAGATTAAGTGCTAACCTTTAGATTTATCAGAGGAAATAGCTTTATTTGAAAAAAAAGGAATACAGAATATAATGATAGTATAAAATAATATTTTTTTTGTTTTCATAATTAGCAGTACCTGCAATAACTAAGGTTTTAAATTTTTCAAATGTATTTTTTAAAGTATATTACTGAAATAATTATGATACTAGTAATTTATGGAAGTTCTCTGGTCCATGCTGAAACTCTTAATATTAATTGTGGGGTGCCAAGTTATCTTAAATGGGGTGAGTATTCAGAAAAATGGGAAAAACCACAGAACCCTATTTATCGAGAAATGATAATTCAGATAGATTTTGATTTGTATAGATCAAGAGTAAAATATCAAAATAAATGGTACTCTTGGGCTTACTCAAATACAGAAAATGATATTATTAAATGGAAATACAGTAAGAAATTTAGCTATAGTTATAATCTAAAAAAAAATGAACTTATTGAGAAACAAGATGAACTTTTATTTAAATATTTAAATTGTAGATCAGTTCTTTAAATGTGGTCTTATTTCTTCACCAAATACTTTTATACCAGAAACATAATCATTCCAAGAAAACATAAAGCCATCAGTATTTGTTCTTTCAATAATATTATCCAATTTCTCTGCTACTGTTTTTGGGCTTCCATAAATTACTGGTGCTGATGTAAAAGCCATATTACCATCTTCAAGAGGTTGATTTAATGCGGCTTGCATGGCTTCACTTCCACCCCCTTTATTTGTGTCAAGCATTGAGCTAGTGATCATAGTTTCGATTGCTTCTTTGTCAGCTTTATCAATAATATTTTGTCCAATAGTCTTGGCTTCACTATCAGTTTTAGCGGTTATGATGTGTGCATAAAGGTAAGATCCAAATTTTTTTTTATTATTTTTATTTTCTTCAAGGTAATTAATTACTTTGGGGTGCCCAAACATAAATCTTTGATTTGCAAATTTATCACAAAATTCTATTCCTGCTGGTGATTGTCCCGCACTAATTATCGGAATATCGTATTTAGGAGTTGGAAGACAACTACATTCTTCTAAATTCCAATATTTACTTTTTCTATTACACTTTCCTGTTTGCCATAGCTCCTTAAGTATTGATACATATTCTCCAGCAAAATCATAACGATCTTGGTAATGATCCTGTCCTGGCCATAAATCCATTGAGCTATATTCTTTTTTATTCCAACCCGTTACTATATTCAAACCTACTCTTCCCTTACTTAAATTAGCCAAAGTAGCGGTCATCCTTGCTGTATAAGCCGGATGCAATGCAAGAAGACCTACTGTTGGAATAAATCTAAGCTTTGTAGTTATGGCTGCTAATGCTCCAGTTAGTGTAAAAGGGTCAAGACATTCATCCCAGAATCCAGTCTTTCCACCAAATCCTTTGAATTTTATCATTGGTAGTGCATATGAAAAATGATTCTTTTCAGCTTCTTCAACAATTTGCTTATGGTGTTCAAAAGTCGGAGGGTAAGGTTTTACTCCCTCTGAGATAACATATCCATTGCTTCCATTAGGTAGAAAAATTCCATATTCAGTCATTTGATCCTCCCAGATAAACTAAAACAATTATAGCATTTTTAATTCAAGGTAATAAAAAAAAATTACAAAACAAACAAAAATTTATCTTTTTATTTAATTAATTCCAACTTTTTTCAATAACTTCGACTTTTTCACCAGATAGACCACGAAAGCAAAAAGCTTTATTTGATCCATAAGGAGAAGCGTCCAATTCAGTAAGGTTTGATATTTTTTTTGCATATAAAGAACTTTCAATAACTTTGTAAAGTAATTCTATTTGATCAGAAGTATATGTAATTAAACATACTCCTCCATCAAATAGATTATCTTTTGATTTTATAGGGTCTACATAACTATTGTCGTAGCCTTGAAGTTCAATTCCACCTAGGCCAAAACCTGAGGCATTTCCTTTCAAAATTGATATATCAACTGGAGACCCATTTGGTATTTTCCATGTTTTATGCCATAAGCCTTCCTCTAGGTGGTCTGTTAGAACCGGTATCATTCCGATTTCATTTATATAAAATGAAAGGCTATCACTATAATTAAAAGCAACAAGCGGGACAGAAAATATGTGACCTACTTGGGCATAAGAAGATGGAAAATCATATCCTGCTGTAGGTTTAGTTACTTCCATAGTAAACATTAAATGCGTTTTACCTGGCCCTTTTCCGTGAAAACCTCTATGTATGTTTGCTCCTACATCAGAAAAATCGAATGTTGTTGGTTTGCTCAAAACCTCAAACGAAGAGTTTTTTGTTATTTTTTTAAATAGCTCATCAATTCCTGACTTAACTACAATTTCTACACCTGACCAACGAGTTCCTAGAGGTCGAGTTCTCTCTCTATCTATACCTTTTATGATTCTAATCATACCAAGATCAGATTTAGGTGATCTTAATAAGTACCAATCCTTTCCAGCAGAACCAAAATCTATTCCCCAATGGTTTTCCAGTTTATTGGTAATCTTCCCTTGCTTAAATAATTCCCATTGAAATATTTCAATTAGAAAGTCTTTAAATTCTCTTGGGTTTGGGCATGCAATTGTTACTCCATTCATTTTGGTAACAAGTGGTATTTTTTGGTTTGTATTCATTTATATCTCTTTTAGTTATTTAAAAAAATAACAATACTTGTATACTTTACACCCATGATCGTTTTCCGGGAATTATTTTTTTATATTTAAGGAAAAAAAATGAAAGCAGCTATATATAGAGAAAATGGGAACCCTGCTGAAGTTATAGAGCTTGTTGAAGAAAAAGAACAGGAACCAAATTCAAATGAAGTAATTGTTTCTGTTGAAGCTACTCCAATACATTTGGGAGATTTATATAATATGGAGGGTTTAGATGGATTTAAGTTTTCTCTTCCAATGGTGCCAGGAATTGAGGGTGTCGGTAGAATAATTAAATTAGGGAAATCAATAAAAAATTTTAAGAAAAATGATCGAGTCCTTTTTTTAAGTAGCGCGCATGTAGAAGGTTATATAAGTAATCAGCAAGGAACATGGAGAGACCAAATTAGATTACCTTCTGAGATATTAATACCTTGTCCGGAAGGAGATCCAACGCAGTTTGCAAATATTGTAAATCCAGCAACAGCCTATGTTTTTCTGTATGATTTAGTTAGGCCAGAAAAAGACGAGTGGATAATTCAAAATGCAGCAAATTCTAATGTTGGAAGATACATAATCAAGATGGCTAACAGGTATGGATGTAAAACCATCAATGTTGTTAGAAGAAAAGAATTAATTAGCGAATTAAAAGATTTAGGAGCGGATGAGGTTGTTTTAGATGGTGATAATTTGGATGAAAAAGTAAATGAAGCAACGAATGGTTCAAAGATTAGATTTGCTTTAGATGCATTAGCTGGAGATGCTCCTGTAAGGTTAGCTAAATGCTTAGTTTATGGAGGAGTTGTATTTAATTATGGTCTTGTTTCAAAGAAACCTTGTCAAATGCCAACTTGGCTAATGTTGAATAGAGATATTCGTCTGCAAGGATTTTTTGCGGGAACTCAATTATTAGAAAAATCTCTAGAAGGAAAAAAAGCATTAATTGCAGAGTTAGGAGAAATTATTGGAAAAGGTGATATGCCTTCTAAAATAGCTAAAACTTATCCCTTAACAAAAATTAAAGAAGCATTAGTGCATGCAAGTAGTAGCGGATCAGAAAGAGATGGTAAAATAATCCTACTCCCTAACACATGATATAGGTGTCTAATTGAGCAGAGATGTGATTAGAAGAAGATTTATAAAAGTAAAAAATAGTTTTTTTCACTATTTAGAGTGTGGGAGTGGTTTTCCTATTATTTTACTTCATGAATCTCCTAAATCATCATTTGCACATAGATCATTGATAAATTATTTATCAAAGAAATATAAGGTTTTTGCTTTAGATACTCCTGGATATGGATTTTCTGATCCTATTAATAAAAGTAATGGGAAAATTACAGATTTTGCTAAATTATTAAACCAAATTATTTTAAATATGAAAATAGATAAATTTGTTTTATATGGGAATCATACTGGTGCTAGTATCGCGCTTGAGTATGGTAAATTATTTCCTAATAAAATTAGTGGTTTAGTTTTAGAATCCTTACCAATTTTTAATAAAAATGAAATTGAACCAATAATTAAGAAATTTTTTTCACCTATAAATATTAGAAGAGACGGAAGCCATTTGGTGTCAATTTGGGCAAAAGTAGAAGATCAAAATATTTGGTTTCCTTGGTATCATAGAAATGATAAAAAAATGCATCATTGGGTATATTCAAAGCCAGATGATATTCATGATTATGTTATGGATTATTTAAGATCAGGAGACTCATACAGAAATGCATATTCTGCAGCATTTAGATATAATAGTTTTCTATCGGTTAAAAAATTGAAAGCTCCCTCTAAGTTTATTTCAATTAAATCAGATATTCTTTATTCCCATTCAGAAAGGTTACCAAGATTAAAAAAAAATCAAGAATTGGTTATAGTTAATAATTTTACTGAACGACAAAAAGTAATTAATTACTCGATTAAGTCTTTTATAAAAAAATATGAGAGAAATAGAGAATATGAAAACCACTCAACAAAAAAATTTATAGACATAAATAATGGGCAAATTTTTTATCAAATTTTAAAAAATGAGACCAGTACAAAACCCATACTAATTCTTATACACGATTTACCAGGAATATCAGATGAATTATATCAAATAATGAAAAAACTTTCACTAAAGAGAACTGTGATTAGTTTTGATATACCTGGTATAGGTAACTCATTTATGAATATACCAAAGTCTTTTAATATGGATTCTGTTGTGAAAATATATAATAAATTAATCGATAGTTTAAAAATAAAAAGATATGATATTTACGCTCAGGGTTTTGGAGGTTACCTATCATTATATTTGAGTGATAAAGCAGAAATAAAACCAGAAAAAATAATTCTTGATAGAGTAAAAGTTCTTACAAAAAAAGAGAAAAATTATTTAATTAAATTCAATCAATATAATTTAAATATTAAAAATGATGGATCTCACTTAATCAATACATGGAAGATGATTGTAAGTAGTAAAATTTATTTTCCCTGGTATAACAAGAGAGGGATGATTCTTTCTCATAAAGAAAAAGATTTTAATCCCAATGATATTCATAGAGTTTTTATTGGTATTTTTAATAATCCTAAGAACTATTTACTTATTTTTAGTAAAATTATAATTTATGATCCAAGGTTATTTATTAAAAACCTAAATAAAAATATTCTAATTATTAAAGATAGTATTAATGTTAAGTTATCTGTGGACAAAAATTTAAATATAAATAATACTAAAAAAAATATTATAATTAAAAATTATAATAGTGAGAGGAATTTAATTAGTATTATTGATAAGTTTTTAAATTAATTTTTTGCAATTTATTATATGGATTAAGAAATGGATCAGAAAGAAAAATTCTTTTTATTTATAAAAAAATTTTGTGATTTTAATAATTATGGAAATATTGATAATAAAATAATTTTAGACTTTGGCTCAGGAAGTGGAAAGCTAACTGACATTCTCCGTCAAAAGGGTATTGATGCCTATGGTGTGGATTTTTATAGAGAAGGTAAAGTTATTCCTAGTTACTGTTCCAGTATCACTATAGATATAAATAATAATATCCCGTATACAATCCCATTTGAATCAGAATTCTTCGATATATCTGTTTCTAATAATGTTTTTGAACATGTAATGGATTATGAAAGAACTCTATATGAATTGAGTAGGGTAACAAAAAATAATGGTATCTCTATACATTTTTTTCCTTCAAGGTATAGGTTGATCGAACCACATGTTATGATTCCAGGTGCTACGATATTTCAAAGTATATCTTATATAAAATCTTGGATATGGTATTCAAGAAAGTTTAAATATAATGGAGAATCGTTTAATAAATTAAGTAATTTAGAATTAGCTGTTCACCATCAAGAAAAACTGCAGAATGGATGTAATTATTTAACTGGTAAACAAATATTGAAACACTGTAAAAAACACTTTTCAGAAGCTTACTTTATAGATCGTGATTTTTTTAGATTTTGGCCAGGTAAGATAAGTATGTTTTACAAACTTGGACTTTTGTTTCCTTTATTATTTATGTTACATTCAATATTTAGAATGAAAATACTTTTTATGAAGAAATAATCAATAATAAGTCAATGGAGAAAGTTTAAATATGAAAGATTTGGTTAGAGCAGTTCCTGATTACCCTAAGAAAGGAATAATTTTTAGGGATATAGCACCATTATTATCAAATAGTTCTGTATATAAAGAAATAATAGATAAAATGACTGACCCCTGGATAGGAAAAAGTGTTGATGCAGTGTTAAGTATCGAATCAAGAGGTTTTATTATGGCAGGGGCTATTGCATATAAGCTTTCATCCGCATTTATCCCCCTGAGAAAACCAAATAAACTGCCTCGTGAAACATACTCTGTTTCTTATGAATTAGAGTATGGATCAACAGAAATGCATATTCATAAAGATGCCTTAGATGGATTAACTAATGTAGTTATAATAGACGACTTGTTAGCAACTGGAGGCACCGCTCTAGCTGCAATAGAGCTAGTATCTAAATTTAAGAATAAAAAGGTCCTTGGCGCAAGTTTTATTATTGATTTACCTGATTTAAATGGTTCACGTTTATTAAAGGAAAAAGGTATTAACGTATATTCTTTAATGCAATTTTAGGTTTATTTTTTTGCTGCTATTGCCTCTATTTCTATAAAAACTTCAGGGCTTGCAAGAGCTTTTACATACACAAGGGTTCCAGCCTGCTTTGAATTAGGGTTATACTTTTGTCCTGCTTTGTAAACAGATGAAGTGTATTTTGGATCAGTAATATACACGTTTGTTTTTACAAGATCTTCTTTTGACATGCCTGCTTGTTCCAGAGAATCAATAATTTTTTTATATACAATATCTGCTTGAATATCTGGGTCGGATGGAGTAATTCCATTTTTATCAGTTGCGGTCTGTCCGCTTATAAATAGCATTCTTGAGTTTGCAGGAACTTCTACACTTCTATATGAATAACTATTTTCTGGATTTCTATATATATTGGTCATCATAACATACCTTTTAATTTTAAATTGAATAAATTATATATAGTATACTACTTATTTAGTAAATTTAAGGACAAAAAATGGAAAAAAGTAAAAGTGAAATAATAATGTCATTTTTAAAAAAAAGAAGGTCGATGTTAGCTGCAAAATTAAATGATCCTGGGCCAAGTAAACAACAATTAGATGATATTATAACTGCTGGAATAAGAGTTCCAGATCACGGTAGATGTTCTCCTTGGAATGTAAAAATCATTTCTAAAGAAGGTCAAAAAAAATTAGGCAAATTTTTATCAGAAATTTTTGAAAAAAATAATCAATTTGAAAAAAAAGAGCAAATTGATTATTGGTACAATAGACCTCAATCGGCTCCCTGTTTATTAGTTATTTCATTTAATCCCAAGGAAGATAATTTATCAAAAATTCCCTTAATAGAACAAAAACTATCTTGTGGGGCATTTTGTCAAAATATATTAAATGCTTCACATGCATTAGGTTTTTCTGCGCAATGGTTAACTGAATGGCCCGCTTACAATACTGAAGTTAAAAAATTCTTAGGGTATAGAGAGGTTACAAAAATTCTAGGCTTTATATATATTGGCACCTCCTCAGAAACTCCAAAGGAGAGAAAGAGGGCAAATCTCTCAGATATTGTAACTTACTTTAGTTGATAAAAGTTAATTTTTTTTTAATTTATGATTAATTAGACTGAAAGTGATTGCTATCACAACCTAACTATAAATCATTATATACCTCAATTTTTTTTGTTTAAAATATAAATACATTATTTTTGTTATCTTGATATTAATGTTTTAAATGAAAGGTAGGTATTTATTGATAAGTTTAATATTATATAAATTGAAAATATATATACTTGAAAAGAAAATCAAAAATAAATTAAAAGTTATAGACAAGTCTGCATCAAAAAAATAGGAGTATTAATCGGAAGGTAATATTAATATTATTATTATATAAATTTATAAGAAGTTTTTTTCTATTTTATTTCGATGATATATTAGTATGTAACCAAGCATAACAGCAATTGCGGGAGCTAATGCAGCAAAAAGCTCAACATAATGAACTGACTTTATTACAATAGATGGGTCAATTTTATCTTTAAGTCCTGACATATTAGCTATAAGGCCTGATCCAGCTGCTCCTAAAGAAATACCAAGAGATCTAACTGTATGAATTGATGAAGCTGTAACTGACTCTTCTCCCTTCTGTGATAGAACCATTGTCCAATTAACAAGGTGTCCCATACACAAACCAATACCGCTTCCAGATAATGCAGTTAGAATTGCAATATAAATCCAGGATATATTACCAATATTAAAAGAAATTAATATCACACTTATAAATGATAATAATGGTCCAAACACAAGAGCAAATTTTTGATTTCTTATAGAAAAATTTGTTGAAATTCCGGCTCCTAATGTCCAAAATACAGCCAATAAAGCTCCCAAATAACCAGCAAAAATTGGCGACATACCATACACAACTTGATATGTTAAAGGCATATATATGCCAATGGCTACTGGTAATATAGAAATCATAATAAAATACCAATAAGCTGTTCCAGTAGCTGAATTTAAAGAAAATGGTTTTTTTGGGAACAGGTCAATTGTTTTTGATTTAGTGTCTAAAGTTATAGATAAATAAAGTAAAGATAATCCCAAAATAATAGCAACCAATTGAACAATAATTGAATTAAAAATAGCTGTACAACCAATCAAAAAAACTCCTAGACCTAAATAAACAATTCTAAAAAAAGGAAAATTAATTTTTTTATTTAATTTTTTATGCTTGGGTATTGCTTTTAGAGCAGTAATCATAAAAATAATAATCAGAGGTAAAGCAAACAAAAAACCACCTCTCCAAAAGTTAATTTCTGCAAAAAAACCTCCTATTAACGGCCCAGTCAAAGCTGCTAAACCCCAAATAGAAGATAGTAAAGCTATCATTTTAATTCTTAATTTGTCTGAAAAAAATTCTCTTATTAGTGAAGTATTTTGTGCTACTATTAATCCAGCGCCAAACCCAGAGATTAGTCTACCAATTAAAAGAAAGTACATAGAAAAAGATAGCCCTGAAATTAGTGTGCCAGTTAAAAAAATAAGCCCTGCAAAAAAATAACCATTTCTTGACCCAAAAAAATTTCGAACAATTTCTGCACAAGAAGAACCAATTATTGAAGAAGTCATATATACCATTAGAACCCATGAGTAAAATTCAATATTTCCAAGATCATATATAATTGTTGGCATTAGAGTTGAAATAATGAAGGCATCCATTGCATGAAGTGATATTCCTATAAGAATTGTTATTGAATAGATTGATTTACCATTCTTAAATAAATGGATCCAATGTGTTTCAGTACTTTCTATTTGCATTATAAGACTATACTTTTTAAAAATAATTGTTAAAATACTTAATTAATTTTTTTTACCTAATACAGGGATGTAAGAATTTTTTTTTAAAGAGTTCGAAAATATATACATTTATTAAATATTATCAAGGTTAGTATTGTGAAAGAATTTAATAGAAAAGTTGAGTCTAAATTTCTTTTAAACGAAAGAGGGTTCAAACAACATTATCTAGACTGGAAAGGGGTAAATAACCCAATAGTTTTAATCCATCCGAAAAGAAGTAATTGTCACCATTGGGATCATATGGTTGATTCCTTAAGCATAAGTAATAGAGTTCTATCGCCCGATTTAAGGGGTCATGGGTTAAGCGATTATCCTGATAAAGGATATTCAGTTCCAGAATTATCATTAGATATAATTTACTTTATCCAAGCTAAAAATATAAGTAAATGTTTTATAATTGGTTGCGCAACTGGCGGTAATATTGCTATTTGGATCGCTGCAAATTATCCTGAAATTGTAGATGGAATAGGTATAATTGATCCAGGTTTATCTGTACCAAAAAAAATAGCAGATGAAGTAAAGAGGCAAACTATTGAAGAACATGAGTTTGATAGTTATGAGGAAGCAAAATCTTCAATTTATTTTCAAGAGTTATGGTCAGAGGAAGTAAAAAATCATTATGCAAAGTATAGTTTTAAAAAAACCTCAAATGGTAAATGGAAATGGTTATATGCAGCTGAACCTGCCAGGGAAATATCAGAATCCTTAAATAATGATTCAGTATGGGGTATTTCTAAAGAAGTTAAATGTAAAGCCCTGATATTAAGGGGTGAGACTTCACCTGTATTTACAATGGAACATATGAATAGATTAGGGGAATATATTAATAAATCTATACAGGTAAACTTACCAAATTCTTCCCATACTCCTGCTCAAGAAAATCCAGTGGGTTTAGCATTAGAAATAGATAAATTCTGTACTTAATAAAATATATAAATTATCTGGTTATTTTAGAAATAAGTAATTTTGTAATAGGAGATACTAATAAGATTAGTGGAAAAGCAACTAACCAGCTTTTTATCCAGGAGTTAAACCAAAGAAGATAAAACTGTCCTTCTATATCAACATTATTGAATGTTGATATACCCGAAACAACTAATGTCATTATGGCTGATACTATAAACCCAAATAATAAATTAGAAAAACGTTCGGGTATCATTAAAAATAATTAAGTTAGAGTTATCAAAAAAATTGTGAATTATAAATAAAGTATACAATTAATTATCTGTAATTACAAAGAAAATTATATATTTTAACTAATAAGCATATTTGTCACTTGCAATATTTAATTTGAAACTCTAGAAATAGAATTAGTCGGGGAGTAGCACAGCCTGGTAGTGCACTCGCTTTGGGAGCGAGGGGTCGGAGGTTCGAATCCTCTCTCCCCGACCATTTTATAGTTCATAGAAAAGAGTTTTAACCTTAATTTGAAAAAAAAATTAATGAAAAATTCTAATGACAATTCTGATTGGAATACAAGGTGTGATCTAGCAGCATGCTATAGGTTATGTCATTACTTCGGTTTTACTGATAGAATAAATACACATATATCATCAAGATCAGATACGAAATCTGAAGAATTCTTTCTCAATCCAGTTGGTCTTTTATTTGACGAGGTTAAAGCTTCTAACCTTGTTAAATTAAATATGATGGGTGAAAAAATTGATACAAATAACAAGTATAATTTCAATGAGGCAGGTTATATGATTCATTCAGCAGTTTTATCCAATAGGCAGGATGTAAATTGTGTCATTCATCATCATTCAATAGCTTCCATGACTGTGGGTGCGCTGAGACAAGGGTTAATGTTTTTAACACAACATTCCCTTCAGTTTTATAAATCAGTAGGTTACCATCCCTATAATGGTTTTGGGTTAGATATTAATGACGAAAAAAATCGATTAGCTAACGATTTAGGAAATCATTCTATTCTTTTTATGCAAAATCACGGTGTGTTAATTTGTGGATCTACTATAGGTGAAGCATTTTGCAGAATGGATGACCTCGAAAAGGCATGCAAAGCACAAGTTGCTATTCTTTCTACTAATCAAGATATTATTGGTCCATCTGAAGCTGTTTCAGAATTAACAAAATCTCAATATGATAAACTAGGCAGACCTGCTGGAGAAACTGAGTGGCCAGCTATGAAAAGAATCTTAGAAAGGTTAGGAGTGGAATATAAATCATAACATAAAAATTTAGATTATGATTTTTTTTTAATATGTTTGAACTATATTTAGCTTTGGTTTTATTTGCTTTTGTCTCTTCAGTAACACCAGGACCAAATAATGTAATGTTATTGGCATCGGGGGCAAATTTTGGATTTATTAAAACTATTCCTCATATGTTAGGTATAAGTATTGGTCATGTTTTTATGACAATACTAATTGGAACTATGATTATGGAAATATTTAAATTATATCCGATTACTTTTGTACTTTTAAAAATATTTTGTGCTATCTATCTTATATATTTTGCGTGGAAAATTGCAAATATTAGTATTAAAAAATCAGATAAAATTCAAGGTAAGCCTTTTTCTTTTTTTCAAGCTGCAGTTTTTCAATGGGTAAACCCCAAAGCATGGGCTATGAGTTTAACTGCTATAACAATTTATGCGCCTGAAAAAAATTTCTTTTCTGTTTGTCTTGTTGCAATAATATTTGGTTTTATAAATTTACCTTGTGTAAGTATTTGGACTATATTCGGTCAAAATTTAAGAGTTTTTCTAAATACTAATAGAAGGCTAAAGTTTTTTAATTTTACTATGGCATTCCTTCTAATTTTAACTTTGTATCCAATTATAAATTTAGGTACATAAAATAATTATTTAATTACAAAAAAAAAAATATCAATAGTAATTAAAATAATAAAAAAAAATTTAATTTATTTTCTTGAAAATTTTAATTTAAGTATCACATGAATTAACGAGACGTATTTGTCTCTATTATATCAAGACCGTATCTAGGTCAATATACATGTTGCTTAAGGAGGACATGATGAATACATTTAGCATAGCGCCACTAATGAGAAATTCTGTAGGATTTGACAGATTAGAAAGTTTCTTTAATCAGACTTTAAATAGTAATAATCTTACAAGCTCTTTTCCTCATTATAATATTATTAAATCTAAGAATGATAATTATCAAATCATATTTGCACTCGCAGGGTATGATAAAAAGAACATAGAAATAATACATAAAAATAATAATTTAACTATTTCTGGAGATATACTAGATGATAGTAAAGATTATATATATAGAGGTATTGCTTCAAGAAAGTTTCAGAAAAGTTTTGAACTAGCTGAACATGTTGAAATTGCTTCAGCAAAGATGCAAAATGGTTTATTAATTATTGATTTGGTTAAAAATGTCCCTGAAGAACTTCAGCCAAAACACATTATGATTAATTAGTTAAAAATATTTAGAGGGAGTTTATGACTCCCTCTTTTTTATTTTAGCTAAATTTAACTGGTGTTAACCAGTTCATATATTTTTCTTCTCGTCCAAAAACAATATTATCATATATTTGCTGAATTTTTTTGGTTATATTACCTGGGCTACCTAAACCAATTTTTTTATTATCAATAGATATTATTGGAATTATCTCCATTGCAGTTCCGCAGTAAAAAACTTCTTCAGCTAAATATAATTCCGTTCTACCTATACTCCTTTGAACTACATTTTTACCAAGCTCATCTTTAGCTAGTTGTATTATCGTATCTCTGGTAATACTCTCAAGAATTCCAGAGCTAACAGATGGTGTGATAATTTCACCTTCACGAACAATAAAAATACAACCAGCCGGGCCTTCACTTATACAACCATAGTTGTTTAAAATTATAGAACCATCGTAACCATTTCTTATTGCTTCCAAACCAGCTAATCTTCCATTAAAGTAATTACCAGTAGTTTTTATTCTTGGAGGGCTTGTGTCTTCTGTATTTTTTCTCCAGCTACTTATTGTAAACCGTCTACCTTCAAAATAACCTGGGACTCTTGGCCGCGGATATGAGATTATTGATGAACCGACCGGTTGTTTGCAGAACATTGATCCCCACTCATCAGCATATACTTGTATCCTGATATAAATATTATCCTTAATATTATTTTTTTTTATCAAATATAGAATTTGTTCCTCAAATTGATTTAAATTTTCATTGTGATCTAACTCAATTGTGTTCATAGAAAAGTTTAATCTTTTTAGGTGATCTTTTAGTCTAAAAATATATAGTTTTTCTTTATCTTTATTCCAATAACCTCTTAATCCTTCAAATACACTTATTGCAAATGTAAAACCAGGAGACATTATTGAAATTTTTGCTTCATTAAACTTAGTTATTTTTCCATTTAATGTTACAAAATTTGGTTTATGATCTTCTTTAAATGTATTCATGATAGATAATTAGTATATACTTTAATCTAATTATGGCACAAGTTGTTTTAGCTTAAAATTATAGTTTTCAATTATGATTGGCAAATTCCCATAATCTTCGCCATCTGCAAACACAGGGATATTATTTTTTCTTATTTGGTTAATTATAATTTTTTTTCCTCTTAAGTAAGATATTGAATTATGATTTACATGCTCACCTTTATATACTTTAGGAAAAGTTTTTAAGAATTCATATCTTGAAACATTACTAACACAAACCATGTCTATCAAACCATCAGTTGGTGAAGCAAATGGTGCAATATTCATTCCACCTCCAAATAATGAAGTATTTGAACATGCAATCAGCCATATTTTTTTTTCAAATGTTCTGTTATCAATCTCTATTTTTAGTTCTATAGGTTTATAACTAAAAATAGTTCTAATAACTGATGAAAAATATAATAAAGAACCATTCAAAAGTTGTTGTTTGTTTGCCCATTTATTTGCTTGTGCGGAAAGTCCAATATTTGCCACACTACAAAAAACCCTGTTATTTAATTTCCATAAATCAATTAATTTTATTTTATTATTTATTAATGCTAGTAAAATGTTTTTAATATTATTTAAATCTAATGATTTTGCAAAGTCGTTCCCAGATCCAGTTGGAATAATTCCAAAATTAGCGTTATTTTTAGCTACTATAGGTGCTATGTTACTAACATGTCCATCTCCTCCACATGCAACTATAGTATTACCATTTAATGAAGACTTATATGCAATCTCTTTTGCATTATTAGAATTAATTGACTCAATAACTTCTATATTTATGGATTTTTCAAGTAATTTAGAACATATTATTTTAATTAATTTATTCTCTCTTCCATTGCCGGCGCTTGGATTAACTATAATCGTAAGTTTTTGTTGTTTTTTCATTAAATTCATAAAATTTTCAACCTAAGGCATATGCTTTGCTAAAATTTATATATTTTGCCAAAAATATAACTATAAATGTATAATTATCCAAAATTTATAGCCTTATTTTTTGTTATTATACATCTAAAGCCGTTAATAAATATGTTCATTAAATGATAATTTTCTTTATTTTCTAAATTTTTACTATAATAATATAAGTAATTATAAAATAATCGAATCATGGATTTTTTATGAAGGCAAAAATTTTTCAACCTGCAAGAACAGCAACGCAATCAGCTCCTAAATCCAAAAATTGGAGATTGCAGTTCGATTCGGTTTCCCCAAAAAAAATTGAACCTTTAATGGGTTGGACATCATCAACTGATACAAATCAACAAGTTTGTTTAAATTTTTCTTCAAAAGAGGAAGCCGTAAGTTATGCAAAAAAAAATAATATTAGTTATGTAGTTTTAGATCCTAAAAAGAGAGTTATAGTTCCAAAAAGCTACTCTGCTAATTTTTCTTATGAAAAGGTAAATTAGTTTTATTAGTTTTATTAATTTTATTAAATAGAGAGGTAGAATGCCTGTAAATCAAACTCATAAAATGTTTCCTGAGGCAGTGCATGATGAGCAATCAAGACAGCATTTCATACGTAGTCTAAAAGTTCATATTGCAGAGGATATTATGCCAGTGAATGATAGCTTGTATAAGAAAAAAATAATTCCAAAATTTAAAAAAGAAAAGGGTAGGGAGCCAATTAGTAGAAAGGAAGTTCGTGAAGCATTATTCAAGGAGCCCGCAAATAAAATGTGGAGTGCTATGCTTCGAACAAGCCAGGAAATGCTTTACGAAACTGTTAGGCCAAGTATAGAAAGACAGTTACCTGAATTAATATTAAAAGGAAAAAATAATTTTGCAGGCATACTTGGTTCAGTAAAAATAAATCCTTCTTTAAAAATGCCAGTTTATCATACTGCAGTAGATATCCATTCAAAGCCTGGTGCATATCATACAGAAATTGTTGAAAATGATGATATAACTGCTGGAGCTGAATATGACAGAACAATACACCTTTATTTCATGGGTCAAGCTGGTCCTAATAATGACGATATGGGAAGATCAAGTTCAGAGTGGTTAAAGAAAAAATTTAAAAATTTTAAGCCTAAGAGAATTTTAGATATGGGATGCACTATTGGTCATTCAACATTACCATACGTTGATGCATTTCCAAATGCAGAGATTTTTGCAATTGATGTTGCTGCGCCATGTATAAGGTATGCACACCATAGAGCAGAAGCATTGAAAAAAAGAGTTCATTTTAGTCAACAAAATGCTGAAAAAACTAACTTTGAGGATGGTTATTTTGATTTAGTGGTTTCACATTTAATGATGCACGAAACATCATCCAAAGCTATTAGAAATATATATAAAGAGTGTTATCGCTTGTTATCAACTAATGGAATTATGATGCATGTTGATGTTGTTGGTCAGAAAGATCCATATAAGAAATATTTTACAGAATGGAATGCTCATTATAATGCAGAGCCTTACCTAGGAACTATTCAAGACGAAGATTTCCATGTTATTACCTCTGGTGCAGGTTTTGACATAAGTACTTTTTTTGAAGATAATGCTATAAGCTTTTATAGTTCTCGCTCAGATAGAGGTGAAGGAAAAGGTTTTGGTTCTTACCATTTAGTAGGAGCAAAGAAAATATAATTTAATTTTTCTTAATATTTTTGCGCCCGTAGCTCAGCTGGATAGAGCAACAGCCTTCTAAGCTGTGGGTCAGAGGTTCGAATCCTCTCGGGCGCGCCAAAATAAAATTTTTATTTACTAATTTTTTCTTTAAAAATTGAATGTTTAGTTTAAAATATTTTTTTTTAATAAGGTAATTTAGATGGTAAATATAAGCGATCTTATAAGTTCAGTTAAAGAAATAGGCCCTGAATTTTTAAAAAGAAACAGTGAAGCTTGTAATAAACGAACACTACCAAAAAGTAGTATTAGTGATTTAATTGAATCAAAAGTTTTAAGAGCATGTATGCCAAGAAGGTTTGGAGGATTTGAATTACCATTTGGGGCGCATACTGATGTTGCATATGAAATTTCAAAATATTGTGGTTCTACAGGTTGGGTCGCTGGAGTTTTGGGAAGTCATAATTGGTGGATAGGTAAATATGAGCCTGAAGCACAATTTGAAATTTGGGAAAAAAATGAGAATAGTTTAATTGGAGCAGCTTTTGCTTCAAAAAAAGGATCTCAGGCTTACCTTCATAAAAATGGTTATAAAATATCAGGAGAATGGATGTGGTGTTCAGGTGTAGAATTTTGTGAATGGGTTTCACTAATGGTTCCAATTTTTGAGAATAGTGAAAATCCTGTATTGTCTATGATTCTACTAAAAAAAGATGAATTCGAGATCCGTGATGTTTGGGATTCGCCAGGTTTAAGAGCAACTGGATCAAATAATGTAATTGTTAAAGGTCATGTTGTTCCTAAGCATAGAGTTACAAAACTCTCAGATTTAAACCAAGAAAACTCACCTGGTTCAAAATTAAATTCAAGCTCCGTATATAGACTACCTATGTTAGATGTTTTTGGATATGCTGTTGCTATGCCAACCTTAGGTTGTGCAGTTGCAACATTAAACCATTATATTAAATCAGCTAAAAATAAGTTAGCGCTGGATAATGTTAAAATTATTGAATTACAGTCTCAGCAATTAAGAGTAGCAGAATCGTCAACTGAATTAGATATAGCTTTAAATTTATATAAATCAGATTTAGAAATTATGTGGAGTAAGGCAGAGAAAAATGAATCTTTTGATAGTAAACAATTATTTAAGTTTAAAAGAAATTGTTCATATGTAGCTAAATTAGCAAGAAAATCTGTTGATAGGTTAATCGAAGGTATGGGAGCAGGGGGTATTACTTGTTCAAACCCAGCATATACTTCATATTCAGATACTATTGCTGGAGCATCTCATAGAGCATTATCATGGGATATAAATGGATCTCAATGGGGGAAAGATCTTTTTGGTCTTACAGATGGTTTGACAGAAGTTGAAAGAAGAAATAAAGCAAACTTAAAGAATTAAATATAAATATAATTAGAGAGAATAAGAAATGAATGAGTGGGAATATCAGCTAAGAGTATCTTTGGATGAAAATTATTCAAAAAAAATAAGAAGTTATGAGTCAAATTATGAAATTAATAATCTATTAGACCTTCTCGGTAAATTTAATGCTAAACTAGTATGTCAATACGATGCTTTCTCAGAATATGTAAATGAAGCAGAAAAGAATGGAATTGATGGCTATCATTTATATAAATGGACAAAAGCAACAATTGAAGATGAAAGTAAAAAAAAGAAATACCTAAAATCATTCACTGTTTATATTAATGACCAACACGTCTATCCAAAAGATGTAGCAGATATGCTAGAAAGTAAATTAATTGACCTAAAGAAAAGGGATTCAAATATAATTAACATTCATAAATACGATACTAATCCAAAAAATAATCCTCAGGTACCAGATGAATATAAATAAATTTAATAAAAGGAGAGGTAATGAGTGACTTATTTGAAAAATTTCTTTCTATTCCTACTGCAAGTATTGCTTTTGCCCAGGATGATAGTGGGGTTGTCGATCCTGAAATAAAGCCTATGTGGAAACCTATCAGTCTAATTGGAACTGCATTGACTATTGATACAGTACCTGGTGATAATCTTGCGGTTCATGTAGCTATAAGTGAGGCACCAAAAGGTTCTGTGATAGTTTTAGATACAAAATATCATAAGAAAAATGCATGTGTTGGTGATATAATTATTAGAAATTCTATAAAGAAAGGAATAGCAGGTTTCGTTACTAATGGTGTGATGAGAGATTTAAAAGATTGTAGAGAACTTGGGTTGCCGATTTATGCTACTGGAATTTGTATGCGTGGCCCATCAAAGAGTGATAATGAAGCTATAATCGGAAAGTCAATAATTTTTGGAGGAGTTAGTATTGATAATGGTGATTATATAATTGGTGATGATGATGGATTAGTTGTTGTAAAAAAAGATAAATTTGAAGTTGTGCTTAAAAAAGCAATTGAGAGAGAAAATATAGAAAAAGAAATAATAAATAGAATAAATAATGGTGAAAACACAAAAGATATTTTCAATTTAAGCTGAAAATTGAGTTATGATTAGGTCTATATATAGAAATATAATTGTATTTATAATAGCTGGTTTTTTTGGTCTTATAGTATATGGTTTAATAAAGTTAATGATTTTTATCTCAAATTATTATAATTTACCATTTTAATAATTAATTTTTAAAGGCTTATGTTTAAAGAATTTCAAGATATTTATGAAAGAGGTCGAAACAATTTTTACTCAATTGATGAGTGGAAAGCTAGAGTAGATTTAGCTGCTTGTTATCAAATTTTTGATCAAAAAGGATGGACCGATGGAATAAACACTCATTTATCAATGAGAATTCCTGGGAATCATTCCCATTTTTTATTAAAACCAGATAACTTGCTATTTTATGAAGTTAAAGCCTCCAATTTAATTGATATTGATTTTTCAGGAAAAGTATCTGGTGATGGTGAAGTTAATAAAGCAGGTTATGTAATTCATGCTGCTATACTTGAGGCAAGATCAGATTTGAACTGTATTTTACATCATCATACTGATGCTGGTATAGCAATATCATCACTAAAGGAAGGCTTGCTTCCAATGAGCCAGCATGCTTTGGGTTTTTATGATAAAGTTAGTTATCATAATTATCAGGGTGTTGCCTTAGACGAAAGTGAAAAAATAAGTATTCAAAAAGATTTAGGAAAAAATAATACTATGTTTCTAAGAAATCATGGTGTAGTTGTATGTGGCAAATCTATTGCTGGAGCTTATGCATCTTGTGATAATCTTGAAACTGCATGTAGATCTCAATTATTATGTCAAAATAATAATTCAAACATAATACTACCAAGTGAAGAAGTAAAAAAATTTACTTCATCTCAGTTTGATATTTTTGGTGATCAAAGGGCTGTTGATTTAGAATGGCCAGCAATGCTAAGATGGTTGGATAGTAAAAATATAATTTTTGCAGAATAAAATTTTTAATTGTTCTTAATCATATCGGAAATAAAATTAGCTTTGATAGCTAAATCAAAATCATAGTTTTTAAAACCTAATATTTGAACTCCCACTGGCATTTTATCCACAGACATTAAAGGAAGGCTGATTGATGGGAATCCTAGGTATGTCCAAGGTACTTGATAATGCCTGCTTCCGGTACTTTCTTTTATTTCAGGGGCTGGACCTGACGACGATAAGGTCATAAAAAAATCATAATTCTTTCTTAAATTCTGAACTTTTTTTATAAGAATTTCTCTCCGTTTAATAAGTTTAATATATTCTGATGTATTTATATTTTTTTTTCTTTCCAAAAGCTCAATTATTCTATCATCAAGTATATCACGTGGATAGGCATTATAAGGCCAGTCAAGTTCATAAGCTAAAATATTTATTGAGTCATTTTCTATAATATATATCAGTTCTTTTTCTAAATTTAATAACTCTGATTCATTTGTTGAGAAAATTAACTTACAACCAAATGACTTGATTTTCTCAATAATTTTCTCAAATTCAGTAATAGTAGCAATTCCTGATTTATTCCATTCGTCAAATTTAAATATACCAATTCTTTTGATAGTCTGTTTTTTGTTTAATATATTTTTATATTTAAATGGCTTATGTCCTGAGAAACCTCCTCTCACCTGAGACATATAATATAAAGCTAACCATGTATCATTAACAGTGGATCCAATAACCCCTACATGATCAAGAGTAGGAGATAAAGGATGTATTCCACCCATATGAATTGAGTTTAAAGTTGGTTTAAAGCCTACTGCACCACAAAATGATGCTGGCCTTAGAAGTGAACCTCTAGTTTGGGTGCCTAAGGCAAATGGTACTATTCCTGCTCCTACTGCTGCACCTGAACCACTTGATGAACCACCTGGGGTTTTTTTGTTATTATGAGGGTTTCTAGTATTATTAGTGTGTCCAACAGCAAATGGAGTTGTAACAGTTTTACCAATCAAAATTGCACCTGCAGCTTTTAATGCTTTTACACATGCTGCATCAACAGGTGCATGCCAATTTAAGAAAAAACGACTATTCATTTCAGTAGGAATATCTGATGTATTGATCATATCTTTTACTGCAAATGGGCATCCATCTAGTGCTGATAAAGACTTTTTTTCTTGATATCTTTTTTCTGATTTAATAGCAAGTTCTAAAGATTTTTTCTCAGATATATTAGTAAAAGCATTTATTTTTGGATCTAAACTTTTAATTTTTTTAAATGTATTCTGCACTATATCTACGACAGAAATCTTTCCACTTGAAATTTCTTTCTGTATATTTAAATATGAAAAAAGATTATTATTCATAAAATTTTGGAAATTTATATACCCAAGAATATCTTAATATAATTCCCACCCCATACAATTATTGAGACTATAAATGCCATTAGTAAAACCCAAATTAACCAGGTAATACCTCCAAAACTTATACCAATTAAGAATAATGCCATTATTCTTAATAAACCAATCAATATACTAAGGATGAAAGTTTTAGGTGTATACCTATATTTTATTTCTTCATTAAATTTAAGAGGGATTTTTGATTTATTATTGTAAAGATTTAAGATTTCATTTTTATGTGAGTCAATTAGTATCCAGATATTCTTATTAAAATAATATGGAAAACCAGAGGGTGTGTAGCCTTTAGCAATATATATAAAATTACTATTAAGAAGGATATCCACATTTATATCATTTTTATCCTTATTAAATCCATTAGTTTTACTAATGATACAATCTAAAATTAACCTTAAAGTTTCTGTAGAAAATGAATTAATTATTTTTATAAAATCAGATTTGTGATTATTTATAATTAAATTTTTATATTTTTGATCATTTTTTTTTATTCTTTCTTTATTAACAAAGTCAAGAAATTCTCCTACTGGGTCGGGCATACCTAAAATAGCAGGCACAAATGCTAAAAAAAAGAAAACTATATAGTAACCAAAAGGTTGTGAGGTAATTATTCCAATAAAGTATGCTATAGTTATAGGTATAAAAATACTATTATACTCAATAAATTTAAAAAATTTATTCATAGGCTATAGTTTTAAATAATTAAATCTTTAAATTTATTTTTCACCATTAAAATTCGTAACAACACAATAGGATTTTTTTGCTTTTAACAACCGGCAAGTTTCTTTAGCTGTTTTTTTATCTATAAAAGGTCCAGCTTTAAGACGAAAATACTTACCTTTATTTTTGATTTCAGTAGAACTTATCCTGTAGTCTAAACCTATAAGTAAATCGCCATGTTTATTTAAAATTTCTTTCCAGCTCTTTCTTGCCAACTCAATTTCCTTGAAAGAGGCTAAATGAATACCCAATTGATTCTCAGTTTTTATCTGTTGTGTTTTTTTTGGAGCAAGTGAAATAGGGCCTTCCGGAATTTTTTTCTTTTTTAAATTTTTATCTTTTGCAATAATTTCTTTTTTATCTTTAATAGTCTTTGGTTTAATACTTACTTCTTCTGGTTTTTCAATTTTAGTAAGTTCGGATAATAATTTACGAATTTCTTCATCAATTTCAGTTAATTCTAAAATATTTGGTCTGAGGTTATCTAGATCATTTCTTAGGGAGTTAATTTGATCTTGTAGGTCAATAATTCTATTATTAAACCTAACAAGATCTTCTTTATGTTGCTTTTGAATGTCGTCATTAATCGTTTTTGTGTCATTGATAAGGTGATTCAGATTTTGATCAAAATTTGTACAAGCTGAGGAGAATAATATTAGGGTTAGTATATTAAATATTTTTAACTTTTTAAATAATTTAAATGATATACTGCTCAATACATGGTCTCCTTAGTTAATTAAGAAAATTTTAAGGTTTAAGATTCCTCGATAAATGCAAATATTAATATATTATTTACTAAATAATACATATTATTTTAATAAATTAAATGATAATTTATATAAAAAAATTAAGGTTTTTTGATAAATATTAATAACTAATGATACATTTTTATACAAAGTGTATTAATTATGTTAGTTATTATAGGAAAATGTTATATTTATATAATTAACTATAGCAAAGATATTAAATATGGTTAGAAGCATAATAAATAAACAAACACTAATTTTTTGTATTTTTTTCTTTATTTCAGGCTGTGGCACTCAGTTAACATGTTCAGGTGAAGTGGGGGCTCCACCAGAAAGAGAGTTTTGGTGCTCACCTTTTAGTAAAGTTGGAAAGATATTTTTTGTCCAAAAAAATTACAAAGATAATAAAAATACCAATATTAACGAATCAAAGAATACATCTATATGCGAGGATACTATTGGTGATAAAGAATGTAACGAAAAGGAATAAAAAATTAATAATTTTAAATTAATTAAATTTATCTTTGTTTACTTGTTTTTTTTATTATCTTTCTTTATTGCCCTAAGTACAAAAGCAGATTCTTTGAATATTGCAGTATCATCTAATTTTAGTCATCTAATAAAGCAAATAATTAAAGAATACAAAAAAATATACGATATTAATGTAAACTTATCTATTGGCTCTACTGCTAATATATATCACCAAATAATCAATGGTGCTCCATATGATATTTTTTTATCAGCTGATCAAAAGCACCCTGATCTTTTAAAAATTAAGAAATTAGGTGTTGGTGAAGTCTATACTTATGCTTGTGGGAAACTTGTAATTTGGTCTAAACAAGCTTCTTTAGATTCACTGGGATTAATGACTAGGACTGATTATGAAAATAGTGTTATTTCAATTGCAAACCCAAAGACAGCGCCTTATGGGCAAGCTGCAAAAGAATATTTAAATAAAATAAATATTTATAATTTCATAGAAAAAAAATTGGTTAAAGGAGTTAATGTTGCTCAAGTATTTAATTTTGCAAAATCAAATAATGTAGATGTGGCCTTTGTAGCCTTATCACAAATAAAGCACAATAATGTTTCTAAAAAAAATTATTATATTATTCCTAAAGAATTATATAATCCAATTAAGCAAGATGTTATAGTTCTAAAAAATGGTAAAAATTTATATCATTCAAAACAGTTTTATAATTTTTTAAAAAAAGATAATATTAGGGGTATCATTAATAGCAGCGGTTATGATATTTATTGTTAAATGCAAAATATAGAATTTCAAACAATATTTATTACACTAAAATTAGCATTTTATACTGTTATAGTTTTATTCTTTATTGGAATACCTATTAGTTTATGGCTTACATATTCTAAAAGTAAATTAAAATATATTATTCAATCTATTATAGCATTACCTCTTGTTCTTCCGCCAACTGTTTTAGGATTCTATCTTCTAATACTTTTTAATCCAGAGGGATTTATAGGTTTAAATTTTTACTCCTATACGGGAGAAAGACTGGTTTTTTCATTTATTGGTTTGGTTATAGCTTCAGTTATATATTCTCTTCCATTTGTTATACAGCCATTACATGCAGCGTTTGAAAATATTGATTTTAAGGATATTGAAGCAGCTAGTAATTTAGGTGCTTCAAAAATAGGCGTATTGATTAACATAATTATTCCTCAATCCTTAAGAGGTTTTTTGGTCTCTGGGGTTCTTGGTTTCGCGCATACTATTGGGGAATTTGGAATAGTCTTAATGGTTGGTGGAAATATATCTGGAGAAACTAGAGTATTATCAATTGCAATCTTTGAAAAAGTAGAAACCTTAGAATATTTTGATGCACATATTTTATCCGGTGGTTTAGTTTTATTTTCATTTATTACTTTACTATTATTATATATTTCAAATAAAAATTATAAATTGAAAATATTCTTAAAATAATATGTCAAAATTAATTATAAATACTAATTTAGAATCAAGAAAATTTATCTTAGATATTAATTGTACTATTAATTTTTCTGATGGCTTGATTGGTGTATATGGGCCTTCTGGTAGTGGTAAGACATTATTTCTAAGAGTAATTGCTGGCCTGGAGAAAAACTCAATAGGTAAAATTATCTTTAATGATAAAATATTTCAAGATAAATCAAACAATATATTTCTTAACACATCCCAAAGAAAAGCAATATTTGTATTTCAAGAAAATAGACTTTTTAGTCATCTAAAAGTAAGAGAAAACATCTTATTTGGTTTTAGAAGAAATATAAATAAAAATTTAAATAAAATATCCTTTGATGATATAGTCGATAGGTTAAAAATAAGATACTTATTAGATAGAGATATTATTGATCTATCTGGCGGTGAAAAACAAAGGGTTTCTATAGCTAGAAGTTTGCTTTCTGATATGAATATTTTATTACTTGATGAACCTTTTTCAGCTCAAGATATTTACGTAAAAAAAGAGATAATTTCTATTATTAAAGATATTTATAAATTATCTAATATTCCAATTATTATTGTAAGTCATTCAATAGATGATCTTGTAAAATTAACAAATAAAACAATTTTGATTGAGGCAGGTAAAATTAAAGCTTTTGATAAAACACGTAAGATTATAAGTAATTTTATTATAAATAATGATATTATTAACTCACAGCCGAGTAACTTGATTGAGTGTTATACAAAAAATCATGATTATGTTAATGGTTTAACGTATTTAGGTTTTAATAAATTTGATCTTAATATTCCGCTAATTGAAGCTAAAATACATTCTAAGGTATTGGTAAGAATTCTTTCAAAAGATATAATTATTTCTACAGTAAGACCAGCAGATATTAGTATAAGAAACATTTTTAAGGTAAAAATTAACAAAATAAATAAAGCAAATGAAACCTTTATTGATATTACCTGTTTATTTGGGGAGGTTGAAATAGTATCAAGGATTACTAATCTATCTTTTAAAGAATTAAGTTTAAAAGAAAACCAAATAATTTACTTATTAATTAAAAGTACAATGATAGAAAAAATAATTTAATTTATGACCATGTTTTTCTTGCTGGTGATTTAACTTCTATTTGAACACACTCTTCAAGTGCCTCAGAAAAGTGAGGTACACCTGGAGGGTGACGCCAGACATCCCCTGGGTTTGCGATGAACTCTTTATCACCGATTTTCATTTTTAATTTTCCTGATAATAATGTAGCTACAGATTCATGATCGTCATGTTGATGAAGAGGATCAATTAATCCTTTACCTCTCCAAGCTCTCAGCATAATCATATTTTCTGTCACCATCAAAACTTTAAGTGATAATTCACCTTGTTCTATAGCTCCCTCAACAGCTTTAACTTCTTCTTCTTCAATTTCTGAATCAGATCTAAACAATTGATTTGTTGGATTTAGCAATCTATCTTTATCAGTCATCTAATTATCTCCCATTTTCTCCATCATAATAGTGAAATTCCATAACAGTACATCCGTTTGTAGTTGAAAACGGACCATGATATGTACCTGGAGGTCTTACAGCATAAGTAAGTGGGTTAAAAACTTCACCACCTTTACCATACTCGTCATTACCAACCCTTAAGTCACCTTCAAAAAGAAAAACTTCTTCCCAATAGTCATGAACAAAAGGTTTTGTTGTAAATGTCCCTTTTTTTATTTTGAGAATTCTAGTTCTACTACCTGTTTTATTAACTTCATCTAAGGATCCTGAAATAATCTTTTGAACTATGCCATCTGGGTAGCCTTCAGGAATTTCCCAACCTTCACTGAGATCAAGTTTATAAAACTCTCTATGTATTTTAGGTATAATCATAATAAAATCCTGCCAATATATATTAATTGAAATTTATAGATATTGAAACCCTTTTTTTAGGTCGTTTATTAAATCTTCAGGATCTTCAAGCCCAATTGATAATCTAAAAAAATAGCCATCATGTTTAACGCTATTAATCGTTCTATATTGATATGGCCAAGTGGGAACACATAAACTCTCAAAACCACCCCATGATGCGCCTAATGAGAACAAATTTAAAGAATTTATCATTTTTTCAATATTGAAATTTTTTTCAGGTTTTATAATAAAACCAAATAATCCTGATGCTCCACTAAAGTCTCTTTTCCAAATTTTATGACCAGGACTGTTTGGGAGGGCAGGGTGTAAAACTTTACTTACTTGAGGTTCTGCTTCTAACCATTTTGCAACAATTAACCCAGATCTCTGATGCTGATTCATTCTAACTTTTAAAGTTCTTAGGCCTCTTAGGCCAAGGTAAATATCATCTGGCCCTGTGTGAATACCTAATTCAAAGGATGTTTTTTCTAAACTTTGACTTGATTGTTCATTTGAAGTCACCACACCTAGCATAGCATCAGAGTGGCCAGCAATATACTTAGTTGCAGAATGAACAGACAAATCTACTCCGTATTTTAAAGGTTTAAAGTAAAGGGGAGTAGCCCATGTATTATCAAGTATAGTTTTAATATTGTTTTTTTTAGCGATTGAACATATTAAGGGAACATCTTGCATCTCAAATGTAAGAGATCCAGGTGATTCTAAAAAAATCCCAGTTGTATTTTCCTTAAAAAGGTTTTGTATCTCAGCGCCTATAATTGGATTAAAATATTGAACCTCAACTCCCATTTTTTTAAGAAAATAATCACAAAACCTTCTGGTTGGGTAATAGACTGAGTCGGAAACTAATATATGAGATTTTTTTTCTACTACACTTAATATTGCTGTTGAAATTGCTGAAAGACCTGATGGAAAAATTATAGTTTTATCACCATCTTCAAGGTATTTGATAGCTTCTTCAAATGCAAAAGTAGTGGTTGTGCCTACACGACCATATTTCATTAACGGAGATGTACGTTTTTCAATATTTACATATTCTTCATATGTATCTGCAATTATAGTTGATGCATGTATAACTGGCGGGTTTGCAGTATTTTTGAAAATTTTTTTATCTCTTCCTGCATGAACTATTTTTGTCGATTTTTTCATCAGTTATCCTTAATTAAAGGGGAACCTTCAATTGATCCCCATTCTGCCCAGGAACCATCATATACAGAGTACTTATCAAAATGAATTAAGTGTAAACAAAAAGCTAGAATAGAGGCAGTTATTCCAGAGCCACATGTTGTTACTACAGGTTTTTTAAAAGTTATTCCCTTTTCTTTGAAGATTTTTTTTATTTCATCTAAACTTTTAAGTGTTTTATTTGAGTCTAAAATTAACTCCTGAAAGGGTAAATTTAAACTATCCGGTATATGCCCTGAGTCTAAGTTTTTTCTTGGTTCGGGATCGATACCTAAGAAACGCCCTTTAGAACGTGCGTCAATAACTTGTTCTTTCTTTGAAATAATATTTTCATAAACTTCACCGTAATTTCTTACTAATTTTTTATTTAATTTAGATTTATAGTTAGATTTACTTCTAATATTAATTTTTTTTTCAACAGGTAATTCTTCTGATAACCATTTTGGGAGACCACCATTTAATATACCTACTTTGGTATGTCCAAAAAGTTTGAAGGTCCACCAAACTCTTGCAGCACTTTGTAGACCTATTCCATCGTAAATAATAATTTGATCAGAGTTTTTGATCCCTAGTTTGCTCATATGGCTATCAAAAGTTTTAGAGTCAGGAGCCATATGTGGTAAGGAATTATTTTTATCAGAAATCATATCTATATCAAAAAATTGACTTCCTGGTATATGAAACTCTTCAAATTCTCTCCTAGGATTTCTTTTTTGGTTAGGTAAGTACCATGATCCATCTAAAATTATCACCTGCTCAAGATTTTTCGCTAGCCATTGTGTTTCAATTAAGTCAAAGTTATTTGTCATTAGTATTATGTCCTAGGTTATCTAGAATAAAAATTTATAATAGCCAATTAGGTACAGGTATTGAGTTGCTCTTTAGGAAATCAGGATTGAATATTTTACTTTGGTACCTGCTTCCTAGATCACATAAAATTGTGACGATAGTTTTACCAGGACCAAGTTGTTTAGCTAATCTTACTGAACCGGCCATATTAATTCCACTTGAACCTCCGAGTATTAGTCCTTCTTCTTTTATAGTTCTAAAAACATAATTCATTGCTTCAACATCATCAATTTGAAATGGAACATCAATTTCAAGATTTTTTAGATTTTCTGTTATTCTACCTTGTCCTATACCTTCTGTAATAGATTTACCATTTGCTTTAAGCTCGCCATATACAAAATAATTATAAAGAGATGCACCCAATGGATCAGCTAATCCAATTTGTATATTGGGGTTTCTTGCTTTTAGAAAACTTGATACTCCAGCAAGTGTTCCACCTGTACCTACTGAACAAATAAATCCGTCTATTTTTTCATTAGTTTGTTTCCATATTTCAGGGCCTGTAGTTTTGAAATGTATATATTTATTTGCTAGGTTATCAAATTGATTAGCCCAAACAGCTGATCCTGGTTTTTCTTTATTTAAATTTTCTGAAATTTTTTTTGAAATTTTTATATAATTATTTTCATCCTTATAAGGAACAGCAGGAACAGCTATTACTTCTGCCCCACATGATCTTAACATATCAAATTTTTCTTTACTTTGAGTATCAGGTATTACAATTTTAGTATTATACCCTTTTGCGTTTGCAACTAGAGCAATTCCAATGCCAGTATTACCAGCAGTCCCTTCAACAATGGTACCTCCAGGCTTTAAAAGACCTTTTTTTTCTGCATCCTCAATAATACCTAGTGCTGCTCTATCTTTAACAGATCCACCTGGGTTTAAAAACTCAGCTTTACCCAAAATTTCACAACCTGTTTCATCAGATAATCGATTTAATCTAATTAAGGGAGTATTGCCTATTGTATCTATAAAGCCTTTTTTAATACTTATATTTTCGATAATCATATTAATTATATTATTTTAACCTTTGAGAATGAAAACTTAAATGATCATTAATAAAAGTTGATATAAAATTATAACCATGGTCATAATTATCCTGGTACCTCATAATTAACTTTTGACCAACTAACATACATTTATCAAAAAAAATGTTTGGCTTTAATTCCTCTTCAAGGAATTCATCATTTGTTCCCTGATCAATAAGTATTTCATCAAAAGAATTATAATTTTTTTCTATTAAATAAGAGGAGTCCCACTCTTTCCATGCGGTTTGATTTTTTCCTAGATAACCAGAAAAAGCTTTTTTCCCCCAAGGAGAATTTATAGGAGATGAAATTGGTGCAAAACATGATACACTTTTATATAAATCGGGTCTTTTAAGTGCGCAAACAAGCGCACCATGTCCCCCCATTGAATGACCGAATATACTTTGTTTTTCAGGGTTACAATTAAAATTTTCATGTACAATTTTTGTTAGTTCTTCTGTAACATAAGAAAACATTTTATAATTTCTATCCCAAGGTTGCTCTGTCGCATCTAGGTAAAAACCAGCACCAGTTCCAAAGTCCCAGTCTTTAGTTTCCTCACCATTTATAGAGTTTCTAGGGCTTGTGTCTGGGCTAACTAATAATAAGCCTAGTTTGCTAGCCTCATTTAATGCTCCAGATTTGATCATAAATGTTTCTTCTGTGCATGTAAGCCCTGCTAAATAGAATAAAATAGGTACCTTTTCTGACTTAATTGATGGAGGTTCATAAACAGAAAACTTCATTTCGGTATCACAGGTTTTAGAAATATGCTTATAATAAGATACTTTACCATCAAAAGCTTTATGACTTGCGATTTCTTGAATCATTTTTAAAAAGTTACTACGCTTCTGATTGACTCACCTGCATGCATTAAATCAAAAGCTCTATTTATTTCATCGATTGGCATAGTATGTGTTATCATTGAATCAATTTCAATTTTACCTTCCATATACCAATCAACGATTTTTGGAACATCAGTTCTGCCTTTAGCTCCTCCAAAAGCAGAGCCTCTCCATACTCTTCCAGTGACTAGTTGAAATGGTCTAGTAGCAATTTCTTGACCTGCACCGGCAACACCAATAATTGTACTTTCTCCCCAGCCTTTATGACAGCATTCCAATGCTTGGCGCATAGTTTTTGTACTACCAATACATTCAAAAGAATAGTCAGCCCCGCCATCAGTTATATCAACTAGATATTCAATAAGGTTTTCTTTATAGTTATTAGGGTTAACAAAATTAGTCATACCATATTTAGTTGCTAAATCTTTTTTCTTTTCATTAATATCAACACCAATGATTTTATTTGCACCTACTAATCTTGCTCCCTGAATTACATTAAGACCTATACCACCTAAACCAAATACAATTACATTTGAACCGGGGTTAACTTTTGCAGTATTAATTACTGCGCCTATTCCCGTGGTTACTCCGCATCCAATATAACATATTACTTCAGAAGGCGCATCATTTCTAACCTTAGCTAATGCTATTTCAGGTAGAACTGTATAGTTTGAAAAAGTTGAAGTTCCCATATAATGATATATTGGTTTACCATTAAGTGAAAAACGTGAAGTGCCATCTGGCATTAAACCTTTTCCTTGAGTTTCACGAATTGCCTGGCATAAGTTTGTTTTACCTGATAGACAAAATTTACACTGTCTACACTCTGGTGTGTATAATGGTATAACTTGATCACCTTTTTTTACACTTTTCACTTCACTACCAATATCAACCACTATTCCTGCACCTTCGTGACCAAGAATAGAAGGAAAAATTCCCTCAGGGTCTTCTCCTGAAAGTGTAAATGCATCAGTATGGCAAACACCAGTAGCTTTGATTTCTACGAGTACCTCTGTATCTTTTGGTCCTTCTAGATCAACATTTTCAATAATTAAAGGTTTACCTGGTTCAGTTGCAATTGCTGCTTTAACTTTCATTTTTTCTCCTCTTTATAGCTTAAGTATTTAAATTAATATTTAATATAATCTTATCATTAAATAAATTTTCAGTCTATTATGGTAATGCAGTAAGTAACCCTCCATCAATAACTAATGAAGATCCTGTAATCCATTCAGCATCATCAGATGCGAGAAAAACAAATCCTTTGGCAATATCTTCTGGTTTTCCCATTCGCCCTATTGGGTGAAGACTTATAGCAAATTTACGTGCAGCTTCTGGATCTGGCTGGGCATCAAAATATCCTTGTATATTAGGTGTTTCAACAAATCCGGGACAAACGCAATTTACTCGTATATTGTCAGGAGCCCCATCTTTTGCCATACACCTTGTTAGCATTTCTACAGCAGCTTTCGAAGCACAATAGGCAGCATCATTTGCAATACCAATTTTTGACGCTATTGAAGCTGTATTGAGGATAATTCCTCCTTTATTTTTTTTAAAGTGCTTCCAAATCTTATTTGACATCAAATAAATTGATCTAAGATTTGTATCGATTTGTCTATCCCATTCTTGAGTAGTCAAATCTTCAACAGAACCAGTAACTGTTATTCCTGCATTATTAACAAGAATATCAATTTTGATTTCACTTTGGATTAATTCTGAAAGAACTTTACTTATTTCTTCTTCATTAGTTACATCTAACTTTAAGCTTTTTGACTTATTTCCGTCTTTAGATATTTCTTCTGCAACTTCACTTGCCTTATTACTATCTATATCAATACAAATTACTTTAGCACCTTCATTAGCAAAAAATTTTGCAGTAGCTCTTCCAATTCCAGCACCAGAACCTGTTACAATTGCTACTTTATTTTTAAGTCTCATTTTTCCCCCAATAAATGTAATTTTATGTTTTTTTATAACCTATCATAGATTATAATAAAATTTTTTATATAATTTATTATATCTAAAATACATTTTTTCTATTGGATTTCAAAATGAAACTGGTTAAAGGCGTTAAGAATTTAATTGAAGAGGCTGAAAGAGAGATTGAAGTAGTATCTTGTCAAAAATTAGTACAAATAAAAAATTCTAAAAATATTTGTGTTATTGATATAAGAGATATTAGAGAATTATGGAAAGATGGTAGGGTTAAAGGATCTTTTCATGCACCAAGAGGGATGTTGGAGTTTTGGGTAGACCCTGAAAGTCCTTATCATAAAGAAATTTTTTCTTCAGGAAATAAATTTATTCTTTATTGTAAGTCTGGTTGGAGATCGGCTCTAGCTACAAAAACATTACAGGATATGGGTTTTGGACCAGTTGCCCATCTGTCTGGAGGATTTGATCAATGGAAAATTGAGATTGGGGATATTGAAAAGGTAAAACAGTAATAAGACTTTTAGAATAATTTTATTTAATCTTGTTTTTTTTACCTGCATTTTTACCCGCAATTCTTCCTTGTGTTGTTGCTGTAAATAAACCTGCTGCAGGGATATATCCCCAATCTGATGGTCCTGAAATTGACCTAGCAGTTCCTCCAGCTGCATACAAATTTGGTAACTTAGTCCCGTCTTCTCGAATTACCTCACCACATTCATTTATTACCAAGCCTCCCTGAGTATGAAATAAAGCTCCAACACATTTTGTTGTGAACCAAGGAGGCCCGTTAAGCAACAAACCAGGATCAAAAATTCTTCCAAAAGGATCTTTCATAGAGCCTGATTGTATTTTGTTTAAATCTTCTAGAGTTTTATTTAAATTGTATAACGGGATTTTAGTAATATCTGATAGATCTTCTGGAGAATTAGCTTTTTTAATTGTTCCACTTTCAATAGCATCTTTATGCTCTTCATATTTCTTTGAGAAATTATGAATTTTTTCATCAAAAATAAACCAAACAAACCCATTAGGTTGAGATGAAACTTTTCTTCCCATTCCAGAAATGTCTTTACTTTCATCAGTAAACCTTTTGCCTTCTGTATTTAGTATTACCCCGCCTCTTAAAATTGTATTATAGTGAATCAATATTCTTGAAGGTTCAGAAAGTGCTCCGAGTCCTTGAAAAGATGTCATATCTTTTGTTGCTGCTCCTAGTTCTATACCCCAATTTATTCCGGCCCCATCATTACCCTCATGACCGTGATATATAGCATTTGCCATTTCAGGAATAAATTTTTTAATCATTTCACGGTTTGCACCAAAACCACTTGTTGCAATTATTAGTGAATTGCAACCTACATTTTCGGTACTCCCATCTGGTCTTTTATATTTAAGACCAATAATAGCTTTCTTATCATTTATGAATAGCTCTGTTACATGAGCATTTGTTAATATATCTACTCCTGAGTGAGAGCAAGCATTTGTTAATAGTGTCATCAGTTCAATACCAGTTTTAGAGGGTGTGCAATGTATTCTAGGTTTTGAGTGACCAAGCTTAGCTCCCCAATCAAGATCTAACTCTAATGGAATACCATGTTTTTCGACAAGCCAATCTATTGTTTTTCCTGATTCGTTTGCAAAAAACTTAGCAAGTGAGTGATCAGTTTCACCTTTGGTTAAGTTTATTATATCCTTCGCAAAAATTTCTCCTGAATCATCTATTCCAAAGCCTTTTTGACTTTTTGTACCTGCGCCAGCTATATTTCCTTGTGACATAGAGGTTGTTCCTTTTGGCTCATTATCTCGCTCTAAAACAAGAACTTCAACTCCTTCGTCTCTTGTTGCTAAAGCTGCAGTTAACCCAGCAGCACCCCCACCCACAATTACAACTGGGTATGTAATATCAAAATTTATAGATTTATCTAATTTAACAGTCATTTCCAATAATTTTTTTTGCAGCATTTTGGCCAGCTATTTTACCCAAAACAACTGCTGTTAATAAACCATTTCCTGACAAGTACCCCCATCTTGAAGGTCCCGATAACCCTCTTGCAGCTCCTCCACCAGCAAATAAATTAGGAAAAGGTTTGCCACTTTTATCTAATACTTGAGCCAAAGAATTAATATCCAAACCTCCTTGTGTATGAAATAGAGCACCAGTTACTTTAGCAAAATAATAGGGCTTGGTCATTGTCTTAATATTTGACCAATCTCTGCCAAACTTATCTTTTATTTTATTATCAATACAATGATTTACATATTCAAATGTATTTTCTAATTTTTCTAAAGGAATTTTTGTTATAGATGATATTTGTTTAATATCATTTGCAACCTTATGAGCTCCTAAATCAGCACCATTCCTGTAATCAACAAAATCCATACCTATTTCATGGCTGATAGAGTCCCATATTTCCCAAACATATGAATTTTCTTGAGAAATTACATCAACTGCTTGTTCTGAATACCCCCTTACTTCATTAGAAAATCTTTCTCCATTAATATTTACTTGAAACCCTCCCTGAGTCATTAATCCCCAAAACAACAAAGTCCCATGAGGATGAGTAACTGCCCCATGACCTTGGTAACTTCCTATATCAGAGATTGATGCACCTATTTCAATTCCCCATTTTATAGCATCCCCTCTATTACCAGTATGTCCAAAATATAATGCATCTGCCATTTCAGGAATATATTTTTTTACCATATTGGAATTTCCACCGAATCCATTGCAAGCAAGAATTAGTATATTGCACCCGACACGTTCTTTGTCTCCGTTGGGTCTTGTTATTTCAACACCTTTAATCGATTTTTTACTATTAATATAAATATTAGACACCAAAGCTGAAGTCATTAAGTCGATTTTTTGTTCACTTACTTTTTTTAATAAAGCTTCCATAAGTTCGTTTCCAGTTCTGTTAGGTGAACCGTGCATTCTGTACTGAGAATGACCTGGGTAAAAAAAACTAGTTATTAAATTTAGTGGAACATCATTTTCAATCAGCCAGTCAACAGTTGGCCCAGATTCATTTGTAATAAACTTAACCATATTTGGGTCATTCAAATTTCTTGCTTTATTTATAATGTCATTTGCAAAATTTTCTGGTGTGTCATTAACCCCAGCGTCTCTTTGTAGTTTAGTTCCTGCAGCAGGAATTAAACATGTAGATAAAGCAGAAGAACCAGAGGGAACTTTGTCTCTCTCTAATATTAAAGGATTTATGCCTTGCTCATTTGCAGATAATGCTGCGCATAGGCCACATGCTCCTGCCCCAATGATTATAATAGGAAAATTTACATCAAAATTTTTATTTTCTTGAGTAATTACCATTTTACCACTTCTTTAAATAAATTTATTGGAGTCAATTATTTTTATTTTTGATTTATTCATTAAATCAATAGCATTATCTGAACTTTGTTTGCTCAGACCTTTGCATAAATCCTCAAAAACATATGTATCTAATCCTGAATTCTTAGAGTCTAAAGCAGAATCTTTAACGCATACATCTAAAGCTAACCCAAGAAAATAAACTTTATTTATTTTTTTTTCATTTATATAGCCTTTTAAGCCTGTACAGGTATATTTATCATTTTCAAAAAAAGCTGAGTATGAGTCAATATTTTTATTATAACCTTTTCTAATAATTAATTTCGCGGCTTTAGTAATTAAATTTCTATGAAAGTCTGCTCCATATGTACCTTGAATACAGTGTTCAGGCCAAAGAGTTTGTTTTCCATAATCTACTTCAATTATATCAAATGGCTTTTTACCTTTATGCTGACTTGCAAATGATATATGGTTATATGGATGCCAATCTTGGGTTAGTATTACTTGATCAAAAATATTAATTAACTTGTTAGATTTATCAATGATTTTACTTGCGTCTGGTACTTCTAAAGCACCTCCCTCACAAAAATCATTTTGGATATCCACTACTATTAGGGCTTCATTAGAATTAGGATTTATTTTTGTCATATCTTTGTAAATATTAGTAATTTTCTCTAAGATTATATTATTAAATAATGATATTCTACAATATAGTTCTTTAAAATAGAAATAAGGTTTATAATGACAGATAATCTACCAATCACTCACTCTATTATTGATTCTAAAAGCCTTTCTAATCTTGTTTCGTATAATTGGAGTTTCCCAGGCCCTATACATTGTGAGCTTCTGAATAGAGGTATGAATGATGTTTATCTTATTAGAGATGGATCAAATAGATTTTATGCTTGTCGTGTATGGAGATCTGGGTTTAGATCTGAAAATAATATTATTTTCGAAACAGAGTTATTAGCTTTTTTAAACAGTAAAAATATTAATATTCCATTCCCTTTAGAGTCTCAAAATAAATCTTTATATATGGAGATAAATGCTCCAGAAGGTAAACGTTATTTTTCTATTTTTTCCTGGGTTGATGGTAACGTGTTTGGTTCAAAACCTGATATTGATAAATCATATAAATTAGGCGCAGAGCTAGCAAAAATTCATGAGGTTATGATAAATTTTGCACCTACTGTTTCAAGAGAGATTGATATGAAAGTGCGGTTAGAGACAGAAATAAGTTATCTATTAAAAATGAATACTCATAGAATTGATGATTTAAAGTGGTATCAAAGTGCAGTTAATATAATGATAAATAAATTAGATGAATTAAATTCTAAAAAAATACCATATGGTGTAGTGCATGGTGATTTTCATTTATACAATGCTTTTTTTAATGATAAAAAAATTACAATAATGGATTTTGATAATTGTGGTAAATATTATCTAATATTTGATATTTGTAGTTTTATTTGGGCTAATGACTATGTTGGAATAGATCAAAAAATTAGTGAATCATTTTTAAAAGGCTATAATTCTGTAAGAAATCTTAATGACTCAGAATTAAGTTTACTAAATTTTTTTTATGCACTTAAAGAACTATCTTTTCTGTGTGGTTTTGCAGCAAATGTAAATTCAGTTGGACATACTCCATTATTAAGCCCAAACCTTGATTGGTTTAGCGAAAAAACTAAGTTAAATTTTAAAAAAGCAGGTTTGATTTAAATGCCATGGATTCGAATATAGCAGTACCAGATAAATCAAGGTGGTTATATTTATCTGGAGTTTGGTTAATATATTTTGTTTTTGGTTTGATGATGTTTTCATTAGCTCCTATTGTTTCAATTATTATTGAGGACTTAGCTATTACTTCAACACAAATGGGTACAATTTTAGGAGCCTGGCCATTAATATATATAATTATGGCAATTCCTTGTGGTGCATTTGTAGATCGTGCTGGTTTAAAGATCTCTCTATTCATTGCGGCTTTAATTATGGCTCTTTCAGGTTTATTGCGTTCTCTATCATATGATTTTTCAACTATGTTTTTGTCTGTAGCCCTTTTTGGTATTGGCGGCCCTCTAATTTCTATAGGTGCTCCAAAATTAATAGCTGATTATTTTGTTGGCAAAGAGAGGGGTTTTGCAATGGGTATATATATAACAGGCCCTGCATTTGGAAGTATCTTTGCGCTATCAACTACTAATAGCTTGTTTATGCCTATTTTTGAAAATGATTGGAGAGACGTAATTTTATTATTTTCTTTTTTTGTTTTTGTTTCAAGTGCTATTTGGATTTATCTTTGTAAAGGAATACAAATTAAAAACTCTAATCAAAATAATTTTAATATTTTTAAACAATTAATTATCTACTGGAATTTAATAAAATTAAGAAATGTAAAAATTTTATTACTTATGAGTGTATGTATATTTTTTTACAGTCATGGTTTATTTAACTGGTTACCGGAAATATTAAGAATGAAAAATATGACATTATCTCAGGCTGGTTATTGGGCTTCACTCCCTACATTAGTCGGAATTGTAGGATCTATTTTAATTCCACGATTTGCTACACCTGATAGGAGAATGTTTATTTTTTTCATTTTAATTTTAAGTGCTATAGTTTCAACACTACTTCTATTAATTGATTGGTTGCCTATTTTATCCGTTGGTCTTATTTTACAAGGAATATCTCGAGCTACTCTAATGACTATTGCAATATTAATATTAATGGAATCCCCTGGCGTTAAATCTGAGCACATGGGTGCGGCTGGGGGTCTTTTCTTTACTTTTGCTGAGATAGGGGGTGTTTTAGGCCCTCTTTCAATGGGGAAAATACTAGATATTTCAGGTAATTTTGATTTAAGTTTGATATTTGTAACTATCGTAACATCGCTTTTAATATTGTTTTTTCTTTATTTAAATTATAATAATAAAAAATATATATTATAAAATTTAAGTTAATTTATGACAGAAAACAATATTTTACCAACAGCACATTCAACCATAGATGCTAATGCATTAGGGCAATTAATTACTAAATTATACGATTTTAATAAAGATTTAGTATGTGAGTTGCTTCATAGAGGAATGAACGACTTTTATTTATTACGATCAAAAGATATGATTTTTGTCGCTCAAGTGTGGAGACCAAATACAAAAAGTAAGTATGATTTAAACAGACAAATGGAGTTCTTAACTTTTTTACATAAAAGTGGAATTAGAGTTCCAATTCCTAAAAAAAATATATCCAATGAATGGGTCTTTTCATTTCACAGTATTGAAGGTAAAAGGTATGCAAGTGTTTTTAATTTTGTTGACGGAGAGGTTTTTTCAAAAAATCCAACTATAAATATTTCTAAGAAGATGGGTATTATTTTTGGTAATCTACATAATTTTTCAGAGTCATTTGATTTAAAAGTTAATGATAAGCATATTAAAAGAGAGCAAAACATATATAATTCCCTTAATGATTTAGAAAAATTGGTTGGTCATAGAAAAGATGATTTAGTGTTTTATAAAGAAATAGCATCAAAAATAAATTCTATTTATAAGCTCTCTTATAAAAATAATAATTTAAGATATGGAATGACGCATGGTGATTTTCATATACATAATGCTTTTGTTTTAGATGAAAAAGAAATAACTATTATGGATTTTGATGCATGTGGTATTGACTTTTATGCCCAAGAAATAATGAGCTATAAATGGTCAATTGAAAAAAACTCTTTAGATAAAAAACTTTGGGATGTGTTTTTATTGGGTTATGACTCAGTAAGAACTTTAAATAAAGATGAAATTAATTCATTTGATGCTTTTTTATTAGGTAAAGAATTAAGCTATTTATGTGGTTTTGCAAAAGCTATAAATGCTATTGGTCATGTATCTTTTCATTTCCCTGGATTAGACTGGTTTTCTAAATCATTACGTAATCATTCTAAGTTAGCAAAACTGATATAAATATGACTAATTTTAAAAGTAAAGTATTAATAAGTTTTAAGATATCAGAAGATGCAAAAATTGAGATAAATAGAGTGCTTGGAGATATTGCTGATATTTATATGCTTGATAATCTAAGACCCCAAGATAGATTAAAGGTAATTAAAGAATCAAATGCTATAATAGTAACGAGGCCAAATCTAGAATTTACTGATCAAGAGGTTTCATTATTTAGTGGTAAATTCATACAATCATTTATATCTGGAATTGACTCATTTAAATTAAATAAATTTCCAAAAGATGTTTTAATTGCTCACAATGGTGGAGCATTTGCTGATCCTATTGCAGAATATATTCTTGGAATTGTGATTGATTCCTATAGAGAACTAAACTCTCGTTATTTAAAATTAAAAAAAGGTGAGTGGGACCAATTTTCTCCAACTAAGTCTATTTCAGGAGAGACATGTGGAATTATTGGCTATGGGGGAATTGGAAAAAAAACTGCTAATTATTTGAGAGTTTTTGGGGTAAATATTATGGCAATTAATCGGTCGGGTTATACTAAGGATAAAGTAAATTTCATCGGAAAATTGTCTGAATTAGATAAAGTTTTAAGCTTGTCAGATATTGTTATTTTGAGTGTAAGTTTAAATGACTCAACAAGAATGTTAATAAACGAAAAAAATATTAATTTATTAAAAAAAAATTCACTAATTATCAATGTAGCAAGAGGTGATGTTATTCAGCAAAAAGCACTATATAGTTGGTTAAAAGAAAACACTGAGGCTAAAGCTTGGATTGATTCTTGGTGGAGAGAGCCTATTACCCATGGTGATTTTAAAACAGAATATCCATTTTTCGATTTACCAAATTTTTATGGTTCCCCTCATAACTCAGCTATAACTGAGGGATCATTTATAAAAGCAGGCAACCAGGCCGCAGAAAATGTAAAATCCTTTTTAGAAAATAGAAATGTCGAGAGGCTAGTTGCCTTAGATGATAAATAAATTTATTAATAGTAATTATGAATAATATAAAAAAATTAAACAACATAGATAGATCTTTTTTAATTTCCGGTGATTTAAACTCACTTATGAAGCAAGCTAAAAAAATAAGAGATAAGTCATATGGTAATAAAATTACTTACTCCAGAAAAGTATTTGTTCCTTTAACAAATATTTGTAGAAATCAGTGCGGTTATTGTACCTTTGTAAAGAATCCTAATTCTCCATCAGCAAAAGTGTTGAACCCAGAACAAGTTATGGAAATTGTTTCTAAAGGAGAAAAATATGGCTGCAAAGAAGTTCTTTTTAGTTTAGGTGAAAAGCCAGAACTAAAGTACTTAAGTGTTTTAGATAAACTAAGATCTTTTGGTCACTCTTCGCTTGTTGATTACTTATCAAGTATGTGTCAAATAGTAAATAAAGAAACTAACCTTTTGCCTCATACAAATATTGGTACTTTAAATAAAAAAGAAATTGATATATTGAAACCTGTTACTGCTTCAATGGGTATGATGCTTGAAACTACAAGCAATAAAATTTTTAAAAAGGGTGGCGCTCACTACAAGTGCCCTGATAAAGTTCCATCAATAAGAATCCGTACAATTGAAACAGCAGGAGAATTAAAGGTTCCATTCACAACAGGTATTCTTATTGGTATAGGGGAGACATGGGATGATAGAATTAATTCAATATTAAAAATAAATGATATTCATAAAAAGTATGGCCATATTCAAGAAGTTATTATTCAAAATTTTCGAGCAAAAATAGGTATACCTATGCAGAACTCACCTGAGCCAAGTTTGGATGAAATGTTAAGAACTATAGCAATATCTCGAATAATTTTAGAACCAGAAATAAGCATTCAAGCTCCTCCAAATCTCAGCAATCAATTTTTGAAATATCTTGATGCTGGAATTAATGATTGGGGAGGTATTTCTCCAGTAACAATTGATCATATAAATCCTGAGAGAGAATGGCCTCAGATTGACAAATTAAATAAATTAATGAAGGATAAAGGCTATAAACTTAGAGAAAGACTTACAATTTATCCAAAATTTCAAAAAGTTAACAAAAATTTTATGTCAGCTAATATGGTTAATAAAATATTGAATATAGCCGATAATCACGGTTTAGCTATAAATCAAATTTCTGAGGAATTATTATGATCAATTCTCTTAAAAATTTAATTGATAATGAGACTTTGATCAAACTAAACTCAAATATTTATAAAATTTTAGAAAAATCATTATCTGGTGTTGAGATAACTAGAGAAGAATCAGAAGTTCTTTTTTCTTCAAAAAATGAAGATTTTAGTGCTCTTTTAAAGGTAGCGGATCATTTGAGAAAAGAGGCTAATGGTAATATAGTTACTTATGTAATTAATAGAAATATAAACTTCACAAATGTATGTCATATGGGTTGCAAATTTTGTAATTTTGCTAAAAAAATAAATGACTCAGATGCAGAATGGTTAAATCTCAATGAAATAGTTAGAAGGGCTAGAGAAGCATGGGATAGGGGGGCTACGGAAGTCTGTATTCAGGGAGGTTTGCATCCAAAATTACCAGGCAGATTTTATAGGGATATTCTTCTAAGTATAAAAAATGAGATACCATCGATTCATATACATGCCTTCTCCCCGTTTGAAATTTGGTATGGAGCGGCTAAGATGAAAATGAGCTATTTTGATTATCTAACTGATTTAAAAGAATGTGGTTTAGGATCAATGCCTGGTACTGCTGCAGAAATTTTAGATGTAAAAGTAAGAAATATTTTGACAAAGAATAAATTAAGTTCTGATGAGTGGGTAAGGATTATAAAAACAGCTCATAAGGTTGGATTAAAAACTACTTCGACTATAATGTATGGTCATGTTGATGAAATTAAAAATTGGTCTAATCATTTATTCAAAATTAGAGAAATTCAAAAAGAGACAAGTGGTTTTACAGAATTTATTCCTTTAAGTTTTGTTTATAAAAATTCACCACTTTTTCATGATAAAAAGCTTAATGTTAGAGCTGGGCCAACTGATATAGAAATTATGAAAATGCATGCTGTTTCAAGAATTTTTTTTAATAAATTTATTGATAATATCCAGGTGTCTTGGACTAAACTTGGTCCTAAGAAAGTTCAAATGCTTCTAGGTTGTGGTGTGAATGACCTTGGAGGTACACTAATGAACGAGAGTATTTCAAGATCTGCTGGTTCACAATTTGGTCAAGAGTTAACAGGGTTTGAAATGGCTAAATTAATAAGATCAACAAATAAAATTCCTGCCCAAAGAGATACCTTGTATAAAACAAAAGAAATTTTTAAAACAGATGATCCTAAATTTTATGATCCCTTAGTCAAAAGAAACTCTTTTGATCCAATAGAGTTTTTAAATTAATTTTTATGTTTAAAATTCACTAAAAAATGGTTGAAATTACTTTGTTTGCAGGTGGTGTTGGTGGAGCAAAAATGGCAGAGTCTTTAAGCCTCCTAGATAATATTTCTTTAAATGTTATTAGTAATATAGCTGATGATGATGATTTTCATGGTCTTTATGTTTCTCCTGATGTTGATACCTTGATCTATACTTTATCTAAGAAAATAGATAGGTGTAAGGGGTGGGGGGTAAAAAGTGATACCTTCAAAGCTTTAGATGTTCTAAAAGAACTAGGTAATGAAACTTGGATGAACTTAGGAGATGCTGATCTTGGTTTGCATATTTATAGGACGCAACAGCTTAAAAAAAATATATTATTGTCACAAATTACAAAAAAAATTTCTAAAGCATTTAATATTAAGTGTAATATAACTGTTCCAACCAATGATAAAGTAAGAACAAAGATTCTCACTAATGATGGTTGGCTATCTTTTCAAGAATTCTTTGTAAGAGAAAGATGTAGTGTTAAAATTAAAAAGATAAAGTTTGAGGGTGTAAATAAAGCAAAAGTAACTTTAGAATCTATAAGTTATATAAAAAATGCTGATATAATTGTGTTTGCCCCATCAAATCCAATAGTAAGTATATCTCCAATCATTAAAATAGATGGAATAAATAAAATTCTTTGTAAATCTAGGTCTTTAAAAGTTGCTGTAAGTCCTATAATTCAAGGTAGAGCAATAAAAGGCCCAGCAAGAGAAATGCTAATTTATTCGGGTTATCATCCAAATGTTCTTGGAGTGGCGCAATATTATAAGAAACTAATTGATGTATTAATTATAGATAAATCTGATAAAAAATTCACAAAATCTATTGAGTCACTAGGTATTAAAGTTTTGACGGAAGATATACTTTTGAAAAATAATTCAATAAAATATAAATTAGCAAAAAAAATAAGTGAATTAGTTTAGTCTTTGTTAGGAATATTTATCAATGAATTATAAAGGTTGTTTGATTATTGTCCCTATGAAAAATCTAAGCACTTCTAAGTCTAGATTAGAAAAATACTTACCTAAAAATATTAAAAATAAAATAGTATTAAAATTATTTTTAAATACTATATCAAATATCAAAAAAGTTACTGATAATATTGCAGGAAATTTCAATTTAGCTGTTTTAACAAATTGTAAAGAAATTTCTGAATTGACAAGAAAAAATAATATACAAATAATTTATGATGAGATTGAAGGTAATTTGTCATATTCTATTCAATCTGCTGCAGAATGGGCTGTAAAAAAAAAATATTTAAGTTTATGTATTTTTCCGGCTGACATTGCGTATCTAAAAACAGAAGAAATTAAAACTTTACTTTTATATTCTAATAAGGGTAGGTCTGCAGTAATTTGTCCTTCTTATGATCTTGGTACTAATGCTTTTTTAGTATCTCCTCCAAATGCAATTAAGTTTAATTTTGGCTATAAATCATTTTTATCTCATATTGAATTAGCTAGTAACGCTGGTTTAAAACCGGTAATATTAAATCTTGATAGAATTAAAAATGATGTAGATAATATGAATGATGTAAAGAAACTATTTCATGATTTTCCTGGATTTATCAAAGGTTATAATTATGAATGATTCAATCACTATTAAAATAATTCATGGAATTCCAGAAATATATCAAGGTGATAAATTAGATCAAATTATACATAATGCCGTTCAGGAAGCTAACTATTCTATAAATGATGGTGATATTTTTTGTATAGCACAAAAAATTATCTCAAAATCTGAAGGGTGTATAGTAGATTTAAATCAAATTCAACCATCTGATAAGGCAATAGCTTATGCTAAAGAACTAAACAAAGATTCACGTAAAATTCAAGTCATACTTAATGAAAGTAAAAGTGTAATTAGATCATTCAAACATGAAAGAAGTAATGAAGGCGTAATTATTTGTGAGCATAATTTAGGTTTTATTTCTGCAAATGCAGGAGTTGACGAATCAAATATTGATGGTGATGATATAGTTATTACATTACCAAAAAATCCAGATAAAAGTGCAAAAAAATTACAAAAAAAACTTGCAAATATTTTTGGTGTTAGAATTGGTGTAATAATCACTGATACGTTTGGAAGACCTTGGAGAATTGGTCAAGTAAATGTAGCTATCGGCTTGTCTGGAGTTCCAGCTACCTTAAAAGAGCAAGGAAATTTAGATAATCATGGAAAAAGATTAATGGTAACTGAACCAGCCTATGCTGATGAAATAGCTGCTGCTTCAGGTTTAATGATGAAAAAATCAAAAAAGACTCCAGTTATTTTGTTTCAGGGGCTTCACTGGACCACTGGAAATAGTGTAGCCTCTGATCTTTTAAGAACTAAAAAAGAGGACATGTTTAGATGAGTATTGCGATTATAGGTGGTACCGGGCCTCAAGGGCAAGGTTTAGCAAAAAGGTTTGCGATGGCGGGTTTAGAAGTAATTATAGGTTCAAGAAATGAAGAAAATGCTATAAAAGTTGCAAATGAAATATCTAACGAACTTCCTTCTATAGGAAATAAGATTTTTGGTTGTGGTAATAAAGAAGCTGTGGAAAGATCAAGAGAGTTTATTATATTATCAGTACCGTGGTCAGCTCATAATGCTACATTAAATGAACTAAAAAGTTCACTATCTGATAAAATTTTAATAGATATTGTTGTGCCTTTAAGCGAAAAAGATCCCAAGAAAGTTGATATGCCTCCTGAGGGTTCTGCAACAGAGGCAGCGCAAGTTATTTTGGGAGAAAACATTCCAGTTATTGGAGCGTTACATAATGTATCAGCTGGGGTGCTAAATAATCTGGAATGGGAAATAAATTGTGATATTCTCGTATGTGGAAATAGCCTTGAGTCAAGAATGAAAGTTATAGATTTATTGGGTAATCTAAAAGTTAAAGCATACAATGTAGGTGATGCTCAATCAGCAAGGTGTGTAGAGGCGCTTACTCCTATTCTAATCAGATTGAATATTTCAAAAAAGGTTCCTTTTAAGCATGCTGGAATAAAAATATGGGCACCTGAACATAATTAACTAAAATTTATAAATAATTTATGGAGAAAAATAATGGAATTTGCAATTTGTTTTAAAGGTGATGTAGATCATAAAAGAGCTAAAGCTTTGGTAAGGCAAGCAGAAAATGTTGGTTTTACATACTGTTGGTTTTATGATTCTCATATTCTATGGCGTGAAAGTTTTGTAGCCATGGCAATGTGCATGGAACATACAGAAAAAATGCGCTTTGGCCCTTGTGTTACTAATCCAAATACTCGTGATTGGTCACATGCTGCTTCACTGTTTGCGTCTTTAGCTAAACAATCAGGTGGAAGATTTGATATTGGTTTAGGAAGAGGGGATAGTGCTGTTAGGGTTATGGGAAAGAAACCAGCAACACTAGCAAAGTGTGAAGAGTTCATATCTGTTGTAAAAGATCTAGTAAGAGGTAATGAAGCTCAGTATGGTGAATGTCCTAACCCAGTAACTTTCCCTTGGGCTGAAGATTATGAACTGCCAATATGGTTTGCTGCCTATGGTCCAAAAGCCTTATCTACAGCTGGCAGGGCAGCAGACGGATTAATACTTCAGATAGCAGAACCAACAATTGTTAAATGGCTAACCGATAGCGCTAAGAAAGCAGGGGTTGAGTCAGGAAGAGACATGTCAAATTATAAAGTCATGTCAGCAGCACCTGCACATACTGGCCCTATTTCAGATACAATCGAAGCTGTTAAATGGTTCCCAGCAATGGTTGGTAATCATATTGCTGATATAGTTGAAAAGTATGGTTCTGATACTGACCAAATTCCATCTAGTTTAAGAGATTATATTAAAAATAGGAAGGGATACGATTATTCAAAACATGGTAAAAGTGATAATCCATATTTAGACTTTATAACAGAAGATGTAATAAAAAGTTTTTGTGTATTAGGTAATCCAGATGCACATATAGAAAAATTAAAAGAACTTGAAAAAGCAGGTGTTACACAATTTAATATTTACCTTGATAATGGAGATGAAGAAAAAATTATAGCTGATTATGGAAATCATATAATTCCAAACTTTTAGCATAAATTATTTTTTTGTTTCACCAAACATTTTAAGAATTAAGTTTGGAACTGAATTAGCAATTGAAAGTCCCTGAACAGCAAGCTCCTGTTGAATTTGCAGTGCTTGTAATTTAGCACTTTCTTCAGCTAAGTTACTATTTACAATTTTGCCTATTCCTTCATCAAATACATTAATTAAAGATGAAGTGAAGTCAGATTGTATTTCTACACCTTTAGCAGATGAAGTTAAAGCTGCTGTCCTATCTGTTGCTAATGTTATAGCTGTATTAATATTAGTAAGTGCAGTTGCAGCACTAGCGCTTGTGAGTACTGAAATTGAATTTACTCCCAAAGCAGTAACGTCTAAAATCTGCGCAGAAACACGAATAACTGATCCTTTTACACTGCTTAAAATATTCATAGTAGATGCATCTGTTTTAATTAAGTTAATATTATCAAATTCTGATGATCCTACAGTAGTTGTTATTTGATTTAAAAGAGAAGTAATATCATCATTCAATGATGTCCTTGTAGCAGCATCCAAACTTGCTTGATTACCTTGTACAACCTTACTTTTAATTTCTGTTAAGATATCTTTTATTGCATTTGCTCCGATTACCGCTGTATCGACTACTGTTTCACCATTAGAAAGTGCTAATTTAACCGCATTTAAACCACTTCTATCACCTCTTAATCTAGTAGCTATACTAAACGATGCAGAATCATCCTGAGGACCATTAATTTTAAGGCCTGATGTTATTTTTAATTGTGTAGAATTAATTTCTTTTGTAATTCTAGCTAACTCTTGTGCAAGTATGTTTGCATTAGTGTTAGTAATAAGTGACAATTTTACCAAAATAGGCTCCAGGATAATTAATCAAATTATGTCTGTACGGCCCAATAGGTTTAATGATTAAAATAGGCCAATACACGTGGCCTACTGCTCTTCGTTGCTATATTAAATATTTAATTGTTGAGTTTTGTCAATCAATATTTTATTAACTATATTTTAATACAAAAAGTGCCATTATTTATGGTTAATAAATTTAATATTATATATTTATCTTATTTTAGGATTAACTATATTTAATCTAGATTTTTCTTCTAAATAAAAATATAGAAATACTAATAATTCCCATGATCAGAGAACAATATAGAAAAGAATATTGATTTCCATAAATTTCAATAATTGGTTGACTTAAAATTGGGGATAGAAATTGGCCACCAAAAGTAGTCATTGCTATACCTCCAGAAATTCTCCCACGAAAATCAACCGGCGTTATATCTAAAATCCATGTAAGCATATTGGCTTGAATAAGACCAAAACCTGCTCCAGAAATAATTATACATGGGTAAATAAAACTTAAGTAATTAATTTGTGAAAGGCATAAAAAACCTACAAAAACTAGGAAAAAACCTAAAACAAATATCATACTCGCACTTATTCTTTTTCTAAAACTAAGAAACAAAAGTGAAGAAGTAGCTACAGCACCAGCAGATGTACCAGTGGTTATTCCAGATAAAAGGGGCGAGAATTGGTTTATTTCTTTAAGGAGGAAGGGCGTTTGTATTGGTATCATAAAGAAGGCAGAATTAGTTATCATATTTATTAATAATCCAATAATTAATAACATAATTGGTATTTTATCTTTATAATTAAATTTATTTTTAATGATACTGTTTGGCTTAATTTTTTCACTAACAATTGTTTTGACTGTAAACGGTATCATTAACAATCCAATTATATAAACAAGAAATACTGTACGCCAATTAAATGTTGCTAATAAACCTCCAATTAAATTTAAAATTACAGCAGAATAATTAACAAATGCACCTCTATGGCTCATAAATCTCTGTCGAGAAATTCCAGAAAAATTATCACCTACTAAAGTAGTTGATGTTGTCATAATTCCAGATAATGCTATACCGCTTATAACTCTGCAAATAATAAATTCTTCAATAGAAGTTATAAATATTACTATTGTTCCTGAAATTCCATATAGAAATAGTGAAAAGATTAATAATTTTTTTCTTCCAGTATAGTCTATGAGTATGCCATAAAATGGAGAAGTTACAATTATTGCAAGAGAAGGTATTGTAAATGATAATTTAATTATAAAATCTATATTATTATTATTATTTGAGAATTCTCTTGCAATTTCTGGCAATGCAGCTGAAAGTGGTGCGAAAGCCATCATTGTCATTGCAGAAGTAATTAGTAAAGTTAACTTTACCGCAAAATGTGCATTATTATTTTTTATTTTATTCAATTAATTAATTTATTTTTATTAGATAGAGTTTCCTCTGATTATCTTTATTTATTTATATTCTTTAAAGGTATCAATATAATTAAACCAATTAATAGAAAAATAATTACAGTTGCCATGCCGTAGCGTTGACTTCCTAGTAAAATTGTCACCCAACCAAAAACCAAAGGACCGAGGAAGGTAGTAATTTTTCCAGAGAGAGAGTATAAACCAAAAAATTCAGCTTTTTTATTATCTGGAGTTAACCTAGCCATTAAAGATCTACTTGATGATTGTATGGGTCCAATAAAAATCCCAAGACCTGCACCAATTAGATAAAACAAATCTTTTGATTCTACTATGCAACCTAAAGTTCCTAATACTATTAGAGCTAAAAGGGAAATAATAATTGTTTTTTTGGATCCTATATAGTCATCAATCCATGCAAAAACTGCGGCACCAATTCCAGCTGTAACATTAATTAAGATTCCAAATATTAAAATCTCTTGAAAATCCATTCCAAATGTACCAGCTGCATAAATTCCTCCCATAACAAAAACTGTATTTATTCCATCAGTATAGATCATCCTAGCAATTAAAAATCTCCCAACCTCCCCTAATTTAGAAAAATTTTTAATTGTTGATATTGTTGATTTTAAACCATCAGATATTGCACTTTTGTAGCTTACAGTTGTTTGTTTTCTATCTTTAGTAAAAAGGAATAGAGGGGTTGAAAAAATTGCAAACCAAATAGCCACTAATAAAGCTGTTACTCTTATTTCTTCAGAATTTGTTTTATCAAGTCCAAAAGGGGGGGTATCAGGTAAAACAAAAAAAACTAATGATATCACAAGACATAATATACCACCGGCATATCCTAACCCCCAAGCCCAGCCAGATATTTTTCCTATATTATTCTTTGATGAGACTTCTGTTAGTAATGCATTGTAAAATACAGTTGCAAATTCACCTCCAAAATTAGCAATAGCGACTAATATAAGGGCTATAAATAAATATTCATTTTTTGGCTCTATAAACCATAATAATGCAGTTGAGATTACACACAAATATGTAAAAAAACCAATCCATGGTTTTAAATTTCCTTTTTTATCAGAAATAGCCCCAAGAATAGGGGCTAAAATTGCTACAGTAAAGAAAGAGATACTTATAGCTGTACCCCACATAGCTGTACCTTCATCAATTGAATTTGCTACACTATTTGAAACATATGTAGCAAAAACGAATGTTATTATTAATGTAAAAAAGGCTTGATTTGCCCAATCATATAACGCCCATGAGATGGTGCTTTTCTTATCCATTATTTTTAGTTTATCCATAAAATTTAGCTTTTCATTTTTATTTAACTTAAGTCGTGACCTACACAAAGTAACTCACAACCAATATCTGAGGTTTCATTATCACATAATAATAAATTTGTTGGAGCGAACCACTCAAAATAATCATTTTCAAGTAAGCGGTGATGAAAAGTAAAATTATCTTTTTCATTAATAACTTTTATGGGAAGATCTCCATGTAAAACGTAAAACCATTTTCGATATTTTTCTCCTGGAAAAATATTTTTCAAATCACTACTTTTCCAATCTGGAGGTATAAAAATTTTACAAATTGGATGAAAACCTTCAAGTTTATTTTTATTACCTTTTGATAAAAATTTTATTTTTAATCCTTGAGTTGAAGGATGATTTTCCCAATCAACTTTTTGTGAATTTACAACCAGAGGTTGGTTATACTGATTTTTATATTTTTCTAAATTTCCCTCAAATGGAATATAATTAAAGTGTAATGGTCCAGAGCCCCATTCTAAAATTAAACAACCTAAATCAGTAATATCTTCTATTTTCGGGCCATGAATACTAAAGGGAGGTCTATCAAGCAGGAAACCCTTTTCAAAATTATTATTATTTCCATTAATTATTTCTGGGTTTTCAAATTCTTGATATCTAACATTACCAAATAATGTATATACCCCTTCACGTGTTTCGCCGTGATGATGTCTTTTTTTTTCATTTAATGAGAAGCCCGCTGGAAGAAAAGCTTGTCTTAGATTTGCTCCTGTATCGTTATCAATATATATAGTTTTAGCAAAAGTACCCTTAAACTGTGGATGCCATTGCTCCCAAGCGATTTTATCAAGATTTAATAGTCTAAAATGTTCCATTTTTGATAAATTTTAGAAAAAATTCCCCTTTTGAGTCATAAATTCAATTAATTTACTAGTATACATGAAAAACAAAGTATAAAATTATTTAAATTATTTTTAAACCTAAATTGGGAGATTATCTTGAAAAAGTGGTTCTTAAATCTTGCTGCAACAGCTGCAATGGCTTTAGTAGCATTATCAAATGCATCAGCTAAGGATAAAACAATTCTATTCCTTTCTGAAGATGTTCCGCCAAGTTTAAATTATGATGGTCCAAATGCATCATCACCACCCACTCAAATGGGTATAGTTAACTTAATGGAGCCTTTAGTTTATTATGCTACAAAAGAAGTTAATTCTGAAGGAGCTGTTATTTTAGACGTTAATAAATTTGAGGGTCGTCTGGCTGAATCTTGGTCACATGATAAAGCGAATAATAAATGGACATTTAAATTGAGAAAAGGTGTTAAGGGTTGCAACGGTGCTACTTTTGATGCAGATGACGTTATTTACACTTTCCAGAGAGCAAAAACTGTTAGTGGTAAAGCTCCAGTAGGTTGGTTTTTATCAAACGTGGCTTCAATTGCTGGTTTTACTCCAGCAGTTTTTGGAAAAGAAGCTAAAAATATAGAAGCTAAAAAACTTAAAGATAGTGAAGTTAGGAAAATTGATCAGTACACTGTCGAATTTACTCAATCTGGTCCCAATAAACTTTTCTTACCAGTTCTAACTATCTTTGCTTTATACATCTATGATAAAGAGCTAATGGAAGCAAATGCTACAGAAGCTGATCCATGGGCTCATGATTATACAAATAATAAAAATGTTCCTAGTTTTGGTCCTTATTGTTTAAGCAGGTGGGAAAAAGATAAGGAGTTTGTTGTTAAAGCGAATCCTGATTATTATAGAGGTAAAGCTGATATAGATAGAGTAATAATGAAAAAAGTTCCTGAAGGTGTTCAAAGGTTGGCTATTTTAAGAAGTGGTCAAGCTCAATTGGTTGAGCATTTAACACCTAAAGAATTCGATGCTCTAAAGAAGGTTAAAAATGTTAAGGTAATCAGTGTTCCTGGAAATGCTACTTCCTACATTCATATGAATTGGAAGCAAAAACCTTGGGATAATATCACTTTACGTAAAGCTATTGCTTATGCAATGCCTTATGAAAAAATCATTAATGATGTATATTTTGGAGATGGTAAAAAATATAATGGTGTTATGCCATCGTTTTACCCTGGCTATCACCAATGGAGTGGTGAATATAAGACAGATATAGCTAAAGCAAAAAGTCTTTTGGCAGAAGCAGGTTTTCCTGGGGGTAAAGGCCTAGAAGCTTTTCCAGATCAGATGATGCTTACTTATTCAACTGAGAAAGAGAATATCTTGGGTCCTATGGCAACCGTTATTCAAACTGAATTAAAAAAGATTGGTATACCAGTTGTTTTGAACCCAATACCTCAAACACAATTTTCTGACAGAGAGTTAGTGAAAAAAGACCTTCCTTTCGCGATAATTGATCATTCAAAACCAATAGGTGTGGAGGCTGGTTATGCAATCCAGCTCTTGTATGTATCAAGAGAGAAAGGTGGTTTATCTAACTACAGTTTGTATAGTAATGCTGAAGTTGACGATCTTTTCTTGAATAAAGCTAAGACAAATCCAAACGATGCTGAAAGAAATGACGTTATGGCAAAGATTCAGGAAATTCTTATGCAAGAAGTTGTTATTGCTCCAGTCATTGAAACAAATATGCAATGGGCTATGAGTAAAAAACTTCAAGGTGTAGGTTGGCACCCTGAACAAGCTTTACGTTGGCATGATTTAAAACTTACTGATTAAGAAAAGAAATTTACTTTTAAAATTATTTAAGGTAAATATTAATATTAATGCGCGGATTTGAGATCCGCGCATTTTATTTTTTCATCCAAGTTTATCATTTTTCTTTTGATTACCATACCTTGTCCGGTTGGAATTTCTAACACTCTATAACCCTTTTTTGAGAACCATTTATTGTGAGTAACAAAAAGCTCATTATGTTCAAGTCTACCATAATCATCAAGCAATATAATACCACCTTCTGTAACTCGCTCAAAAAGTATATCTAATGCTTTTGTTTCTGCATCACCTGCATTTAAATCAAGGTGTAAAAAAGAAATTTTATCGGGTGAATTTATTTTTAAAATATCTGGAACAGATCCCCTAATAACTTTAATCCATGAAAAATTATCAAATTCTTTTCTTACTTCTGTCTCTAGACCAGGCATATCAAAAGTTCCCGTTTCAGAGAGTTTTTGTTCAAATTTACTTGAATATCTTTTATCCAAGCCAGAAAAGGTATCATATAAATAAAATGTTTTATCTTTAATGATTTCTTCTAAATACTTTACAGCAGTTTTTACATAGAGACCTCTATACACTCCACATTCAACAAAGTCACCTTCAATCTCTAAAGCTGATCTGATAGCCCAGGAATAAACATGCAACCTCCAAGTTTTATTTATATCATCAGGATCAATTAAAGATGAATTAAGAGAATTACGAAACTTTTCATCCTGCATAAAACCCATATTTCGCCCTATAGTTATTAAATTATCTGCAAAATAACCAGAGGAACCAATCTCAGAGATATAATTCTTTAAATGGTTAACATAAGTTAAAAGCTTTACTTTTTGTGTTTGAGGAATACGAATATCGTAAAATCCCATAATATTATCCCATATATGAGTTTTTTAAAAAATTAATTCATTAATATTGATCATAGAGGTTAACTTTTACTTAATTTTGTAATATTAATTGAGATATTTTATTTTTTAGGGTTAGAATTTTGGCAGATATATTTAATGAAATTGATGAAGATATAAGAAGGGAAAGGTACCAAAAGTTATGGAAAACTTATGGTAAATTTCTAATTTTTGCTGTTGTAATTTTTTTCCTTGGAGCAGCAGTTTATATAACTTGGAATAATTATTTAGAGAGCTTAAAGAACAAAGAAGGTGAGATTTTTTCTAATTCTTTGGAAATGATAGATAAAAAATCATGGGATTTAGCATCATCAAATTTATATAATTTATATAGTTCATCTAGTTCAGGTTATAGGGCTTTAGCCAAACTTCAACATGCATCTGTTCTATTACAAAACAAGAAAGCTGATGATGCTATAGAAATTTATAAAAACTTAGTAGAAGATCCAAAATCTGATATAATTTTTAGAGATTTAGCACGTTATTTAATTGTTATTCATACTTTTGATTTTGAAAAAGACTCTGAGATTGCCAAACATTTATCTTATTTATTAGATAAAGATAATCCATGGTATTATTCTGCTATGGAAATTGATGGTTTTAGATTGATTAGACTAGGTAAATATAAAGAAGCTGCAAATGTATTTGTTTCTCTATCTGACAATACTGAAGCTCCATCTGGTATAAGAATGCGTTCTGCTGAAATGCTAGTAAATTTAAAAAACCGATAGTGGAAAAAATTGTTTATTTTTTTAATTTATAAAGGATAAATTTTTTATGAAATTAATTATGTTTTCTGTAATTATTTTTTCCTTGGCTGCCTGTGAAGGTAGGTTTTCGCCTAAGAATTTCTCTCCTCAAGGTGAGAGGATATCAGCTTTATCTCTAGATGATAGTTTGAAACCGGACCCTAATCTTGTTTCACAAAGGGTAGTATTACCCAAGCCTATTGAAAATAAGGATTGGCCACAAGATGGTGGTTCAAGAAAAAACTATTTACAGCATATTTTTATGTCAGACAATCCGAAATTATTATGGAAAAATCGTATTGGGAAGCGTTCGAACAAAAAAAATAAATTAATTACAAATCCAATAATTTATGAAAATAGAGTATTTTCGATCAACTCTAAAGGATATTTAATAGCAACAAATCTAAAAAATGGTAAACATGTATGGAATTTAAATTTAGTTCCTAAAGGTATATCAGATTCGATTTCTGGTGGAGGTTTAGCTGCTGATAACGGTATACTGTATCTTATTACTGGATTTGGTTTTGTTTATGCAATTAACTCTACTAATGGTAGTGTTATTTGGAAAAAAAATATTTCTGTTCCATTGAGAGGTTCCCCAACAGTTGGTAATGGAAAAGTTTTTTTTGTTTCAATATTAAATCAAACATATGCACTTGATAAAGAAGATGGAAATATTATATGGGTTCATTCTGGTGTTCCAGAAACAACTAGTTTTTTAGGTGGTGTAAGTACTGCGTTAAGTGGCAGAATTTTAATTTCTCCTTATTCCTCTGGAGAAGTTTTTGCTCTTGATAGCGAAAATGGAAGAGTTTTATGGGGTAAAAAACTAATCAAATCTAGATCTAGATTATCTCTTGTTAAATTAAATGATATTCATTCTCGACCAATCATTGAAAAAGAAACTGCATATCTATCTGGATCTGGAGGTAGGTTGTTAGCGGTAGATATACGGACTGGTTCTAATGTATGGTCTAGAGATTTCTCAATAATTTCTTCACCATGGGTATCAGGAAAATATATTTATTTTGTTACAATGGATAATCAATTGATATGTGTAGAAAAGAACACCGGAAAAATAAAATGGTTGAACCAACTTACTGTATATAAAAATAATAAAAAGAGTAGTAATAAACTTTTATGGTCTGGGCCTATACTAGTTAGTGATAGACTGGTTCTTTTATCCTCTCTTGGTGTTATGATTGCAATTTCTCCATATACTGGGGAAACTCTTGGAAAAACAAAACTATCATCAGAAGCTTTTATTGAACCTATAATTGCAAAAGGCACTATGATTGTTCTTACAGATGATGGAATACTAAGTGCATATAAATAATGTATCAGCAAGTTGTTATTATAGGAAGGCCGAATGTTGGTAAATCAACATTATTTAATTGCTTAATAGGTAAAAGAAAAGCCATTGTAAATGATTCTCCTGGTGTAACAAGAGATTGGAATGATCAATTACATAAGTTTACAGATTTTACCGTAAGGTTGATTGATACCCCTGGTATTAATAATGAAACAAAAAACGAATTCGAAAAAAATTTAAATAAAAAAACCCTTAAATCAATAGAAAAATGTGATTTAATTCTATTTATATTAGATGCTAAGGAAGGAGTGACTATCGATGATACTTTAATTTATTATAAATTGAGGAAATATAATAAAAAAATAATTACTGTTTATAATAAATCTGAAGGTAAAAAAATACATGATATTAGTGAAGTTTTTAAGATTGGGATAGATGAAATAATAAAATTATCTGCAGAGCATTCACAAGGGATTGACGATTTAATAAAAGCAATTGAATCTAACTTAGTTAATAGTAGTGAAAAATTTAATAGTATTTCAGAATATAATAATAAAATTACAATAGCTGTTGTGGGTAGGCCAAATGTTGGAAAATCAACATTAGTAAATTCCTTGATTAATGAAGATAGACTAATCACTGGACCTAAATCAGGGATTACAAGAGATTCTATTGATGTTTCTTGGTCTATAAATAATCATATAATTACTTTAACTGATACAGCTGGTATAAGAAAACAATCTAGAATATCAGATAAAATTGAATCTTTATCAGTTATAAAAACAAAAAAAACAATTAACCTTGCTGAGGTAGTTCTATTGCTATTAGATGCTAATATAGGTATTGATGCCCAAGACTTAAGAATAGCTAAGCTAGTAATTGAGGAGGGTAGAGGTTTAATAATTTTAATAAATAAAATTGATTTAGTTAGAGATTTTGATGTTATGGTAAATAATATTAATCACAGATTAAACAAATCTTTACATCAAGCTAGGGGCATTAATACAGTATATATATCTGCAGAAAATAAAAAAGGGTTAGATAAAATTTTCTACTCTATTCTTGAAGTTTATAATCTTTGGAATAAAAGAGTTCCCACGAATGAACTAAATAAATGGCTAGAAAAAGCGACGGAAAAGCACCCACTTCCCAGTATATCTGGAAAAAAAATTAAAATTAGATATATTACCCAATTAAAATCTAGGCCACCAACATTTATATTATTTTCTTCTAAAGGGAATAAAATACCTAAAAGTTATTTAAACTTTTTGGTAAATGAAATTAGGAATCAATTCGATTTTCCGGGGGTACCTATACGACTATACATTAGGAAACCGAGAAATCCTTATGTTTAAAAAATTATTTTTTATTTTGATAAAATATTTGGCCATTATCTTGAAGGTTATCATCTGATAATTTGACAAAAAGATCTGTTACTTCTTCAGGCATTGGATTTATTTCAGGATTTTCACCTGGGTATGCAGATTTACGCATTGATGTTCTAACTCTTCCTGGGTCAATAATATTTACTTTTAAATTGGTTTTTGTTATTTCTTCAGACCAATCCAAAACCATCTTTTCTAATGCGGCTTTAGAAGCAGAGTAAGGTCCCCAGTATGCTCTTTTTTTTCTTGCAATTCCAGATGTAACAAAAATTGCTCTTCCAGAATTTGATTGTTTTAATAGCATTTCAAAATTTCTAATTAATCTCCAGTTAGCATGAAAGTTTATATCAAAAATATTTTTCCAAATTTTAGGTTCATAATGACTCATTGGACTTAGCGGACCTAAAATAGCAGCATTACCGACTAAAATATCTATTTTTCCAAAACGTTTCGCAATTTCAGATGCCATTAGATCCATATTTTTATCATCAGTTACATCTATAGGTACAAGCGTAGGTTTACTACCATAATTTCTAATTTCATCATCTACCTTTTCTAAACTTATCTGGTTACGCGAAACTAAGATAAGATGAGCTCCTTCTTTAGCAAATCTTTTCGCAACTGCTGCGCCAATTCCTCTTGAGGCCCCTGTAACTAATGCTATTTTATTATGTAAATTTTTTTTATTCACTTATTTGACTCACTAAGTAATGAAAGCTGTTTTGACGTATCTCCTCCAAGAATATCAGTTAAGGTAATAGCATAATTTCCAGTAAAACATGCATCACAATAAAATGATTCCTTTTCGGTGTATTCTAAACCCATTGCTCTATATAGACCATTTATGGATATAAATGCCAAACTATCTACATTTATTTCTTTTCTTATTTTTTCAGTATCATTGTTTGCAGCAATTAGTTCTTTCCTGTCAGGTGTATCAACTCCATAAAAGCAAGAATGAGTAGTTGGTGGAGACGCAATCCTTAGATGGACTTCCTTAGCTCCTGCGTTTCTAACCATCTCAACAATTTTTTTGGAAGTTGTTCCTCTTACAATAGAATCGTCAACTAAAATTACTTTTTTATTTTTAACTAAATATTGATTTGCATTATGTTTAAGTTTCACACCAAGGTGTCTAATCTTATCACCGGGTTCAATAAAAGTTCTTCCAACATAGTGGTTTCTAATTATTCCTAATTCGTAAGGAATTTTTGACTCTTTAGAATAACCGATTGCAGCTGGAACGCCAGAGTCTGGCACGGGGATAACTAAATCAGCATTTATATGGCTCTCTAATGCCAGAACTGAACCAATTTTTTTCCTTGCTTCATAAACGCTCTTTCCATCAACAAAACTATCAGGCCTTGCAAAATATATATATTCAAAAATACAAAACTTACTTATTTTTTTTTGGAAAGGTCGTATTGATTGAATTGTATTATTTTGAAGTACAACCATCTCCCCTGGTTCAATATCTCTTATATAACTAGCTCCTATAATATCCAGTGCACAAGTCTCAGATGCTAGTATCCATGATTCATTTTCAATTTTACCTAGTACTAAAGGCCTAACACCATGTGGATCTCTTACTCCAATAATTGATTCATTACACAAAGCAACAAGAGAATAAGCTCCCTCGACTTGTCTTAATGAGTCTATAAACCTATCAACAACTTCATGGTGTCTACTTGTTGCCATTAAATGAATAATTATTTCTGTATCTAAAGTAGATTGAAAGATACAACCTTGTTTTATTAAATTCTTCCTTAGAGTTTTTGCATTAGTCAAATTACCATTATGACTTAATGCAAAGCCACCAAATTCAAATTCAGCGAAAATTGGTTGTACATTTCTTAAATTTGTCTCACCTGATGTTGAATACCTGTTATGACCAATGGCAAATTTACCCGGTAGTTTGTCAATAACCTTTTCATCACTAAATATATCACCAACATGGCCTTTACCTTTTTCAGAATAAAATTTACCATCTTGATATGTCACTATACCAGCTGCTTCCTGACCCCTATGCTGCAATGCATGTAGGCCTAAAGCAGTATGTGCAGATGCATGATTATGGTTATAAATTGCAAATACCCCACATTCATCCTTGAACTTATCTTTTTCAAATATCATTGTATCAGTCTTTTTTTTTAACTTTCATCTATTAAATTATTTGGGACTAAAATTAAAAGAAAGTCACTTACATAAGTGACATATGGTAAAGATATAGATTTTTTAACCCAATCTGGGTGTTCATTAAGGGGTATCACTTGAACTGATAGTAATTGTAAGAAAGAAATTAAAAATACACCTCTAAGAATCCCATAAATAAATCCTAGGCACCTATCATAAATACTTAAGCTTTTACCCCTAATAAGATTGGCTATACTATGTGTTATTAGTGATATTAGTAATAGAGAAATAAGAAATATTACTATCCCAGTAATAACATCTGCTGCTAAAGATATGGGAATAATTTCTCTAGTAATTGGTTGTATTGGTTTAAATAAACTTAATGTAGATATTGTAGCTCCAACCCAACTAGCTATAGCAAGTATCTCAGTTATAAAACCTCTAAAAAAGGCTAGTACACCAGATATAAGTAGAATAAAAATTAAAATTAAATCTGCTATAGTAATTGTAAATTCAAAAAGTTCAAATATCATTTAAGTATTCCTAGAAAAATTAAAATCCTGAATTAATTGGGAAACCTTATTTATTTTTTTTACTACCATATTATTTTTTTGAATATAGTTTGAAGGTGGCATATATACATTTTTAAATCCTTGTTTTTTTCCTTCATTTAACCTTTTTACCATTTGCTTTATTGGTCTAACTTCACCAGATAAACCTAGTTCACCAAATACTATAGATTTGTCTGGGATTGGTTTTGCAAAATATGAAGAAAGTATAGCTGATGCAACAGCTAAATCTGCTGCTGTTTCTCTGATTTTAAGGCCTCCGACAACATTTAAATAAACATCTTTATTGCTTAAGTTTATTCCACAAGTTTTTTCAAGTATAGCTAGAATCATTGGAAGTCTATTATTATCCCATCCAATTACAGACCTTCTTGGGTTGCTATGTGAACTTGATGCAACTAAAGCTTGAATTTCTAATAAAATAGGCCTAGTTCCTTCAATACCGGCATAAATCGCGTTACCATTAATTTGAGCCCCATGATTTGGAAGAAATATTTGAGATGCATTATTAACCTCTTGTAGACCCAAAGCAGTCATTTCAAAAATACCAATTTCGTCGGTAGGTCCAAAACGATTTTTGATACTTCTTAAAATTCTATAATCATTAGAGTTCTCACCTTCAAAATAAAGTACAGTATCAACCATATGCTCAAGTACTCTTGGACCGGCAATTTGTCCATCTTTTGTTACATGGCTAACAAGTATTAGATTTATACCTAAATGTTTTGTTATTTTGATTAGTTCTTGTGCACAAGATCTAACCTGTGAAATTGTACCCGGTGCGGACTCTAAATTATTAAGAAACATAGTTTGAATAGAATCTATAGCTAAAATATCAATATCATTATTGTTTTTTACAGTTTTTATAATGCTACCTACATCTATAGATGAAAAAACATTTATTGTTTTTTCAGAAACTCCTATTCTATCACCTCTTATTTTTATTTGTTGTACAGATTCTTCACCTGAAACATATATACACTTATATTTTTGATCCACAATTTTAGCAAGTAATTGTAAAAGAAGTGTGGATTTTCCTATACCTGGGTCCCCTCCAAGAAGTATAGCAGAACCGGGAACTAGACCTCCTCCACAAACTTGATCAAATTCTTTAATATCTGTTAATATTCTATTCCTAGTAACCTCTGTTTGTTTAAGACTGTTTAATTCTATTATAATAGAATTTTTTTCATCTAGAGATGAAAGACTGTTATTTTCCTCATATAGTGTATTCCAGCTTCCACAATTATCACATTTACCTATCCATTTTGAATAAGTACTACTGCACACACTACATACATATTTAACAGAATTATTTTTTTTCATTATTTATAAATTTATGTTAGATTGATTTCTATTGGACCTTCAGTCTTACCATGTATGAATTGTTTTACATGTTTATTGTTAGTTTTTTCGAGTTCACTTGATAAACCCGTCCAAATAATCTTACCTTCATGCAACATTGATATTTTATCAGCTATTTTTTTAGCACTTTCAATATCATGTGTAATAGATAAAGCTGTAGCACCTATTTTTCTAACAATGTTATTAATCAAATCGTTAATTACATTAGCCATTATCGGGTCAAGACCAGTTGTTGGTTCATCAAAAAAAATTATCTCTGGATCAGTAGCTATAGCTCTAGCAAGAGCAACTCTTTTTTGCATCCCTCCAGATAATTCAGAAGGGTATAAATTTGCTATATCTTTTTTAAGTCCGACTTGAGTTAATTTTTCAATTGCTATTTCCTTGGCTAAACTTTGTTTTATTCTTTTTCCTTTAATTAAGCCAAAAGAAATATTTTGCCATACATTTAAGCTATCAAAAAGAGCAGATCCCTGGAAAAGCATACCAATTTTTTTCAATATCTCTTGTTTTTCATTTATTGATGATTTTTCAATATCTCTATCAAAAATATTTATACTCCCTGAATCGATTTTTAATAGACCAAGTATGCATTTTAATGTCACTGATTTACCTGTTCCAGAACCACCAATTATAACCAATGATTCGCCTTTATTAACCTGCAAATCTAAATTGTTTAAAATTGTTTTATCACCAAAAGTTTTTGTAATATTAGATAATTTAATTATTGGATTTGTCATTCTATGCACCAAAAAATATTCTAGTTATAATTAGATTAGCTGAAAGAATAAGTATAGAACCACTTACTACCGCATTTGTTGCTGCTGAACCTACACCTTGTGCCCCTCCTTTACTATAAAAGCCATTATAGCAACCCATTAATGTAACTATAAAACCAAAGAAAGCTGCTTTTACTAACCCAGAAATTACATCTATAGATTGAAGAAAATCTATAGTATTTTTAATATATGTTGTTTGATTGAGATCAAGTAAACTTGTGCTTATAAAAAATCCACCACTTATTCCAATTATATCTCCAATTAATACTAGTAAAGGTAGCATGGTTATTCCAGCAATCAACCTTGGTGCCATTAAATATTTAAAAGGGTCAGTAGATAGTGTGTATAATGCATCAATTTGCTCGGTAACTCTCATTGTTCCTATTTCAGCAGCCATTGCAGCACCAACTCTTCCCGCAACCATTAAACCACCAAGTACAGGGGATAATTCTCTTACCATCCCTATCGCAACAACAAATGCTACCGTGCTTTCAGCGTTAAATCTTGATGCTCCTTCATATATTTGAAGAGCCAAAGCCATTCCCGTAAATAATGTAGTAAGGCCAACCACAGGCAAAGATAGATATCCAACATTAAACATTTGCTGCAAAATATTTTTTATATATATGGGGGGAAGGAAAATTTTTAATACAGATGAATATGTAAAAATTCCTAGCCTTCCGATAACAGTAAATAAACTTATAGTGAATTGACCTATTAAAGAAAAAATTCTAAAAATATCTAACATGATTATACATACTATTTTTTTAAATTATATTTGCGTTTATATCTATTTCCTAAATTTGTAAGCAACTCATAGCTTATAGTGTTTCCACTAGCTGCAACATCATCTAGGTTAGAGTTGGTTCCAAAAATTATTACTTCAGAACCAATTTCTGTTTCTATATTAGTAATATCAACTACGGTTAAATCCATAGATATTCTTCCAATTATATCTACTTTTTTATTATTTATATAAGCAAACCCTGAATTACTCAAACTTCTTGGGAATCCATCAGCATATCCAATTGGGATTGTTGCAATTTTTGTCTTTTTTTTAGCTTTAAATGTTGACCCGTAACCTACAGTTTCTGACTTATTTATTTCACTGATACTAATTATATGTGTTTTTAGGGATACAGAGTTCTTAAGTTTTGCTGAAAAATTACTAAATTTACTCCCTATATAGAGAATTATACCTGTTCTCACCATATCATAATGGTATTTAGAATTTGATAAAGTTGCGGCAGAATTTGCCAGACTCTTTTTACTATCAGGAAAAAATTTAGATATTTTATCAAAATATTCTTTTTGAGAATCATTTGAAGGGCTGTCAGCTTCTTCTGCGTTAGATAAATGACTCATGATTAAAGAAATATTAAAATTTTTTAAAAGAAATTTATTTTTTATTATTTCATCTACTTCATTTCTATTTAATCCAAGTCTATTCATTCCACTATCAATATGAATTGCAATTTTTGATTTATAGTTTTCTGATAATGTGTATTCTTCCCATTTTTTTAATTGATATAAAGAGTTTAATACAGGGCGTAGGTTATAATTTTTAAATTCGTTTAAATTTTTTTCTGAAGGGCCATGAAGTATGTATATAGCAGCCTTGTTATTCTCCTTTTCTTTTCTGAGAATTGACCTTAATTCTATACCTTCTAGCATATTTGAAACAAAGAAAACTCTACAACCAGAGTGAAATAAAATTTTGGAAATCTTATTGATACCAAGGCCGTATGCGTTTGCTTTAACTACTGCAGCACAACAAACTTTTTTTTTTAAAGTTTTTCTTAGATTAATATAATTATTTGATATCGTATCTAAATTTACCTCTAAAATTCCATTATAATTATTTTGATTTAACATATTAATATATCTCTGGAGTTCTCTCTTTCAAAGCTAAATCTGCAAACTTTGTCACTTCGCCATTAAATAAAAGTGTAATTGTTCCAGTTGGTCCATGTCTATACTTTCCAATAATCACTTCAGTAATACCTTGTATCTCCTCCATTCTTTTTTCCCACTCAACTAGTTGTTCATTCATTTCATTAGGTTTTTTACGTCCATGATAATACTCTTCTCTATATATAAACATAACTAAATCTGCATCTTGTTCTATTGCACCAGATTCTCTCAAGTCTGATAATTGAGGGCGTTTGTCGTCTCTTTGTTCAACTTGTCTGCTTAATTGAGAAAGTGCAAGAATTGGGACATTAAGTTCCTTGGCTAAAGCTTTTAAACCTTGTGTTATCTCTGAAATTTCTATTACTCTAGTCTCTGTCCTAGAGGAGTATGCTGGCCTTATAAGTTGAAGATAGTCAATAATTATTAACCCAATATTCTCTTGTCTTTTTAACCTCCTTGCCCTTGCTCTAAGTGTTGAAATATTTATTGCAGGAGTGTCATCAATAAAAAAAGGCATATTTTCAAGTTGTTGACTTGATAAAACTAAGTTATCAAAATCATCATTTGAAACATTTCCTTTTCTTAATCTTTCAGATGGTATATTCGTAACTTCTGCTAAAATCCTCGTAGCAAGCTGCTCAGCAGACATTTCCAAAGAAAAAAAAGCTACTCCAGTACCTTCACTTAATTCTTTTCCATCAATTAGATCTTTTTGGAGTAATGAAGCTGTATTATAAGCAATATTTGTAGCTAAAGCAGTTTTTCCCATAGAAGGTCGTCCTGCTAAAATTATCAAATCAGATGATTGAAACCCTCCAAGTTTTTTATCTAAATCTTTAAAACCTGAGCTTATACCAGATAAATGACCATCTCTCCTTTTTGCAGCCTCAGCATTTTCGATTGCTTTAGTAAGAGCAGATGAAAAAGAATTGAAACCACCCTCGTTTCTTCCTTTTTCAGCTAGTTGATATAATTTTTGTTCAGCCACTTCAATTTGCTGTATCGAATCTTCCTCAGGTTTGATTTCAAAGGCTGAGTTTACCATTTCTTCACCAATATTAATTAAAGATCTTTTAATTGATAGGTCTCTTATTACATTAGCGTAATCTGTTGCATTAATAATAGTTATAGCTCCATCAGCTAATCGATTAAGATAATTATTAGCTCCTATTTCAGCCAAAGTTTCATCATTTTCAAAAAAACTTTTTATTGTTGTCGGGTTAGCTAATTGTCCTTTATCTATAAGCTTATTTATTGTATCAAAAATCTTTGAGTGGATAGGTTCAAAGAAATGACTTGATTCAATTATATTACTTATTAATGAAGCAATTTCATTATTTACAAGTATTGCACCTAGAAGAGCTTGTTCTGCTTCTATATTAGAAGGTTGAGATCTAAAGCTAAAATCAGATGATTCAATTTTACTAATATTTGTTAATTCTAATTCAGTCATGATAAAGTAATGTTTTTAAATAAAATTAATTATATATAAAATTATTAGTGAAAAATATTCTTATATATTTTTTTTTTGATTATTGGGGATGAAATCAAGTATTAGGTGGATAAGTTTGTGTATATATTAGTTATGTTTTTTTTCCCATTCTATTATATAATCTCTTGTTAATGGAACTGCGTCTTGTTTTTTTGCTATTTGAATTTGAAAGTTTAACTGACCACCGTATCTGAAAGCATTCTCGCAACCTGCCAAGTAAAAATCCCACATTCTGCAAAACTTTTCATCGTAAAGTTCTTTTACTTTCTGTCTATTAACGTTGAAATTTCTTCTCCAAGCTCGAAGTGTTGAAGCATAATGTAGACGTAATATTTCAATATCGGTTATGTATAGACCTACTTTTTCAATTATTGGAACAATTTCAGATAAAGAAGGTGTATAACCACCAGGGAAGATATATTTTGCAAGCCAAGGATTAGTTGAACCAGGGCCATCAGCTCTACCAATTGTATGAATTAGTGCAACACCATCATCTTTAAGAAGTTCTTTAATTTTTTCAAAAAAATTCTTATAATATCCCACACCTACATGCTCAAACATTCCTACTGAAACAATTCTATCAAATAAATTTTTTTCATTACGATAGTCTTGAAGTTTAAAATTTATTCTATTTGAAAAATTTGAATTTTCAGCCCTTTTGCTTGATACTTTGAGTTGTTCCTCGGAGAGAGTGATTCCAGTGACTTTAGCTCCTGTTTTCTCTGCTATATATAGTCCAAGTCCACCCCAACCAGAACCAATATCCAAAACTTCATGATCTTTATTAAGAAGGAGTTTTGCGGTTATATGCCTTTTCTTATTGTTTTGTGCATTTTCTAAAGATTCATTCTCATTCATATAATATGCACAGGAATACTGTCTATCCTTGTCAAGAAAAAGGTCATATAAGGTATCTGATAAATCATAGTGATGGGCTACATTACTTTTTGATTTTGAAATAGGGTTATGTTGAGCAATTCTTCGTGTAAGTCTTCTAGATTTGCTAAATAACTTTTGTATCAAATGTTCATTTTGACCCCATCCAATATTCATTACACACAGCTCTAGAAAGTCATAAATATCACCGTTTTCAATAGTTATTCCTCCGTCCATGAAAGTCTCACCTAATGTTAAACTAGGGTTAATAGATAATGACCTTTCAGTTTTTTTATTATGAATTTTAACGGTAATATCAGGTCCTGGTTCTTTTCCTTGATATATTTTTTTAGAGCCATTTGCATGTATAACTCTTAAAGTTCCCTTTTTAATCAGATTTTTTAGAAGAATTTTAAGCATTTTCTATCAGGGCTAATTATTCATTAATTTTGTCAGTTTCAATGGAAGGATTGTTATTACCTTTCTCTTGAGTTTCTTCATCCATTTTCATATTTTCTTTTGCATTATCAGCTAACTCTTTATTTTCAAAAAAATCTTCTGAAACAGAGAGGTTTGCTTCTTTGTTGCCAGATAATATATTATCATCCTTTTTACTATCTTGAACTAAACTATTTTTTAATTGAGCTTTTGCCTCTTCGGAGGACCTTGCGACATTTATATCAATTGTTTCAATTACTTCAGGGTGTAAGGAAACTTCGATTTTATAAATACCAATTTGTTTAATTGTTTTATTTAGAATTATTTGTTTTCTACTTGTTTTATATCCTTTATCAGAAATAGATTTTGCAATGTCTCTTGAAGTGACTGAACCATAAAGCTGTCCGCTCTCACTTGCTTGTCTTATAATTACAACAGATAAACCTTTCATTTTTTCAGAAACTTTATTGGCGTCTTCTTTTTGCTGTAAGTTATCTATTTCTAGGTTAGCTTTTTTTTCTTCAAAGATCTTTATATTTTCTGGGTTAGCTCTTAAAGCTTTCTTTTGGGGCAAAAGATAGTTTCTTGCAAAACCATCCTTAACATTTACGATATCGCCCATTTGTCCAAGTTTTAAAACTTTTTCCAATAGAATTATTTGCAATTTAAACTCCTATTAATCAACAACGTATGGTAATAAGCCTAAAAATCTAGCTCTTTTAACTGCTGTAGAGAGTTCTCTTTGTTTTTTGGCTGAGACAGCAGTAATCCTACTTGGGACAATTTTACCTCTCTCTGAGAGAAATTTTTGTAATAGTCTAATATCTTTATAATCTATTTTGGGTGCATCACTGCCTGAGAAAGGGCAAGATTTTCTTCTTTTAAAAAAATTACGAGATTTATTATGCATTATATATCCATATTATTTAAATTATTTGAATATTGATTTGAGTAGTCTCCATCTGAGTTATTTGAGAGATTAATTTTAACTTCTTTGTCATCTTTACTTTTCATCATAATAGATGGACCTTCTTCATGTTTATTTACCTTAATTGATAGACTACGAATAACATCTTCATTAAGCAGCATAGAGTTTTCCATTTCCTTCAGAGCTGAACTGGGTGCATCTATATTCATAAGAATGTAATGACCTTTTTTATTTTTCTTTATTTTGTAAGCAAGTGATCTAAGACCCCAAAACTCAGTCTTTTTAACTTCGCCACCATTTTTAGAAATTATTTCCGAGAATTCTTTAGTTAGTTCCTCTACCCTTTGGTGAGGTGTATCTTGCCTAACTATAAATATATGTTCATACAGTGCCATAAAACTCCCCTTATGGATTTTCCTGTCAATTAAATACTGACCGGTTTTAGCTACTATTTAGTAACAAGAGGTTAATAAAGAAAAGACAATATAATAATCTTACCTATCTTAGCAACCTTTAACTTGATTCTCTCTCTATATAAAGTAAAAATTAATAAATATTCCTGTATGTAGTGATTAATCTATATTTTAAAGAGGGTTTTTAATGTCTTTAGCTTTAATAATGCCTGGTCAGGGTTCCCAAACAGTTGGAATGGGAAAATCACTATCAGATTCGTTTGAATCTGCAAGATTAGTATTTGAAGAAGTGGATAATACACTAAATAGGCATTTAAGCAGAATTATGTTCAATGGACCTCAAGAAGAACTTACTTTAACCCAGAATACTCAACCTGCATTAATGGCAGTAAGCGTAGCAGTAGCAAGAGTAATTAAAGAGTCAGGTGGGGATATTTTGAAGAAAACAAAATTTTTAGCTGGTCACTCACTTGGTGAATATTCTGCTCTGGTAATCAATGAATCATTAAAATTAAGTGATGCTGCAAAACTATTAGATATTAGGGGTAAATCTATGCAAGATTCTGTTCCAATCGGTGAAGGTGCAATGGCTGCACTAATTGGTTCAGATATAGATAAAGCATTTGAAGTTGTAAATTTATCTAAAGAATATGGTGTATGTCAGGTTGCAAATGATAACGCTCCAGGGCAAGTTGTAATAAGTGGAAACAAGACAGCTATTGATAAAGCAATTCTAATTTCTAAAGATATTGGAATAAAAAAATGTATTTTACTCCCGGTTTCAGCTCCTTTCCATTGTGATTTAATGTCTCCAGCTGCTGATAAAATGAATGATGCACTTCAAGAAATATTTTTTAAAGATTTTAAGTTACCAATAATATCAAACGTGACAGCTAAACCAGAATTTAATCCAGAAAAAATAAAAGAACTCCTTGTAAAGCAAGTTACAAGTATGGTTAGGTGGAGGGAGTCTATGAATTTTATGATTACAAATCAAATAAGTAGTTTTTTTGAGCTAGGTTCTGGTAAGGTATTGTCTGGAATTGTTAAAAGAATAAATCCAGATTGTTCCGCTGTATCGGTTCAAGGCCCAGAGGACTTAGATAGTGTATTTAAATTAAATTAATGGAAAAAATTATTGTTATTTGAAAAAAAAATTGTTTTATTGACAGGTGCCTATGGTGGAATAGGTAAGTCAATTGCTGAATTATTAATTAATAAAGGTGCTAAAGTAATTTTATCTGGAAGAGATGAGGCAAAATTACAAAATCTTGCTGATCAATTAAATAATAAAGCATCATTTATAAAATGTGATTTATCAGATTTTTCTTCTGTATCAAATTTAGTAAATAAATCCTCAGAACTTTATGGTGAAGAAATTAATGTTTTAATTAATAATGCTGGTCTTACGATGGATGGCCTTGCTGTTAGAATGTCAAAAGATGACTGGCAAATGCCAATAGACGTTAATTTAACTTCAGCATTTTTATTATCTAAATCAGCTCTTAAGCCAATGATGAGGCAAAAATGGGGAAGGATAATTAATATTTCTTCAATAGTCGGGGTAATGGGTAATGGAGGCCAATCTAATTATGCAGCTTCTAAAGCCGGTTTAATAGGAATGTCTAAGGGATTGGCAAAGGAAGTGGCTAAAAGAGGAATTACTGTAAATTGTATTGCCCCTGGTTATATTGAAACACCCATGACGGATAAAATTAAGGAAAATCAGACTAATAGTATTCTTTCCTCAATACCAATGGGAAGGTTTGGAAAGCCAGAGGATATTTCTAATTGTGTGGCTTTCTTAGTTAGTGATGATTCAAGTTATATCACTGGACAAACTATTCACATAAATGGCGGTATGGCGATGATATAGAAATAATTTAAATAAATATTCAAAATATTTATTTAAATTATTAATTGTATGTACAAAAAAAAAAATATAGACTAAATATATTATTGTTATTAGTATCTTTTTAGCGGTTGTATTCCGCTACAAAGGTTAAATTAATTTTTTTAAAGGAAAACGTGAATGAGCGACATCGCTGAACGCGTAAAAAAGATAGTAGTTGAACATCTTGGTGTTGAGGAAGATAAAGTTACTGATTCTGCCAGTTTTATAGACGATTTGGGTGCAGATAGTTTAGATACAGTAGAGTTGGTAATGGCCTTTGAGGAAGAGTTCGGTTGCGAGATTTCTGATGAGGTAGCAGAAAAAATTGTTACTGTTAAGGATGCAGTTGAGCACCTTGAAGCAAGCGCATCTTAAGCTTAGCCTCATGCTCTTTTAGCTTTTAGGGGCAAGAAAATTGGAACTTAGACGAGTTGTAGTGACTGGCGTAGGTATGGTTACACCACTTGCAAGTGGTGTTGGTGAGACTTGGCAAAAGCTCATTGCTGGAAAATCAGGAGCGAATAAGATTTCTGATTTTGATGTGTCTGACCTTGCTTCAAAAATCGCTGCCCAAGTTCCAAAGGGTGATATGCCAGGTGATTTTAAGGCAGAAGACTATGTTTCTTCAAAAGAGTCACGTAAAATGGCAGATTTTATTCTCTTTGGCTTAGCAGCAGTCAATCAGGCTGTAGAAAACGCAAACTGGTTCCCCTCTTCAGATAACGATAAAGAAAGAACTGGGGTTCTAATTGGATCTGGTATAGGTGGACTACCTGAAATTGTTGAAGCTTCAAATGTGCTAAGAGAAAAAGGTCCAAGAAGACTTAGTCCATTTTTTATTCCATCAGCACTTATCAATTTAATATCTGGTCATGCATCTATTCGTTATGGCTTTAAAGGGCCTAATCACTCAGTTGTTACAGCTTGTTCAACTGGAGCACATGCAATTGGAGATGCATCAAGACTAATTGCGCTTGGAGATGCCGATGTAATGATTGCTGGTGGAAGCGAGGCAGCAGTTTGTAGACTTGGTATTGCTGGGTTTTGCTCTTGTAGAGCTCTATCAACTAACTTTAACGATACACCCGAAGTGGCTTCAAGACCTTGGGATAAAAATAGAGATGGTTTTGTAATGGGTGAGGGTGCTGGAGTTGTTGTTTTAGAGGAGTTACATCATGCAAAAAATCGTGGTGCTGAAATATATGCTGAGATAAAAGGATATGGTTTATCTGGTGATGCACATCATATTACAGCTCCAGCAGAGGATGGTGATGGTGCTTATAGAGCTATGAAAGCAGCTCTTAGAAGTGCTGGGTTAAACCCAGAGGATATAGATTATGTAAACGCTCATGGAACATCTACTCCCCTGGGAGATGAAATAGAATTGAATTCAGTTAAGAAACTATTTGGTTCCTCGGCCTATGACTTGTCGATGTCTTCTACAAAATCAGCAATAGGTCACCTCTTAGGTGCGGCAGGGAGTGTTGAGGCAATTTTTTCTGTGCTCGCAATAAAAGATGGAGTTGTTCCTCCAACTCTTAACTTAGATGACCCAGAGGAAGGTTGTGATATAGATCTTGTTCCTCATAAATGTAAGGAGAGAAATGTAAATGCTGCTCTTTCAAATTCTTTTGGTTTTGGGGGCACTAATGCATCACTAGTATTTTCTAAGTTTATTAAATAGGTCTTAAAGCTTGCAAGCTTTTCGGATAATTATTATTTTTTCATCAATAATTTTGATATGTATAATTTTTTTACTGAATTTCCTTCTATCTTATTATTTTCATGATGGTCCAAATAAAAAATCAAATACAGTACTAATTGAGAAAGGTCTAGGTTTAAGAGAGATTTCTGGTGTACTAAGTCAAAATGGTATTCTATTAAAACCAAAAATATTTACTTTTTTAATTAAAATTAAAAGATTAGAAAATAATTTGAAAGCTGGTGAGTATATATTCCCTGCTAATGTATCACCAAAAAAAATATACGAAACTCTATCTGAAGGAAAAACTATCCTTAGATCTATCACAATAATAGAAGGTAATACGATAAATCAAATTATAGAAAAAATAAGAACTACTGATGGTCTAACTGGGAGAATAATTAATTTTCCTAAGGAGGGAGACGTTTTGCCTGAAACATATTACTTTTCTTGGGGGGAAAGTAAGCAAAAAATTATAGACTTAATGATGAAATCTATGACTATCAAATTAAATGACGAATGGTTAAAACGCTCACAAGAGATTTTTATAAAAAATAAAAGAGAGGCGATTATTCTTGCATCAATTATAGAAAAGGAAACAAGTTTAAGTAATGAAAAAAGTCTAGTTTCATCAGTTTTTCATAATCGATTGAGGATAGGAATGAGATTGCAATCTGATCCAACCGTAGCTTATGGCCTGATGATTAAGAATAACCATGAACTCAAAAAAATTAAATCAAAGGATATTAAAGTTCATACAATGTATAATACTTACTTAAATTATGGTTTGCCACCTGGTCCAATATCTAATCCTGGTTTAGATTCAATTAAAGCTGCGCTTAATCCCAAAAGAACAGATTATTTATACTTTGTTGCAAATGGAAGGGGAGGGCATAACTTTGCTACAAAATACTCTGACCATATTACAAATATAAAAAAATGGAAAAAAATAGTTAATTCAAAAAAAAGAAAAAATTAAATATAATTAATACGTTATACGATATATATGAGAGTTCTAGTAAATATTAAATATTCTAATTTATACCTTAAATAATGAATATATTGTTGTTGTTAAAAAATTTTTATAAAATATAAAATCTTAAATAGTGAGTAAATATAAATTATGAGTATAAATAATAATAATAATAATAATAATAATAATAATAATAATGAATGTTTTATGTTAGTATTATCTTCACCATCAGGTGCAGGTAAAACAGCTCTTGCTAATAAACTACTAGAAATAGATAATTCATTTAAATTATCTGTATCAGTAACAACAAGAACGCCCAGAAAAGGGGAAATAAACGGTGAAGACTATTTTTTTGTTAGTAATGAAGAATTCTCGAGAATGATAAAAAATAATGAGTTACTTGAGTTTGCTAATGTTTTTTCAAACAAATATGGAACCAAAACCGAACTAGTGAATAATGCTTTAATAAATGGAAAAAATGTACTTTTTGATATTGATTGGCAAGGTGTAAAACAATTAAAAGATAATTTAAAAATTTCTGATCAATTAGTAACAGTCTTTATTCTTCCTCCTTCATTATCAGAGTTAAATCGTAGATTAAAGAATAGGGCTCTTGATAGTGAGGAAACTTTAAAGAAAAGAATGCTTGAAGCTGAAAAAGAGATAAGTCATTGGGTTGATTATGATTATGTGATCATTAATGACGATTTTGAGAAATGTTTTAATAAATTAAATTCTATTGTAAATGCAGAAAAATTAAAAAAATTTAGACAAAAAAATCTTGAGAAATTTACAACATTTTTAAAATTCAAATAATTGCAAACTAAGAGATATTTTCAAGAACGTTAGAAATTTCGCAAAAATCTCTAATTGATAAGTCCTCTGGTCTTAAATTCTTACTAACACCTGCTTTATCTAAAATTTCTTCTGGTTTTGAGTGCAAAAATGATAAACTTGTTTTAAGCATTTTACGTCTGTATCCAAAACAAATTCTCAATACTTTTTGTAAGTATACTATATTTGCTGGATAGAGAGGCTTTGGTCTCGGTTTAAGCATAATAACTGATGAATTAACTTTTGGTTTTGGTATAAATGCTGTTCTTGGAACATTAAAAAGTATTTTAACTTCATAAAACCATTGTGTTAAAACAGAAATACGACTATAGGTTTTTTCATTTTTATTTGATACTAATCTATCGGCTACTTCCTTTTGAAACATAAGTATATACCTTGAAAAAGGTGCTTTATTTTCTATCCATTTTACAAGTAATTTTGAAGATATGTTATAAGGTAAATTAGAAATATTAATCATATCCTTTTTTCCTAGAGAGATTTCATCAAATTTTAGAGCGTTACCTGAAATAATCTTAATTTGTGTGCTAGCTAAGTCTTTAATTTCATTAAGAGCTTTTAAGCATCTTTCGTCCTTTTCAATTACTGTGATCGATTTAGGTTTCATTCTTGCTAATTCAATTGTAAGACTTCCAGGACCCGGCCCAACTTCATAAATGTGCGAATTTTTTTTATATTAGCTGCTTCTATGATTTTTAAAATGATATTTTTTTCAAAAAGAAAGTGCTGACCAAGAGATTTTTTTGAAATTAAATTATATTTATTTAATAAATATTTTAAATTTATTTCTTCTCTATGCATAAATTTTAATTTTATTGTTTAAGATTTTTTCAGTTACTTTTATTGATTGTAATAAACTACTGGGGTTTCCTACCCCTTTACCTGCTATATCAAGTGCGGTCCCATGATCTGGTGATATTCTAAGAAATGGAAGCCCAAGAGTAATATTAACTGTATTCCAAAAATCAATTGTTTTTATAGGTATTAAACCTTGATCATGATACATGCAAATTATCAAATCAAATTTTTTTCTATTATCTTTATAAAATAAACTATCAGAAGCTAAAGGTCCTATAATATTATGACCCTCAGAAATTAGTCGATTAATCGCTGGGCTAATTATTTTATTTTCTTCATTATTCTCCTTTATCATTTCTCCTAAGTGAGGATTAAGTCCTGCAACAGCTATATTTGGCTTTTCTATACAAAAATAAATGCTCAGATACTCTATTGCTACTTTAACTTTTGTGTAGATATCATGAGAAGTGAGACGTTTACATATATCTCTCAATGGAATATGAGTAGTTATAAGTACAAGCTTAATTTCTGATGAATGAAGCATCATAGTTGGGGTACATTTATTATTTACTAATGAACCTAAAAATTCTGTCATTCCAGGAAAGCTAAATGAACTTCCATAGAATATATTTTTTTGCACTGGGCATGTAATAATTGAAGAGCATTTATTGAATTTAATTAAATCAACTCCATATTTAATCGAATTTAAAAGAGAATCCTTATTCTCTGCACAAGGTTTTCCAACAGTAAAATCATTAGAAAAAGGAACATCAATTATTGGAAGAAAGTCAGAAAAAAAATTTTCAGTTTCCTCTGGTTCATTGATTTTTTTTAAAGGTATATTTATTTTAAGAATTTTTTTCCATTTAGTAAAAAAATCATAATTTCCTATTACAAAGAATTTATATTTTGAATTTAACTTTCTTAACCAACTTTTGATAATTATTTCAGGACCTATTCCAGAAGGTTCCCCCATAATAATTGCTATCGGGCGATCTAATTTTTTTTTCATTGTCTTATATCGATTACTGAGTTTCTTTTTATATCATCTAAATATTTTTTTGATAAATTGAATATTTTTTTTCGAGCAATCTGTTGCCTAACCTTATTTTTTTGTTTGCTTGAATCAACAACTTTAATATCACAAATCATAAATATTTGAATTCCATTTGAGGTAGTAATTAAATTAGTTTTATCACCTATATTTAATTTATTTAAAGCATTTTTAATAATTTTCGGTGTATCATTAATATTTATATCACCTAAATTTGTTGATATTTTAGCTCCAAGAAGTTTACCTTTCTTTTCAAAATCAGGGCAATTATTTATATTTTTTATACTTTTGTATATTTTTTTATCATTAATTTTTAATTTTTTTTCAAAAATAATTTGGCTTAAATTAAATTTTGTATTTATAATTTTTAAATTATTTTTTTCAATTTTTAATGCTTCTTCTAATTCATTTTCAGTTACAGCAATTTGAGGAAGAATTTTCCTTGATAGTAGCTTTTGCCATAATATTTCACCAGTTATCTGTTCGGTTAGAGTATGTATACTTATATTTTTTTCTTTAAGTTTTATTTTTAATTGACCTTTATCCATATTATTTTGTTTTTCTATAATATTTATTCCTCTTTCGATATCTTTATTACTTATACTAATGCCAATCTTCTTTGATTCTTGTATTTTAATTTTTTCGTCAATTAATAAATTTAAAACTTTGTTTCTTAAATTATTATTTTTTATTTCAGATGAAAAGGTAATAAGTTTTATTCTCTCATTAATATCATATTCTGAAATTATTTCATCATTTACTACAACAGCAATTTTTTGGATATCTGAGTAGCATATTTTTGTATACAAAAAAATAAACAGGATAACAAAAATTATTTTCTTTTGTAAATTATTCAAATCAATTACCCCAAATTTTTAAGTTTTACTCTAAATGTAATAGACGAGCTTGGTTGAAGATCTCTATCTCTGGTAAAATTTCTATCAAAACTGATAATAAAAATAAAACAATCATCCAAATACTCTATGCTTGCCCCAGAGTTTATCATCCCACCGTCACTTGTAAGGTCTCTTCTAGTTGTTCCTTGAAGATGCCAATTATTCAAAAAATTTGTTCTACCTGTTGCTGAAATTTCTTCCCTGTCTACTAATTCATCTGCAGTTAATTCCCTATTGAGTGAAATATATGTTAAATTAAATTTATGCTTTTCAGGACCTAGATCTAGTCCTATTTCATTTCTTCTTAATGATAGTTTCCTTTTATCTAATCTCAATCTTTGATAATAATTTATATCTTTCTGAGGAGAAAATGATACTTTTCCTACATAGTCAGAAGTTCTATCTTCTAGTCCTGATCTTTCTGCAAATGTATCATCTGATTTTAGTCTGAATACTTGACCTATAAGAATATTCATTGAACCAGAATTTTTACCATATATACCATATTTTAAACCCAAATTAATTCGTGGCCCCCCCTCAATTCTATCAATACCAGGAAACCTATTTATACTGAAAACATTTGTATCGTCAAACTCAAAACTTCTGCTATCTTCATTTGGAATTTTGCTTGGATTTCCTCCATAAGGACTTACAGCAAAACTTGCTATTGGTTCTATAAGTTGATGCGAATCTTTCTCTCTTTTAATTATTGGCCAGCTCCATTCACCCGATAATTCAGGCACTAATCTATATACAAATTCATTATTATTTACTATTGATGAGTCATTATTTAATGGTATATCATTTGTTACATAGCTATCAGCTTTAAACTCGAGAGATAGCATCATTAAATCGCCTAATTTGCTTGTGCTTGGTAAATGCCAACCTCCCCTTAGAGATAGTCGGGTACTATCTATTCCTTGTTTTCTATGTAAATGGATGAAATTACTATTTAATTTAAATAATAAACCTATGTCGTTTGGTTGGCTTATAAATCTATGCTCTAAAAAAGGAAAAATTATTGGTGTTTCACCTGGATCATCTTCAATTCTTAAACCTTGAAAAAAGAATGTATTAAAGCTTGCATAACTTTTTCCACTTATGCCTTCAATAAATATATTATTTTGAAGTGTGTCAGAACTATTAATATTATACTTTCTGAGATATGTATCATCACTTGAAACTGCTCCAGAGAAACCCCAGTCCCAAATTTCATCCCATTTAAAATTACCTGATGCAAATAAATGACTTCTTTCTTTTTTTTGACCAATTTTTTGATTATTCTCATCCCTTTTATCAGGGTTAGTTAAAGATCCCTCAAATTGATAATATCCTTTTTTTGTTTTATGTCTTAACTCAGCACTAATTATTGCACCTTCTTTTGAAGTAAACTTAGTCTCTAAGGTCATATCAAAATTAGGGGAAAAATTAATAAAAAAAGGAATTGAAACCGTTCCTCCTAGTTGTGAGGATCTTCCTTGAGTTGGAATTAAAAAACCAGTCTTTTTTTCTACTGTTGAATCAGGGTGAGAAAATATTGGGGTGTAAAAGACAGGGATACCTCTAATTTCAAATCTTGCGTGAGTATATTGTATTTCTTTTTTTTGTTCATCATGAATAATTTCTTTTGCTCTGACTTGCCAGAGAGGTTCATATTTTTTATTTTCACATGGTTTACATGGAGAGTAAACAGCATTATTCATAATTACAATTTCGTTTTTTCTTATGGCTGACTGAGCAGCAAACCTTGCATCACTTTTTAGTAAGGCTCTAAAACTCTCGATTATACCTTCACTCATCTGATTAGATAGTTCTAAAGAATCGGCAAAAAAAACATTACCATTCTCTTGAAGTAAACTTATATTTCCCTGAGCTGTTATCGTGTCAGTGTCTTGGAAATATACTACTTTATCTGAAAATAAAACTTTATCTTTTAAAACAATCTCAACATTACCACTTGCAGTGACTGTTTTATCATTATTGTCAAAATAAATATTATTGGCAGCGATAATTACTTCGTTATCACTCTCATTTTGATTAGCAACACTCAAATTTTTTATTGAAAAAAAAATTATAAATACGAAAATCAAAATTTTAAATTTTTGTCTAATTTTAACCATCTTCTAGATGAAATAGTAGTGAAAAACCAATTAAAGTGCAAATACCTGCAGGAGTCCACGCAGCTAAAATAGCAGGCAGTTTACCCGACAGCCCTAATGCAAAGATAATATCAGAAAATACATATAAAACAAAACCCGACATAACACCACCAATAATTAAAATACCTGTACCTTTTCTATTGTACGATAACCTGAGAGAAAATGTAGCTGCAATTAGTACCATAGAAAAAAGAAAAAGGGGCATAGACAATAGAGAATGCCAGTAAACCCTATGTTTGTTAGCAGTAAAACCAGCTTCTTTAAGTATATTTATAAAACCTGGTAATGTCCAAAAAGATAATGTTTCTGGGGAGGCAAAACTATCCTGAATCCGTCCCTTTGTTAAGTTAGTCTCTAAATTAAATTCTGCTTTATTCACAGGTTCTTTCTCTGAGGAAGTAATTAATACATCTTTTAAATACCACAAAGGAGGTTTCAATATGGCAACTTTTGCATCTATTCTTTTTAGAAACTTATCTCCATTTTTATTATATAAAAAAATAATTACATTTCTTAAGTCTATTCCTTGTCCTGTTACACGTTCGGCATGGATAACCGATAAGCTATCTTTCTCTACTTGTCTAAGCCAAACACCCCCAGGCGAGACTGCTAATAGGCTAGAGCTTTTTCTAAAGTACTTTGTCTCTAGCCATTCATATTTGCTTGCCATTAATGATGAAAGTGGGTTTAAGAGTGTAATAAATAATACACCTAGAATTAGAGAAATAACTAAAGAAGGAAATAAAAATTGCCAAACTGAAACTCCTGCCGCCTTGGTAACAACCAATTCATTTGTCCTACTAAGCTTAGCAAAAGTGAAAATACTTCCAAAAAGTGCTACAAAAGGTAGTAGTTTTTGAATCATTATAGGTAACTTAAGTATTGCCATTAAAATTACCGTTGTAAAGTTTATTTCTTCACCAGATGCTCGTCTTAAAAGTTCAACTAAATCAATCAAAAAAACTAAACCAAATAGAATAGATGATGATAATAGCAAACCATAAATGAACTGTTTAGCTAGATAAATTGAGAGAGTTAATGATATTTTCATTTAAACTTTCTGATGCAATTGTAAACTATTAAATTTAAATTTTGGTTGTTTTAATATTATTAATAAAGCTATAGAAATAGTTAATAGGATATGTAAATAGATTAAAGGAGTAATTTGAGGAATTTTTGGTATTATTGATAAAATTGAATAACCAATAATTTCAAACCCTAAAGCCGCAATACTCGCGATAACTGGCCCATGCCATTTTTTTCTTCTTTCATTGCTTATGCTTAAAACCCCTGCTCCGGCTATCAGAGCCAAGCAAAGAGCATAGAAAGGGGTTAAAATTCTTCTATGACCCTCTGCACGTAATTTGTTATAGTTTTCTATATCATCAGGTGAATCCCCTGGATTAAATAACTCGTGTAGAAATCTCTCAGAACCCTCACGCCATCTATCTTTGGGTTTTTTCGCTATTGTTCCAAGGTTTACTACGTATCTATCAAAATAGAGAAGCGATACTTGATTAGAAACTTGACGAAATTCCTGTCTATTGCCCTCTGACAAAACAAAAAAAGGACTATCATCAAGAATTACAAATGATCCCTCTTTTGCAATCATTGTAACAGGCCTATCTCGGTTTCTTTCATCATGAACTAATATCCCTTTAAGTTCTCCAGCAGAACCTCTCTCTCTTACAAAAACTGTAACACCAGGAATAATTGTATTAAATACTCCCTCTTGACCAATAACAGGTGCTAAATTATGTCTAAAAGTGAATTGTTTATCTTTGAAAGTACCAAATCCTAAAGGTTGTAAAATCAACGTAAAAATAAATAATATAAAAGTAGTAATTAGTCCAAACCGCAATATTGGTTGCATTAATCTCCATTGACTTAATCCTGCAGCCTTCATTACGACTAATTCGCTATCATTTTGAAGTTTATAGTATACAAAAAGCACAGAGCAAAAGACAGTTATAGGTATAATTAATACTAAAAAGTTTGGAAGAAGCAGTAAAGTGAGGTATAAAATTGTGCTACCAGATAAGCCACGGTTAATAATTAAATCTAAAAACCTTAGACTTTGAGTTAGCCATATTACACTGGTTAGAGTTAATGTAATAAAGAAAAAAGGTCCTATATGTTGTCGGAAAATATACCAAGTAATTCTGTTCATTTTTTTAATATAACATAAAAAATAAGGTATTTTAATAAATTACAATAATAAGTTGTCGATATTTTATAAGATATTTATACTATTTGCATAAAAAAGAAAAGGTGAGGTTAAATGAAAATCAGTTTTAGTAAAATTTCAATGCCACAAAAACATAATTTGGTTATTTTTGTATATGAAGGTCAAAAATTAACAGGATCTTTAAAAAAAATAGACCTTAAAACTGAAGGTCAAATTAGCAAGGCAATTAAAAGGTCAAATTTTACTGGGAAAAATGGACAAAATATAGAGGTTATTTCTCCAAATAAAATGAATATTTCTAGAATTTTACTAATTGGAATAGGAGATATCAAGAAACAAGACAGTCTTCTAGCTGAAAATATTGGTGGTAAAACTGCTAACCTTTTGAATAAGTCTAAAGTAGAAATTGCCTATTTAATTATGGATAATTTAGATGGAATGCAAATTACTTTTGAAAAATTTTGTTCACACTTATTACTGGGTTTGAGGTTAAGTAATTATCAATTTAACAAATATTTAAGAAATAAACTCAAGGAAAGAAAGAATTCACTTAAAGAAATTTTTTTTATGGTTAATAATTTTGAATTAATAAAAAAAGATTTTAATTCTACCAGTAAAATAATTGATGGTGTTTTTCTTACAAGAAATCTAGTTAGTGAGCCAGCTAATGAACTAACTCCTAAATCATTTGCAGAAATAACAAAAAAACTTGAAAAACCAAATATGAAAGTAGAAATTTTACTACCTAATCAAATAAAAAATTTAAAAATGAATGCTCTTCTTGGCGTTGCCCAAGGAAGTATAAATGAGCCAAGAGTAATAGTTTTTAGATATAATGGGGGGGCTAAAAATGAAAAGCCTCTCTCATTTATTGGAAAAGGTGTTACTTTCGACTCAGGAGGTATATCAATTAAGCCCTCTCAAGGTATGGAAGATATGAAATGGGATATGGGAGGAGCAGGGGTTGTAGCAGGTCTAATGAGTTGTTTGTCGAATAGGAAAGCAAAGGTAAACGCTATTGGAGTTGTTGGTTTGGTTGAGAATATGCCTTCAGGTAGTGCTCAGAGACCTGGAGATGTAGTTCAATCTATGTCAGGTCAGACAATAGAAGTAATTAATACGGATGCTGAAGGAAGGTTAGTTCTTGCAGATATTTTATGGTATACGCAAAAAAAATATAAACCATCAATAATGGTCGATCTAGCTACTCTCACAGGGGCAATAATTGTTGCTCTTGGTGAAAAATATGCTGGTCTATTTTCAAATGATGATTTACTTGCCGAAAGATTGATAGGTGCCGGTAAAAAAGTAAATGAATTAATTTGGAGATTTCCATTATCTGAGGATTACGATAAATTAATCAATAGTCAAATTGCTGATGTGAAAAATGTAGGTAGTAGAGGTGCTGGAAGTATAACAGCTGCGCAATTTTTACAAAGATTCGTTAATAAAACCCCATGGGCTCATTTAGATATTGCAGGAGTAACGTGGGGAAACTCATCTAAACCTACTGTTCCCAAAGGTGGTACTGGTTTTGGTGTTAGGTTACTTGATCAGTTCATTAGAGATAATTATGAAAAGTGACTGAAATAAATTTTTATAAAATCACAAGATCAAGTGTGGAAAAATTACTTCCTAGACTTCTCGAAAAAATTATTCAAGAGGGTTCAATGGTTAATTTTTTATTTAAAAACCAAAATAGGTTAGAATACATTGATGATTTTTTATGGACTTATAGTAATGAGTCTTTTATTCCTCACTATGTAGATGACTCAAATTATATTAATGTACACCCCATATTGTTGTCCCTTAGTGAAAATATTAATAATAATGCAGATGTTTTTGTTACGATTGAAGGTTATTTACCTGAAAATATAGAAAAATATAAAAAAATTATTGATATTTTTGATGGAAAAGATGATCAAATTATTAAAGATGCCCTGGTCAGAGTTGAACATATAAAGAATAAAGGATACAAAGTTGATTGTTGGCGACAAGAAATTTCTGGTTGGGAAAAATCTGATAAATATTTATCATAATTGTTTTGAAAGGTTATAAAATGTCAAATGAAAGAACTTTATCTATTATTAAACCTGATGCAACTAAAAGAAATTTAATTGGGCAAATATTATCTAGATTTGAAAATAATGGGCTGAGAATTATTGCATTAAAAAAACTACATTTAACCATGGAACAGTCAAAAAAATTTTACTCAGTACATTCTGATAGACCCTTTTTTAATGAACTATGTAATTTCATGACTTCAGGTCCGGTTGTTGTTCAAGTTTTAGAGGGAGAAAACGCTGTTAAAAAAAATAGAGAAATTATGGGTGCTACGAATCCAGATGATGCTGATGAAGGAACTATTAGAAAAGATTTTGCAGAATCATTAACTGCGAATTCTGTGCATGGATCTGATTCAATCGAAAATGCAAAAATAGAAATAAATTTTTTCTTTAGTGAACTAGAAATTTTAGATTAGTTGCCTTCTGAAGGGTTAATTGTTATTTCTTTAGGTGAAAAATGTTCCTTATAAATAACTTTATTATTAATTACCTCTAACTTCTTTTCTGATATGAGTCTGATTGCTTGAGGGTAGATTATATGTTCGGCTTTTAGTATCTTTTTGCTTAAAGTTTCTTCTGTATCTTCTGGACTTATAGGTACAACTGCTTGATTAATTATTGGTCCTGAGTCTAATTTTGATCTCACAAAGTGAACTGTACAACCTGAGAATTTTACACCTTCATTTATTGCTCTTTTGTGTGTGTTAAGTCCAGGGTAGGAGGGTAAAAGAGAAGGGTGAATATTTATTTGTTTATTTAACCATTTATTTACAAACCAACTTGTAAGAACTCTCATAAAACCTGCATTACATATTAAATCAACTTTTTTTTCAGAAAATACAGAGTCTATTTCTTTCTCAAATGATACCCTATCAATAAATTTATTATGATTAATAATTTCTAAAGGCAAATTATTTTTCTTGGCAATATCAATTCCTAATGCTTCTGGATTATTACATACAACAGATGAAATTCTAATTTTATTTGAAAATTTTTGGGTAAAATTATAAATATTTTCGAGGTTAGTGCCTTTTCCAGAAATTAAAATACCTAGGTTAAACAAAATTATATATACTCCATTTATTATTTTTTATAAATTACTTTAGGCTTATCATCATCATTTTCAATTTCACCAATAATAAATATTTTTTCATTAATTTTATCACAAACCTCTTTAAATTTATTGTAATTTTGCTCATCAATAATTAAAACCATACCTATACCGCAATTGAAAGTTTTTAACATTTCTTGACTTGGAATATATCCTATTTCTTTAATCCAATTAAATATTTCAGGTATTTCCCATGAATTTAAAAAAATTTTAGCTGATTTACCATCAGGTAATACTCTTGGGATGTTCTCAGTTAATCCACCACCAGTTATATGAGCAATACCGTTTAATAATTTATATTTATTTAATTTTTTTAAAAATGGTACATATATTTTAGTAGGAATCAATAACTCCTCGCCCAGAGTATTAGGTATGAAATCTAAATTCTTATTAAGATCTATTTTATTTGATATAATTATTTTTCTTATTAGTGAATAACCATTAGAATGAAAACCTGATGAAGGAATTCCTATAATTATATTCTTATTTTTTATTTTATCTTTTGTGATTAAATTTTCTCTTTCTACTGCTCCTATTGCAAAGCCAGCTAGATCAAATTTATCTGAATTATACATATCTGGTAGCTCAGCTGTTTCCCCTCCAGATAATGCGCATCCTGATATTTCACATCCTTTAATTATACCATTCATTATTGAAATAATTAATTTCTTATCTAATTTACCTATAGCTATATAGTCTAAAAAAAATAGAGGATCTGCCCCTTGAACAATTAGATCATTTACACACATTGCAACCAAGTCAATCCCAATCGTATCATACTTATCTAATTCTGATGCTATAAGTAATTTTGTTCCTACTCCGTCAGTAGAGGACACGATTAAGGGATCCTTATACCCTGCATGTTTTAGGTCAAAAATACTTGCAAAATCGCCTAACTTATTGACTTCACCTGTTCTTTTAGTTTTTCTAGCTAATAACTTTATATCATTAACTATTTGATTTCCTGCATCGATATCTACACCAGAGGACTTGTAAGTATTTTTTTTCATATAATTTAGCCTGATGTTTGTTTTTTTTTGATAATTTATTTTATTTAAATTTATTAATATATTGTATACTAATATATTAATAATAAATTTTAACAATAGTTTTGTTATTTTCAATGATAAAAAATTATAATTTTAAATTAATAAATAATCTTATATATTATAGAATTATCTATTCTGTACTTTTGTCTTTTTTCCTAGTTATAATTAGCCTAAATAATGCAAAGGCAAATGAAACAGTTGACCCTTATGTTGTAAAAAATATTGTTGTAGATATAACCTCAACTACTACCTCAAATGCTAGAGATATCGCTTTAAATAAAGCTCAGCGAATAGCTTATTTAAAATTAATTAAAAGATTAGTTGTAGCGGATCAAATTAATTTAGTTCCTAAAATAAATGATAAAAAGATTATTGAAATGATTTCATCATTGCAGATCGATAAAGAAAAGGCTCTAGATAAGAGATATTTTGCAACATTTTTAGTTAAATTTAATTCTTCTAAAATAAGAGAATTTCTTAAGTCCAACGATATCTTATTTTCAGAATCAATTAGTAAAAGGCAAATCATTATTCCTGTATATGAAAAAGAAGGGGTTATGATGTTGTGGGATGATCCAAATAAGTGGAGAATTTCTTGGATAAACTTAACTCAGAATCAGAATAAAATTTTTCCTATTTTTGTACCAGAAGGGTCACTTTCTGATATAGCTACAATTAATGCAAAACAGGCAATAAATAGTAATCAAAAAAGTTTAGATAAAATATTGAGCCGATATGAATTAGAAAATGGTATTATTGCACATGCAGTACTTGTTCAGGACTTGAATGCAAATTTACTAAGACTACATGTGACTTTGACAAAGTTTGGAGAGCAATTAAAGAGTGTCAATATTCAGAGTTTTTCTATTCCCAACGGTAATTCTGAACAAGCATTACTAGATATGTCTGTTAAAAATGTATTTAATAATATTTTAGAGGAATGGAAATTAGAAAATATCATTCGTTTTGATAATCCAAATACAATTAGTGTAAGTATATTAACTCCTGACATAAAATATTTTAATGAGGTAATATATTTAATAAAAAAAACAAGAGTAGTCGAAAAGGTAGATGTGGTAAATATTAATAAAAATGTTACTCAAATTTTGGTTCATTTTTATGGCAATAGTGATCAATTAGTATCTTCATTGCAGAGAAATAATTTAAAATTGATTAATAAAAATAATTATTGGAATATTAAAATAATAGATAACTAGCGTGATATAAAAAATTATGTCCCAATTAAATTTAAAATTTAGGCATTTACCAGCCTTAGGCAGAAAAGATTTTATAGTTTCCAGCTCCAACTATGAAGCAATTAGCTGGTTTGATAAATGGCCAAGTTGGACCAAGAATGGACTATCATTTTATGGTGAAACAGGTTCTGGTAAAACTCACTTGGTACATTGTTGGAAATTAATGACTAATGGACTTATAATTGATAGTGAGTATTTAGACAATTTTTCAATAAAGAATATATATAAAAACCCTCATGTTGCAATTGATAATGCCTCAAAAGTTCCAGAAGAAATTTTATTCCATATAATTAATATCTGTAATGAGGAAAAAGGGACTATTTTTTTATTAGATAGAAAAGCACCCTCTAAATGGTGTATAGAATTAAAAGATTTAAGATCTAGACTTCGTTCAATGACTATAATTGAATTAAAAAAACCAGACGATAAATTGATCGAACTTTTATTTATTAAATTATTTTCAGATAGACAGATTATAGTTAGCAATGATGTAATAAAATATTTATTAACAAGAGTAGAGAGAAACTTTAAGGATGTTCAAATTTTAGTAGAGGAAATAGATACTCAATCAATTGCTAACAAAAAAGAAATTACTATTCCATTTGTTTCAAGTATATTGAAAAATATAAATATTTAGCTATAATTTATGTATTTATGCATAAATTGATATAAATTTCATGGATATAATTAAATCATCAAAAAGATTTTTGAATCGCGAACTATCTTGGCTTGCATTTAATAGGCGTGTCTTGGATGAATCTACAAATATTCTAAATCCACTAATGGAAAGAATAAAATTTCTATCTATATCTGCTGAAAATTTAGATGAATTTTTTATGGTTAGGGTTGCAGGTTTATGGGGGCAAGTACAGGCTGGGATATCTAGCAAAAGTCAGGATGGGCTGTCACCTAATCAACAATATGAAAAAATTTGGAAACAATCAAGGTTATTAATAGATAAACAGCAACATGTTTGGGGAAATTTAATTGATGAACTTAAGTTAAATAGTATTAATGTTTTAGATTATAATGAAGTAGATGAAAAACAAAAAAATTGGCTTGAAAAAATTTTTTTAAGTGAGTTTTTTCCTTTACTAACTCCTATTGCAATTGATCCAGCTCACCCATTCCCTTTTCTTCCTAATAAGGGTTTTGGAATAGTAATGAGATTAAAAAGAAAATTTGATGGTAATATATTGAAAGCTATTATACCAATCCCCCGACAAATGGAGAGATTTATCAATATACCAGGTATTACAGTAAATTTATTGAGAATTGAAACTCTTATTGAATTATTCCTAGATCAAATTTTCCCTAATTATGAATTAATTTCAAAGTCAACATTTACTGTAATTAGAGATAGCGATATAGAAATAGAGGAAGAGGCAGAAGATCTTGCTATATCATTTGAAAATGTTCTAAAAAGAAGAAAACGGGGAACTGTCATCAGGTTAATGGTAGAAAATACTATATCGTCAGAATTGGCTTATTTTCTTGCTAAAGAACTTGATATAAATAATAATTCTATAGTTTATACTAATGGTATTTTAGCTTTAGAGGACACTAAGCAACTTACTAAGTATAAAAACCCTAATTTGGTATTTGAGCAATTTTATCCAAGGTTTCCTCAGAGAATTGGTGAATTCAACGGTGATTGTTTTGCAGCTATTATGCAAAAAGATATAATTGTACATCATCCTTATGAGAGCTTTGATGTTGTTATTCAATTTATAAAACAAGCCGCTGAAGATGAGAATGTTGTTGCTATAAAGCAGACATTATATAGGACTAGTAATGACTCTCCTATTGTTAAAGCACTTATTGAAGCAGCAGAAAAAGGTAAATCTGTAACAGCTTTAATTGAACTTAAAGCAAGATTTGATGAAGAGGCGAATATAAGATGGGCTAGAGATATGGAAAAGGCAGGAGTACATGTTGTTTATGGTTTTCTTCAATTAAAAACACACGCTAAAGTATCTTTAGTTATTAGAAGAGAAAAAAATAAATTAAAAAGTTATGTTCACTTTGGAACTGGAAATTACCATCCAGTCACAGCAAAAGTATATACAGATTTATCTTTTTTTACCGTTAATGATGCATTATGCAGAGATGCGGCTAAATTATTTAATTATTTGACAGGGTATGCAAAACCTAAGAAATGGGAAAAGTTAGATATTTCACCAATTACAATGAGAGAGAAGCTTATAAAGCTAATAAAAAAAGAGGTTGAATATTCAAAAAAAGGAAAACATGGAGAAATATGGGCTAAAATGAATTCATTAGTTGATCCGGAAGTTATAGATGAATTATATCTTGCATCTCAGTCGGGTGTAAGAATCAATTTAATTATTAGAGGTATTTGTTGTTTAAGACCTGGTATAAAAGGTTTTTCAGATAATATTTATGTAAAAAGTATAGTAGGTAGGTTTCTAGAACACTCAAGAATAGTCTGTTTTGGTAATGGAAAAACTCTTCCCTCATCCTCATCAAAAGTTTTCATTAGTTCGGCTGATTGGATGCCAAGAAACTTAGATAGGAGAGTAGAAACATTAATACCAATTGAAAATTCAACGGTACATCAGCAAATTCTCTCTCAAATAATGGTTGCAAATCTAAAAGATAATGCTCAGTCTTGGAAATTGGATAGTGAAGGTAATTACAAAAGAATTAGTAATCAATATTCAAATAAATTTGCTGCACATGATTATTTTATAAATAATCCTAGTTTGTCAGGAAGGGGAAAATCACTTAATGAAGTAAAGTTACCAGAATTAGAGCTTGATATTTAAAGTTTGCTATGAAAAATTTTTCCCCATTTTCAGTGTTAGATATTGGTTCAAACTCAATTCGCTTAGTAATATATAATAAAAAAAATAAATCTGCTATTCCTATATTTAATGAGAAAACTCAATGTGGTTTAGGAAAAAATTTAAGTTTCTCAAAAAATCTTTCACAAGACTCATGTTCTAAAGCATTTAGATCAATTGATAGGTATATACAAATATCTAATTCAATGAAAGCTGAACTTTTTATAGTTGCAACAGCAGCTATCAGAGAGGCAGAGGATGGCAAAGATTTTACAAATAAAGTAAATAATAAATTTAATGTTAATGTAAATATTTTATCAAGTAGGGAAGAAGCTCGATATTCTTCTCTAGGGGTAATATCATCATTTAGTAATCCAAATGGAGTGATAGGTGATCTCGGCGGAGGAAGTCTAGAGTTAACTAGTACTAGTGATTCAAGTTTTAATAGGACTGTCACTTGTCCCCTAGGCATTTTAAAATTTGAAAAACAATTAAGTAGAAAAAACTATTTAATTAAAAAAATTGACTCACACCTTGATAAAATAGACTGGCTTGTAAATGAACGAGATAAATCATTTTATGCAATTGGCGGAGCATGGAGATCTCTTGCAAAAGTATTTATGAATTGGTCAAAGCATCCAATTTCAGTAATACACAATTACGAAATTTCTCATAAAGACGCGTTAGAACTATGTAAAGTTTTATCTAATCTCAATTATTCTCTAAAATCAATGTCAGTCATTTCAAAACCTAGAAGAAAATCTTTGTCTTATTCATCTCTTCTACTTGAGAGAATATTATTAAAAGTTAGGCCTAAAAATATTTTTTTTTCATCATATGGAATTAGAGAAGGTATATTATACGATAAGTTATCAGAAGAAGAGAAAAAAATGGACTCTCTTATTGCATATTGTAATGAAATATCAAAAGATGAGAGTAGATTTTATAATAATATAAAAAAATTTTATTCATGGCTTTTACCTCTTCTAAATGAATTTCCCAAAGCTGAATTACGACTTGTAAATGCAATTTGTTTATTAAGTGATATTGCATGGAAAATCCATCCAAACCATAGATCAGAGTTTGCTTTTAAAAGATCTATCTTTGCTCCATTTGTAGAAGTTAATCATAAAGAAAGAACATATATTGCTAACGCATTATCAGAAAGATATAGAGGTGATTTAGATAAAAGTAGATTCAATAATATTCTAAAATTTGAAGAGCTTAACAGGGCTAAAATAATAGGCACTGCACTTGATTTAGCTTATATTGTCTCTGGAGGAGGGTGTATAAATATTTCTTATTCTAGGCTATTTTTTGAAAAAAACTATCTTTGTCTTTCATTAGAATCAGATACTAGTAATATCTTTAACAGGCAATGTGAAAAAAAGTTAGAAAGTCTATCAAAATTACTTAATTGTGATTATAAAGTAATCAAACTTTAGTAAATTTTATTTTACCATCATTTATCTTAACTATAATTTCACCTTTCTTTATTTCTAGTGCATATTTACCAAAAATTTTATATCTCCAACCTTTGAGTGCTTGTATATCTGGATTATCTTCATTCACTATTCTATTTAAATCATAAACACTAGATATTAGATTTGCCGAGACTTTATGTTTTTTTGATTGAATATTTAATAATATTTTTAAAAGATCAACTACTGGTTCATTATACTTTTTTTCTTTCTTCTTTTTTTCAAAATTAATTTCTATTGTTTCTTTTCTTTCTTTAATCTTGTTTACCACATTAATAATTTCAGAACCCTTTTTACTCATAGAAAATGATTTTGATATCCCTCTAACTCTACTGAGTTCATTTTGTGTTTTTGGTAGACTTTCAGCTATTTCAATAATTGCCTCATCTCTTAGTAATCTATTTCTTGGTAAGTCTAATTTCTGTGATTCTATCTCTCTCCAATATGATAGTTCATAAATAACAGGTAGTAACTTTTTTGAATGATTTTTAATTTTGATTTTTTTCCAACAACTTTTTGGATCTATAAAATAATTATTTTTATTGAGTAATTTATCTATTTCCTCTTTAATCCATTCTGTTCTATTTCTTTTATTTAAGTCATGTAATAAAAAATGATAAATATCTAATAAATATTTAACATCATTTAGTGCATAGTTTATTTGTTTTTTTGATAAAGGTCTTAGTGACCAGTCCGTAAATCTTGATGCTTTGTCAATATTCTTTTTTAAAATGTTAGAAACCATTGAGTCATAGGATGCTGAGTGTCCAAAACCACATACCATTCCTGCTATTTGAGTATCAAATACTGGGTAAGGAACCTCATTGTTTCTATTATAAAAAATTTCAATATCTTGTCTTCCAGAATGAAAAATTTTGATAATTTGATGATTTTGCATCAAATTATCTATTGGCCTTAAGTCAATTTTTTCTATCAAGGGGTCAATTATCTTTGCTTCTTTTTCACTAGCAAGCTGGATTAAACACAATTTTGGCCAATATGTATTTTCTCTCATAAATTCTGTGTCAACAGCTATAAAACTTTCTTTGCTAAGTCTGTTACAAAATTCTAATATTTCTTGATTATTCGTTAATACTGACATTTACACCAACACAAAAATAGATAATATTCTAATGATGATTTTTTAGGAATATAGTGTTTTTTTATATTTTTATTAAATATTATTAAAATTATAATTATTTGGTGAAAAAATGGCAAATTATAGGACGCATTTATGTAATGAATTAAGAGAGAGCGATACTGGTAAAATTGTTAAATTATGCGGTTGGATTCATAGAATACGTGATCATGGTAATTTGTTATTTATTGATTTAAGAGATAATTATGGTATTGCTCAGTGTGTTGTAGAGTCGAATTCAAATTTTTTCTCTGAAATAGAATCTTTATCACCAGAAACAGTAATATCTATAGAAGGTAAAGTTGTTGAAAGAAGCGATGAAACTATCAATACGGTCATAGAGACTGGGAGAATTGAGGTATCAATTTCTTCTTTTGAAATTCTCTCAGTTTCAAAGGAACTACCAATTCAGGTTTTTGGAAGTCATGAATATCCAGAAGATATTCGTCTTAAATATAGGTATTTAGACTTAAGAAGAGAGAGAATGCATAAAAATATCATATTAAGATCAGATATAATTTCTGCAATTAGAAAGAGCATGGATGATAGTGGTTTCAAAGAATTTCAGACACCTATACTTACTGCAAGTTCTCCAGAAGGTGCAAGAGATTTTTTAGTTCCCAGTAGAATACACCCTGGTAAGTTTTATGCTTTACCTCAAGCTCCTCAAATATTTAAACAATTAATTATGGTTTCTGGTTTTGATAAATATTTTCAGATAGCTCCATGTTTTAGAGATGAGGACCCAAGATCGGATAGATCACCGGGAGAGTTTTATCAATTAGATATTGAAATGTCCTTTGTTAATCAAGATGATATTTTTTCAACAATGGAGCCTATAATTTCAAAATTATTTAGACAATTTTCTAATTTTACTGTACCTGAGGGAAGTTTTCCAATTTTAACATTTGCAGATGCAATGCTTAAATACGGAACTGATAAACCAGATTTAAGAATTCCAATTGAAATAGCGGATGTAACAAATGCTTTTAAGAATTCTGAATTTCAAATTTTTGCTAAACAAATTGAAAAAGGATCGGTTGTCAGAGCAATCCCTGCACCAAACGCTGCATCTCAACCAAGAAGTTTTTTTGACAAAATGAATGATTGGGCTAGAAAGGATGAAGGTGCTGCAGGTTTAGGGTATATAATTTTTTCTGACGAACCAAGTGGTCCAATAGCAAAAAATCTGTCTAAAGACAGAATAAATGATATTTTTAACCAAACAAAATTAAAGCAAGGAGATGCTGTCTTTTTTTGCTGTTCAGAAGAAAAAGAAGCTTCGAATCTTGCTGGGGCAGCACGTTTAAAAATTGCTGAGGTATTAGATTTATTTTTAAAGGAAGTTTATAATTTTTGTTGGATAGTTGATTTTCCAATGTATGAAATAGATGAAAAAACTAAACTAATAGATTTTGGTCATAATCCATTCTCTATGCCTAGAGGTGGATTGGAGAGTTTAAAAAATTCTGATCCTTTAGAGGTGGTTAGTTTGCAATATGATTTAGTTTGTAATGGTGCTGAATTAGCATCTGGGGCTATAAGAAATCATGATCCTGATATTATGAAAGAAGTTTTCAAAATATGTGGTTATGATATTGGAGAAGTTAAAAAAAGATTTGGCGGGCTATACAATGCTTTACATTATGGAGCACCACCCCATGGAGGTATAGCATTTGGGTTAGAGAGAATGATAATGCTAATTGCTAATGAACCTAACCTAAGGGAAGTAATGCTTTTTCCTATGAATCAAAGAGCAGAAGATTTAATGATGTCTGCACCTGCAGAGGTAGATATTTCGCATCTAAATGAACTTTCAATAAAAACTGATATTAAAAGTAGTTAATTAGGAGCATCCACTGGTCGAACCGCATGTATCACATTTTAGGCATGTTCCATTTCTGACTAGAGTAAAGTTACCACAGTCTCCGCAGGCTTCACCTTCGTATCCTTTCATTCTTGCTTGAATTGCTCTTTCTACTTTGTCATCAGTTTTTTGTTCAATATTTTCACCTTGAATACTAGAATCAACTGGTTCTGAACTATGTATACTCCCTTTTTTTATTTCCTCTTGAGGGATTTTTTCTGAAATAATACCTCCATTAACCACATATAAATTTTTTCTCATATAGCCATTTGAAGCTACTCCCATCATTGTCGCTAATGATGAGTTTTCAGTTTGGGTTAAATCAGTTTCAGTTTGTTGTTGACTTTCTTCTCCTAGAGCATCATGACGTAGATCATCTGGTTCTACGTGTGATAAGTCGTTTCTTCCCAGGTATGATACAGCTAATTCTCTGAATAAGTAATCAAGAACTGAAGTTGCCATTTTAATTGCATCATTTCCTTCTACCATACCTGAAGGTTCAAAACGTGTAAAAGTAAATGCGTCAACAAATTCTTCTAATGGAACTCCATATTGAAGACCTAAAGAAATAGCTATTGCAAATCCATCCATTAAGCTTCTAAATGCTGAACCTTCTTTATGCATATCAATAAATACTTCACCTAGTGAACCATCCTCAAATTCTCCAGTCCTTAAATATACCTTATGTCCCCCCACCGTTGCTTTTTGAGTATAACCTTTTCTTCTTTGAGGTAGTTTAGTTCTTTCGCCTCTACTTGCAGAAGTTAGTTTCTTTGCAACTAAGTCTTCAGCAAGCTTCTCTGCCATTTTTCTTATCTGATTTGAATTAGATAAGGGGGGTTCATCTTGATGATCATTTTCTTCTACATTTAGAGCTGCTAATGGTTGAGATAATTTTGATCCATCTCTATAAAGTGCATTTGCTTTTAGAGCTAATTTCCATGAGAGCATATATGCTTGTTTGCAGTCATCTACTGAAGCACTATTAGGCATATTAATAGTTTTAGAGATTGCACCTGAAATAAATGGCTGAGCAGCTGCCATCATTAAAATATGACTCTTCCAAGATAAAAATCTTTTTCCATTTCTACCACACGGTGTCGCACAGTCGAAGATTGGTAAATGTTCTTCTTTAATGTGAGGGGCTTCTTCCAGGGACATGGTGCCACAGCAAAAGGAATTAGCTTTATTTATTTCTTCCTCAGTAAAACCAATAGTTGATAAAATGTCAAAGCTTGGGTTCTCGAGATCAGATTTATCAATATTTAAAACATTTTCACAAAAATCTGAACCTATTGTCCATTTATTAAATACAAATTTGATATCAAACGTATCTTTTAGGTTTTCCTCAATTTTATTAATTATCTCCTCAGTAAAACCTTTAGTTTTGAGATTTTCATGGTTTATAGCAGGAGAATTTTTGAGAGTACGCTCTCCAAGAACAAAACTTTCAATATCTTTAATTTGTTCTGCATTATAGTTTAAAGCTTTTAATGCCTTTGGAACAGCTTTATTAATTATTCTAAAATATCCTCCTCCAGCAAGTTTTTTAAACTTTACTATCGCAAAGTCAGGTTCTATTCCAGTTGTATCACAATCCATTACAAGCCCAATAGTTCCTGTAGGAGCAATAACGGTTGTTTGAGCATTCCTAAAGCCAAATTCTTTTCCTAATTCTTCTGCTTTATCCCAAGCTCTAGCTGCAGCCTCAGATAGTTTTTCACTAGGTAGGTTTTTTAAATCTAGCGGTACAGGATTTGTATTTAATTTAGCATAACCCTCAGATTTTCCATGTGCAGCAAGCCTATGATTACTAATTACTCTAAGCATATGTTCTGAGTTTTCTGAGTATTTTGGAAAGGGACCAAGTTCACTAGCCATTTCAGCTGATGTAGAATAAGATACACCTGTCATGATAGCTGTTATTGCTCCACAAACTGCTCTTCCCTCTGAGCTATCATACGGTATTCCACTTGTCATCAATAGACCCCCTATATTTGCATAACCTAGCCCAAGAGTTCTGTAGTCGTATGATCTGTTCGCGATCTCTTTAGAGGGAAACTGAGCCATTAGAACTGAAATTTCAAGAGCAATTGTCCAGAGTCGAACAGCGTGTTCAAAAGAATTAATATTAAATTCACATTTATCATTAAGAAACCTAGTAAGATTAAGTGAAGCTAAGTTGCAAGCTGTGTCATCTAGAAACATGTATTCAGAACAAGGGTTAGAAGCTTTTATATCTCCACCCTCAGGGCATGTATGCCAATCGTTAATAGTGGTATGAAATTGAATACCTGGATCAGCACTTTGCCATGCCGCTTCTGCAATTTGATCCCATAAGTCAGAAGCTTTAATTGTTTTTTCGACAGAATTATCAGTCCTTCTTATTAAGTGCCAATCTTTATTATCATTTACGTTTTCTAAAAATTGATCAGTTACTCTTACAGTGTTATTTGCATTTTGACCCGATACAGTTTGGTAACCCTCACTATCCCAGTCTGTATCATATTCTGGGAAATCAATTTTTGTGTAACCTTGTTTTGCAAAACCAATAACTCTTTGAATATAATTTTCAGGAATCATTGATTTCCTTGCTTCAATAATTGCACTTTTGAGTTTTGGGTTATCCTTAGGAGTAAAGCGATTTTCCCCTTCAACTGCGTTGCAAGATTTCATAATTAAATTTAAATGCTTATTTGTTACTTTGGATCCAGCAACTAATGCTGCAACTTTTTGCTCCTCTACCGTTTTCCAATTGATGAAAGTCTCAATATCTGGATGGTCTGCATCAACAACAACCATTTTTGCTGCTCTTCTAGTAGTGCCACCAGATTTTATTGCCCCTGCCGATCTATCACCAATTTTTAAAAAACTCATTAGTCCTGATGACTTTCCTCCTCCAGATAGTGACTCTCCGGAACCACGTAAACTTGAAAAGTTACTTCCTGTTCCAGAACCATATTTGAATAACCTGGCCTCTCTTACCCATAAATCCATAATTCCACCTGGGTTAACTAGGTCATCACTTATGCTTTGTATAAAACATGCATGTGGTTGAGGATGTTCATATGCACTTTCAGATTTTTTCAAAGTTCCTTTTTCAAAATCTACATAAAAGTGCCCTTGTGCTGGCCCATCTATACCATAGGCCCAATGAAGACCAGTATTAAACCATTGGGGGGAATTAGGAGCTGCAACCTGATTACAAAGCATATATCTCATTTCATCATAGAAAGATCTAGCATCTTCCTCTTGGTCAAAATATCCTGCTTTCCAACCCCAATAAGTCCAAGTACCAGCAAGTCTATCAAATACTTGTTTTGCACTTTTTTCTCCGACTTTTCTATCCTTTTCTGGTATTGATTCTAGGGCTTTGGTATCTGGGACTGACCTCCAAAGCCACGATGGAACAGTATTTTCCTCTATTTTCTTGATTCGAGATGGTATTCCAGCTTTTCTGAAATATTTTTGAGCAATTATATCACTTGCAACCTGTGACCAATTTAATGGAACTTCAATATCATGCATTTCAAAAACCACTGAACCATCAGGGTTCCTTATTTCGCTACTCGTAGAACGAAATTTAATAAGATCGTAGGGTGATTTTCCTTTTGTGGTAAAAACGCGGCTAATTTGCATGACTAATCATCCCTTTCAAACAAAAAATAAATTACCATAATGAGCAAATAAGTTATTACTCAGAGTTATCAAAAATATCTATATGTTGTTACTTGAGCAATTGAGATATACACGATATTGTCCCAAAATGCATCGGTCAATCTAGATATTTTAAAAAATTGTAATTTTTATGCTTGACATGGCTTAATTCGGCGAAATTTGGGGAAATATAGTGTATATTTTTTTAATAATTCTTTATTTTTAATCTTCCCTACTGCTTTTATTTAATAAATTTGTTATAAACTAATTGCTTTTTCTATTTTAATAATTAATTTTTATAACGATAATTTGTTGATTTTATCACATTACGGGTGTAAGTAATTGAAATTTAAAGATTTATTTAAGTTCATTTTTGATTGGTGGCATAAAGCCACATTCAGCACTTGGCTGTATACCTTATTACACGGTGAATTTGTTGCCGAGGACGAATATGGTAATAGGTATTTTCAGAAAAAACTGAGAAAAATTAAAGAATCACCCCATTGGGTAAGACATTCAAGATGGGTGATATACAATGGTGTGGCTGAAGCATCAGCTGTTCCACCAGATTGGAATGCTTGGTTACAGCATAATACTGAATCTCCTCCGATAAAAAATTCTAAAAATTTTTCTTGGGAAAAGAGTCATTTGCCTAATTTAACTGGAACAACTGCTGCATACTCTCCAAAGAATTCTGTTTCAGAAACTAAAAATAAATCAAAACTTGATTATGAGCCATGGCTTCCTGAATAGGTAATATTTAATGAAAAATAATTTCTTTGAAGCTTTCGTAGGGGCAATTGTATTAGTTCTTGCTACCATTTTTTTGATTTATGCTTTTACAACTGCAAATTTCAAAACAATAGATGGATACGAGGTTTTTGCTGAGTTTGATAGAGTGGATGGCTTGACTGTTGGATCTGATGTGAGAATGAGTGGAATTAAAATTGGAACTGTTCTAAGTCAAAAACTTAATTTAGAAACATATGGAGCAATAATTAGTATAGAAATAGATAAAGATATAAAACTACCGATTGATTCTTCTGCTCAAATAATTAGTGATGGATTATTAGGTAGTAAGTTTTTAGCATTAATACCAGGATCAGATTTAGAATACATCGATCCAGGTGGTGCAATAGAATTTACACAATCTCCTATAATTCTTGAAAACCTATTAGGGCAATTTCTATTTGGCCTTAGTAATAAAGATGAAGAAAATTCATCTTCAACTGATAAATGATAAAAAAACACGAACCTTCTCAAAAATGGAATCCAAGTTATTACGCTTCTAATGCAAGATTTGTATCTGAACTTGGTTCAGGTATTTTAAAAAAACTTTCTGCTTGTAAAGGTGAAAAAATACTTGATCTAGGTTGTGGGGATGGATTCTTAACGCAAAAAATTATAGAACAAGGTTCAAAAGTTATTGCTATAGACTCTAGTCCTGAATTTATTGAAGTTGCAAAAAAAAATGGAATTGATGCTCATGTTATTAATGGACATAATATTCCATATAAAAATTGTTTTGATGCAGTATTTTCTAATGCTGCATTACATTGGATGTTAGATCCTGAAGCTGTAATAATTGGTGTTTCGAATGCACTTAAATCTGGTGGAAGGTTCGTTGCAGAATTTGGCGGTGCTGGCAATGTGAAAAAAATTATTAATTCAATTAAAGATGAATTCGACTCACAAGGGCTTATAGATATTTTTGCAGTTCCTTGGTACTTACCTCCGTTAGAAGAATATAAATTAAAATTAGAAAGTTATAATTTTCTTGTTAGAGAAATAGAATTATTTGATAGGCCAACAAAACTTCCTTCAGACGTAGGAAAATGGTTGGATACTTTTGCTGACCCATTTTTCAAAGATGTTGATGAAAAATTAAAGGAAGAAATGAAAAAAAATATTATAATTAATTTATCAAAGCTAATTTGTGATGATCAGGGTGTTTGGTGGGCAGATTACGTGAGACTTAGGTTTGTGGCTGATCATTTTTAAAATAAAATGCTTAAATTTTTTTGTATATTTCCATTAATTTTTTCATTTAATTTTTTGAATCTTAAAGTTCATGCAGAATCCTATGATATAGCTGTTTTGAGAGGTTTAGATAAAGTAACTGCAAGAATATCTACATTTGAAGCTCAAAAAAATAAACATATTCGTTTTGGTACATTAAGAATTTTAGTTAGATATTGTGATAAAAGACCTCCAGAAGAAACTCCAGAGACATCAGTATTTCTTGAGGTTATTGACTTAAGAACAGGTGGGAAACCCAGAAGAGTCTTTACTGGCTGGATGTTTGCTTCTAGTCCAGCAATTTCAGCACTTGAGCACCCAACCTATGATGTATGGGTAATTGACTGTAAAATTTTATCAACATCAAGTGAAGAAACAGGAGGAGAATAAAAATTGTTTGTTGATAATGCTTTTTTTAATATTATGTCATATTTTTCTTCATTAATTTCTATTACTCCAAACTGAGACAAATGATCAGTCCTAAATTGAACATCAAACAAAATAAAATTTAATTTTTTTAATATGTATATAAGGTAAATAAGTGTTATTTTGCTACTATTACTCTCATTACTAAACATGCTTTCACCAAAAAATGCACTATTAATTGATATTCCATAAAGACCACCAACTAATTTATTTTCTTTCCATGCTTCTACAGAGTGAGCATACCCCATTTCAAATAATTTATTATAAGACGTAATTATATCATCGTTAATCCAAGTTTTATCTCGTTTATTATTTATTTCAGAGCAAGCTTTTATTACCTGAGAAAAACTTGTATCAAATTTAATGACAAATGGATTTTTCTTTAATTTTTTTTTTAAGCTTTTTGGTATGTGTGCATTCTTAAGTGGTAAAATGCCTCTATATCTTGGTTTCACCCAATAAATTTTATGAGATGATTTATCTTCAGCCATGGGGAAGATTCCAATTTTATAGGCATTTAAAATTGAATTAGGAGTTAAAATTTGTATTTCATCAGCCATCTAGGTTTTTTTCTAGCCAATTAATATCATAATCACCGTTAATAAATTCTTTTCGATTAATAATATCAATTAGAAGAGGAATATTAGTTTTAATTCCACTTATAACATATTCTTTGAGTGCTCTATTAAGTATATTTAAACAATCACTTCTGTTTGAAGCGCTTATTACTAATTTACTAATTAAACTATCGTAATTAGGGGGAACGAAATAGTTATTATATAGTGCAGAGTCAACTCGAATACCATGTCCCCCAGGGGGGTGATAATTTTCAACTAATCCTGCACTAGGAATAAAAGTTTTTGGATCCTCAGCTAAAATTCTACATTGAATAGAATGTCCTGATTGTGAAATATTATTTTGTTTTATATTTAATTTATGGCCCTTGGCGACCATAATTTGTTCCTTTATTAAATCTATTCCATAGGTTTCCTCTGTTACTGTATGTTCTACTTGAATACGAGTATTCATTTCAATAAAATAAAATTGATTATTTTCATAAAGATACTCAATTGTTCCAACTCCCTTATAGCCTAATTTTTTCATAGCTATGCTGGATTTTTCTCCAAGATCACTTATTTTATCTCGTGGTATACCTAAAGCAGGTGTTTCTTCGATTACTTTTTGGTGTCGTCTTTGAATAGAGCAATCTCGTTCTCCATAAAATAGAGAATTACCTTGTCCATCTGATAGAATTTGTATTTCAATATGTTTTGGATTGGGAAGAAATTTTTCTATATACAAGCTTTCATCACCAAAAAAAGATTTTGCCTCTCTTGATGCTATTGAAATTATGGAATGAAGGTTATCTTCCTTGTTTACTATTTTCATCCCTCTACCGCCACCGCCAGATGCTGCTTTGATAATAATTGGAAAGCCTATTTTATTTATGATTTTTTTAATTTCTTCAATATTTGTAACTTTATCATCTGATCCGGGCAAAATAGGAAGGCCTAGTTTCTTGGCTGTTTTTTTTGCCTCAACTTTATTTCCCATAGTTCTTATATGGTCCGAATCTGGGCCGATAAATTCTATTCCATGCTCTTTAGTAATTGCTGCAAAATTATAGTTTTCAGATAAAAATCCGTAACCTGGGTGAATGGCGTCTGCGCCTGTTATCTCAGCAGCTGATATAATTGCAGGTATATTTAGATAACTTTTAATTGGTGATGGAGGTCCAATACATACTGACTCATTGGCTAACCTTACATGCATTGCATTTTCATCAGCCGTTGAATGAATAGCTACTGTTTCAATTCCCATTTCCTGGCATGTACGAATAATCCGAAGAGCTATTTCACCTCTATTTGCAATAAGAATTTTATTAAACATTTATTCAACTATTACAAGTGATTCCCCAAACTCTACAGGAGATCCATCCTTAACAAGAATTTGAATAATCTTGCCATTTTTATTTGATACAATTGGATTCATCGTTTTCATAGCTTCAATAATCAGAATTTGTTGTCCTTCCTTTATTGAGTCTCCTATTTCAACAAAATTTTTCCCTCCTGGCTCAGGGGCTAAGTAGGCAGTTCCAACCATTGGAGATATAATAGCATTATCTTTATTATCTTTGCTTGCAGATACCTCTATCTGAGAATTTTCATTATGTAACTTTTCTGAATATAGATTATTTGAGGAATTATAGGTAATATTTTTACCAACCTTTATTTTTAAATCACCTTTACTCCATTCGATTTCAGAGAGGTTATTTTCTTTGAGGAGATCTGCAAGTTGCTTTATTAATTCTTTTTGAATTATATTTTCACTCATAAATTTTCTTTCTCTTTTCTTTGAACATTTGTGATTAATGCTTCAATAGCAAGTTCATAACTTAATTGACCAAAACCACAAATTATTCCAGTTGCTAACTCACTAATAAGTGAAGTCTTTCTAAATTGCTCCCTAGCGTAAATATTTGACAGATGCACTTCAATTATAGGAACATTAATAATCTTTAAAGCATCAAAAATTGCTATTGAGGTATGAGTATATGCTCCTGCATTTATAACTAGACCAGAATAATTATTTATCGACTCTTGAATCCAACTTACTAATTCACCTTCACTATTTGATTGTTTAAATTTTACAAAAAAACCCTTTTTTTCAGCAATTTCTTTAATTGACCTTTCTATATCATCTAGGGAGGATGAGCCATAGTATTCCTGTTCTCTAAGGCCTAGCATATTTAAATTTGGACCATTTAAAACCAATATTTTATTAGTAACTTTTTCCATTATTAAGTAGCCATTAATTTTAGGATATACATAGTTTCATACATCACTTATTCTCTTGGTGCAAACTCTTCCTTGATTATGCTATTATAATTAGGCTTTAATATGGCTAATAATTCAATATTAAATTTAAATTAAATTAAAAAACTATGATTATACAGGTAAATGGTGAAAAATATTCATTTGAAGATTCTATAACAATCAGTGAATTACTATCAAATTTAAAATTTGACCATAGAAAAATAGCTATAGAATATAATTTAGAGATACTTCCTAGATCTTTATATGAATCAACTTGTATTAAAGAAAATGATAAAATAGAGATAGTACATTTTATAGGTGGAGGTATGGAGAATATTAATGATTCATGGGAAGTTGGAGGTTACAAATTCAAATCAAGATTGATTATTGGAACTGGTAAATACCAAGATTATATTCAAAACAAGGAGGCTGCAGAAGCTGCAGAGGTTGAGCTAATAACTGTTGCCATAAGGCGAGTAAACTTATCTGACCCCACCAAACCAATGTTGGTTGACTTCTTAGATCCAAAAAAGTTTGTTTTTTTACCAAATACTGCAGGTTGTTATACTGGTGAAGAAGCAGTTAGAACATTGAGGTTAGCAAGAGAAGCTGGCGGCTGGAATTTAGTAAAGTTAGAAGTTTTAGGAGACGAAAAAACTTTATATCCAAATATGCCTGAAACTTTAAAATCAGCTGAATTATTAATTAAAGATGGTTTTAAAGTTATGGTTTATTGTAGTGATGATCCCATACAGGCAAAAATTTTAGAGGAAATAGGCTGCTCAGCGATAATGCCTTTAGGTGCTCCAATAGGATCAGGATTAGGGATACAAAATCCACTAAATATTAAAATGATTATTGAGAATTCCTCTGTTCCAGTTATCGTTGATGCAGGAGTAGGGACGGCATCTGACGCAGCTATTGCAATGGAGTTAGGCTGTACTGCTGTTTTGATAAATAGTGCTATTGCAAACTCTAGAGATCCAGTATTAATGGCAAAATCTATGCATTATGCAGTTTTAGCTGGCCGTGCCTCATATTTAGCAGGCAGAATGGAAAAAAAATTATTTGGAACAGCTTCTACTCCCTCAGATGGTAAAATTTGATTGAAGAATTTTAATTGTTTGTTTTTTTTGTAATAATAATTATGTCTTTGGCTCTGTAATAATTAGGAGTATTTACTTTTAATAATTTTAGAGCTTCTGTAGCTTTATTAAATGCATTTCTTCGTTGTCCCAATATTAAAGATTTTTCTGCACCTGCAAGAAATGATTGGCCATATTTTCCAGATCTTCCATATAATATTTCTAAAAGTCTCCATGCATTATAATTCTTTTTAAGTTTTTTTGTAACAATTTCTAAAATATTAATTGCTTTAATATCAGTTTCCTGTTTATTTTTTGATATTAAAGCTTTTGAGTAACCTATAAGAATTAAGGAATTATTTTCTGATATTTTTGTTGCTTTTTCATATAAATCAATTGATTTATCTATTTGTCTATTATCTAGATAAGTTTTGCCTAAAGTTTCATAAATATATGGATTAAGTGGTTCATCTTTTATTAATTTTTTTAAAATTTCTATCGATTCTTTATTTTTTCCCAACTTATGTAAACTGGTTGCCTTTGCAATTCTACCATAAATTGATTTATCTTGATTATGTTTTCTTAAACTTTCATGGGGCTTTGTAAAACCATTTATTTTTGCTTTTATTCTATTCAAATTTTCAAGACTCTTTATATTACTTTTTTGATTAAAATATTTGGATCCTTTTATTCTATTACCTGCAATAGAAATTCTCTCAGAATTCAATGGATGAGTAGATAGATAATTCATTTGATTTGCATTTATTTTATCTTTTTTTGATAATTTGTATAATATTTTTAATAAACCTCTTCCGGATGTTTTATTTTCTTCAAGTAAATTAATAGCATGCATATCAGCATTTAATTCTTGAGTTCTAGAATATTTTAATATTGAATTCAGCGATAGAGAGTTTGCGCTACTAAATATAGCTGCTGCAGTTAAATCCCCTTCAACTTGCTCTATAGAGTTATGGTATATTCCAACTGAAATAACACCAAAAAGAGCCGCTAATATTCCAGCTGTGGATGCAGACGATATTGCCTCTCTTGTTCTAGTAAGGTGACCTGAAACAATATGTCCGATTTCATGAGCAATAACTCCAACTATTTCCTCTGGTTCATCAGAGTTTGTAATTAGTCCGCTATGTATAAAAATTCTTTGACCGCCAGCTACAAATGCATTAATTCTATCATCAAAAATTATATTTACTTCTACAAATTCTTCACTTAAACCCGAAGAGACTAGTAAAGGTTTTGATAGATAGTTGATGTAATTGTTAATTTCTGCGTCGTTAATAATTAAAATTTTTTCTGATTTGGCATAAACTAAATTTAATGGTATTAAAATAAATAATATTAAAAGAGTATTAAATTTTATTTTCAAAGGAAACTCCATGCAATATAAAAATAAAATAAAATTTATGTTTAAAACAAGTAAAATATTTCATTTTTATTTATTTTTCTCCTTTCTATTTCTTTATTCCTGCTCTCAAACCCAAAATGAGATAAATAAATTCTCTCCAAAATCAAGTTTTGGATATTTGGTAACTGAAGAACCGCAAGCTTCACTGGTTGGTATAGATATTTTAAAAAAAGGAGGTTCTGCAGCAGATGCAGTTGTCGCAAGTTTCTTCATGCTAAGTGTTACTTATCCAGTTGCTGCTGGTTTAGGGTCAGGTGGTGTGTGTATCGTTCATAATAGATTAACTGGTACATCAGAGAGTATTGATTTTAGAAACATACCAATTTTAAAAAATAGTATTATTGGTGTACCAAGAGCTGTAAGAGCATTATCAGGAATGCAAGCTAGATATGGAAAACTTAAGTGGTCAACTGTGGTTCTGCCTTCAGAAAGGTTAGCTAGATTTGGGTTTCAAGCTTCAAGGGCAACATCAAATATTTCTAAAAACTTTTCACGTCTTTCTGGGAAACAAAATTTTATTCCTTTTGTTGTTGATGATCTTCCAATAAATGAAGGTGAGATAATTGTACAAAATGATCTAGCTGATACACTTTCAAGTATAAGGCTAAGAGGTGGGGGGGATTTATATTTTGGTGATCTAGGAAAGAAATTCTACAAAGAGTTAAAAAAATATGGTTTAAAAGTAAACTTTGAAATGCTTCGCGATTTTCAGCCTTTTTGGCAATATACTAAAAAAAATATTACAAATAAATATACTATTCTTTCCCCACTTGAGGGAACTACTGGGACAAAGTCTAGTGAGTATATTATTAGAAATTTAATTGATAATGATGAATTCAAAAACTCTAATGAACAAAATAAATATTTAATCCTTGCAGAATTTACTGGTAAGGCCTTATATAGTAGTTTTTTAGATGATTTTTCTAGTGAAATTTCTTTCCAAATTGGGGGAGAAGAATTAGAAAATATAATTAATAAATCAAGTTTACCTAATCTATCAATGTGGAAAAATGCTGGGCATGATGGAACTACTAGTATTATTGCAACAGATAAATTTGGTCAGTCAATAGCATGCGTTTTTTCAATGGGTTCTCCTTTTGGAATTGGCAAGCAAATTAGTGGGCTTGGCTTTTCTCCAGGATTAGCTTTTTCAGATGATAAAACAAATTGGCTTGAAAGTGGTATAGATTTTATGTCTCCATTAATTATTACAGATAATTATAATAAAGAAGTTATTTTTATAATTGCTGGAACTAAAGGTCCCTCTACAGTTTCTTCAGTTAGTTCTGTCGTATTGAATACCTTAAGCAATAATTCTTTAGATAAATCTATTAATATGCCAAGAGTTTACTTTCCATTTAACCCAAATGAATTATGGTTAGAGGATTCTATAAATAATGAATTTATAAAACTTCTTAAAAAAAATAAAATAAGTTATAAAATATTAACAAATTTAGGACACATAAATGCTATCTATTGTCCAAATTCTTCATTAGATTTGCTCTCTTGTGAATATATATCTGATCCAAGAGGGTCTGGTTTGGCTTTATCTGGTGAATTATTTTGATATTTAAACCCTCAAAAAGATCTATTATAGAACCTTTCTTTGCTATGGAAATGTTAAGAGAAGCAAATCAATTAGAGGAAAAAGGGAAAAATATTATTCATTTGGAAGTTGGTGAACCATCAGCAGGTGCTCCCTCAGCAGTCTATATGAAAGCTCAGAAAATATTAGATGAAAAAAACCTATTCCTTACACTGACGCACTAGGTATTTCTATTTTGAGAGAAAGAATATCTGAATATTATAAAAGTTCTTATGATGTAATTATTCCTTATCAAAATATAATTATTACTACAGGAACATCAGCTGGTTTTGTATTATCACTTCTTTCTGCTTTTGATGTAGGTGATAAAGTAGCAATCAGCGTTCCTGGTTACCCTGCATATAAAAACATTCTAATATCTTTAGGATTGAACCCAGTAGAAATTACTACAAATAAAAACCAAAAATATCAACCTACTTTAATTCAAATAAAAAAATTAGGAAATATTGATGGTATAATTGTCGCTAGCCCATCTAATCCTACAGGTTCAATTTTTGATGATAAAGAATTAGAGGAAATTACTAATTATTGCGATAAAAAAGGTATAAGAATTTTATCTGACGAAATTTATCATGGTATAACTTATGAAAAAAAAGCACTTAGCATTGCTGGTATTAGTAAAAGTGGAATAATTTTAAACGGCTTTTCCAAATATTTTTGTATGACAGGTTGGAGAGTTGGTTGGCTTATTGTCCCTGATGAATTAATTAAACCAATAGAAAAGTTATCTCAAAATTTATTTATATCCACAAATGCATTATCACAAATGGCAGCTGTTGATGCATTTGATTGTAATGATGAGCTTCAAGAAATCATAAAAAAATATAAGATAAATAGAGATATATTAATTGATTCTTTAAATCATATGGGTATATCAAATATTGCTCCATGTGATGGGGCGTTTTATATTTATGCTGATATTAGTCATCTGACCGAAAATAGTATGTTGTTTTGTAAAGATTTACTTAATAATGCAGGTGTTGCAATAACCCCTGGGATTGACTTTGATCAAACTAATGGAAAGTCTTTTGTAAGGTTTAGTTATTCATGTGATGAAGAAAATATTGTAGAGGCTTCAAAAAGAATGCTTAAATGGGTTAAACAAATAAATATTTAATTTAAGTCTTGCTCCACCAGCCAACTCTTTTGGTTTCATTATTTTTTTTGTTATCTACTGAATTTTCATTGTCACTAATTTTTTTATCTTTTTGAATATCATTCTCAATTTTTTTTGACTTAATTTTTTTTCCAGTAGGTTTTTTAGATTTTTTTAAGTTGGTTTCATCTTTATTACTCTTTATAGAGTCTGGAATTTTTGATACCTCATGCTTTTTTGAAATATCTTCTGCTTCTTTGGTTTGAGTTTTATGGTTTTTTTGTGGTTTTCTTACTCTTTTTTTTACATTTTGTTTATTTTTTGTACTAGTAAGGTTAGCTTTTTTTTCAGTTTCAGTATCATTTAATTTTTTAGAATTATTATTTAATTTATTACTTTTTTCATCCTTAGGGGAATTAGTCACCTTTTGATCGTCATCTAACTTTTTCTTTTTTCCACCTCTTTTACCTCTTCTTCTTCTTTTATTATTTTTTGCATTGTCTTCACTGTTGTTTTCATTTTTTATTGATTCGGATGTATTGTTTTGGTCAGCATTTTTAATTATACGCTCTATATTAAAATCTGGTGGATTTATATTAGAATTAGTTATGATATTAATTTCTACATTATAAGTTTTTTCTAAATTTTGTATTGAGTCTCTTTTATAATTTAAAAGATAAAGTGCTACTTGAATGGGTGCATCAACTTTTATAAGATAATTCTGCCCTTTATGTGACTCCTCTTCAATAGCTCTCATAACCTTTAATGATGATGATTCAATTGATCTTACAATTCCAGTTCCCTTACATTTAATACAAATTTCAGTATTAGCTTCAATTAGGCTAGTTCTTAATCTTTGTCTTGACATTTCTAAAAGGCCAAATGTACTAATTCTTCCTATCTGAATTCTAGCTCTATCTGTTTTTAGTGAGTCTCTAAGTTTCCTCTCAACAGTGCGGTTATTTTTATATTCGTGCATATCAATAAAATCAATTACAATTAACCCTGCTAAATCTCTAAGTTTCAATTGCCTTGCTGTCTCTTCTGCAGCTTCAACATTTGTCTTTAATGCAGTTTCTTCAATATTTCTCTCTCTTGTTGATCTTCCTGAATTAACGTCAATTGCTACTAATGCCTCAGTGCTATCAATTATCAGATGCCCACCTGATTTAAGATCAACTCTTCTTTCTAATATAGTTTCAAGTTGAGAGCTAACTTTGAAATGATTAAAAATTGGAACATCTTCTTTAAATTGTTGTACTTTTTTTGCATGACTAGGTAAAAGTAATTTCATATATTGCTTTGCTGCTTTATATGCTTCAGTTCCTTGAATTAATACCTCATCAGTTTCTTTTGTATAAATATCTCTAAAAGATTTTTTAATTAAATTGCCTTCTTCGTGCACTAATTTAGGGGCTATTGATATAAGAGTGTTCTCACGAATATTTTCCCATAATTGAAACAAATACTCATAATCTTTTTTTAGCTCAGTTTTTGTTCTTTCTGCTCCGGCTGTTCTGATAATTAATGCCATACCTTTAGGTATATCAAGTGAGTCTACAATCTCTTTAATTTTTTTTCTATCCTCATTATTTGATATTTTTCTGCTTATTCCGCCACCTCTGGCAGTGTTAGGCATTAGTACACAGTATCTTCCAGCAAGGGAAATATAGGTTGTGAGAGCTGCTCCTTTGTTTCCTCTTTCTTCTTTAGTAACTTGTACTAAAATAACTTGACCTTTTTTTATAACTTCTTGAATTTTGTATGATTTAATCAGATCAGAAGATTTTTTTTTCAATTGTTCTAATTCATCATTTTCATTTGTTTCTTTGATATCAAGATTTGAATCTTCATCATCCAAATTATCTTTATTAGGTTCATTTATGTCAATATCCTCATGATCCAAATCATCTGATTCTATTTCAATATCTCGTGTTTCATTTGTCTGATTTAATTCGGGATTTAATAATTCTTTTTCATAAGCTAATGCTTGTTCAGCTAATTGAGCGTCTAAAATTGCTTGTCTATCAGCAACAGGTATTTGGTAATAATCAGGGTGAATTTCACTAAAGGCTAGAAAACCGTTCCTACCACCTCCATATTCTACAAATGCAGCTTGTAAAGAAGGTTCAACTCTAGTTATTTTTGCTAAATAAACATTACCTTTAAGTTGAATTTTGGAAATATTCTCATAATCAAATTCCTCCAAACGATTATTTTTAACAACAGCAACTCGAGTCTCCTCTGGTTGTGTTCCATCTATTAGCATTGAAATAGTCATTATATTTTATATCCTTAAAAATAGCTGATACGTATTCCGTATTTAATATCAACTTAGAAATTAATCTTAAATTATTGAAATTTTTTGATATGAATTTGAGCCTCTTAGCTAATTCAAAAAAATTGTAATTTAAATCATTATTTTTTTGCATGAATAAACCTAATCTAACCTTTGTAGCTTAAACTTATCTGGGAATATCGTTATTAAATTTATGAAAATAGATATTATTGATAAATTTAAGTAAAAATCTAAATATGAATTAAACACAAATGTGTGTAATGAACAAATAAAAATTTATGATATTTGAATTTATTTATAACTTTATAAAGTATTTGCCCTTAATGGCCTTAACCTATTATATATACATTTGCTTATAAATTAAAAAATGGATAGATTTTTGACCAAATTTAGGCATTTAGTAGTTTTAATTATATTTTTGACATCTGGGATTGCTCAGGCTTCAAGTTCAGTGGAAGGAGTAAGGTCAGGAATATACAAGTCTGGAACAAGGTTTGTTTTAGATTTTAAAGAAAAAATTAACTATAAAATTATACAAAAAAAGGATACTAAGGAAATTAAAATTATTTTTCCTTCAATAAATTGGAAATTGCCTAAAAAAAGAGTTTTTTCTAGAGGAGCTATAATTTCATATGAGTTCAATAGGGTTGCTTTAGATAAAACAGAACTTCTTCTAAGAACTAATAGTAAGGTTTCTATTTCAAGATCTTTTATTTTACCACCTATAGACTATAAATATTTTCGACTAGTTATTGATTTATCAAGTATTAATAAGGGGAAAGAAGTTAAATCTTTAAATAAATCGTATAATGATAATAAACTAGTTATATCTAAAATAAAATCACCAATACCTCTTTTTAAACCACTTTTAAAATCAAAACCAGTTATAGTAATCGATCCAGGTCATGGTGGGGTTGATGGAGGTGCTATTGGTTTAAATGGTTCACTAGAAAAAGATATAACTCTCACTGCTGCATTATATTTAAAAAAAATAATTAATGATTCAGGTCGTTATAAAGTAATTTTAACGAGATCATCGGATAAATATTTAAAGCTCAGACAAAGAATAAATATAGCAAGAAAAAGTAAAGCAAAATTATTTATATCTATTCATGCTGACTCAATAAATAATTCAAGAATAAGAGGTGCTTCTGTCTATACATTATCTGAAACAGCTTCTGATAAAGAAGCAGAGAAGTTAGCTAAAAGAGAAAATAAGGCTGATTTAATTGGGGTTGGATCTGACTTGGATAGTGAAGATAATGATGTAGCGCAAATTTTAATTTCTTTAGTTCAAAGGGAGACAATGAACCATTCTTTGAAATTTGCTTCGATATTTATTAATCAATTAAAGAGAAAAGAAAAAGTATTAGGAAGGCCAAATAGAAAAGCTGGTTTTGTGGTTTTAAAGGCATCAGATGTACCAAGTATTCTAATAGAAATGGGTTTTATGTCCAATAAAGCTGATGAAAGAAAATTGCAAACAAAAAAATTTAAAAGTAAACTGGCTTCAGCAATGTTAGAGTCCTTTGATAGGTTTTTTGAAGAAGTTGATAACTGATTAAAATAGTCTTAATTTTGCCTTTTTAATATGGTATTATATAAATTAATTTGATTTTTTATTGAGATTATAAATGTTTTTTCGATTGATGAGCTGGTTTTTAGGTTTGGTAATTTTAGGTACAATTTTGTCACTATTAATAGCTCTTTATGTATTTGATACGTATGGAAAAGATTTACCAAACTATTCAAGTTTAAGAACATATGAACCTCCAACAATGACAAGAGTTCATGCAGCAAATGGTCAATTATTAAAAGAATATGCTACAGAACCGAGGGTTTTTATACCTATTGAGGCAATGCCAGCTAATCTAATAAATGCTTTTTTAGCTGCTGAAGACGATACCTTTTATTCCCATAAAGGAATTTCTATAATAAGTATTTTTAGAGCTTTAGTGACTAATATTTCAAATTATAAACAAAACAAAAGGCCTATCGGCGCTTCAACCATAACACAACAGGTAGCAAAAAACTTTTTTTTAAGTAATGAATTATCTTTTGAGAGAAAAATAAAGGAGGCAATTTTAGCTTTCAGGATTGAGAGGTTTCTTGAAAAGGATAGAATTCTTGAACTATATCTAAATGAGATATACCTTGGGATGGGATCATATGGTGTTGCAGCAGCAGCATTATCTTATTTTGATAAATCTGTTGACCAATTGTCTTTGCAAGAGGTTGCTTATCTTGCAGCTTTACCCAAGGCACCTAATCATTATCATCCTTTCAGAAAAACAAAAGAGGCTTTGAATAGAAGAAATTGGGTTTTATCAAGAATGCACCAAGAGGACTTTATTTCTGCCTCTGAAGCAAATATTTCAATGCAAATGCCTTTAAGGGTATACGATTCTAGAGAGAAAGAATTTGTAAAAGCAGATTATTTCACTGAGGAAATAAGAAAATATTTGATAAGAAATTATAACGAAAAAGGGCTATATGAAGGTGGACTATCTGTAAGAACAACATTAGATCCAAATCTTCAAGAAATTGCAGATAGAGTTTTGACTAAAGGTTTGAATGATTATGATAAAAGGCATGGTTGGAGAGGACCAATTGGAAAAGTTCAATTTAATGATAAATGGAAGGAGAAAGTTTTAATTATATCGGAGGAATATTCATTTTTACCATGGAAAGTTGCAGTTGTTAAAGATGTAAAGAAATCAGAAGCAAAGATTATTTTTACTAACGATGAATTAGGTTTTATTCCTTTAAAGGAAATTTTGTGGGCAAAAAAGTGGAATAAAGGTCAAACAACTGGACCTAGAGTTAAAAATATTTCAAATGTCCTCTCGATAGGAGATATAATATTTGTTGAACCAAAATTAATTAAAGGGAATTTAAAATACTCTTTAAGGCAGATTCCTGATATCGAAGGTGCAATTATTGCAATGGATCCTCACACTGGAAGAGTGCTAGCAATGGTGGGAGGATACTCTTTTATTAGAAGTGAGTTTAATAGGGCTACTCAAGCAAAAAGACAACCAGGTTCTGCATTCAAACCTTTTGTTTATCTTGCTGCATTAGAAAATGGTTTCACACCAGCAAGTAAAGTATTAGATGCGCCATTTGTTGTTGATCAAGGAGCTGGGCAGGGTTGGTGGAAGCCAGCAAACTATACCAATAAGTTTTATGGACCTTCAACATTAAGGTTAGGTGTTGAAAAGTCAAGAAATCTGATGACTGTTAGGTTAGCTCAGTTTCTCGGTATGGATATTATTACAAATTATGCAAAAAAATTTGGAATTACGAAAGATATGCCTAAATTATTATCTATGTCCTTAGGAGCTGGTGAAACTAGATTAATTGATATTACTGCAGCATATGCAATGTTGGTAAATGGAGGGAAGTTTATTCAGCCAAGATTTATTGATCGAATTCAAGATAGAAGAGGTAAAACTATTATGTCTAGTGATCAAAGAGTTTGTGATCAATGTAAGGTTGTATCTTGGTCTAATCAGAAAGTTCCAAAACTTCTTGATAATAGAGAGGAGATTGTAACTTCTGAAGCAGCATATCAAGTTGTATCAATGCTAGAAGGTGTTGTTCAGAGGGGGACTGGGAGAAGGATAAAATCATTAGGTAAACATCTTGCGGGTAAGACTGGAACTACAAATGATGGAATTGATGCTTGGTTTATAGGTTTTTCTGCAGACTTAGTTGTTGGGGTATTTGTTGGGTTCGATCAACCAAAAACTTTAGGTCCAAATGAGCAAGGAGCATCAGTAGCTGCTCCAATTTTTAAAAATTTTATGAAAGCTGCATTGATTAATAAACCTGATATACCGTTTAGAATTCCAAAAGGAGTCAGGTTAGTAAGAATAGACGCCAAAACTGGATTAATTGCTGAGCAAAATACTAAGAGGGTTTTACTTGAGGCATTTACGCCAGGATCAGAACCAAAGGGTTCTACCCCTGTTTTAGATAAACCTGGTAATTTTGATAGTTCTGTAATAAAAACAGGGTCCGGTACTGGTGGTTTGTACTAAATATATCATGTGAGTTACTTATGAATCCAGAATGTGAAAAAATTTATGAAAAAATAAACCACTCTCTAGAGTCAATAAGGAGGTTTCTTTGACTGGGATAAATCTATAAAACTTTTAAATAAATTAAATAAAGAGGCAGAAAAAAGTAATTTCTGGAATGACCAAGAAAAAGCCCAAGAAGTTATGAGGCAACGTACTAGACTTGAGAATATGATTAATAACTGTATAAATCTGGATAATGAGTTAAGTGATCTAAAACAATTTTTAGATTTGTCTGATATTGAAAATGATAAAGAAATATATAATGAAATTTTTTCAAATCTTATAGATTTATCTAAAAGAGTATCAAAGCTTGAATTGCAGACTCTTTTATCTGGTGAGGCAGATAAAAATGATTGTTATCTTGAAATTCACGCGGGTGCTGGTGGAACGGAGTCACAAGATTGGGCAGAGATGCTATTAAGAATGTATAAAAAATGGTGTGATTCAAAAGATTTTAAATTTGATATAAATGCCGAGAGCATAGGGGAAGAGGCGGGTATTAAATCAGTTACAATTAGAATTTCAGGTTTTAGTGCTTATGGCTGGCTAAAAGGAGAAACAGGAGTTCACAGGTTAGTGAGAATTTCACCTTTTGATTCATCATCAAGAAGACATACAAGTTTTGCTAGTATAGGTGTTTATCCAGTAATAGATGATGAAATAAATATCGAAATTGATGATAAAGATTTAAGAATAGATACGTATAGGTCATCAGGTGCTGGAGGACAACATGTAAACACTACTGACAGTGCAGTAAGAATAACACATCTAAAAACTGGAATTGTAGTTCAATGTCAGAGTGAACGTTCTCAACATAAAAATAAATCAGCAGCTTTAAAAATGCTTAAATCAAGATTATATGAAATAGAAATAGATAAAATTGAGAGCAAACGTCAAGAAAATTACAATTCAAAGTCAGATATTGGTTGGGGTCATCAAATAAGGTCATATGTTCTTCACCCTTATCAATTAGTCAAAGACTTAAGAACAGGTGTTGAGAAGGGCAATGCTTTAGGTGTTTTGGATGGTGATATTGATGAATTTATTGAGACTGGTTTAAGTTTTATAAATAATAAAAACTAATATTTTTTTTAAAAACAGAATTCTATATGAAAAAAATAGCTATAATTGGAACCGGTTTATCAGGTTTAACACTAGGCAGAGATTTAAATAGTATTGCTGAAGTGACTTTTTTTGAAAAATCTAAGGGAGTAGGTGGAAGACTAGCAACTCGAAGAGTAAAAGATTTTAGTTTTGATCATGGAGCTCAATTTTTTACAGTTAAAACGCCAGAATTTAGAGAGTTTGTTAATTCATTAAAGAAAAAAAATATTGTTGAAAGATGGGATGCTAGATTTGCTGAATTTCAAATGAGTAAATTGGTGCATACAAAACAATGGGAAAGTGAATATCCTCACTATGTTGGTTCACCAAATATGAACTCTATAGGAAAGTATCTATCAAAAGATATGAAGATTAATTTAAATACAAAGATTAAAAGTATTGATTCTAAAAGCAATAATTGGGTAGTTACTGATGATAAAGGAAACACTCATGGAAATTTTGATTGGATTGTTCTTGCAATACCACCTAAGCAGGTAATTGAAATAATACCAATAGAATTTAAGTATTTTAATGAATTAAAAAATATAAAAATGCTAGGTTGTTATTCCTTATTACTAGGCTTTAATTATGATATTCAATTTCCATTTGATGCAGCATTAGTAAGAGAGGCAAAAATTAGTTGGATTTCAATCAACTCATCAAAACCTTCAAGAAATAAAAATTTTACTATGGTAGTCAACTCTACAAATAAATGGGCTGACGAAAATATGAATATGTCAGATAATGAGGTAAAAAAATATTTATTGAACGAAACTACAAGAGTTTTAAATAAAGATTTTTCAAACGTAAAAATAATTGATTTACAAAGATGGAGATATGCAAACATTAGTAAACAAAAATATCTTAAACCATTGATAGATAAAGATAATAGACTAGCAGTATGTGGAGATTGGTGTATGCAAGGAAGAGTTGAGTTTGCTTTTTTAAGTAGCAAAAAAGTTATAGAAGAGATAGTAGATTATTTATAATTAAACAGATGGTAAAGCTTTAGAGGGTGGTTTAGTATCAATTTGTTTGGGCTTAGGCTTGTTTGTATTTTGATTGATTTGTAATGTTTTAATTGATTTTGTCTTATTTTCTGCGTTCTCAATAGGCCTTTTGGATCTTTTACAAAGTCCTTCGACATAGGCTCCAGATTCTATTCCTAAAATATCGTGATGAATATCACCAATTACATGAGCTGATTTGGATAACTGAACTTCTTGGGAATGTATTTCACCCTTGACTTTTCCTCTAATGAGAATCTTTCCTGCGATAATTTCCCCATTTATAGAACCATTCTCACCGATAGTTATACTTAAAGCTGTTACATTTCCGTCTACACTGCCGTCTATTTGTATTTCACCCTCTGACTTCAAATCACCTTTTACATGAAGATTAATACTTATAATCGATGGTGGTCCAGCTTTTTGTCCGTTTAAATTAGTTTTTGAAAACATGTTTCCCAGCCTTTAAAAATTTGTTTGGATCTAATACTCTATTACCATACCATACTTCGTAATGAAGGTGACTTCCTGTACTTCTACCAGTATTACCAACAAGTCCGATCCTTTCTTTAAATTCTACTATTTCTCCTCTTTTTACAAGGATTTTTTTTAAATGACCGTATCTTGTTCTTAAATTAAATCCATGGTCTATCTCAATCATCTTCCCATATGGCCCAGTCTTACTAACAGATGTTACTTTCCCTGGTGCAGGTGAAAATATAGATTGACCTTTGGTTCCACCTAAATCTATTCCACTATGAAACGACCATTTTTTAGTAAAAGGATCTTTTCTTCTACCATATGGTGAAGATATATAATAAGTTTTTACTGGTGCGGTGATTGGTATTCTTTTCATAAGCATATGTATGCTTTGCCATTTAATTAGTTGCTCTTCCATTAATAAAACAGTCTTTTGAAAATTCTTTGCCTCTTGACTTGCTTCATCACTATGATCCTCAAGTTGCCAGTCTAAAGGTAAAAGAGGCCCCCCAAGCTCTTTTGAGTTATTAGAGATAATTTTTTCTAAATTTAACCCTGTCATTTTAATAATCGACTCTAGAGATTTAAGGTCATCATTTGTTCGGTCCATAATCTTATCTGCAAAATATTGTTGATCATATCTTAATCTTTCAATATTTTCTGATAGATCAATTATTTCATTTGCTAAATTTTCTGCAGAATTTTTATATTCCTCTTTCTTTCTAGAAATCTTTTTTGCATCTTCTTTAGATGATTTTAATTCTTTTATTAAACTTTCAGAATATTCACGTTCCTTATCCATAACATTTTTTAAATTTATAATTTGATTAGATAAAGCTAACTTTTCTTTTTCAATTTTAGAACTGATAGCTATATTTTTATTTTTTTGATTTTTATGTTTTTGCTTGAATAAAGCAAGATCATCAGTAATTTTTTTTAAGTCTTGTTCTAATTTATTTTTTTCAGCCACAAGATAAACTAAGTGTTTATGCTTTGATTCTAATTCTAAAGTTGTTTTGATAAATTCTTTTCTTGAGGTATTATATTTATCATCTAGCTTTGAATATGATAGTTTTAATTCTTTAATTTTATTATTTTTTGCTGATACAATTTCTGAATGTAGTAAATATTGTGAACTGGTAAAAGTAATCCAACAAAAAAGTGAAACTAAAAATAATAAAAAAATTAATTGTAACCACGATGGTATGGTGACAAATCTCACTCTTCCGTTTGTTCTAAGGTAAATCTCCCTATCAGGAAAAATAAGAAAAAAAGTTCTACTTATTTTAATTATATTTGATAAATCAAAAACTCTTAAACTTCTAGTTCGTATTTTGTTTGGAAAATTTCTATTAGATAAGAATATATTTGATATAAATCTAAGAAAATTATCGAGTAATAATTTCATTGATTTTTCCTGCCCTATAAATAATTTTTTTTTAATTATAGTCTTTTAAATATTGCAATCAAATATTATATGACAAAAATTATTAATTTGAAATTAAGAATTATAGGACAGATATGCTGACATATTAGCTTTTTCTCTAGCTTTATTATTCTTTGGTAGATCTACTCGTTTGCAAAAAAAACTACTGATGGTTGTTTGCCAAGTTATTTTAGGGTTTTTACCAAATTTTTCACAAACCCATCTAAACCAGAATTCCGCTATTTTTACGTGATTTATCTCATCTTTATAAATCTTTTCTAAGCATTTAACTGATTTATGATCTTTTACCTTTGATAATTTTTCGATTATATCTGGTGACACATCTAGTCCCCTTGCTTCAAAATACATTGGCACCACTGCTAATCTTTCTATCAGGCTTTGATTAGTTTTTTTAGCGGCATCCCATAGACCATCATGTGCATCTAATTCACCATATCTAGAGCCAAGGTCCTTAAGTCTTTTTGTAAGCAAAAGAAAATGAATCGCTTCTTCTTTTGCTATACGCATCCAATCATCATAAAATTTTAAAGGTAGTTTATAATGATTAAATCTTGCAATTATATCCCAAGCCAGGTCAATAGCATTTAATTCTATATGAGCTAATGAATGAATTAATGCTATTCTAGCATTAATTTTATTTAATCCTCGTCTTCTAGGCATGAATTTTGGAGGTAAGATAATAGGTTTATTTAATCTGTAAGGTTCTTCAATACAAAAATTTTTTCCCACTATATTTATCTGTTTTTTTTTCCATTTATTTATAGTTTTAAAAGTCAAAAAACATTTTTTAAATGGATTATGAGTTTTAAGGATAATTTCAGCATTTTCAGAGAGAGATAAAGCTGTCATTTAAATATTTATAATTTCATTTAAAACTGATTCAGCATGACCATTCACCCTTACTTTTCTCCAAATTTTTAATATTTTTTTTTCTTTAGAAACTAAAAAAGTTGTTCTTTCAATTCCCATATATTTTTTTCCATAAAGGTTCTTTTCTTTCCAAACTCCATACTTTATAGACACCTTTTTATCCTCATCAGATAATAACTTAATTTTTAAATTATATTTTTTGATGAATTTCTGGTGTTTTTCAATTGAGTCTGGAGATATTCCTAAAATTTCAGTATTTTTTTTTAAAAATTTTGTTTTTAATTTACTAAAATCCTTAGCTTGATTTGTACAACCTGGTGTATCGTCTTTAGGGTAAAAATAGACTACAATGTAATCAGTTTTTATTTCATTTAATTTAATTTTATTTCCATTTGAATCAGCAAGATTAAATGATGGAATTTTTGAACCTTCCTCTAAATTCATAATTTTTTCACCTAAAACGTTGATTTTATGTAGATAAAATAATATATTTTTTGGATATTTTTAGCAACAAAAAAATTTTTTAAAACATGTCTCAATTCATTAACTTCAAAACACTAAAATTAAAAAAAACTAAAAATCAGTATCTTTCTTTGCCTGAAAATTCTATTTTTGTATCTTCTCCTGATATTCTCTCTCCAACTTTTATTTGTACTATTGAAGAGATAAAAACAATTTTTGAAGAATTCATTTTAACACAGCCAAGAATAAGTAGTAAATTTTTCGATGATCAACTTAACAAATTTAAATGTATACAAAAAACTAAATATTTCAAATTTCCAGACTTAATTGATATAGAATTTATTAAAATTAAAGACGATGTTTCCTCTATTGCAATTTATAGTCGGTCAATATACGGATATTATGACTTTAACGTTAATAAAAATAGAGTTAAACTCTGGTTAGATTTTTTATGTAAAAAATTACCTACAGGTTAGTAATTTTATTGAAGTGATTAATTATTATTTTCTGCAATCTCTCTAGTTTATTATTTAATTCCTTTTTATTTTTTACTTTAAGAATAGATTTTAATTTAGCATAGATTTCATCTGAGAATTTTTTTTGTTCTACTTTGTCTTTGAAACATAGGCTAAGAAGAGCGTGCATATTAAATTGAATATCTGAAATTTCAATAATTTTATTTGCAATATTAGAATTTAATAAATTTTTTTCTTTTAAATTTTTAAATATTTTATTTGTTTTTTGATCTAAAATATCAGGATATTTTGAGCTATATAGTAGTTGCAAATATTGAGCAAGAAATTGAATATCAAGTAATCCTCCTGGAGAGTTTTTTATTTGCCACTTATCTCTATTATGTTCTGTTCCTATTTTTTTTCTCATAGACAAAATATCATTTAATAATATTTCTTTTGGTATTTTTTTTGATAGAATCTTATTCAGTAAAATATTAAATTTATTAATGATTAATTTATCACCAGCAATAGGTTTTGCTCTGGTAAGTGCCATTTTTTCCCATGTCCAGGAAGTACTTTCATGATATTTTTCAAAACTATATAAACTCGTTGCAATCGGACCAGAATTGCCAGACGGCCTTAGTCTCATATCTATTTCAAAAATTCTACCTTCGGAAGTAAGTGATGTAATTGCGCTTATAAATTGCTGACTTAATCTTGCATAATATTTACTAATTGGTAATTTTATTTTGCCATTTGATTCTTCTTTGTTTTTCTCACTATCATATATAAATATTAAATCTAAATCAGAGCTAAACTGCATTTCATTACTTCCAAGTGTGCCTAATCCAATTATTGCAAATTCTGAATTAGCTATTTCTCCATGCTTCTTTTTAAATTCTTTATATGTACTATTTAGAATATTTTTAATAATAGCACTTGCGAGGTTGGTAAATATTTGAGCAGATTCAATACCAGAAATTTTTCCTCTTAAAAGATTGATACCTATTTGAAATCTTCTTTCCCGAGCCCACCTTCTTGTTTGATCAAGAATATCTTGGAAGTTATCACAGTAATTTAGGTGATTTGTTAGATCCTTAGATATAAAGTCTTCATTTTTTAATTTTTTAAAATCATCTGAAATTACTATATCTAAAACATTAGGGGAATTTTCGAGAAATTCTGACAAGTAAGGTGATGTCGCTAATATCTCTGATAGTAAATTTAAAAGAATGGGGTTGCTTTGAAATAAGGAAAATAATTGTACACCTTCAGGTAATCTGCTGAGAAACTGATCGAATTTTTTAAAGGAAAAGTCTGGATTAGATGTTTTTGAAAATTCAGTTAATATTAGAGGAATGATATCTGTTAGTATTTCTCTTGCCCTTATGCTTCGAGTTGCTTTATATCTTGAGTGATGCCATTCTCTAATTATCTTTGAAATATTTTTTGATTCTTTGAAACCTAATTTTTCTAATGTAATAATAGTTCTTGGATCATCCTCACTTCCAGTAAAAACCAAACTACCATACTCACTAGCTAATGGTGATGAATCCTTAAATAATCTTTTATAGTGTTTTTGTACGTTACCTAAATATAGTAATAGTTTTTCTCTTAAAAATATATTATTTTTTAGTCCAAGAAAATTTGCTAGTAAATGAATTTTATTTAGATCATTTGGAATTGAATGTGTTTGTTCATCTGAAATCATTTGTATTCTATGTTCAACATATCTTAAAAAAGTATATGAATTAATTAAATCTACTTCAGCTTTTTTTGTAATATAATTATTTTTTTGTAATTCGATAAGTGCTTGAATAGTAGAGGGTGATCTAATCTTAGGGTTTCTACCACCGTAAATGAGTTGTTGAGTTTGAGCAAAAAATTCAATTTCCCTGATTCCTCCTTTTCCAAGCTTTACATTAAACCCTTCAATATTTAAATTTGAATTATTTTCTTTTGAATCTATTTGTCTTTTTATAGACTTAATATCTGATATAGCAGCATAATCAAGGTTTTTTCTCCAAATAAATGGAATTAAATTTTTTATAAATAGATTGCCTGCTTGAATATCACCTGCAATAGTTCTAGCTTTAATCATTGCTGCTCGTTCCCAATTTTGACCAACGCTTTCATAATATGTTTCAGCAGCAGTAACGGATAGCGCCAGGGGGGTTGCCCCTGCGTCTGGTCTCAATCTAAAGTCAGTTCTAAAAACATAACCATCCTCTGTTCTTTCTGATAAGGTTTTTACTAGTGAACTTGTGATTTTAACAAAGAATTCATGAGGTGATTTCGAACCAGAATAGTTTATTTTATTCGTATCATCATATAAAGCAATTAAATCTACATCACTTGAATAATTCAATTCATTCCCACCTAATTTACCAAGTGCTAAAATGATATATGATGAATTCATTCCAGGATTAGAAGTAGATTGTAATTTAATCTCACCATTTAATTCTGCTTCAAGTAAGAGACAATCAACAGCTATTTTAATTACATTATCAGCTAAAAAAGATAGTTTATTTATGACCTTCTCCAATGACCAAACTTTTGTTAAATCATTAATTGCAACGAGAATGGATATTTTTTGTTTAATTAACCTTAAATCTTTGAATAGATTTTTTTTTCCGTTTTCTAAATCTTTAGATTTAGTAACTATTTTAAAATAGTTTAAGTATACAGAATTTATATCCTTAACCAATTCATCAAGGGATACTTCTGGGCTATTATCAAGAATTATAAAAAAATAATCTAAATTTTTAGTCAAACATAGTGTCAAAAAATCGCTAATTCCAAAAATATGAATTAATAATTTTCTTACATAAGAGTTGTTGTTTACTATATTGTAATATAAATTACTATTTATAGAGTTTTTAATGTTTGAGAGGAATATATCAAAATTGTCATTTGCCTTCAGCAAATCTGGTGGTGGTTCAAGCTCACATAAAATATCTATAAGTTTTTTTTTCATTTAGTATACTATGTATGATCATTAATTATATATAATATAGTGTCAATAGGTTATTAATGTTATCAAAAATTTCTAAATATATATTTGCAGTAATTTCGAGTATAATTTTAGTGATCTTAATAGTTTTAGTATTTCTATTTTTTAGGCTCCAACAAGGTCCAATATCTATAACTTTCTTAACCCCATATGTCCAGGAGGCTATTCAGCTTAACCCTGACTTACAGTTAGATATTACCGTCGAGGATTGTCTTTTAAAATGGAGAAGTTTTGATAAAGGTTTTGATATTAGTCTAATTGGCGGAAAAGTAAAAAAAAGAAATAACGATATAATAGCCTCAATTCCTGAAATGTTTATATCCTTTGATATTGATAAAATTTTAGAATTAAAATTGAAGCTAAAATCAATCGAAATAAATGGTCCATCATTGACAATTGAGAGAAATAAATCAGGTAAATTTGACTTCGGAATAGGTGAACACAGACAAGATAAAGAGATTGTTAGAAAATTAAAAAAGGTTTTATTTGAAGATATACTTCGTGATAAAGTTTATGATCTTGAAAAAATTGAAATATTTAACGCTAAAATTTATTATGATGATAAACTTAAAAGTAAAAAAATTACTTCCAAAGATACTGATATAATTATAACAAAAAATAAATCAGATATTGACTCAGTATTTATGTTTACAATTGAAAATCAAACAAAAGATATTCCTATTAAGATATCCTCGCTATATAATATGAAGTCAGAGTTTTTTGATATAGGTATCAACTTTTCTAATTTCTCAACATCCTTAATCACACCATTTTTTGATCAATTAAATCCCCTAAATAGGATTACGTCACCTTTAGATGGAGGTTTATCATTTAAAATAGATCAAAAGGGTCTATTACAAAATTTAGGTTTTAATTTCTTTTCAGTTAATGAAGGAGAGTTAAACTTAAATCCTTTGATTAATAAAAATATCTATGTTGATTTTATTCAAGCTTCAGGAGAGATTGATAAAAATTTAGATAAAGTTTATTTTAATGATCTTTATATTTCATCTAAGACTGCAAAATTTGAAGCATCTGGAGTTATTTCAAATATTGATGGTGGAACAATTAGACTTAATGGTAAGGTCAGAGATTGGCATAATAATGATCTAAAAAGGTTATGGCCAGACAATATACTTCCACCTGTAAGAAGCTGGTATGTTAGTAGTATTGAAGATGGCAAAATAACAGATGGCGATGTGGTTTTAGATCTTACTTATAATCAAATTCAAAAAAAACAGCTTACTAACGAATCAGTATTTGCAAAATTAAATGTTTCAGGTGTTAAATTAAATTATTTAAGTTCCTTTCCAAATCTAAATGAGGCAAGTGGTTTTATTGAAATTACTCCAAAAAAATTGATTAGTACACTTGAAACTGGAAAGATTGAAGGTATTGATTTATCCGAGGGTAAAATTGAATTGAAATTAAAATCACCTAAGCAATGGTTTGCAGAACTTGAATTTGTTGGTAAAGGTACTAATAAAGATATTTTCAAAGTTTTAAATAATGATCCTATAAATGTATCTGAAAAATTTTATATAAATCAAGAAAATATTTTTGGTACATCTGCAAGTAGAGTGATATTAAATTTTCCAGTGAGATTAGATTTAAAATTTAATGAAGTAAATTTTGCTGCTATTACTAATTTAGTTAACTTTGGAATAAATGATATAATTAAAGACATAAATCTATCTAATGGAAATATGTTATTAAATATTACTAAGAATAACTTAAAAGTTACAGGTAAAGGTGAAATTAATAATATTCCAATAAACATAGACTGGGATCAAAACCTTTTAGCTAAAGAGGGTGCTTTAGTTAAAATTAATGGAGTGATTTCTTCAACAAATTCAAGTTTTAAAGATATAGATTATCTTAACTTTATTGAAGGAGATATTCCTTTTGATTTTAAAGGTCGAATTTCAGGAAACAAAATTAATACTGCAGATATATTCATGGATCTTACAAATTCAAAAATAATTTTAGACTATATTAATTATATAAAAGATTATAAAGAGGAGGCGACAGTTAAATTCAGGTATAAAAATAATAATAATGAAATACTGATTGAAAATATTAGATATAAATCAAAAAAATTAAAACTTTTAGGTGATGTTGAGTTTGATAGTTCTCTTGAGATTAAAAGAGTTGATATCGAAAAATTCATATCACCTTCCAACGATTTTAGTTTTTCAGTAAGAAAAAAAAGACCTAATGGCTATTTAATAGCGGTTAATGGTGATAAATTATATGTAGAAAATTACGTAAAAAAATTTCTTGATTCTAATTTAAAACTTAATTTTCCAGAAATGAAAATATTTATTCAAGTTAATCAAATGCAATTTACAAAAAAACAATATCTAACTGATTCAAAAACTGAAATTGAATATAATGGCAAATCGATTAGGTCACTTAAATCAACAGGAAAACTAAATGGAGAGGGGTACATTATTGCTAAGATCATTTCAAAAAATGATAATGATAAAAGTTTCTTATTACACACTAAAAATGCAGGTTCTATGGCAAAATCAACTGGTTTTTTTGATGATGCTAAGGGTGGTAATTTACTAGTATACGCAAAAATAAATGATAGTAAGACTGAACCATTATTAGAAGGAAAAATTATTTTAGAAAACATTCGTTTGATTAAAGTACCTTTGCTTGCAAGAATTTTATCTTTAGCTTCTTTGACTGGTATAATTGAAATTTTCTCAGGAGAGGGAATACTTTTTGTTAAAGGTGATATTCCATTTAATTATAAGTCCGGAGTGCTATTTCTTGATGATGCAAGAGTCTATGGCCCATCGCTTGGAATGAGGTTAGACGGAAATTTTAATAATAAAGAAGATATAATAGACGTATCAGGAACAATTATACCGGCATACACAATTAATTCTATTTTGGGTCAAATTCCATTATTAGGTTCATTATTGGTAGGTCAGAAAAAAGAAGGGGTATTTGCTGTCTCATACCAAATAAAAGGTAATAAAAATTCCCCTTATGTAGGAATTAATCCACTTTTATCACTATCTCCTGGATTTATTAGAGATTTTTTCTCAGTATTTAAGGCTGGGCCAACTCCACCTACACTTGAAGAATTAGAAATTAGAGGTCTTCCGGATTAATTTTTTTTACTATACTATGCTTTTTTTTGCCTATAGATAATTTAAGAATGTTGCTTGATTCAAAATTTGAATTATTAATAATGTTAGTTTCGTTATTGATCTTTACATCATTAATTTTTGCAGAACCTTCCCTAATTATCCTTCTTGCTTCACTTCCAGATGATAAATTAAATGCTTTTTTAAATAAATCAAATACAGCTATTCCTTTATTTAAGTCAGGTAAACTTATATCTAGAGTTGGAAGTGAGTCTCCGTACAAACCAGAACCAAATGTTTTTTTGGCAGTTTTTTCTGCCTCTTCAGCACTAGATCTTCCATGACACATTGCAGTTGCTTCAGTTGCAAGCAATTTTTTTGCTTCATTAATTTCATCAATATTATTAATGTTTATAGTATCTATTTCTTTATCTGGTATATCAGTAAAAATTTTTAAAAACCTTATAACATCAGGATCTTCTGTATTTCTCCAAAAATTCCAATATTCATACGCAGAAAGAAGATCATCTGATAACCATACAGCTCCTTTTGCTGTTTTTCCCATCTTTGATCCAGAAGATGTAGTTAGTAATTCAGAAGTAATTCCAAAGACTTCCTTAGCAGAATATCTTCTACATAGTTCAATACCATTTAAAATATTTCCCCATTGGTCTGATCCTCCCATTTGGAGATTACATTTAAAATCCTTGTTAAGCTTCAAAAAATCATAAGCTTGCAGAATCATATAGTTAAATTCTATAAATGAGAGTGGCTGAGACCTATCTAGCCTATTTTTTACTGACTCGAAAGTAAGCATTCTATTTATAGTAAAAAATTTACCTATATCTCTCAAAAATGAAATGTAATTTAATTTATTTAACCAATCAGAATTATTAACAAGTATAGCTTCATTTGGACCATCACCAAAAATGATGAATTTTGATAATATAGATTTTATTTTATTTATATTTTGTTTTATTTCTTGGTCGTCTCTTATTTTACGCATTTCGTCTTTTCCTGATGGATCTCCAATTCTTGTTGTTCCGCCCCCGATTAGAACTATTGGTTTTTGACCAGTTTGCTGCATTATACGTAATTTCAAAATTTGCATTAAATTTCCCACATGCAGACTTGGTGCAGTTGCATCAAAACCGATATAACCAATTAATTTATTATTCATAGCTAATTCATCTAAAACTGCTATATTATTGGATTCGTGAAAATCTCCTCTTCTGAAGAGAGCTTTAAGAAATTTTGACTTAGGTTTTTCCATGTGTTTTTTTTAAATTATTAATAACCAATTTTATTTATCATGTTCATAGGTAAAAGATCAAATTTAATATAAATTATGTTGAATAATTCTAAGATATATACTGCAATAGGTCTGATGAGTGGTACATCACTTGATGGAGTGGATGCAGCTATAATAAAAACTGATGGTAAGAATTTAATTGATACTGGTCCCGCTATCACTCTGGAATACAATAAAAATTTCAAGTCTTCCTTGTTTTCAATAATGGGTAATCAAAATAAAACAAGTAAAAAAGTATTAGATATTGAGTATAAATTAACTAAATACCATATAGAAGTAGTAAGAAAACTAATGTATTCCAATAATTTAAATTCAAAAGATATTGATATTATTGGTTTTCATGGTCAAACAATAAGTCACGATCCATCTAAGAAATTCACTTTACAAATTGGAAACCCAATACAACTTGCAAATAAACTTGGTATTAATGTTGTGAGTAATATGCGTACTGCGGATATAGATGCTGGTGGACAGGGTGCTCCTATAGTACCAATTTATCATAATAAATGTTTCAAAAAATTTGATTTTCCTTTTATTGTTTTAAATATAGGTGGTGTTTCAAACGTTACATGGATTAACTCTAATAATTTACTTGCTTTTGATACTGGACCTGGAAATAGTATAATTGATGACTGGGTAAGGTTTTCTCTTGGTATTCAATATGACGATTCTGGTAATCTAGCTAAAAAAGGAAGATCAATCACAAAACTAGTTCAAGAATTATTAAAAAATGATTTTTTTCATATGCCTCCTCCTAAATCAATTGATAGAGATTATTTCAATTATAAATTAATACCAAAAAATTTATCACCAGAAGATGGTGCTGCTACAGCTGTGGATTTAATTGCAAGATCAATTAAAAAATCAGAAATATTTTTTCCTATTAAACCATCTTTATGTATTGTAAGTGGAGGTGGAAGGAAAAATGCTTCGATAATGTCATGCCTATCCTCTTCATTATCATTTCCAGTAAAAAATATTGATACTTTTGGTCTTAGGGGTGATTTTATAGAGGCTGAGGCTGTTGCATACCTTGCTGTAAGAAGAATAATTAACCTTCCAACAACATTTCCTGAAACAACAGGCTGTAAAATTCCGACATCAGGTGGAGTTATTACACAATATAAATAAATTTACCTTTTGTTATTTGAAAGATTATTTTCAAAGTAATTGTCAATTACTTGTCTAATATCGTTTAATTTATCAGTAAAAAAGTGATCTGCACCTTTAATCTTTTCAAGTTCAACAGTAATTGTTTTTTGGGAAGAAAGTTTATCATAAAGTTGGGCAATATTTGTTTCTGGAACATGCTGATCATTGGTTCCATGAATAATTAAACCAGATGAAGGGCAAGGAGCAAGAAAAGAGAAATCAAACATATTTGCTGGGGGAGCTAAAGAGAGAAATCTATCAACTTCGGGTCTTCTCATCAACAATTGCATGCCAATCCAAGCACCAAAGGAAAAACCTGCAACCCAGCATCTTGGCGCATTTGAGTTAAAACTTTGAAGCCAGTCTAGTGCTGCTGCTGCATCAGATAATTCACCTATTCCATGATCAAACTCTCCTTGACTTTTACCAACACCACGGAAATTAAATCTCATTACGGTAAACCCTCTCTCTGCAAATGCATTGTATACAGTATAAACAATTTTATTATTCATTGTTCCACCGTGCTGTGGGTGAGGGTGTAAAACAATTGCGATTGGTGGGTTATTTTTTGAACTAGGGTGGTATCTCCCTTCAAGTCTTCCTTCAGGGCCATTGAAATGTACTTCAGGCATTATTTTTCCTTTTTTTTATCATAAAATTAGATATATGGATAATATCGATTTTTTTTATGTTATTTACTAATTTTTTATGTAAACTTGATTAAATAATATTTAGATTTATATTTATATAGTATTCAGATTTTTCAGATAATTTCAAAGAAATATTAATTAATTTATGAGTTTTATATCATTTTTTAGGACAATTAGAGAAGACCTAAACTCCGCTTTAGATAGAGATCCTGCAGCTACGTCAAAATTAGATGTAGTTTTATTTTATTCTGGTTTCCATGCCGTATTCTTTTATAGAATTTCAAATATGTTATGGAGAAGAAAATTGAAATTCTTTGCCAGGTTAATATCTTTCCCAGTAAAATTATTTACTTTTATAGAAATTCACCCAGGTGCTAAAATAGGGCAAAGATTTTTTATTGATCATGGTTTAGGTGTAGTAATTGGTGAAACAACTGAAATAGGTGATGATGTTACACTTTATCAAGGTGTAACTCTTGGAGGGACTTCTCTTGAAACTGGAAAAAGACACCCCAGTATTGGTGATAATGTTATCATAGGTGCTGGAGCAAAAGTATTAGGTTCGATAACTTTAGGTAACGGGGTAAGAGTTGGCTCGAATGCTGTTGTTATTAATGACGTTATGCCTAATACAACTGTTGTTGGAATTCCAGCCAAGCCAACAAATAATAAAAAATCAACAAATTTTGTTCCTTATGGAAGCGTTGATGATAGAGATCCAAATTTGATAAGAATAATTGAATTGGAAAAGAAAATAGAAAAATTATTAGATAAAATTGAAAAATAGAAAGTTTAATTGGAAATTTTTTTAAAAATATAATTTGAAAAATATGAAAAATACAAAAAGTATTTATCTAGACTATAATTCTTCATCAGTTGTAAGGCCTCAAGTAATTAAGGCCTTGCTAGAAGCTCACAAAAGTTTAAATGCTTCCTCTATTCATCAATTTGGAACAGAGTCTAGAAAAAAAATTAATGCTGCTAGAGAGATAATTGCTAAATCTATTAATGCTGATCCAAGTGGTTTAGTATTTACATCAGGTGCTACTGAGGCAAATGTCTCTATAATAAAAAATTCTGATAGAAGGTTAGTAATTTCCTCTATAGAACATGATTCAGTTTTAATTCCCTCAACTGATAAAGATGATACTGAATATATTCATACAAATGAACAAGGTTTGATTTCTCTAAAATCACTAGAAAATATACTTGATAAAAATGATGGCCCATATTTGATATCTACAATGCTTGTAAATAATGAAACCGGTGTTATTCAACCTATTGAGCAAATAGTAGAAATAGCTCATAAAAAAAATGCTTTAGTACATTGTGATGCAGTTCAAGCATTTGGGAAAATCCCTTTAGATATTAATAAATTAGGAGTAGATTATGCAACATTATCTGCTCATAAAGTAGGAGGCCCACAAGGAATAGGAGCTATTTGGATTAAACCTGGAATTGAGTTCTTTCCACTTATTAAAGGTGGCAGTCAGGAAAATTTTAGAAGGGCAGGTACTGAGAATATATCTGGCATAATTGGTTTTGCAGAAGCTGTAAAATGTTTTTCAGTTAATGAAACAAAAAAAATTTTATATTTAAGAAAAAAACTTGAAAATGATTTAATTAAAACAGCACCAATACATATTTTTGGATATAAACAAAATAGAATTCCAAATACGGTATATTTTGGAAATGATAAAGTAAGTAAGGAAGTTCAATTAGTTGCTTTAGATTTATCAGGTATAGGTGTTAGTTCTGGTTCAGCTTGTTCATCTGGCAAAGTCGGTAATTCTCATGTTCTTGAAGCAATGAAAATAGATGCTAAAATGATGTCTTCTGCAATTAGAGTAAGCATAGGCTGGTCAACTACAGAAAATGATATTGATTATTTTGTTTCTAAATGGTCAGAAATATACCATGATAATTAAGCAATAATATTTAATAATGAATTTAAACTCAAATATATATTTAGATTATCAGTCTACCACACCGGTAGACCCCAAGGTTATTGAGTCAATGTCACCTTATTTAAATATCTACTTTGCGAATCCTCATTCAACAGAGCATACAATGGGTAAATTCGTATCAGATAATATAGAAAAATCAAGAATTAAAGTTGCAAGGTTAATAAACTCTGATCCTAAAGAAATTATATTTACTTCCGGTGCAACAGAGTCAAATAACCTAGCAATAAAAGGTGCTGCAAGGTTTTACAAGAATATGAATAAGAACGAAATTATTACTACTAATTCTGAACATAAATGTGTGCTTGAATCATTTAATAGTTTGATTAAAGAAGGTTTTAAAGTGGTAATTCTTCCAGTTGAAAACGATGGCATTTTGGATGTAACTAAATTAAGCAATGCTATATCAAATAGAACTATATTAGTTTCTGTTATGGCTTTAAATAATGAAATAGGCGTAATTCAACCATTAGAAAAAATTGGAAAAATATGTAAATTGAATAAGGTATTGTTTCACTCAGATTGTGCTCAAGCTGGTGGTAAAATAGAATTAGATGTTAATAAATTTAATTTAGATCTTCTCAGTTTATCATCTCATAAAATGTATGGTCCGAAGGGAATAGGGTGTCTTTTCGTAAGAAGAAGGCCGCGGGTAAGATTGGATCCTTTATTTTCAGGAGGGTTTCAAGAAAAAGGATTAAGGTCAGGAACTTTGCCATCACATTTATGTATTGGTTTTGGAGAGGCGGCTAGCCTAGCAAACAAAATGATGTCCTCAGATAATAGTAGAATAAATTATTTATCAGATTATTTTTTAAATTATTTGTCAAAAAAAAATATAGTATATAAAATAAATGGTAATAAAAATTTAAGGTGGCAGGGTAATATTAATATTCAGATAAAAGGTATTAATGCTAGTAAATTGATTGAAAATATTTCTAATGTTAGTTTTTCCCTTGGTTCAGCATGTTCAGATAATGCTATTGAACCAAGCTATGTTCTTAAATCTTTGAACTTGACAAAAAAAGAAGCAGAATCAAGTGTAAGAATTAGTTTAGGCAGAATGACAACAGAAGAGGAAATAGAAGAGGCTTGTATAAGGATTTCTTCAGTTATCCATAAATTATATAAACAAAAGGATCAGAATTCATATGATTAAAGTAACCTTTATTGCTCGTGATGGAAAAAAATATATTGTAGAAGGCAATGATGGAGATACATTACTTGATTTAGTGAAAAATAATAACATTGATGAAATTGAGGGTGCATGTGAAGGTTGTCTTGCATGCTCAACTTGTCATATTGTAGTTGATGAATCTTGGTATAATAAATTATCCCCTGCGTCAGATGATGAAAACGATATGCTAGATATGGCATTTGGTCTTACTGCTACTTCTAGATTAGGTTGTCAAATTGTTTTAAATCAAGAATTAGATGGTTTAATAGTTTGGATACCAGCGGATGTTAATAATTTATTATTAACATAATTCTTATTACAGGGAAAAATTAGGATGGAATTACAAGAATTATTTAATCAAAGTAAAATTATTGACATAAGTTTCTTTAATTTTAGAAATGCTGTTACTGGAGCGTATTTTGCTGATTCAAATTTAAAAATTCAAAGAGTAAATAAAAGGTTTAAGAATTTTTTTCCTATTCTTAAAAATGTTGAGAATGCTTATATTCCAGACGTATTAAGTCAATTAGGGTTAGATAAAGAAATTATAAATAATTTTCTCGAACAAATTAATACAAATGGCCAGGTGCTAATTCCTGAAATAAAAATTGATATTGATGGGGAATTGAAAGTTTTTTCTCTTTTATCAAGAGTTACTAAAGATATTGACTTTAAATACCTTAATGGTATTCAGGGACAATTTATTGATAAAACAAATGAATTTAAACTAAAATTAGAAACAGAAAATCTTTTAAAAAAGCAATTTCATGATAAGAAAATTATTGAAGAGAAAAGTAAAGAATTAGAAAATCTTGCAAATAAATTATCAAAATATCTTTCTCCACAAATTTATAAAAGTATTTTTAAAAGTAAAACATCAGAAAATTTAAAAATTTCAAGAAAAAATTTAACAATATTTTTTTCTGATATAGTTAAATTTACAGATTTAAGTGATACTCTAGAGCCTGAGCAATTATCAGCAATAATTAACTCATATTTATCTGAGATGTCTAAAATTGCAATTAATTATGGTGGAACAATTGATAAATTTATAGGTGATGCAATGCTTGTTTTTTTTGGAGACCCTGAATCATTTGGTTCTAAATTAGATGCTAAAAAGTGTTTGCAAATGTCAAAAGAAATGAAATCTAAAGTTAATGAATTACAGTCTCAATGGAAAAACTTAGGAGCAGAAAAAGGTATAAAGGTTAGAATGGGTATTACTTCAGGCTATTGTACAGTTGGTAACTTTGGTTCAGATATGCGTTTAGATTACACAGTATTTGGTAGTCCAGTAAATTTAGCTTCTAGACTACAATCGATTGCAAAGCCCAATTCTATTTATGTATCAGAATCAACTTATAACTTTGTTAAAGATTTTTTTGATTTTAAAGAAGTAGATGAAATAACCCCTAAAGGTTTTGTTAGGCCAATAAAAGTATTTGAATTAATTGATGATCAATTTTTTGGTAAAAATAAATTAATGAATATCAAAGAATCTGCTAGATATGTAAATATAAATATTGATGAAGTTGAAAACATAGCTGATGTTATAAATGAAATTGATAAAATTAAGAAAGATTTAGTATCTATACAATCAAAAAATAAAGAAAACTTATAACTATTCTCCTTTCCATGTAGGTTTTCTTTTTTCAAGAAATGCTGAAATACCCTCAGATTTATCATGTGAATGATATAAACTTAAATTAGCAGCTCTTTCATAACTTAGGCCTGCAGTAAGGGAAGTTTCATAAGATTGCAGAATGACTCTTTTTGCCGTTTTTATTGCCAAGGGTGGCATAGATGCAATTTTTTTTGCAATTTCTAATGATCTTTCGATTGTTTTATCATCTTTAGTAATCTCAGCAATTAAACCATTTCTAAGTGCTTCTTGAGCATCAATAAACTCTGCAGCAAGAATAACTTTCATAGCCATGGACTTACCAACTGATCTTATAAGTCTTTGAGTTCCCCCTAAACCTGGAAACAAACCAAGCCTAACTTCAGGCAAGCCAAATTTGGCACTTTCTCCTGCAATAATTATATCTGATAGCATTGCTAATTCACACCCACCTCCTAAAGCGTAACCATTAACAGATGCAATGACTGGTTTGGTAAATTTTTCTATATAATCCCAGTCAGAGAATCTAGTTTCTGCTATACCACCATGTGTTGGTCTTGTTTTTAATTGATTAATATCAGATCCAGCAGCGTAAACTTCTGATCCACCTGTGGTAATTATACATTTAATTTCTTTATCTTTTTCAGCTATGGAAAAAGTTTCTCTAAGTGAACTAAGAAGAGAATTAGAAAATGCATTTTTAACTTTAGGTCTATTTAAAGTTATTACTAATACTCCTTCAACATCCCTATTTAATATTAGTTCTTTATCATCATTAATCATATTAATTATTTACCTTTTTTTGAAATTTTTTTACAGAATATATATAAACAGAAAAATTTTGAATTATTTATTTAAGTTAATATAATAAGCATTCTCTGAGTTCTCTTTAATAAATTCAAGTCTTTTTTCTGGCTTTTTCCCCATTATTTGTTCAACAAAATTCCCAGTTTTAATATAATTTTTATTTGGAATTATAATTTTTTTTAATTTTCTTGTAGATGGATTCATAGTTGTTTCTTTTAGTTGCTTCGGCATCATTTCACCTAGTCCTTTAAATCTACTAATTTCGAATTTTCTATTTGATTTAAATTTACCTATAATTTCATTTTTTTGTTTTTCATCCATTGCATAAAATATATCTTCTCCTACTACAATTCTGAATAATGGAGGGCAGGCAATAAAGAGATGATTATTTTCAATCAGTTTGGGCATTAAACTAAAAAAACAAGTCATTAACAAAGCTGAGATATGATCTCCATCAACATCTGCATCTGTCATTATAATAATTTTTTCATACCGTAATTTTTCTTCTCGGTATTTTTCCTTTACCCCACAACCAAGCGCTTGCAATATATTTAATACTTCCTGATTTTCGTAGGATTTAGATATACCAGCACTAGCAATATTAAGTATTTTTCCTTTCAAAGGAAGAACAGCTTGATTTACTCTATCCCTTGCTTGTTTAGCAGATCCACCAGCAGAGTCACCCTCAACTAAGAAAAGTTCAGTATTTTTAATTGTTGAGCTAGTGCAGTCAGCAAGTTTACCAGGTAGTCTTAATTTTCTTTTAAGTTCTTTACGGGAAATATTTTTTTCATTTTTCTCTCTTATTCTCTCTTCTGCATTACTCAAGAAAAATTCAATTAGTTTATTGGCACTAATTGTATTTCCCGTAAGCCAGTGATCAAAATGGTCTTTTAATGTAGACTCTAATAATCTATTACTATCAGGAGAAACAAGTTTTTCTTTTGTTTGCCCTTGGAATTGAGGATTTTTTATGAATACAGACAATATAAAAGAAATATTTTTTGTAACATCTTCGAGTAAAATTAAACTAGTTTTTTTAAACTTCGAAAATTTAGCATATGATTTTATACTTCTTATTAAAGCATTTTTAAGAGCATTTTCATGTGTTCCCCCTAAGGGTGTAGGAATAGTGTTACAATAAGATGAAGTAATTATCTTATCATCTCCTGTCCATATCACTGCCCATTCCACTTTCTCATTATCGCTTATTTTTGAATTTCCATTAAAATAATTATCAGTAATTAATTCGGTATCCCCTAACTCTACTTTCATGGCCTCCAGGATACCTCCAGGAAATTTTAGATTATCTTTATGTGGAATCTTTGATAATTTATATGTTTTGTCACATGACCACCTTATTTCAACATTCTTTTGTAAGTAAGCTTTTGACTTACACAAAAAGTAAAGTCTTTCTGCAGAAAATTGATTATTTTCTCTGAATATTTTCTCATCTGGGTGAAACTCTATAAATGTACCACGTTTATTTTTTATAGGTTTTTTTGATAGCTTATTTTTAGCTTTTCCTTTTATATATGATTGATAATATACAAAACCATCTCTATATACCTCAATATTAAACATATCTGATAATGCGTTAACTACTGAAATACCAACACCGTGAAGGCCTCCAGAAGTTTCATATACTTTATTGCTAAATTTTCCACCAGAATGAAGTGTTGTTAATATTACCTCTAGTGCAGATTTTTTTTTAAATTTTGGATGCTTATCAACTGGTATACCTCTGCCATTGTCTTTAACTTGAAGAATATTCCCTTTAGCTAAATGAACTTCAATGACAGATGCTGAACCTTCTACAACTTCATCCATAGCATTATCAATAACCTCCGATGCTAAATGATGAAGTCCATTTTCATCAATTCCTCCAATATACATACCAGGCCTTTGCCTGACAGGCTCTAGTCCCTCAAGAACGGTTATATCTTTAGCAGAATAAGATTTATTCTTTTTTTTGTTTATGTCTTTAAATAGATCTTTTTGCATTAAGAATTGATTATAAAAAAATATAGAGTAATAATAAATTAAATTAACTTTAAATTATAAATTATAAAAATACTAGGTTTTGTTAATGTCTATGAAGAGAAATTTAGAAAAAGATCTTAGTCCTGCAATTAGAACTGTTCCAATGCCTGCAGATGCTAATGCTAATGGTGATATTTTTGGTGGCTGGTTATTATCACAAATGGATATTGCTGGAGGAGTAATTGCTGCTAAAAGATGTAAAGGAAGGTGTGTAACTGTTGCTATTGAGGCAATGAAATTTTATAAGCCAGTTTATATTGGAGATTTAGTAACTATTTTTGCTTCAGTAAGTAAAGTTGGAAGAACTAGCATGACAATAAATATAGACACATTTTCTTCTAGAAAGACAACTGGTGAAGAGGTTAGAGTTACTAGTGGCACATTTGTCTATGTAGCAATTGACGAAGATGGCATGTCTAGGAGTGTTGATTAAAAAGCAAATTTTTTGCCCCTTTTAAATTGAAGGTATAAAAGGGGCAAAGAAGTTATACACTGTAATACATAGAAAATTCGATGGGATGAGGTGTGTGTTCAAAAGAATAAACTTCTTCCCATTTTAAAGATAAATAACCATCTATTGAGTCATCAGTAAAAACATCACCTTTTTTCAAGAAGTCTCTATCATTATCAAGAGCTTCTAAAGCCTCACGAAGACTTCCACATACAGTTGGTACATTTTTAAGCTCTTCTGGTGGAAGATCATACAAATTTTTGTCCATAGGATCTCCAGGGTGAATTTTATTCTGAATACCATCCAGACCTGCCATTAACATTGCAGAAAATGCCAAATATGGGTTTGCTGTAGGATCTGGGAATCTAACTTCAACTCTTTTCCCTTTAGGCCCAGTTGCAAAAGGGATTCTGCAAGATGCAGATCTATTCCTTGCTGAATATGCCAGAAGAACTGGAGCTTCAAATCCTGGGATAAGCCTTTTGTATGAATTTGTAGAGGCATTTGTAAAAGCATTTATTGCTTTAGCATGTTTTATTAGTCCCCCAATATAATACAACGCAGTATCAGATAGGTCTGCATATCCTGAACCAGCAAACAACGGTGTTTTACCTTTCCATATAGATTGATGTGTATGCATACCTGACCCGTTATCATTTATAATTGGTTTAGGCATAAAAGTAGCAGTTTTTCCATATGAATGAGCAACATTATGAACAACATATTTATAAATTTGCATATTATCAGCTGTTTTTACCAGTGTATCAAAAATAATACCCAATTCATTTTGACTAGGTGCAACTTCGTGATGGTGTTTCTCAATCTTTAACCCCATTTCCCCCATCACTGATAACATTTCTGCTCTTAAGTCAGAATGAGAATCAATTGGTGGTACAGGAAAATATCCTCCTTTAATTGTAGGTCTATGACCTGTATTACCTCCCTCAATCTTTTTGCCAGAATTATAGGGTCCTTCATTTTCATTTAGCGAATATGAGGTTTTGTTCATTGAAACTTCGTACTTTACATCGTCAAATACAAAAAATTCTGCTTCAGGACCAAAAACTGCAGTATCTCCTATTCCAGAAAATGATAGATATGCTTCTGCTTTTTTAGCTATAGAACGTGGATCCCTGATGTAAGATTCACCTGTTGCAGGTTCGTTTACATCACAAAAAAGAATAAGACTTGACTGAGCTGAGAAAGGGTCAACCACTGCAGTATTTGGATCTGGAATTAAAGTCATATCTGATTGACTTATATCTTTCCAACCAGCTATTGAAGATCCATCAAACATTATTCCTTCATTAAATGTATCCAGGTCCACCACTTTAGATGACATTGCTAAATGTTGCCATTTTCCCTTTGGGTCAGTAAACCTTAAATCTACAAAGTTGATATCTTTATCTTTAATCAATTTTAAAATTGTATTCGCATCGCTCATTTGAAATAACTCCTCTTTTTTAAATTGCTTCTGAACCTTCTTCACCAGTTCTTATTCTTACTGCTCTTTCTATATTTACAATAAATATTTTTCCATCACCTATTCTACCTGTACTTGCAGATTTTTTTATTGCCTCAATAGCTTTATCAACCATTGAATCTTCTAATACTATTTCAATTTTTACCTTTGGAAGAAAATCGACTATATATTCTGCACCACGATATAATTCTGTATGACCTTTTTGTCTTCCAAAACCTTTAGCTTCAATAACAGTTATACCCTGAAGTCCTATTTCATGAAGTGCTTCTTTAACTTCATCCAATTTAAATGGTTTAACAATAGCCTCTATTTTTTTCATAATTACCTCTTGCATTTATATGCTGTTTAAATTTGTTGCATTAAGTGTGCCAACTACTCAAATTAAAAAAAACAATATTATTAAGCACTTAGTAGAGTATTTTTTAAAACAGTTATTTTTGTTTGCTATAATCTTGTGCAACTGATTAAAATTTAAGCAACTAATTTTAGTTAAATATAGTTGATATTCTCTCCATAGCTTTATTTATATTATCTAAAGAAGCTGCATAACTAAACCTTATAAAACCCTCACCTAATTCTCCAAATGATGTTCCTGCTACTGTTGCTACATTTGCTTCATTTAATATTAAATCTTGAACTTGATTGCTAGTTAAACCTGTTTTTTTTATATTAGCAAATGCGTAAAATGCACCCTTTGGTTTGATACATGAGAAATTATTAATTGAGTTTAATTGTTCATGTATTACGTTTCTTCTTTTGTTAAACTCATTCAGCATAAAATCAAAATTATCTTGAGGACCATTTAAAGCTGCTATTCCCGCGAATTGGGTTGGTGCGTTAACACATGAATAAGTATTTATTGCAAGTCTTGTTGCAATTTCAATTAATTTTTTTGGCCATAGACTCCAGCCTAATCTCCATCCTGTCATTGCATAAGTTTTTGACCAGCCATCTAAAATTATCAAGCGGTCCCTTAATTGTTCATATTTCAAAAGACTATTAAACTGTATATCGTCATAAATTATTCTAGAGTAAATTTCGTCAGATAAAATAGTAACGTTAGGAAATTTTTCTAAACCTTTTACAAGAATATCTAATTCATTAGCGTTTGTAATACCACCTGTAGGATTAGCTGGTGAGTTTAAAATAATTAATCTCGTTTTTGCAGTAATTTTTTCAAGAACACTTTCAGCTTTAAAAGAAAAAGAATTATCTTCTTTTAATTCGATAGGAACAGGTTTTGCTCCTGTGAGATTAATAGCACTTTCATATATTGGAAAACCTGGATTAGGATACATAATTTCGAATCCTGGTTCACCAAAAATTATAATTGCAAAATACATTATTGGTTTAGCCCCTGGCATAATAAGTATATTGTCCGGGTTCACATTTACTGATCTAAAATTATAGATATTTTTAGCTACTGCCTCTCTCAACTCTAAAATTCCATTTGCAGGTGTATAACCATGATGACCATCTTTTAACGCTTTAATTGCTGCTTCAACTACATGTACTGGTGATGAAAAGTCTGGTTGACCTATTCCCAAGTTAATGACATCTTTACCTTGGGATTTTAATTTTTCAGCTTTTGCTAATATATCAAATGCCGTTTCAGTCCCAATTTTTGTATAGAGTTTGTTAATTTGCATACTTATTTATCGCATGGTACTTAACAATAAAAAAGAAGAAATTATAACTTTTAATAATTTTTTGGAACAAAATGTTAAAAAAAAGAAAAAATATTAATCAAAATTTTGAAACTTATAATAAGTTAGGAGGATTAGAAGCTCCACCAGAAAAGATTTTACAGATAAAATTCCAACCCCCTGCGATATATGGGGTATCTGTTCTAATTAGTTTAATTTTAAATTATTTTTTTATTTATTTTAAAACAAATATTAGCCATTTATTACCAATAGGATTTTTGATAGTATTATTTGGTATTTTCATAAATATGTGGTCAATGAATAAGTATAGGTTTTATAAAACTTCCCCTCATCCAAAACATCAACCACAGAAGTTAATTACTGATGGTCCTTATAAATACTCAAGAAACCCCCTATATTTGGGAACTTTTTTAATGATTTTTGGCTTTGGTATAGCTTCAGATATTTTATTAATGTCAATTTCTGCAATTTTTTCTTTGATATTGATACATTTTTTTGTGATTCTTCCTGAAGAAGAATATTTAACAGATTTATTTGGCAATTCATTTTTTGAGTATAAAAAACAAGTAAGAAGATGGTTGTAGGCTAAGAAATTATAATTAGTTATGAGTTAATTATATTTCTATTTATCTTTTTGTAATAATAAATATAACTTTTTCTTCGAATTTTAATTTTCATACTTGAACATAACTTCTATAAACTTTAGAAATAAAGAATGGCGGGTGTAGCTCAGTTGGTTAGAGCGCCAGTTTGTGGTACTGGATGTCGTCGGTTCAAATCCGATCACTCGCCCCACATTTAGATTCTCTGATTTATCTCAAGAAAAATATTATTTGGGTCCCAAGCAAACATTGATATCATTTTTATACTATTTCCTTCTCTTCCTGTTACAGAATTATCAAAAGGTGATTTATATATGTTGCATTTATAAGTTTTTAATCTTGCATAAATTTCCTCACAATTTTCAACACCAAGTACAAGTATTGAATCACCAAGTTCTAAATTATTTTTTGGTGAAGTTAATTTTTTATTATTTTTTTCTAGTAATTGCATAAACGCAACCATACCAATAGTTGGATCAGTACCATTAAAAGCAACAAATCTTGCTTTGTCACCTGTCTTTCCAATTGGCATATTGCCATTCAGTATTGTTTCAGATTGCCACAACAAATTCAGACCAATAATATTCTTATAAAAATGAATTGTTTCATCAATATTATTTACAATATATGTAGTTCTTCTTAAAATATTATTCAATTATATAAGTCTCCATTTATAAATTTGTATTAACTTAAAATACTTAAATATATATAAAATACTTGATCCTTATCTTGAGGTTTTAATTTGTATTTTATCAACGTTATCTATAATCACCCGATATTTCTGCTAAAACATATGTAGTTTTTAATAAATCCCACCTTATTTTAGTTAATAAAAGATCTTCTCCTGTATACCAAATATGTTCATCAGGCTTATTTTTTCTTTCTAATGGAAAAACAAAATGTTTACTTTTGAATTCACCACAAGGTGTGATTATGTTTTCTTCTCCCTCGTACCTTGCAAGAAAATCACTTATACCAATCATTGGCCCTGAAGCACCGTTGGGCAAAGGTGAACTCATTATTGATGGCCATGATTGTGATTTCTCATCACTTTTCCAGTTCCATGATCCCAAGTGCCATATATCGCATACTACTGGGTGCGGTCCAAAGGATCTAATAGGTTCAAGTATTTTTACTTTTTGAGAAACTCTGCCTTCATTTTTTGTGATTGCTTCACATGATACCATATCATCTTCAAATAAAAACCAAGCACTTCCAAAAAATTCCCCTTCGACTGTAAGTCTTACGAAGCTATCTTTAGGCAACCAGTTCTTATCAACAGAAAAAGTAACATCTCTTAAAACTCCTGAGTCATCCATTTCACATTTTGATCTAAGAGTTCGTATGCCATTTTTTTGTATGGTAACATCAAACCATTCTCTTCCTCTTTCTCCAACTTCATCATGAATATAATCTACTCTTCCCTTATAATTTCTGTGTTCCATTTTTTTCTTCTTTCTGTTATATAAATTTTGATTAGAGAAATAAAAATGTCTGAAAAAGTTAAAATTTATAAAAAAGAATTATTATACAACAAATTGTTTAAATTAGAAAAGTTTTCATTTTCATTTTTACAATTTAATGGCAAATTCTCTAAACCTATTTCAAGGGTGCGTTGGGTTGTAGGTAGGGCCTGTGCTGCAATAGTATATGACTCTTCCTCAGATGAAATAATACTCATTAATCAATTTAGATTACCAACCATGAATTCTAATCATGATAGTGGATGGTTAACTGAAATAGTTGCTGGCCTTTGTGATGAAAGGGAGAATATTGAGGAGAGTATTAAAAGAGAAATGATAGAGGAAATTGGTTATTCACCAAAAAATTTAATAAAAATTTGTGATATACATATGGCACCAGGAAGCGTTCAAGAGTATTTATCAATATTTTTTGCCGAAGTTTGTGATAAAACTAAATTATCAAGTGGAGGAGGTGTTGATGAAGGAGAAGATATAAAAATTTTAAGATTTAAATTTGATGAAATTAGTGATCTTTATTTAGATGGGAAAATATATGATGCTAAAACTATTATTGCTATTCAATGGTTGATCATGAATAAGGATAAAATTATAAAAAACTAATATATAATTTCTAAGACTTCATCTGTTGTCCTAACATCACCAAAATTAATGATAAATGAATTTAGAGAAGATGAATGTTGATCATCACTAGATGCCGAACAGGCGTCTGAAATCATAATAGTTTTGTAATTTAGCATCATTGCATCTCTTGCACTTGATTCACAACACACATTAGTTGCTGTTCCAGTTATAAGAATATTTTCGATTTTATTTTTTTTAAGTATTTGATTAATATTTGATGAGCCCTGGATAAATGCACTATAAAAAAATTTTTTTTCACAAATGTCACTTGGTTTAATTTTGAGTGATTTATAAATCTTATGTCCATATGAATTTTCACTCATTGACTCGCTTCTTAATTTCAATATTTCTTTTGAGCTTAGATATTCATGAAAATGAGACCAGTCACTAAGTGACTTTTCTTCAAATGTATTTAGTATCCATACTACTAAACCTTTTTTTAATCTTATTTTGTCGGCTATTAAATTAATATTTTTACATGTGCTTGCAGCATTTGGCACCCAGGCATGCCCTGCACCTTTCTCAACAAAAGCATTTTGCATATCAATAACAACTAAAGCAGTTTTTTTTCCGATGAGATCATCGTATGGGTGTAATTTACCTCTTCTCAGTATTGCGCTTTTTTTTACTTCATCTGAAATTTTGTATTTATGCAAAACTATCTCCCTAGTATTATCTAATTCTTTAAAATAGGGTTACCCAAATTATCCCGATAAATTTCTTTATCATAATTTTCTGGTTCAACTAATCTTTTACCTTGGTAATTGTCCCTTATCTCTATTTTTGGTATAATTTCATCACAGCCAAAACTAATAATGGTAATAAATATAAGAATTAATATGTTCTTTTTCATAATTTAAGTATCTAAGGAGTCTAATTTGGTAATAATTAATGAAAATAATAACAAGAACTTAGGTTATTTAAAAGAGTTAGATGTATTTTTTAAGTTGGTAGACTGGAATGGATTACAAATACTTGACATTGGGTGTGGAAATGGAGAGTTACCAATTGCTCTCTCATCTAGAGGGGGCAATGTGATTGGCATAGAAAGTGATCCAATTCAAGCCAAGAAAAATAGTAATCATGATATAATTAATGTTCAGTTTTTATATGGATCTGGTCACGAAATACCCTTTGAAAATAACTCTTTTGATTCTGTGGTTTTTTCAAAATCTCTTCATCATGTTCCTGTTGAGTTGATGGATAAATCAATTTTTGAAGCGATTAGAGTATTAAGAAATAATGGTTTTTTATTTGTTTTGGAACCTGATGTAAATGGAACATTTTTTGAATTAATTAGGCCTTTTCATGACGAAACATATGTAAGAAATCAAGCTATTATAGCCCTTAATAATGTTGCTAATAATTATTTTAAAAACTTACAAGAGTTCTATTTTACAAGTCAGTACTCATTCAAAGATTTTGAAACCTTTGTAAATAAAATGTCAAGCACAACATTCAATAATATTTCTAAAGAGAGTATAAACAATGAAAAAGTAAATCAAATTTTTAAAAAAGGTCATCATAAAGATGGTTATTATTTTGAAAATAGAATGATAGTAAGAATTTATAAGAATAAAAAATATGATGGATAAGTATAAAAATCAATACGGTGTAATAACTCCAAAGGATATGTATGATTTTGATAATAAATCTATAAAATTGGGAATAACTTCACTCGAATTAATGGAAAATGCTGGCAGAGCTGTATCGGATAATATTAGAAAGAATTATAAAAAATCTCATGTTTTAGTAATATGTGGGAACGGCAATAATGCAGGTGATGGGTTTGTAGTAGCTAAAAATTTAAGAGAAGCTAACTGGCCAGTCAAAGTTATGTTAATTAATGACACGGTTTTTTCTAAAGATACTAGTTCAATGTTAGAGCGATGGGGCAAAAATGATTTAATTAAATATTCGATTGATGAGATATATTCTGCTGAAATTATTGTAGATGCTATTTTTGGCTCAGGTTTAAACAGGCCGCTAAATAGTTTTAATTTAGAGGTGGTGAGTTCTATTAATGCATCTAAAGCAAAAGTGATATCAATAGATTTGCCCAGTGGGGTAAATGGTGAGACAGGTGATATACTGAACTCAGCCGTCATAGCAGATTCAACAGTGACTTTTATTAGAAAGAAAATTGGTCATTTGCTCCTTCCTGGAAAACAATTTTGTGGTGAAGTTTATGTAGAAAATATTGGAACACAAAAATCTATTATTGAAAATTTTAAGTTTAATTATTTTGAAAATAACCCAAATATATGGTCTAAAGGAATTAAATTACCAAATTTATATTCGCATAAGTACCAAAGAGGTTTTTCAGTAATTAATAGTGGAAAACTTGGAAGTACAAATGCAGCAAAATTAGCTGCAGAGAGTGCTTTAAGAATCGGATCTGGTGTTGTTGCAATTTGCTGTGTGAGAGAATGTATAAATTCATTTACAGCATCAAAATCCTCTCTTATTATCAAAGAATCAAATAATATTGTTCAATTTATTCAGACTATCTCAGATCCTCGCTGCACAGCTGTGTTGATTGGCCCAGGAAATGGAATTAATGATCATACTTATAACTGTGTAATTGAAGCAAGAAAATTAATGAAACCTTGTGTAATTGATGCTGATGCAATTAGTGTTTTTAAAAATAAACCTAATGTATTATTTGATATAATTGATCAAGATTGTATTCTTACTCCTCACGAGGGAGAATTTGAAAGGATTTTTCCTAACTTAAAAGGGAATAAAATTGAAAGAGTTAAGGAAGCATCAAAAATATCTGGTGCAATAATTGTTTTAAAGGGTTCCGACACACTGATTAGCTCTCCAGATGGGAGAGTGATAATTAATAGTTGTGCTCCACCAACTTTAGCTACAGCTGGAAGCGGAGATGTTCTAGCAGGAATAATTTTAGGCTTATTATCCCAAGGTACAGATCCTTTTTTAGGAACAGCTGCAGCTGTATGGATTCACTCTATTTCAGCGAGATTATTTGGTTTTGGTTTAATTGCGGATGATCTAGTTGATTTAATTCCTAAAGTCTTAAATACTTTATTTTTAAATGATGAGAATAAAAAGCAAGTGAAAAATAAATTGTAATTATTTGAGGAAACATGGAAAGACTACATTCTTTAGATTTTCTAAGAGCATTTGCTATGCTTTTAGGTTTAGTTATTCACGCTCCTCTAATATTTTATGATCCCACAGTTTTGTTAACATTTGAAATATATGATAAACCTAAGCAAGAGTTATGGATTTGGATTATCCTTGTTTTCATAACAAATTGGCGGATGCCATTATTTTTTTTCCTTTCTGGTTTTTTTTCAATTATGATAATTCATAAGCGAGGAATTTCAAAATTTTTATTGGATAGAATAGTTAGAGTTGGTTTAACTTGCCTGCTATTTTGCCTAATTTTTGATTTATTTGATGGAAAAATAGATTTTACATTAGATCACCTTTGGTTTTTATACTATTTATTTATTTTTGCATTCATTTATTCTTTCTTATATCAAATTAAATTCATTAGAAACATATTAACTAATTCTATTTCAATCATTAAAATTATAATATTATTATTCTGCTTAATAATGTTTTTCCCATTAGCTATAATTTTCAACTCAGGTAGTATTACAGGTGGAATTGAGGTTGCGTTTTTGGAGCCTCCAAAAACATATATAGATTTAAAAATTGGAAATTTAATATATTATTTTTCATTTTTTTTGGCAGGTACATTTTTTTACTTTAATCAGAAATGGTTCAATATTTTTGCTCGAACTAAAATTTTAATTTTATTGTCGATTTTATCAATTGTTATTTTTTTACTTCAGCTAGGTGCTAATGATTTTCCTATAGTCTTTATAATATTAAAAAGTATAAACACTTTACTTTGGTGTTTGCTCTTTTTGGGATTGGCAACAAGATTCATTTTTTCAAGTAGTGGTCTTCTAACCTGGCTTATTGAGCTTTCTTACCCAATATACCTTTTGCATCTTATGCCCATCATTTTTATTAGTGTAGCTTTTTATAAAACTGGTTTTAGTCAAATTAATATTTTTCTTTTCTCAATTACTTTCGGTTTTCTCTCAAGTATAATTTTATATTATCTCCTGATTAAATTTACTCCTTTGAACTGGATAGTAAATGGATACTCAAAATCTTTTTTTAGGTTTAAATTTTGATTTTTAGTATACTATTTTTTTGTTTTATATAATTTTTTATCAATTTTTTTATGATTTTATAACTTCACACTTGCACATAAGTCCCAGAAACCCTAGTAATAAGGGAGTGCGGATGTGGCGGAATTGGTAGACGCGCTGGTTTTAGGTACCAGTGTTGCAAAACGTGGGGGTTCGAGTCCCTCCATCCGCACCAGCAAAAATTTATAGAATTAGATTATTATTTGTGGAATTTTGGAAAATTATGGAAGTTAAAGAACAAATTTCAGATGGACTTAAAAGGCAATATTTATTTAAAGTTATTTCTGCTGATATTGAGCAAAAAATACAATTAAAACTTGAAGGTCTTACTAATCAAGTAAACCTTCCTGGTTTTCGACCTGGTAAAGTTCCAAAAAAAGTTATCAGAGCCCGTTTTGGTAAAGAAGTTTTTGGTGAAGTTATTCAGGAAACGATAGATAGTATTACCAAAGAAACATTTGAGAAAAAAAAGCTTAAACCGGCATTTCAACCTAAAATAGAGATCAAGGAAGGTTTTAAAGAGGGTGATGATCTTGAATATACTGTTGATTTAGAGATTCTTCCCGAAATTGAAGCTAAAGACTTTCAAGAAATAAAATTAGAAAAAATGTATGCAAATCCTGAAAAATCAGATGTAGAAGAAGCTCTTAAAAGAATAGCAAGTGATCAAAGAACTTTTCTACCAGTTAAAGAAAAATCTATTAAATCAAAAAAAGAAGATGCGGTCATAATTGATTTTATTGGTAAAATAAATGGAGAACCATTTGAAGGTGGAAAATCTGAGGGAACTCAGCTTATTCTTGGAAGTGGACAGTTTATTCCAGGTTTTGAAGATCAATTGATAGGTTTTAAAGCAGGAGATAAAACAAATGTGAATGTAAAATTTCCTGATACTTATCATAACCCAGATTTAAAGGGTAAAGATGCTGTTTTTGACGTTGATATAAAAGAAGTTAAGAACCCAAAAATTCCTGATATTGACGATAAACTTGCCGAGGGTCTCGGTCTTAAAAGTTTAAATGAATTAAATAAGAGAGTTAAGGAACAAATTCAGAGTGAATATGATCAAATATCTCGCTCAAAATTAAAAAAAGTCCTTTTAGATAAACTAGATTCTTATTTTGATTTTGACTTGCCCCCTACGTTAGTTGAAAATGAGTTTAATCAAATATGGCAACAAGTTGAGGCTGATAAAAAAGAAGATCGTCTTGATGAAATTGATAAGTCAAAAACTGAAGTTCAACTCAAAAAAGACTATAGTTTAATTGCAGAGAGAAGAGTTAAGTTAGGCCTTATATTGAATGATATAGGTCTTAAAAATGATATTAAAGTTGAAGAGTCAGAAGTAAATAGTGCAATTCAAGCTCAAGCTCAGAGATACCCTGGTCAAGAAAAGAAAGTTTATGAATATTACAAATCAAATACCCAGGCAGCGCTTCAGCTTCAGGCCCCCATTTTTGAAGACAAAGTTGTGGATTTTATTTTGAAAAATGCTGATATCAAAGATGTTGAGGTTAATAAAGATAAACTCTTTAGCGTAGATGATGATAATGCGAAAAAAGGATCAAAAGTAAAAAAAACAAGTGCTAAAAAGAGTCCAAAGAAAATTATAAAAAAAACAACTACAAAAAATAAGATTACTAAGAAGAAAAAAACTTCATCAAAAACTAAGTAATAATACTTATATGGAGAAAATTATGAATACTTTAGTTCCAATGGTTGTTGAACAGACTAATAGAGGTGAGAGAGCATATGATATCTACTCTATGCTTTTAAAAGAGCGAATTATTTTTGTATCCGGCCCAATAAATGATAATGTTTCAAGTTTGGTCACAGCACAATTATTATACCTTGAAGCAGATAATCCTGATAAAGATATAGCAATGTATATTAATTCTCCAGGTGGTGTTGTAACATCAGGGTTAGCAATTTACGATACCATGCAATATATCAGGCCAGACATTTCTACATTATGTATCGGTCAAGCCGCAAGTATGGGCTCACTTTTGCTTACTGCTGGTACAAAAGGTAAAAGGTTTGCTCTACCCCATGCGAGAATAATGGTACATCAACCTTCAGCCGGTTTTCAAGGACAAGCTACAGATATAGAAATTCATGCTAAGGAAATACTTGAAACAAAGCGGAGGTTAAATGAAATTTATCATAATCATACAGGTAAAGACGTTGAAACTATAGAAAATGCTTTAGAAAGGGACAGGTTTTTATCTGGAATTGAAGCTAAGGAATTTGGTATGATAGACGAGGTTGTAAATAAAAGACCAATTCCTGAAAAAAATATTGATAAATAATCACAGTTTGTAATAAAAATAAATAATTTAGCCTTAACTAAATTTTTTTTTATAATTCTTAAATTTACTATATTTTTCTATTTTCTCTCTTATTTTTTGTTAAAAATATAGAAATATTAACTATATTATGAAAAAATTTGCGATCTTAACGCAAGATTTAGGTTGTTTAAGCATTATTTGTGGGTCTACGATAGGCTTAGAAATATTCTTATATGAGAGGCGTGTATGAGTAAAAATTCTAGTGGTGATTCAAAAAACACACTTTATTGTTCTTTTTGTGGAAAAAGTCAGCATGAGGTCAGAAAATTAATAGCTGGTCCAACAGTATTTATATGTGACGAATGTGTTGAGCTTTGTATGGATATCATTAAAGAGGAACATAAAAGCGCACTTGTCAAAAGTTTAGATGGTGTTCCAAGTCCTGCAGACATATGTACGGTGTTAAATGATTATGTCGTTGGTCAAGATCATGCTAAGAGAGTTCTATCTGTTGCTGTTCATAACCATTACAAACGTCTAAATTTTGAAACAAAAAATTCTGATGTAGAATTAGCTAAATCAAATATACTTTTAGTAGGACCAACTGGTTGTGGAAAAACATTATTAGCTCAAACTTTAGCTAGAATTCTTGATGTCCCTTTTACAATGGCGGATGCAACAACGCTTACAGAGGCTGGATATGTAGGTGAGGATGTTGAAAATATTATTCTTAAGCTTCTTCAGGCTGCTGATTATAATGTTGAGAGAGCTCAAAAGGGTATTGTTTATATTGATGAAGTAGATAAAATAAGTAGAAAATCTGATAATCCCTCAATAACGAGAGATGTCTCTGGAGAGGGAGTACAGCAAGCTTTACTAAAAATAATGGAAGGAACAGTTGCATCTGTTCCACCTCAAGGTGGAAGGAAACATCCACAACAAGAATTTTTACAAGTAGATACAACAAATATACTTTTTATTTGTGGTGGAGCATTTGCTGGCCTAGACAAAATTATCGCTCAAAGGGGTAGGGGAACTGCAATGGGTTTTGGAGCTGATGTAAGATCTGTAAATGACCATACCACTGGTGAAATATTAAAAAATGTCGAGCCTGAAGATTTACTTAAGTTTGGTCTTATTCCTGAATTTGTTGGTCGACTTCCGGTTATTGCAACTTTAGGTGATCTGAATGAAAAAGCTTTAGTAGAGATACTTGTTAGCCCAAAAAATGCTCTGGTAAAACAATATCAGAGGCTTTTTGAAATGGAGTCCATCAAATTAACATTTTCAGACGACGCACTTTCTACTATAGCCAACAAAGCCATAGAGAGAAAAACCGGAGCAAGAGGACTTAGATCAATAATGGAGAGTATTTTGCTTGAATCGATGTATGATCTACCATCAATTGATGATGTTGAGGAAATTGTAATAAATTCTGAAGTAGTTGAAGGTAGAGCACAACCATTACAAATATACTCAGATAGGAGAGAAGAGTTAAATACAAGTGCTTAATTTTTTTGCAGGTCTTGAAGTATAATTAATTATACCAATTTAGTAGTATATCAGTCATTGTGTTAATAAAGGTAAGTATTATGGAAAATAAATCAGATTTATATGCGGTATTACCTCTTAGAGATATTGTTGTATTTCCTCATATGATAGTTCCTTTATTTGTAGGTAGGGAAAAGTCAGTTAAAGCCCTTGAAGGGGTAATGAGAGATGATAAACAAATTCTTTTAGTTACTCAAAAAGATGCTTCCATAGATGATCCAGAAATAGAAGATATTCACGAATTTGGAACAATAGGTTCTGTCCTCCAGCTTCTAAAGTTACCTGACGGTACAGTTAAAGTGCTTGTTGAAGGTATAAGAAGGGCAAAAATTACTAAGTATAAAGACAATACTGAACACTTTGAAGCCTTCGCAGAGGGTGTTTTCGAAGATAATGAGAATGATAAAGATTTAGATGCAGTCGGAAGATCAATTATAAATCAATTTGAGCAATATGTTAAATTAAATAAGAAAATACCTGCTGAGGTTTTAGTCTCATTAAATCAAATCGATGATCCAAGTAAATTAGCTGACACAATTGCCTCTCACATTTCGATTAAAGTATCCGAGAAACAAGAGTTACTAGAAATAATTAGTACATCTGAACGTCTAGAAAAAGTCTATGGCCTTATGGAAAGTGAGATAGGGGTTCTTCAGGTTGAGAAAAAAATACGAGGACGTGTAAAGCGACAAATGGAAAAAACTCAAAGAGAGTACTATCTCAATGAGCAACTAAAGGCAATACAGAAGGAACTAGGTGACTCTGATGATAGTAAAGATGAATCTAATGAGCTTGAAGAAAAAATTAATAAACTAAAACTCAGTAAAGAAGCTAAAGAAAAAGCAAATGCTGAATTGAAGAAACTAAGAAGTATGAGTCCCATGTCTGCTGAAGCTACGGTAGTAAGAAATTATTTAGATTGGATACTTGGTATTCCATGGAAAAAAAGAAGTAGAGTTAAGGCCGACTTATCCTATGCAGAAAAAGTCTTAGATGCCGATCACTATGGTTTAGAAAAGGTAAAAGAGAGAATTTTAGAATATCTTGCAGTTCAGCATAGGGTCAAGAAAATGAAAGGTCCTATTCTATGTCTAGTAGGCGCTCCAGGAGTTGGTAAAACCTCACTTGGTAAGTCTATTGCTAAGGCAACTGGTAGAAATTTTGTTAGAATATCTCTTGGTGGAGTTAGAGATGAAGCAGAAATAAGAGGTCATAGAAGAACCTATATTGGTTCAATGCCTGGTAAAATTATTCAGTCCATGAAAAAAGCAAAGTATTCTAATCCAATATTTATGTTAGATGAGGTAGATAAATTAGGTGCTGACTTTAGAGGTGATCCATCATCTGCATTATTAGAAGTCTTGGATCCTGAACAAAATTCATCATTTAACGATCATTACCTAGAGGTAGATTATGACTTATCAGACATCATGTTTATTGCCACTGCAAATACACTTAGGATACCTCCTGCACTTTTAGATAGAATGGAAATAATTAGATTATCAGGTTATACGGAAGACGAGAAAATTGAAATCGCTAATAGGCACTTAATAAAGAAGCAAATGGATGCTCATGGGCTAAAGGATGGTGAATGGTCTATTAATGATGAAGCGCTTCGTCACTTAATTAGAGTTTATACAAGAGAGGCTGGTGTTAGAAGCTTAGAGAGAGAGCTGGCTAACCTAGCTAGAAAATGTACTCGTGAACTTGTTCAAAATAAAAAAGATGGTGTAGAAATAAATATTGAAAATCTTAGCGAATATGCTGGAGTTGAAAAATATAGATATGGTGAAGTTGAAGAAGAAAGTCTAATTGGTATGACTACCGGTCTAGCTTGGACAGAAGTTGGAGGAGAAATTCTGAGTGTTGAAGCTATCCAAGTTCCTGGAAAAGGAAACATTAAATATACAGGTAAGCTTGGTGATGTAATGCAGGAGTCTATACAGGCTGCATGGAGTTACGTAAGAGCAAGAAGCTTAGATTTTGGAGTTAAGCCAACCCTTTTTGAAAAGAAAGACATGCACATTCATGTTCCTGAAGGAGCAACCCCAAAAGATGGTCCATCAGCAGGTGTAGCGATGATTACTTCTATTGTATCATCTTTGACTCAGATTCCAGTAAGCAAGGATGTTGCTATGACTGGAGAGATTTCCTTAAGGGGAAGGGTATTGCCTATAGGGGGTCTGAAAGAAAAACTATTAGCAGCTTTAAGGGGAGGTATTACCACAGTATTAATACCTGATGAAAACCTTAAAGACTTAAAAGAAATTCCTGAAAATGTTAAAGAAGGATTAAAAATAGTTGCTGTTAAACATGTCGACGAAGTACTTGAGCATGCCTTAGTAACCCAACCTGTTCCTTTAGAATGGGATGAATCCGATGATTCAATCGATAAAGTTTCTGAACCAGATAAGCCGAAAAACCAAGAAGGTGTCATTAAACACTAGTTTTTTTCATTAAATATGTAAAAAAATGCATTTTTTTATTAAATATTTAATAAAATAGCAGAAAAAGGCCATTTTTTTTTTGACGTACACGATAAGAGCAACCTAGAATTGTATTGTTAATTCTTTATGTGAATTGTTTTATAGCTTAAATAAGCAGAAAAGGGGTCTTGAAGTGAATAAAAATGATCTGGTAGCAACTGTTGCAAGTCAAGCTGACCTTTCAAAGTCTGATGCAACTAGAGCAGTTGATTGTGTTTTTGACGCAATAACTGATGCTTTAAAATCTGGCACAGAAGTACGCCTGGTAGGTTTTGGAACCTTTAGTGTAGCCCGAAGAAAAGCTTCTGAGGGAAGGAATCCTAGAACTGGTGAAAAAATCCAGATTCCAGCTTCAAATCAACCTAAGTTTAAGGCTGGTAAGGGGCTTAAGGACTCGGTAAATTAAATTGTTAAAATTTGAATTAATTGGGCGTTAGTTAAACCTGGCGCCCTTTTTTTTGGCATTTTAGGATTGATATTTAAGAAAATTTTCATTATCAATATTATATAGTTTTTAATTTGGGGCGATTAGCTCAGCTGGGAGAGCGCCGTGTTTACACCGCGGATGTCGGCAGTTCGATCCTGTCATCGCCCACCAATTTATTGAAAAATTTTATGAGTTTTGACCAATCACCTTCAAACAAAACCATTGATATTATTGATGTTATTCGTAATACATTTATATTTATGTGGAAAAATAAAGATTCATTTATAAATCTTTGTCTACCAGCAGTTGTAATTTTAAGTATTGTGTCAACAATTTTATCAGAAATTTACCCTGAAGCTTCTAAGTTAAGATTAAGTAATTCAAATAACCAAATTTTAATTACCCAAGAAATTATTATCCCAATTATAATTTCTATTCCTTTAGTTACATTTTTTATTATATGTTTTTCTACAGGCTGGCATAGGTATTATTTAATTCCTAATGATAAGTGTAGTTTAAAAGATAGCCTTTTATGGAAAAAAAGACATACAAAATACCTATATTCTACTATAACCATATTTCTTATAATTATTTTATTAGCAATGTTCAGCCTAGTTTTTTCTTTTTTGGGTCCAATAGGCATATTATTTACTTTACTAATGATACTTGTTTTTTATTCAAGATTTTCTTTTGTTTTACCCTTAGCTGCTATTGATCATCAGTTTAATTTTAGTGATAGTTGGCAGATGACTAAGGGAAACACAATAAAAATTTCATCTATAATTTTTTTTATATGGTTATTTACAATATTATTTACAATTTTTTTTGGCCAAATAGTGCAGTCTATATTTAATTATCCACTCTCTTTTATGGGTGTATTTGTAATATCATTCTTATTTCGTTTTCTAAGTTTTATAAGTATAGGTTTAATAGTTACAGCTTTATCAATTATATATACTAATCTAAATGGCAATTCTGGTGACACCATAAATTTTAAAGTATAGGAAATTGAAATGTTAAAAAACTCTGATTTAGTTGGTTCTTGGAATTTAATAAGTTGGAGGACAGTTTATGTTGGTGGCAGGACAATATTTCCTATGGGAAAAGATGCAAGAGGTTTTTTAGTTTATAGTAATGATGGATTTATGTCTGCGTCTTTATTTAAAGTAAATAGACCTTATTTTATTTCAGGAGAAATGTTAACTGCTGATGAAAATGAAAAAGTTAAAGCATGGGACTCTTATTTTTCTTATTCAGGAAAATTTACACTTGAAGGTGGTATGATACACCATTATGTACTTTCTAGCATGTATCCCAACTGGGTTGGAGATAAACAATCTAGAATAGCTGAAATAGTTGATGAAAAACTTATATTAGAGACATTGCCTCAAAAAACAAAAAAAGGGACTCAAAAAAGTATAGTAGAATGGGTTAAAACCAAGATTGATTAAATTTAATTTTCGTTATATTATTCATAAAATTTCGGGGGTGTAGCTCAGTTGGTTTAGAGTATCGGCCTGTCACGCCGAGGGTCGCGGGTTCGAGCCCCGTCACTCCCGCCATTATCTTTCCTAAAAAATCCCAGTAAACTGCCAAAAAAATATAAAATACTTAATTGTTACCTAAAAATTATGGTACCATCATATTCACCTGTTTTCAACGGTTTTCATCTGTGTTTATTTTTCTCTGCTACTGAAACTGCTACTGGAGTTCTGCTACTCGTTACTGGGGGTGACGGGTTTTTGAAAAAACACCCTAATTTCTGGTACTGAATTTTTAGGGTAATCTGTCCATGAATTTGTCGTAATCTATATGCTTTTTTTGGTAGAGTTTTTCTATTACTTGAAATTACATAACAAAAATTATATAATTTATTATCTATTGAAAAATAGACGGTATTTGAACTTCAGCTTGTGCACCGTGGTATTCCGCCAAAAGCACTAAAGAGAGGAGCATAATAATGACTAGTAAAACTAATGTCATTCCTTTTCCTGACTTAAAGAAAAGCAGGAAAAAATCTAAACTTCCCCGACAACGCGTATTTTATTTAGGCAGCCATATGTATTCTAACGCTCCAGGTATGAGTTGGACGTCAGAATACTGGGTGAAGCGTATCGAAAAGGGAAAAAAGTGGGAACTCTTTGGTACGTTGCCAGAAGAATGTGGGAGACAACGACTTTCTATGGGAGAATATACACCTGAACAAGCAAAAGAATATTTTGAGAGCGTAAGCTTTGAGATTTCTAGTGATGAGTGGTTTGATATGGGATGGCGTGATAATTCAGGAGATAATGTGGTAGATTTTATAGATGAATTGAGATGGAGTAAATTATTCAAAAAAAAATAACTTAAATTGGTTTTATCGAATATGATAATTAGTGAAGAATTTATATAAAGTATTTGTGTTTATGCTTATTATGCAATTAAGCACTAAAGGTAACTTCCAAGTTGGAGTGTCTATTTAGAAGTAAACTGCAGTGCCTAGAATTCCTCAATCTGCATCTGAGTAACTCTGATACAGTCGATCTTTAAGATACCGATTGATGTTTGCGTTACTGATCTTGTTGTAAAATTCCAGATCCTCTTCGACGAGACTGAGTTTTACCTCCTCGAACACACGGTCAAAGATGTGTCGTTTCCCGGTTTCAGTGTTGTCCCCTTCATACACTCGTCGAAACTCTTCATTTTCTTGAATCCGACGTTGGATCTTCTCAAGTTTGATCTTGTCCTCCTCCGTCAAATTCGTTCCATAGGAATCGTTTATTACCTTGATGACATCCGAGAGGAGTTCTTTTACCTCTTCCGGTGGAAGACCGATCGAATCTCCTCCCATCGGGTCGAGTTCACCGTCCACCTCTTCTAACTCGATCTTGGTCTCGTGTTTTTTCTCGATCCGGAAATATTCTAGATCGATGGACGAGGTCACATCCCGAATATCGTCCAACTGACGTCTGGGGAGTTTTTTCACCAAGTGACGAAGGAAGATATAGAGTTTCTCGAGTTCAACGTCCTTGAAGTCCACGATCTGGACTATGTATCCGTAAAGACGGATGAAACTCTGAACATTACCCCGGAAGTCCTCCCGATCATCTTTATCAAGTTCCCTGCATGACTCGACAACCGAGTCCAAGATTCCCTGTAATTTTTCATCAGGAATTGTCTCGTCATAAAAGGTCTTCACAAACCTCTCGACGATCTCATCGTGATAGAGGTTATGTTTTTCGATTTCCTGTTGGACGGTGTAGAGGTGATTAGGGTCTGTTTCTTCGGTCAGGATCGTTCCCTGATAATAGGGTTGGAAAGACTTCTGGATATCATCGGGATCATTTACGAAGTCCAGGACGAAGGTATCGGTTTTCCCGGATGTCATTCGGTTCAATCGACTGAGTGTCTGAACTCCCTGTAGTCCAGAGAGTTTTTTGTCGACGAACATCGTATGTAACATCGGTTCGTCGAAACCCGTCTGGAACTTGTTGTTCACGATCAGGATCCGGTTTTCAGGGTATTTTAGTCGTTGTTCGGTTTCGGACTCGGGAAAATCGTTCATAGAGGATTCGGTATACTCCTGTCCCGTGTCTCCATCGATGACCTTTCCACTAAATCCCACAATTGCTTGGTAGGGGAGACCCAACTCCTTCATCTGTTTGTCAAATTCGAGTTTGAATTTTACACAATGGAGACGGGAACGGGTCACGACCATACCCCTTGCTTTTCCCTCCATCTTATTAACCGTCTTCGATCTGAAGTGATCGAGGATGATCTGAGTCTTCTCCGTAATCGTGTGGGGGTGAATATCCACCCAATTGACCAACATTCGTTTGACCCGACGGGTATCAACCTCAGAGTCGTCAGTGGTCTCCTGATTAAGTCGGAAATACCGTTTG
>MDTD01039679.1_pt1 | contig 175151 bp, 151 predicted proteins | sample 811221 | NCBI WGS metagenome assembly MDTD01 (sample SAMN05326646, study PRJNA326480) | marine metagenome | isolation source: seawater | place: Pacific Ocean: South West | collected 2011
GCGTTTCCTTGGTAAGGAAGAGGTCACGGGTTCAAATCCCGTCATTGGCTCGTATAAATTGTGTTTTATTATTAATAAATTAAATTAAATTAATCATGGCTAAGGAAAGTTTTGAAAGGTCAAAGCCGCACTTAAACGTTGGAACTATTGGTCACGTTGACCACGGTAAAACAACATTAACAGCTGCAATTACTAAAGTTTTAGCTGAGGTAACTGGAGCAGAAGTAAGAGATTTCGATACAATTGATAACGCTCCTGAAGAAAAGGAGAGAGGTATTACTATTAATACTTCGCATGTTGAGTACGAAACAGAAACAAGACACTACGCTCACGTAGATTGTCCAGGTCACGCCGATTACGTAAAGAACATGGTAACTGGTGCTGCTCAAATGGATGGAGCTATCTTAGTTGTTGCTGCAACTGATGGTCCTATGCCACAAACGAGAGAGCACATTCTTTTAGGAAGACAGGTTGGTGTTCCAGAAATCGTTGTTTTCTTGAACAAAGTTGATATGGTAGATGACGAAGAGTTATTGGAATTAGTTGAGATGGAGGTAAGAGAATTACTTTCTTTCTATGACTATGACGGAGATAACGCTGCTGTTGTTTTAGGATCTGCTTTAGGTGCATTGAACGGTGAGCCTAAGTGGGTTGATACTGTGAAAGAATTAATGGCTGCTGTTGATGAAAAGATTCCTCAGCCAGAAAGAGATAACGAAAAAGCATTCTTAATGCCTGTAGAAGATGTATTCTCTATCACAGGAAGAGGAACTGTTGCAACTGGTTCAATTGAAACAGGAGTTATCACAGTAGGTGAAGAAATCGAAATCGTTGGTATGCAAGAGGAAAAATTAACTTCTACTTGTACTGGGGTTGAGATGTTTAGAAAATTATTAGACAGAGGTGAGGCTGGTGATAACGTTGGACTTTTGATGAGAGGTATCGATAAAGATCAGATCAAAAGAGGTATGGTTATCTGTAAGCCAGGTTCTATTCAACCACACAAGAAGTTTAAGGCTGAGGTTTACGTTCTTAAGAAAGAAGAAGGTGGACGTCACACTCCTTTCCAAAATAAGTACCGTCCACAGTTCTACTTAAGAACTACTGACGTTACAGGAGAAATCTTCTTACCAGAGGGAACTGAAATGGTTATGCCTGGTGATAACGTAACAATTGATGTTCATTTAATCGTTCCTGTTGCAGTAAACAAAGGATTACGTTTTGCAATCAGAGAAGGAGGAAGAACAGTTGGTGCTGGTCAGGTTACTGAGATTATCGAGTAAGAATTAAGATTCAAACCTTATAACAAAGGTGCCTAGATTTCTGGGCGCCTTTCTTTACAAATAAGGTTTTTGATATCTACGGGAGTAGCTCAGTTGGTAGAGCACTGGTCTCCAAAACCAGCGGTCGGGAGTTCGAGCCTCTCCTCCCGTGCTAGAAAAAGAATAAAAGTGGAAAAATTAAAAATTTACTTGCGAGACGTTTTTGTTGAGTTGAAAGAAAGAACAACTTGGCCTACGTTTAAGCAATTGCAAAAGGATTCCTTATTGGTTTTAGGGGCTTCTATTGCTTTCGCTTTAGTGATTAAAATCATGAACATTGCATTTGAGTTTATCATGGATTTTATTTATGATCTCTAATATTAGGTTGTATGGCTGAGGCAAAGAAAAATGATATAGTGTTAAAATGGTACGTAGTTCGTGCTATTAGTGGAAAAGAAAAGAAGGTAAGGGATTACATTGAACATGAAATCAAGGCCGTTGGTCTTGAAGACTATGTAAAGCAAATTTTAATTCCTACTGAGAAGGTTTATCAAATTAGAAACGGTAAGAAAATTTCTAAAGAGAGAAGTTTTTTTCCAGGATACATTCTAATTGAGGCTGCTCTTGTTGGGGAAGTTCCTCATGTAATTAAAAACATTACTGGTGTTATTGGATTTTTAGGGGATAAACAAAATAACCCTGTTCCATTAAGACCTGCTGAAGTGAATAGAATTTTAGGAAAGGTTGACGAATTAGCTGAAACAGAAGAGGAAATGAACATCCCTTATGTGGTAGGTGAAACCGTTAAAGTTATAGATGGACCTTTTAACTCGTTCTCTGGAATCATTGAAGATATTGATGAGGTAAAGAAAAAGTTAAAGGTTATGGTAAAGATTTTTGGAAGAAAAACTCCGCTCGAGCTGAATTTTATGCAGGTTGAAAAGGAGTAATTGTTGGTTTATTAAATTACTTATTAGAAATGGCTAAGGAAGTAACAGGTATTATTAAATTACAGATTAGAGGTGGAGCGGCGAACCCTTCACCGCCAGTTGGTCCAGCATTAGGTGCTAATGGTGTAAACATTATGGAGTTTTGTAAAGCGTTCAACGCGCGAACTCAGGACAAAGCTGGAAAGGTAATTCCGACTATCATTACTGTTTATTCGGACAGATCTTTTGACTTTATTTTAAAAGAGCCGCCAGTTGCTGTGCAAATTAAGGAGGCAATTAAATTAAAGAAAGGATCTTCAGAACCGAACAGAACGAAAGTTGGAAAATTAACTTGGGAACAAGTTGAAGAAATTGCAAAAGGAAAAATGAGCGACTTGAATGCTTTTACTGTACCATCGGCTATGAAAATGGTTGCAGGAACAGCGAGAAGCATGGGAGTTACGGTATCAGGTGATTTTCCTTATTAAGAAACGAATTAATTATTAATTATGGCTAAACTTAGTAAAAACCGGAAGGCAGCACTAGCTAAGTATAATGTTGATGAGTTATACTCGCTAGAAAAAGCAGCCGAGATTGTGAAGGATATTACTACCACAAAGTTCGATGCATCTTTTGATGTTGATGTTCGTTTGGGTGTTGATCCGAGAAAAGCTAACCAAATGGTTAGAGGGATAGCTACGTTACCTCACGGAACCGGGAAAGAGGTAAGAGTTCTTGTTTTATGTACTCCAGACAAGGTACAGGCAGCTTTAGATGCTGGTGCTGATTATGCCGGTCTTGATGAGTATGTAGAAAAGATCAAAGGTGGTTGGACCGATATTGATGTTATTATCACTATGCCTGCATGTATGGGTAAAGTTGGTGCTTTAGGTCGAGTTTTAGGACCTAGAGGATTAATGCCTAATCCAAAAGCAGGAACTGTAACCATGGATGTTGCGAAAGCAGTAACTGAGGTTAAGTCTGGTAAAATTGACTTTAAAGTAGACAAGTATGGTATTATTCATGCTGCTGCTGGAAAAGTTTCATTTGAATCAGGTCAATTAGTGGATAACGTAAATGAATTGATGGCAGTAATCAACAAATTAAAGCCTTCTGCAGCGAAAGGTACTTATGTTAAGAGTTTAACAGTATCGAGTACGCAAAGCCCAGGAGTGAAAGTTGAGACTAAATCATTCAATTAAATTGCTGTTACACGCTTCCAAATAAATAATTTCTCTAATTATTAGATTAAAAACATGAACAGAGAAGAAAAAAATCAAATGATTGCTGATCTTAAAGGAAAACTTGAAGCAAATGCTCATTTTTACCTAACGGATATTTCTGCGATGACTGTTGAGGATTCTAATAAACTGAGAGGTTCTTTTCATGAACATGGTATCAGAGTTGAAGTAGTTAAAAATACGTTATTAAAAAAGGCGATGGAGTCTGCTGAGGCGGATTACTCTCCTCTATATGATGTATTGAAAGGAAACACTTCAATTATGTTCACTGAAGTAGGAAATGTTCCTGCAAAGGTGATTGAAAAGTTCAGAAAAGATAATGAAAAACCGATCTTAAAGGGTGCTTACGTTGAAGAGAGCGTATACATTGGAGATGATCAAGTTAAGGTGTTGAGCTCTATTAAGAGTAAAGACGAGCTTATCGGGGACATCGTTGCATTGTTACAATCTCCTGCTAAAAACGTTATTAGCGGTCTTAAAGGTGGTGGATCTAAACTTTCAGGTATCCTTAAAACATTGTCGGAGAAGGCAAACTAGAATTATTAATTAGAATTTTTACAAATTTTTAAAAGCTTAAAAAAATGGCTGATTTAAAAGATTTTGCAGAGCAGTTAGTTAACTTAACAGTTAAAGAAGTAAATGAACTAGCTGATATCTTAAAAGAAGAGTATGGAATTGAACCGGCTGCTGCTGCAGTTGCTGTTGCTGGTGGAGCTGCTGCTGGAGGAGACGAAGGTGGAGCTGCTGAGCAAACTGAGTTTGATGTAATCTTAAAAGCTCCAGGAGGATCTAAATTAGGAGTTGTGAAACTTGTTAAAGAGATCACTGGATTAGGATTAAAAGAAGCTAAAGGTGTTGTTGACGGTGCACCTGCTCCTGTAAAAGAAGGAGTTTCTAAAGAAGAAGCTGAAGAAATCAAAGCGAAGCTTGAAGAAGCTGGAGCTGAGGTTGAATTGAAGTAATTCAATTCCCAAAATTTAAAAGGGTTAGTACCAATTCCTTAATGGGATTGGTCTGCCCATTTTGTGATTTAACACTATTGTTTTAAAACAAACTACTTTATTTATGTCTGAATTGACTAAATTCCCACAGAGGATTAATTTTGCTGACGCAAAAGCACGTCCAGAATATCCCGACTTTTTAGAAGTTCAATTAAAGTCCTTTAAAGATTTCTTCCAGTTTGAAACTACCCCTGAAAACAGGGAATCAGAAGGATTATTTAAAGTTTTTTCCGAGAACTTTCCAATTACTGATGCGAGAAATCAATTCGTATTAGAATTTTTAGATTATTTTGTTGATCCCCCACGATACACGATAGAAGAATGTATCCAGAGAGGACTTACTTATAGTGTTCCACTTAAGGCAAAATTGAAATTATATTGTACTGACGAAGAGCATGAAGATTTTGAAACTATCGTGCAGGACGTTTATTTAGGTACAATCCCTTATATGACACCTAAAGGTACATTTGTGATTAATGGTGCTGAACGAGTTATTGTTTCACAGTTACATAGATCACCAGGTGTATTTTTTGGTCAGTCACGACATGCAAATGGTACGAAATTATACTCCGCGAGAATTATTCCTTTTAAAGGTTCGTGGATTGAATTCGCTACTGACATTAACAGCGTAATGTATGCGTACATTGATCGTAAGAAAAAATTACCTGTTACAACATTATTAAGAGCGATTGGTTATGAGTCTGATAAGGATTTATTAGAGATTTTTAACCTTGCTGATGAAGTTAAAATCAATAAGAAAAACCTTAAAGCCGCTATCGGGAGAAAGTTGGCAGCCAGAATTCTAAGAAGCTGGGTTGAGGACTTTGTAGATGAAGATACAGGTGAGGTTGTTTCTATTGAAAGAAATGAAATAATTATTGATCGCGAAACGGTTATTGAAGAAAGCCACTTAGAGCTTATTGAAGATTCAGGTGCGAAAACGATCCTATTACACAAGGAGGATACGTCTACCGCTGATTTTGCTATCATATATAATACTTTACAAAAAGATACTTCCAATTCAGAGAAAGAGGCAGTAGAGCATATTTATCGTGTATTGCGTAATGCGGAACCACCCGATATGGAAACTGCACGAGGGGTAATTGATAAGTTGTTCTTTTCTGACTCAAGATATGATTTGGGTGAAGTTGGACGATATAGAATTAATAAAAAATTAGGAAATGACATGTCTGAAGAGTCAAGAGTTTTGACAAGAGAAGACATCATTTCTATTATCAAGTACTTAATTGAATTAATCAACGCGAAAGCAGAGATTGATGATATTGATCACTTATCCAACAGGCGTGTGAGAACTGTTGGTGAACAATTGTATTCTCAATTCGGTGTTGGTTTAGCCAGAATGGCGAGAACGATTCGAGAGAGAATGAATGTTAGAGATAACGAGGTGTTTACGGCAACAGACTTGATTAATGCGAAAACACTATCTTCTGTTATCAATTCATTTTTTGGTACGAATCAACTTTCTCAGTTCATGGATCAAACGAATCCATTAGCTGAAATTACAAATAAGCGACGTTTATCTGCTTTAGGACCTGGTGGTTTATCGAGAGAGCGAGCTGGATTTGAGGTACGGGATGTTCACTATACACATTACGGAAGGTTATGTACAATTGAAACTCCTGAAGGACCAAATATTGGTTTGATTTCTTCGCTTTGTGTATATGCAAAAATTAATCGTCTTGGATTTATTGAAACGCCTTACAGAAAAGTTAAGAATGGGAAGGTAGATTTGAAAGAGTTTGAATATTATTCAGCGGAAGAGGAAGAGGGAAGAATGATTGCTCAGGCTAATGCTCCTTTGAATGATGATGGTACATTCCAAAGTAAAGCGGTTAAGGCGAGATTAGAGGCTGATTATCCGATTGTTGAGCCTACTGAAATATCAATGATGGATGTTGCTCCTAATCAGATAGCTTCGATTGCTGCTTCATTAATTCCTTTCTTGGAACATGATGATGCTAACCGTGCTTTGATGGGATCAAACATGATGCGTCAAGCAGTTCCGTTATTAAGACCTCAAGCTCCAATTGTAGGTACTGGTTTAGAAAAACAAGTTGCAAGAGACTCAAGAGTGTTAATTAATGCTGAAGGCAATGGAGTTGTTGAGTATGTTGATGCGAATGAAATTCATATTCGATACAATAGAACGGATGCTCAAAAATTAGTTTCTTTTGAGGAGGACCTAAAAGTGTATCAACTGGTGAAGTTTAAGAAAACTAACCAAGGTACATGTATAAACCTAAAGCCTATTGTTAGCAAGGGTGAGAAGGTAACAGAAGGACAAGTGTTGTGCGAAGGTTATGCTACGGAAAAAGGTGAATTAGCCATTGGTCGAAACCTTAAAGTGGCATTTATGCCTTGGAAAGGATACAACTTTGAGGATGCAATTGTAATTTCTGAGAAGGTTGTTAAAGAAGACATCTATACTTCTGTTCATATTGAGGAGTTTATTATGCAGGTAAGGGATACTAAACGTGGTTTAGAGGAATTGACTGCAGATATTCCTAATGTTTCTGAAGATGCTACTAAGGATCTTGATGAGAACGGAATGATTCGAGTTGGTGCAGAGGTGAAAGAAGGAGATATCCTTATTGGTAAGATTACACCTAAAGGAGAAACTGATCCAACACCTGAGGAGAAATTATTGAGAGCAATCTTTGGTGATAAAGCGGGAGATGTAAAAGATGCTTCATTGAAAGTATCACCTTCTGTTCAAGGAGTTGTAATTGATAAGTTATTATTCTCACGAGCAATAAAGGATAGAAAATCAAGAGCTGAAGAGAAAAATGCGGTAGCCAAATTAGAGGAAGTATATCGTAAAGATCTTGGTGAAGTGAAAGCTGTGCTTTTAGAAAAATTATGGAAAATTGTTGAGGGTAAAACTTCTGCCGGTGTATTTAACTTGTATAAAGAGGAATTGATCGGTAAGGGATCTAAATTTACCAAGAAGGCGTTAGCAGATATCGATTATGATAATGTGAACCCTATGAACTGGTCGAAAGACGAGGAGGTAAATGATATGATTAAGCGATTAATCCATAACTTCAACATTAAGGCTTCTGATATTCTCGGTGCACACAAGCGTAAAAAATTCGCAATCACTATTGGTGATGAATTACCACAGGGTATTGTGAAATTAGCGAAGGTTTACCTGGCGAAGAAAAGAAAGCTTAAGGTGGGTGATAAAATGGCTGGTCGCCACGGAAATAAAGGAATTGTGGCAAGAATCGTTCGTGAAGAAGATATGCCATTCCTAGAGGACGGAACACCTGTTGATATTGTACTTAATCCTCTTGGTGTACCATCGCGTATGAACCTTGGTCAGATTTATGAAACAGTATTGGCATGGGCTGGTGAGAAATTAGGAATGAAGTTTGCCACACCAATTTTTGATGGTGCTTCTTTAGCGCAAATAAAAGAGTATACAGATAAGGCAGGAATTTCTGAAAATGGTCAGACATTCCTTTATGATGGAGGTACTGGAGAGCGTTTTGATCAGCCAGCAACTGTTGGTATCATTTATATGCTGAAACTTGGTCACTTAGTTGACGATAAGATGCATGCTCGTTCTATTGGACCATACTCATTAATTACGCAACAGCCACTTGGAGGTAAAGCTCAGTTTGGAGGTCAGCGTTTTGGAGAAATGGAAGTATGGGCCTTGGAGGCATTTGGTGCTGCAAACATCCTTCGTGAAATCCTTACGGTGAAATCGGATGATGTTTATGGAAGGGCTAAGGCTTATGAAGCTATTGTAAAAGGTGAGCCAATGCCAGAACCTGGTATTCCAGAATCGTTTAACGTATTGTTACACGAACTTCAAGGGTTAGGTCTTAATATTTCGTTAGGATAATCCGATGTAATTGATTAATTGTTGAATTTATTTAGTGCATTAAGATGGCATATAGAAAAAATACAAAAACTCCACCAAAATTTGATAAGATAACAATAAGCTTATCATCTCCAGAACAAATCTTAGATCGTTCGAGCGGTGAGGTTATTAAACCAGAGACAATTAACTACAGAACTTATAAACCTGAAAGAGATGGTTTGTTCTGTGAACGAATTTTTGGTCCTGTAAAGGATTGGGAATGTCACTGTGGAAAATACAAGAGAATTCGTTATAAAGGAATTGTTTGTGATCGATGTGGTGTAGAAGTTACTGAGAAAAAAGTACGTCGTGAACGTATGGGACATATTCAATTAGTTGTTCCTGTAGCTCATATCTGGTATTTTAGATCATTACCCAATAAAATGGGGTATTTGCTAGGGCTTCCAACAAAGAAGCTGGATATGATTATATACTATGAACGATATGTTGTAGTTAATCCGGGAATAGCAAACAATAAGGATGGTGAACCTTTGGCGTATCTAGACTTCCTAACAGAAGAAGAGTACCTTGATATTCTTGACACGTTGCCAGCGGATAATCAGTATTTAGATAATGAAGATCCGAATAAGTTCATCGCTGCAATGGGTGCTGAAGCGCTCGAGTTATTGTTGAAGCGTCTAGATCTTGATGCGTTATCGTATGAGTTAAGACATAAGGCAAATACAGAAACTTCTCAGCAAAGAAAGGCTGAAGCATTAAAGAGATTGCAGGTTGTTGAGGCGTTTAGATCGGCAAACAAACATATTGAAAATCGTCCTGAATGGATGATTATTAAAGTGGTTCCTGTAATTCCGCCAGAATTACGTCCATTGGTTCCATTAGATGGAGGTCGTTTTGCCACGTCTGACTTAAATGATTTATACAGAAGGGTAATTATTAGAAATAATCGTTTAAAGCGATTGATTGAAATCAAAGCACCTGAGGTGATTTTACGTAACGAAAAGCGTATGTTACAAGAGGCTGTTGATTCACTCTTTGATAATTCAAGAAAAGCTAATGCTGTAAAAACTGATGCGAATAGAGCGTTAAAGTCGCTTTCTGATTCGTTAAAAGGTAAGTCTGGACGTTTCCGTCAAAACTTACTTGGTAAGCGAGTAGACTATTCGGCTCGTTCGGTAATTATTGTAGGACCTACTTTGAAGCTTCATGAGTGTGGTTTACCAAAAAATATGGCAGCTGAACTTTACAAGCCTTTCATCATTCGAAAAATGATTGAGCGTGGTATTGTAAAAACGGTGAAGTCAGCCAAGAAAATGGTGGACAAAAAAGATCCTGTAGTTTGGGATATTTTAGAGAATGTCCTTAAAGGACATCCTGTGTTATTAAACCGAGCTCCAACTCTTCACAGATTAGGTATTCAAGCATTTCAACCTAAGTTAATTGAAGGAAAAGCGATTCAATTACATCCTCTTGCTTGTTCAGCTTTTAATGCTGACTTTGATGGGGATCAGATGGCGGTTCACTTACCACTTGGAAATGCAGCAATTTTAGAGGCTCAAATGTTGATGTTGGCTTCGCATAATATCTTGAATCCTGCAAATGGAGAACCAATAGCAGTTCCATCTCAGGATATGGTATTGGGATTGTATTACATAACCAAAGAGAAAAAAGGAACCAAGAAAGACCCAGTTAAAGGGGAAGGAATGACTTTTTATTCTCCTGAAGAGGTAATTATAGCTTTAAATGAAAAAGCTGTTGAAATGCATGCTTCTATCAAGGTGAAAACCATTGTGAGAGAAGGAGAAGAATTGGTTGAAAAGATTATAGAAACCACAGCAGGTAGAGTTTTGTTTAATCAAGATACGCCTAAAGCGGTTGGTTTTATTAATAAATTACTCACCAAGAAGGAATTGAAAAAAGTAATCTCTGAAGTTATTCGAGTTACTGGAATGGCAGAGGCTGCTGATTTCTTGGATAAAATTAAAGAGCGTGGTTTTGTGAATGCATTTAAAGGAGGATTGTCTTTCTCTTTAAATGATGTATTAATCCCAGAGGCGAAGGTTAAATTAATCAATGAGGCTGAAGCTAAAGTTGAAGAGATTAAGAATAACTATAACATGGGATTCATTACCAACAATGAGCGTTACAATCAGGTGATTGATGTTTGGGGTAGAACCAATGTCGAATTAACGGAGGTTTTAATGAATCAATTAGAGGAAGATCGTCAAGGATTTAATTCTGTGTATATGATGTATCATTCTGGAGCTCGAGGTTCGAAAGAGCAAATTCGTCAGTTATCTGGAATGAGAGGTTTGATGGCAAAACCACAAAAATCTGGTGCTACCACACAAGCTGTTATTGAGAATCCGATTATCTCGAACTTTAAGGAGGGACTTTCTATCTTAGAATACTTTATCTCAACCCACGGTGCTCGAAAGGGACTTGCGGATACTGCACTAAAAACGGCTGATGCCGGTTATTTAACAAGACGATTAGTTGATGTTGCTCAAGATGTAGTGGTAACAGAAATCGATTGTGGTACGTTAAGAGGTCTTGAAACAACGGCCTTAATGAAAGACGATGAGGTTGTTGAGACCTTAGCTGCTAGAATTGAAGGCAGAACATCAGTACATGATGTTTTACATCCTCAAACGGGCGAGTTACTTGTTGGAGCTTCTCAAGAAATCACAGCTGAAATTGCTGCTAAAATTGATGAGTCGCCTATCGACTCGATTGAAATTCGATCGGCACTTACATGTGAATCTGAGAGAGGTATTTGTGCAAAATGTTACGGACGAAATTTAGCGTCTGGAAGAATCGTTAAACCAGGTGAGGCTGTAGGAGTTATTGCTGCACAATCAATTGGTGAACCAGGAACTCAGTTGACATTAAGAACATTCCACGTTGGAGGTACTGCATCTACGTCGTCTACAGATAATAAGAACATTGTAAAATATGATGGTGTTCTTGAGATTGATGAGTTAAAAACTGTAGAGGGTGAAAATGAATTAGGTGAAAAAGTGAATATTGTAATTGGTCGATCTGCAGAGATGCGTGTAGTTGATGCAAAGACTAAAATCCAATTAACATCGAACTTGATTCCTTACGGTGCTGTTCTTCATATTAAGCCAGGTAAAAAGGTTAAGAAAGGAGATGTAGTTTGTGAATGGGATCCATACAATGCTTCTATAATTACTGAGGAAGCTGGTAAGGTTGAGTTTGAAAATATTGAGGAAGGAATTACTTATCGTGTAGAATCTGATGAACAAACAGGTTTTGAAGAAAAAGTAATTGTTGAAAATAGAGACAAGAAGAAAAACCCAACGATTAAGGTGCTTAAAGGGAAGGATGTGCTTAGAACGTATTCTTTACCTGTTGGTGCGCACATTAATATTGAGGATGGTCAATCGGTTAAACCTGGTGAAACAATCGCTAAGATTCCTCGTTCTGCAGCGAAAGGAGGAGATATTACTGGAGGTCTTCCAAGGGTTACTGAGTTGTTTGAAGCTAGAAATCCTTCAAATCCTGCAGTTGTTGCTGAAGTTGATGGAATCGTTAGTTATGGTAAGATCAAAAGAGGTAACCGTGAGATTATTGTAGAGGCAAAAACAGGACAGATTAAGAAATATCTTGTGCCATTATCAAAACATATTTTAGTTCAAGAAAATGATTTTGTAAAAGCTGGGATGCCACTTTCTGAAGGGGCAACTACACCTAGTGATATTTTAAGAATCATGGGACCAACTAAAGTACAAGAGTATTTGGTTAATGAAATTCAAGAGGTTTACCGTTTACAAGGAGTAGGTATTAATGACAAGCATTTCGAGGTTATTGTTCGTCAAATGATGCGTAAAGTAGTTATTGATGATGCTGGAGATACGAAGTTCTTAGAAAAAGAAATTGCGAATAAAGTAGATTTCAATAAAGAGAATGATGGTATTTTCGGTAAAATGGTTGTCACTGAAGTTGGAGACTCTCAAGAGTTAAAAGCTGGTCAAATTATTACTGCTCGTAAGTTAAGAGAGGAGAATTCTTACTTGAAGAGAGAAGATAAAGCGTTAGTTGAAGCAAGAGAGGCAATTCCAGCGACTTCAACTGCAATTCTTCAAGGGATCACTAGAGCTTCTCTTCAAACGAATTCGTTCATTTCTGCGGCTTCATTCCAAGAAACAACTAAGGTGTTGAATGAGGCAGCCGTAAATGGTAAAGTTGATCATCTGGAAGGGCTTAAGGAAAATGTTATTGTTGGTCATAAGATTCCTGCTGGTACAGGTCTTAAGCAATACAAGAATATTGTAGTAGGTTCAAAGGAAGAGTATGATGCTGTATTAGAGACTCGAAAAATTAGTGAGGAAGTTTAATGGCAGATTTTAAAGAAAATAATCAATCAGAAAATCAGCTAAGTATTGAGCTGAACGAGGAGGTAGCAGAAGGAGTATATACTAATCTTGCTATAATTTCCCACTCGAATTCAGAATTCATTATGGATTTTGTGAACATCATGCCTGGTATTCCTAAGGCAAAGGTGAAGAGTAGAGTGGTAATGAATCCCCAGAATACGAAACGATTGATTCATGCTTTAACTGAGAATCTCAGAAAATATGAGCAAGTATATGGTCCGGTGAAAATGGAAAAGGGACCGGAGAATCCGGGCTTTCCAATTAACTTTGGAGGACCAAAAGCAGAAGCATAACTAAAAGCCCCTTTTTAAAGGGGCTTTTTTGTTGAAAGTATGGTTATTAAAGGGTTTAGACGTTTTAAATTTAGTGTTTAAGAATATTGTCTTTAGGTATGGAAGTTATTGCGAAAACGTTTGCAGGTTTAGAAGCGTTATTAGAAAAAGAAATTAAAGAGGCTGGAGGTAAGCGTATTAAACCGATTAAGAGAGGGGTGAAATTCGAGGCCAGTGATGAGGTTTTATATCGTTGTATTCTCTGTTTGAGAACCGTACTTAAATTGCTCGTGCCTGTGTATAAATTAAAGGCGCATACGGAAAAAGATTTATACTTTAAGATTAAAAAACTACCATGGGAGGATTACCTTGAATTGAACCAAACTTTTGCGATTGATTGTGTGGCAAACTCCTCTGTATTTAAACATAATAAGTTTGTTGCCTTACGTGTAAAAGATGCAATTTGCGATCGGTTTAGGGCGAATAATGAGGATAAACGACCAGATGTTAATGTAAGAAATCCTGATGTTCCTATTCATGTTCATGTGAGTGATTTAGATGTTACTGTTCTTTTGGATGTGGCTGGGTTTTCACTACACCAGAGAGGGTATAGAACCAGAGATCATAAAGCACCCCTAAATGAAGCACTTGCTGCAGGTGTATTGCTCTTATCGGGTTGGGATAAAAAAACAGACTTGTATGATCCTATGTGTGGTTCGGGAACGATTCTAGTTGAAGCAGCTATGATGGCTCAAAATATTGCTCCTAGGTTGTTTTCTAGTAAACGTTTTGCCCTTGAGAATTGGGATAGTTTTGATGCGCAATTATGGCGGAATATTAAAAAAGAATTAAAGCAAAAAATTGAACCTACTGCCACTAAAATTTGGGGAACAGATATCTCTCCTAAAGCTGTTCAAATGGCAAAGTTTTCTGCCAGAGATGCAGCTGTTGATGAGTTGATTTTTACAGAGCAAGCTGATTTCTTTACGCGTAAAAATAAGTTTGATCAGATTTTTATTGTGAGTAATCCACCATATGGCGAACGACTTAAAGAGGAAGATATTATAGCCTTTTATAAGGAAATAGGGAATGTTTTGAAAAGAGAGTATAGTGGTTGTGAGGCGTGGTTTTTGAGTAGTAATTTTCAAGCATTAAAATTTATCGGTTTAAAACCTTCTAAAAAGATTCCGCTTAAAAATGGAGCGTTGGATGTTAAATTACAACGATATGACTTGTATGCAGGGAGCAAGAAAAATAATAGAACTTAATATTATTGAATAAAGGCCTTTATTTGTTCTCTTGATATCGGCTTATTCACAAAATCACAGACATCCTTAAACTGGAGGGAGTATTTTTTCTCTGATTCTCTTATTGAACTTGTATACATGACGATTTTTGATTGACCTTCGAATCCTTCTTTTTGATAGTTTTCTAGGAATTCAAATCCATTCATTACAGGCATGTTTATGTCTAATAATATTAAATCTGGGAATTTTTCAGCTTCTTTTAGTTTTTTTAGTGCGTCATCGCCATTTACCGCAACAAACACATTTTTTAAACCTGCCTTTTTAAAGGCATTTAATGTGATGAAATTGCAAATTTTATCATCATCAACAATGAGAATTGATTCAGTCATAGTTAGATGTTATTTAGTAATTCCTCCATTTTTTCTGTTGCCACACTCAATTCTAAACAGGCTGATTTTAGCATTTCTAATACTTCATTGTTTATTGTAGAATTTACTTCTGATTCATCAATTAAAAAATTGATTAAACCAAGTATTTTGAGTAATGGAGCTCGTAAAACATGAGAGTTATTATGAGATAAACTATTTATAGAGTTCTGTAATACCTCAATTTCTTTTTTTAAGCTATTGATTTGGTGAATATATTGTTGTCTATCTTGTTTTGATTTTTTTATTCGAACATCAATTACTTGCAGCAGTTCTTTTGCGTTGAAGGGCTTGGTCAAGAAATCATCGGCTCCAAGGTTCATTCCTTCTCTGAAATCGAGTTTATCTGTTTTTGCCGTGAGGAATAAAAAGGGAGTACTTGAAATCTCCTTGATTGATCGTATATTTTTTAATGTTTCAAATCCATCCATTTCTGGCATCATAATATCACAAATAATAAGGTCTGGTTTAAATTGGAGTGCTTTCGCTACTCCTATTAATCCATTTTCGGCTGTATTTATAGTGAATTGATTGAGTTCTAGAATTTCTTTAATTGTTACTCGAATGTTTTTCTCGTCCTCTATGATTAATATCTTACTCATATAACTGGGGGAATATAATTGTAAATGTTGTTCTTTCATTTGGCGATGATTTAACGGATATTGATCCGCCATTTAGTTCAATATATCGTTTGCAAATGACTAAACCAAGTCCTGTGCCTTCAATATCCTGGACGTTATCACTCCTGTAAAAAGGTTGAAATAGATTATTGATTTCATCTTTAGGAATTCCTCGACCAAAATCAGTAACATCTAATGTGACAGCCTTTTTTTCGAAGTATATATCAATTTGTGGAGCAGTTCTGTCCTTTGAATACTTAAATGCATTATCCAATAAATTTGTAAAAGCATGTGTAAATAACTTTTGATCAATTTTTACAAGTTGACTCTTACCATGGATGGTTAGTATGGAATTCCTATTGTCTTTTTGAATAGAATTGACTTGATCCATTACGTTCTTGATTGAGTCAATTATATTAATGGGTTTTATTATTGCTTTCAGTACTTTTGCATTTAATTTTCCAATAAGCAAAACATCATTCATCAAATCTACTAATTTGAAGACTTGATCTTTTATTCGAACGCAAACAGTATCAAATTTTTCTTTAAGTACCTTATCAGTGTTATCCATAACCATTTGAAAGAGCTCTATATTTGATTGAATAACCGTTAATGGAGTTCGGAATTGATGTGAGGCCATTGATATAAACTGGGATTGAAGCTCTCCTAATTTTTTTTCTTTTTCTAGCGCGTTTTTAAGTTCTTTTTTAGTCTTATCTCGTTCTGAGAGAAATGAAATTTCTCTCGAGATTCCTTCTAATAAATTCGAGTCTGAAAATAAAATGTTTTCAGGCGGTAAAAGGATTAAATAAACATAGGAGGTTTGATCTTCCGCAATTATAGGTATGGATGCAATATCGAATGTATGAGATAACTTATCACCCATCGTGTGATTAAGTTTGATATTTTTCTCAGTGCTAGGACTTGAAGACTGAAAAGTTTGATCTAAAAGGAGGTTGAATGTGTTCTCATTGTTTAGATGGATGTCTTTTATCTCATGTTGGTTTTGTTCCGTTGATGTTTGAATATTTTCTATAGCATAGTTCACTCCTGTTTTTGTAGGTAAAACTTTAAACAATATACTCGAGATCCCTAGACCTTGACCCGTGATAATTTTATTGGATTGAATCAATGCCTCCTCTATCTTAACCGATGAATTTGCTATGCTGGCAATAGATTGGAGAAGCTTTGTTTTTTTTTCATTTTCTGAAATTATTTTATTGGCATTGGAGATTTCTTGGTCTCGTTTACGCAGTATTTTCTCATTATCGTTTCGCTCAAATGAGTTGATGAAAATTTCACTGACCAAGCGTAATAGATTTAAGTCTTCATGATTCCATTCTCTGCCTGTTGATTTACATGAAAGCCCTAGGGCTCCTCTTAGATTTTCTTTGTAAAGAAGGGGAATCATGATAACCGAATGAATATTCGCATCTTTTAACAAAGATGTTATAGAAGTATATTCTGAGGGGATGTTCTTTACATCTGAAACAATAAAGGCTTCTCCTTTTGTTAATTTTTCAATGATTAAGGGTTGGTGAACAAATTTTTTTCGATGAAAAATTTTTTTAATATCGGAGTAGATATTTGGCTGATGATTTTCATGCTCAACTGTTATTTCGCTGTTGTGAAACTTTAAAATGAAAGCGTGATCGGCACCATTGAATTCAATGATGTCACCGAGGGCAGCATTTAATTGACTATCGAGTTGATTTGTTTGGATCCCAATTAATTCTGATGATATTTTTGAGATAAGGTGCTCAAATTTATTTCTTTGAATTAATTGGTCGTTTAAAATCTTTAAAGCATGAGTTCGTCGTTCTACGCGTTCTTCTAACTCTTGATTGTATCCTTTTATTTCTTCTTGCGTCTTATTTTTTTCGGTTAAATCAATAATAGTTCCTATTAAACGATTTAGCTTTTTTGAGTGATCCAGGACAGCCTTACCTCTGGATAATACATGGATATAATTTCCGTTTTTATGTTTCAACCTATATTCTAACTCGTAAACTGATGATTTTCCGTTTATAAATTCATCGAAATAGGAGAGTGATTTTTGCACATCTTCTGGATGGAGAAGATGTTCAACTGTTTGAAGTTTGTTTTCTAATTCCTCTGGTTGATATCCCAAAATAAGCTTCCAATGTGGAGAGAGGTATATTTCATTTGTTATCAGATTCCAATCCCAAACTCCTGCATTTGTACCATTTAGCGCAAGGTGTAAGCGTTCTTCACTTTGTTTTAAAGCATGACTTATTCGAATATTTTCATTTTGAATGATTAAACTTGATTGCGCGTTATCTAGGATAAATTTTAAATTTGAGGGTTCCCAAGGTTTTTTTACATACTGCCACAAGCCAACTTTATTAACAGCATGTTCCAAGGCCTCAATGTCTGTATACCCAGTTAAAAGGATATATTTTGAATTTGGAAGTGTTTTTTTTGCTTCAATCATGAATTCGGTTCCTGAAATTCCAGGCATTCTCTGATCGGATACAATAATGTCAAATATTGGTGTTTCGTGAATGAGTTGAAGTGCTTCTTCACCTGATTTTGCGGTATAGATCTCAAAGTCTGATTTAAAACTCATGTTAAATAGACGCAAGTTGATGGATTCATCATCAACGTATAATATTTTTGTTTTTAAGGTTAGGTTACTGTTTGCCATCGGTTATAAAATCAAGAGGTAATTCAATTTTAAAACATGTTTTTTCATGAGGTATACTTTGGACAACTAAGTTTCCATGATGTTTTTTAACAATGTTATAAGAGATTGAAAGACCAAGTCCGGTTCCTTCACCAATTTTTTTGGTGGTATAAAAGGGGTCAAAAATTTTAGTGATATTTTCTTTGCTGATCCCGACGCCATTATCAATGAACTGTATGTAGCATGTACGATCAACCACTTGAGATGTGATTTTAATCTTACCAATATTCTCCTTTACCGCATCAATTGAATTTGAAAGAAGATTTACAAACACTTGATTTATGGAGGCAGGAAAACATTTTAAAAAAATAGGAGTGTCAGGAGTTTGAACTTCAATACTTATTTTCTTTTTTCGAGCATGACTTCCTAAGATTGTTAGAGTTGAATCGATGGCCTTAGAAAGTTCAATCGTTTTAAGGTCATGTTCGTTTAATCTTGAAAAATTTTGTAAACTTTGGATAATATCTGTGACTCTTTTTGCACCAAGTTCAATATCTGAAATTGTTTGATCAGCAGAGGAGGATGTTTCCTGAAAATCTTTTACTATTGTGTCGTTATTGGTATCGTTAATTAATTTTGATATTATCGTATTGTAGGTGTTCAATTCCTTCTTTAAGACATTTACTCCTGCATATACAAATGTTATGGGATTATTAATTTCATGTGCCATTCCCGCCGTTACCATTCCAAGTGAAGCCATTTTTTCATTTTGAACCAATTTAGCCTGCGTTGTTTTAAGCTCTTTTAAGGTGGATTGAAGGGTATGATTTTGCAATTCAAGTTTTTTATTTGATTTTCTTTTTCCCAAGAAAGAGAGTATTGCAAACATTAAAACGGCTAGAAGAATAACTGAAAAGAAAAAGGTGTAAAAAAGGTTTTCTTGGGTTGAATTTAACAGCGTTTCTCGTTCTGCTATAATTACATCTTGTTCACTAATTTTATTTTCTTGACGTTCTAATGCTATTTTTTGCTGATTAAATAATCCTACTTGTTTTCGGAGTTTTTTCTCTTGTTGATGAATTTGAGTTTCTTTTAGAGTAAGATTAGAGGTTGTTTGGACTATTTTTTTAGTGATACTGTCGAGGTGCTGTTCTTGTTTATTTAGTTGAATATTCACAGTTTCTATTTCAGCTGATTTTAAAATCACCTCCTCAGATTTACGTTCGAGAGACTTTTTTATGCCTGAGATTTTATTTTCGAGAAGTACTAATTGATTTTCTTGCATTTTATTTCTTTTCTTAAGTGCTAAGGCTCTATTTCTTTGAGTTCGAATTGAAGAATCTTTAGCTTCAAAGAGCGAAAAGATATCTTGGTCACTTCCACCAAGAATGACCATTAAATTTGAAGGGTTAAATTCATGTGAACGAAGTAATGAAGAATTGATTTTGAATTTTAGCTTTTTGTCGTAACTCGTGTAAAGATTAATCATTGTGAACGACATATCGGATGCTGAATTCGTAAATACAAGCGTTTTTTTATTTTCAAGTAAACCGATATTTTCCTTTAAACTATTAATTTTTTCTTTTTCAAAATATACAATGTCAAATTGATGAATTTTTTTTGCAGAAGTTCCTATTATTAGCTCTACAGGTCTACCGCTTATACTTTTGTTTTTTACATACTCTTTATACTTCAAATAAAAATCCCTGTCATTTGAAAAAAAACCCATTTTTAAGGGTTCTTCTGTAATTTCCCAATCAAAATCTCCAGCTATTTTTAATAAATAAGCCATTCGAATTTGATCGGCATCTATTTGTGCTTTGCAAAATCCAGTAAAAAGTATGAGTAAAAGAGTTATTTTCTGAATCATTACATTTTTTTGAGAGACATAGGACACTTTGATGTTCAATAAATTTAAACGGATTATTTTAATAATCGTCTTAATTTTTGAATCGCATGTTGATTATCTGTACGATTAATTGAATTGTAGGTAATCTTTTTTTCAGATTCTGTTAAATGCCAACTTAAACTCAATTGCTTTTCCTCCGTGTTTTCTAGTACCATATCGATGACATCAATCTTATTGTCAAACCATTCTCCTGCAAATTGAATTAATTGGTCATGGTCATAATCTTGCATAAGAAATAAATTTTTGTAAACTGACTGCACAGGAGCAGAGAAATTTTTAACGAAACTTTTTGTTGGTGCAATTTCTGTTTCAGGTTGTTTTTCAGAATCCCTGATTTGAATAAAAATAATTCCTGAGGTATTTTCTTTAATCCAATCTTTAAAGGTGTATAAAAATTTTATGCTATTTTTCACACCGTAATTATCACTAAGACCAGCATCCATAACCTTTAACTCTGGCTCACTGGGTAAATAAACAAGGGGCATAACATACGGAAATGTACTGCTCATTCTTAGTGCCGTTGTAAATTTTAGATCATCTGCACCCTGATCTTTAAAAACACGTTTAAATTCAATGTTTTCTTGTAAATAATCATTTGATATGTTTTTATTGGGTGCAATATAGGTCATGTATGAAGTAGGTTGTGGGGAAATAATCATTCTTTTACCATTATTGATGATTGTTGGGTTAACAATGAGCATTGGGATTTCAGCTTCAGCCTCGGGTTTATAATATTCATAAAGTCTTCTGTTCATATATCCATGTGTATTTTCATTTAATTGCTCTTCAAACGCATAGCCTCGATCTATTTTATATTGAAAACCATTATCCTCGAATGTTTGAAACTTAAAGATGACGTCATTAACAGTAAGCGTAAATGCAATTTTATTTAGAATGTCTTTTGCCATATCCTCTGCAAAATACTTAGCGTATAAATTTTTAATCTCTCCTCTTTTTTTTCTTAGCATAAGTTCTCTCAAGTAAGAGAGGCCGATTAATCCACCTGAAGATCCCGATATTAACTGAGTTTGCTCTAAAAGCCTTCCATTTAAAATACTATCGCATTGTTGCATAGCATAAAAAGACCAAAGAGCACTCCTCATTCCTCCACCAGTTGTATTGATAAAGATCATTTTAGGTAATTGATCATTGACTTGGTTTTTCTTTTTCCATTTTTCAAGAATTGACAATGTGTGTTGGATGTCTTTTTTACAATTCTCAGGATTGCTGTTTTGGTTTAAAAGTTCTTTATTGACTTGAGCAGGTTTTGTTTCATAATTCAAGCCAAATGCTTTACTGTGAGGAGAGAAAAATTCATATTTACTGGCAAAATTGAAACAGAGAAACAAAATAATCATAACCGCAGGTGCCCAGCCTCTAAACCAAGAGTGAATGGCACTTGTAATCATTACAAACATGGTTAGTAATAGGGCTAAACTCGCACCTGCTGGTATTGTGAAGTAAGGAATACTACTACCAAAACTTAGACCAATTAAGGAGATAAACACAATGATTTCAAAAAGGGCTGCATTTAGATGATTTTGTTCAAATACTTGTTTTAACATGGATTGATCATAATGGTCAATTGATCGTGCAATCCCAACTCTTAGCGGATTGGAAAGATAGGTTTCCACACGCCACTCCCTGTCGGCGTTAAAAAAGTTTTCCCAAGCAACTTTTTTATGCAGTACTGCATTTATCGTAACAGCTTTTGGCTTTTTTACAGTTTGATACTTTCCGCCCGATAATTTTTCTAAGTCCTTGTTGGTTCCAATAAAGTAAAGACCATTTAGAAAAATCATAATGAAAACCCCCACAAGAAAACTGGAAAGAAAGATTATAGTTTGTCCTAAGGAACACCCCTCTTCGTTGATTAAAAAATCGCTTGTGTTTATAATGTAGATGAGTAAAAGGCTACCTGTCCAAAATATATTGTTTAAACAATATTTAAGAAAGGGTTTAGATAAGGTTGCAATGAATGGAAATCGATGTCCATTTGTAACATAGCTTGAGATATTGAATGCCATAATGAAACCACCAAATGAGAACCCTATAATACCATATGATATAAAACTCACCTCTCCCATATATTCAGGTGAGAGAAAGAGAAAAGGTACGCCATATTTTTCTGAAATAAGACTTGAATTAATCCCTACAATGATCGCCCAAATAGTCATTAAAATGGGATTGTTTTTCAGATGTACAAATATGAGTTGAACTGGGAAAAAGTAAAATACTTTTCGAAATAGATTGGTATTCGATATTCTTTGGGCAAAACTCATAGGTAAATCTTTAATTATTACTTAAAATTCACCCAAAAGGTTCATTCAATGTAGAATTTTTTATCAATTCTTTTTACAACAATTCCGTTTACGTATCCTGAGTAAAATGCCACAAACTTTTTGTCATAAGAAATTGATGGAGGACCATCTTTTTCGCCAACAGAAAAAGGATGAGCTGTGGCATTATTTAAATCAAGAACTTGGGCACTTCCGCTTTGATTTAGTCCTACGAAATTTAGCCTTCCAAGTCGAGCTACCGTTTTACCTTTTATTGGGAGCTTATACCATCTCAGATTGCCTTTGTTGGTAGAATATTCATACGCGCCACCATTACATGTTAAAAACAATTTATTTTTCTGTTTAGAAATTCCATCAATAGAATGATTTGTTTCTGCAATTATTCGCTTCTTTTTCGTAACTCGATTATATTCCAACAGTTGATTGGGGTTATTTTTAAAAACGAGATAAAAGACGGTATCATTTTTCCAATGCGCTGTTTCAATATTTTTTATTCCAGTTCCTTGGGTAATTCTAGAATATTTTTCGGTAAGAAAAATTTCATTCTCTTCTCTGTAATGACCGATTGATAAGATTTTTTTCCCTGAGATATTCCATTTAGGAGAAGTGAATGAGGTGTCTTTAGCACCAACAAGTGGAACATATACTCTGTATTTGTCCACAAGTTCATTCACGTATTTAGCCGAGTGAAAACCATTTCTTGAGAAGTTTATAGGGAGATCGTAAAGGTTTAAATAAAAAATTTTTTTTGATTGTTCTGACCCGGATTCAAACACAATATTTTTCCCGCAATTATCCCAATCAATAACACCGGAATTATTATCATAGGTAAGCACTAAAGTATCACCATACATAATTTCTTTGTAAGTCAATCCTCTTTGTGTGAAGGATAAACTGATAAAAAGTATTATGACTAAAATTAATTTACGCATTAATGATTTGCTTAATTAATGTTCTTTTGACTTTACCGCTTTCGGTTTTTGGAAAAGATAAAAGACTAAATTGTTTTTTAATTCGTTCGTATTTAGATAAATATTTATTTAGACTGTGTATGTCAACTTTTTCTCTACCTTCAACCACCAAAGCAATAACCTCTCCAAATTTTGGATTTTTAACACCTATGATTACGAAGGGTTGAAAAATATGTTTTGAAATTTTATGTTCAATTTCCTCAGGAACAAAGAGTATTCCTCCACTTTTGATTAAATGATCACTCCTTCCTATCCATTTAAATTGAGTAGAAGAATATTTTTCAATGAGGTCATTTGTTTTTAATGCGTTTGGATTTAGTTTGTTTTCTAGAAGTATTAGCTCATTTTTTTCACTAATATCAATACGAAAACCTGGAAGTGTTGTAAAATAATCTTCCTTTTTTGGAGATACCATACGAAGTGCAAAATGTGTAAGAGTTTCGGTCATACCAAAGGATTCAAACGCACATGATTTTACATCTCTAAGTTTTTTTATTAACGACAAGGGAACAGCACCTCCGCCAATAAGCATAACATTAATACGTTTAATAAAAGGAGAATTGAGAAGGCCTTCCACTTGGAGTGGTACAAGTGGGCAAAAATCAATTTTTTGGATGTTGAGGGAATTAAAATTAGTTGTTGGCTTAACAATGAAAAGATTTAATTTTCCCTCAATGGCACGAACGAGCATCATCTTACCGGCGATAAACTCACAACTAAGCGGAAGCAAAACCGTTTTTCCTTTTGTTAAATTAAAATACGTTAAGGTAGCTCTAGCACTATAGAGCATTTGTTGTTTTGTAACGGTGATTTTTTTTTTATTTCCTGTAGTCCCGCTGGTCTGAACAATAAATTTTTCTTTCTGAATAAATTCTTTTAAAAATTCGCAATAGGGCGTTATCCACGCTGGTAAATTGGTCGCAATTAGCTGATCAAGAATTTCATTCGGCGAATATTTTGTAAAATCCCAATTAACCATTTTTCATAAAATTACAATTACTTCCTTTTTTATGAAAGTTTAACCCGAGATTTACTGTTTTAGAATGGTTTAAAGCATTAATTTTGAAAGGTGCGTCAGTGGGCCAAGTTGATATTGTTTCTTCTGTTTATCATAACTTGTTTTTTAGGGTATAAAGCAAGTCAATTAGAAGTGGATTACGACTATGAAAAGTACTTTCCTAAGTCGGATGATTCTATGATACATTATGAAGATTATCGTAAACATTATGGTGAGGATAGTGATTTCCTTTTAGTAGGTTTAGAGAATGAATCAGGAATCTTTAATGTTGAATTCTTGAAAAAAGTAGAGAATTATGGAAACAAACTTTTGGAAGATACACTGATTGATTTCGTATTATCACCAGTTCATCATGCAGGGTATTACAAGAAGGCTGGCCTTAATGGAATAGTTTTTAAACCGTTTTTAAATTTAGAGGATAAGAAAATCACTCAAGCAGATAGTTTGAGAATTTTGAATAACCCATTATACGGAGGGAATCTGATCGCCGAAAATGGTTCTTCCATTTGCTTATATATCAAAACTAAAACGAACCTAAATAAGGCAGAGGCTCGTCATGTCCTTGACTTCCTTGAAAAAAAGAAAAATGAATTTCAATTTGATCATTACTATGTTGCTGGAAGAGTTTTGGCTCAAACCTATTTTGTACAGAAAATGATAAATGAACTTGGAATTTTCATGACAAGCGCCATCTGTCTATTAATCATTTTCTTATACATTTCCTTTCGGAGTTGGTGGGGTATATTGATTCCTTTACTAGTAATCATCGTCGCTATTATATGGACATTAGCCATTATGAAATTCACAGGAAAATCATTTGACCTTTTAATGGTGATGCTTCCCACTATAATATTTGTGGTAGGTATGTCCGATTTAGTACATCTTTTAACAAAATATCTGGACGAGTTAAGAAAAGGAAAAGAAAAGGAAACTGCACTGAAAATTGCTTTTAAAGAGGTTCGATGGGCCACATTTTTGACATCATTAACTACATCAATAGGTTTTTTCTCACTCGTTTTCGCAAATATTCTACCCATCAAAGAATTTGGTATTTATGCAGGAATAAGTGTTTTTGTAGCCTATTTTTTAGCATTTACTCTGCTCCCATGTGTACTGTTACTTGTTCAGCCTCCTCAAAAAATAGTAACATCAAAACATGATAATTTTTGGGATAAGTATTTAAGGAAATGGTTCTTGTTAGTAATTAAAGGGAAAAGAAAAGTAGTTTTTGCTACGTTAATTTTGGTGATTATTGGATGTTTTACCGCTTCTAAAATCCAAATTAATAACTATTTGTTAGAGGATTTATCCGATAATGATCCTGTAAAGAAGGATGTTTTGTTTTTTGAAAATAATTACAGTGGTTTACGACCGTTTGAGGCGGAGTTGTATACAAGTGACTCTGCAGGAATTCTAGGATTTGAATTTTTACAGGAATTGGAAAAATTAGAAAATTATCTAAAAACAAACTATACAGCAAATGGTGTAGGGTTTCTCATGTCTCCCTTAACAGGCATTAAAGAGGCTAACTTCATTAAGAAAGGTTCTCATCCTAAAGATAGAAGATTACCAAAATCTGAAAGAAGACTAACATCTTTGAAACGACAAATGAAAAGAGGTAGCGGGGCATTTAATGCTTTAAGCGGCCCTTTTCAATTTAATTTGATTGGACAAGATTCAATGAGTGGCCGTTTAACTGGTAAACTACCTGATGTAGGTAAACAGAATATCGATGCTGCGAATTTGAAACTTCAAAGATTTATGGAAGAAAATATTGATGAACACACATTATCGATGAGGTTAACAGGTACAGCTGCACTTATTGATAAAAATAATGGTACGTTGGTGACCAATCTTATTTTGGGATTACTCCTTGCCTTTGCTGTGATCGCACTTGTCGTTGGGATAATGTTTAGATCGTTTAAAATTTCAATGCTCTCCTTAATTCCAAATCTTCTTCCTTTATTATTGGTTACCACAGTGATGTGGTTGGGAGGAATTAATTTAAACATCAGTACAAGTTTAATTTTTACTCTGGCTTTTGGTATTGCAGTTGATGACACTATCCATTTACTTACTAAGTATAAATTGGAACGATCAAAAAATCGTTCGCATCTATATAGTTTAAAGAGAAGTTATTTATCCTCAGGTAAAGCCGTTATTGTCACTACATTAATTCTTTGCGGTGGATTTTTAACGCTAATGTTCAGTTCTTTTACGAGTACTTTTTACATGGGACTTTTGGTCAGTGTCACTCTTTTTATTGCATTGATACTGGATCTCATGATTATGCCTTTGATTATTCTTTGGGGATTAAGTTCTCAAAATAAACGGTGAAATTAAGGGCTTGAGATTATTGAGTTTTTTTTGAAATGTCCATAACGAGCAACCCCTTTATTTTAAATAGTGTTTTAGGGTGAATACTTATGACACCTTGCGCAATTACAATATGGTTCAAAAAAGGGTATAAGGAACCAAAATTAAAGCCACAAGTTCCATTCACAGTGTCATTACCTAAATCAAGAAATAGAGATTCATTTTTAATAGCAATCAACTTTCCTTTAAGTTTTACTTTGGCAGGTGTATCATCCACCAATTCGTGTTTAATATCTTTTAAGGACAGGGTGTTTCTTTCATCCACGTATTCATATCCAAGTTGAATACACTGAATAGAATCCTGAATGGAGAGATTAAAGAATGTATAATTTTCAAAAATGAGATCATTATCTTTCGATGTGGATGTACATCCAAAAAATAAAACAGAAACGAAAAAAAAGTTCAATCGATAAATCATATTATATTCGTTCTATTAATGAGAAAGATAGCGATTATTTTCATGGTTTTGTTTTCTCCAGCTATATATGCTCAAGGTAATGGAGGAGTTGAGTTTGGTTGGTATGGCCTAATACCTGCCTTGTTTGCAATTGTATTAGCAGTCATTTCAAAACAGGTTATTCTTTCCTTGCTTATTGGAGTGGTTACAGGGGCCTTTATTTTTTCGTTTTCTGATCAGTCAAACTCCTTTGCTTTTGGTCTTGATCATGTTTTTGATCATTACCTACTTCAAGCATTGGCCAACAAAGACCATGCGTCTATACTATTGTTTTCACTCCTTATATCAGCTGGTATTCATGTGATGACTAAAATGGGGGCATTTAATGGACTTGTTCTTTGGTTAAGTAGATATGCCAAATCAAAAAAGTCAGCTCTTTTAATTACGTATTTTTTAGGTTTTGTTGTGTTTTTTGATGATTATGCGAATACATTGGTTGTGGGTAATACGATGCGGAAAATTACCGATAGGTTTAAGATTTCTCGGGAAAAATTAGCATTTATTGTGGATGCAACGGCTGCGCCAATAGCTAGTATAGCGATAGTTTCAACATGGATTGGATATGAAATACAATTAATCGGAGATGCCATTAGTGAAGCTCCATATCCAGGAATGGAAAATGGTTTTAGCGTCTTTATTCATTCTGTTGGTTACTCTTTTTATCCTTTAGTGATTTTAGGATTTATTCTGGTATTGATTTTAAGCCAGAAAGACTTTGGTCCGATGCTACAGTTTGAAAAGGATGTTCAATTGATCGATCAAAAAATAGAGGATGAAGAAGCAAAATCAATCAAAGCAATTTGGGCTGTTATTCCAATTGTAATTTTGTTGTTTGTCACTTTGTTAGGAATATATAGTACAGGAAAAAGAGAAGGGGGGCTTATTGCAGCAATTCAAACTGGGGACTGTTACAAGGGATTAATTTGGGGAAGCGGAGCTTTTCTTGCTGTAGTGACCATTATCAGTTTGTTTAATAGGAATAGGCTTGAGAAAAATATTGTTTGGATTATGGATGGAATGAAATCGCTATTTTCCGCAATGGCAATTTTGGTACTTGCATGGGCCTTAACCGCGGTGTTAACTGATTTGCAATTGGGTGCTTATTTGGGGCATTTGATCCAAAACAATGAGCTTTCCTTTCATTTTATTCCTGCAATTACCTTTGTGTTGGCAGCAATTATTGCTTTTTCCACAGGATCAAGTTTTAGTACAATGGGTATACTAATTCCAATTATTGTTGCTGTTTGTTTATCGTTTTATTCAACTACTACATTTGACCTCGAGATATTTTATGCTGCAGTTGCTTCCGTATTATCGGGTGCAGTTCTTGGTGATCATTGTTCCCCTATTTCAGATACAACCATCCTGAGTTCATTAGCAACAGGATGCAATCATATTAATCATGTTAATTCTCAGTTAATTTATTGCTTAACATGTGGCGGTATTGCACTTTTTCTGATCATTTTAAATTCGTTAATTGGTCTAAATTTGGCCACGACGTACTTGTTTGGTGTTGCTTCAATTTGCTTGATAATCAAGTTGTTGGGAAGAAGGTCGTATTTTGTTCTTGAAAGTTAAATAGTATTTAACGAATAAATAACCTTATTGATAGCTATAAAAACAGTTTTGGGCTAAAATGTGTTGCACGGTGGACTAAAACATTATTTATTTGTATTAAATAAAATTTAACACACAATGGATCAAATTACTGCAAAAGAAATTATTAAGGATACTGATTACTTAGATGGTAGAATTCTTGTAATGGAAGACAGCAAAAAGAAACACAAGTTTTGTAAAATTATTTGGAAAGGTTTTTCGGCTACACAAAAGGACGAAAACAATGAAGAAGGTTCTGCAAGAGTTCGAGTTAAAGATCTATTGTCTGGTAAGGAATTTACTGATAATTTAACAAAAGTTGCCAGAGAATTCCCAGAAGAAGAAATTTCAAGTAAGGAAAGCGCTAAATTGGAAATTTTGACGCTCTTAGAAGAAAATAAATCCGAAACAAAAACGTTGGATTGGATTACAAAATCCGTTTCTTTTAAGAAGGAAGGAGTTAACATTGAGCGACTACTTACCGAGTTATGGTTAGAATCAAAAGTAACCAAGGCTCGTTATAAATCGGATGACTTAGTTGTCTATAATTCCCGCAAGTAGGTTTAACTTTGGCTTTTAGTTGTTAGTGCCGCCCTCCCGGGCGGCTTTTTTATGCCTGTAGGTTTAACCTACACCTCAATTTTTCTGGTAGAAGGTATATGAGTTGAATGAAAGATTAAGTTTTTCGTTGCTTCTTCTTTGCCGCAGGAAACAATACGTTATTCAATATTAAACGATATCCCGGAGAGTTAGGGTAGAGGTTTAAATCAGTTGGCGGATCGGAAACTCTGTGTGTATGATCTTCCGGATCATGGCCACCGTAAAATGTCCATGTTCCTTTTCCAAAATCGCCGTGGATGTATCGAGCTGAATTAACGGATTTTGTTTCACCCATTATGAGGACATCGGAACGAAGATGTTCTTTTTTGTAGGCAGTTGTTTGCCCCATGAATCCCTTAATTACTGATGTGTGATTTTGGCAAAGCATTGTGGGTACAGGATCCCATTTTGCGCTAAAATCAAATAAAGTAAATACATCACCTTTTATTCCTTTTTGATGAAATAAATCATAATGATCTTTAGTGGCATCTATTGAGCTGAATTCATATACGTGTTGGTTAGCCTCAAGAACATAGTTTTTAAATGCAAAACCATTGAGGTAGTTTAATTTATCCTGCATTTGCGGATCATTAGGATCTCCATCAAACATGGATTTACAGATGTCAACATTTTGAGCGGCTAATGCAATATCATACGAATCTGTAGCGGCACACATAGCAAACATGAACCCACCTTGTGCCACAAAGGATTTAATTTTCAACGCTACGGCTAATTTTAATTCGGATACTTTACTAAAACCTAATTTTCCGGCTAAACTTTCATTAAAACGAACATATTCTTGAAACCATGCTACATTTTTATAGGAACTCCAAAATTTTCCGTATTGTCCCGTAAAATCTTCATGATGAAGATGAAGCCAGTCATATTCGGCTAATTCATCATTTATGATTTCTTCATCATAAACGACTTCATAAGGGATCTCAGCATAGGTCATTACTAATGTTACAGCGTCATCCCAGGGTTGTTTGTTTTTTGGTGAATAAACCGCAATTTTAGGCGCTTTTTCCAACTTCATAACATCCTGATTAATTTCAGGACGAGTAATATCAGTAATAATTTTATTGTATTGTATATCGGCTATTATTTCGAAGGTTACACCTCTTACTTTGCATTCTTTTAAGACATCGTCACTTAGTTTAAGTGCAAAAGCTCCGCCTCTGTAATTTAAAAGCCAATCTACTTCAATACGCTTTTCTAAAGCATAATAGGCTATTCCGTATGATTTTAAATGGTTTTTTTGAACATCATCCATCGGAATCATTATGTAGGTAGCCTTACATAGTATGGTAAATAAGAAGAAAAGAACAAAGGCATTCCATTTACAAATGGAAAACAAATCAAATTGAGAAAAAAATTGACCATGCGGATTATTCTTTAGTTTTGAATTTTTGTTATCGGCATGTATTGTTTTCATTTTTAAAAGGTTGATTTTAAAATGGCAGGTCATCTGTAGGCATGTCGTTCATTCGAGATCCTTTTATTACGGTAGTATGCGGATTAAATACTTCGGGTTCATCCATCATTTCTGGAGCTCCTCCAAAATCGGAGAAGCCATCTTTTTCCCAGTCGATAAATCGGCCATATTTTCCTTGAAATCTAAGTGGAATATTTTCTAAAGCCCCATTTCTGTGTTTTGCTACAATGATTTCTGTTAGCCCAATCGTGGAGTTTCCATCCGCATCTTCAGTAATTTCATAATATTCAGGGCGGTATATAAACATAACCATATCGGCATCTTGCTCAATAGCTCCAGATTCTCTTAAGTCGGAAAGCTGAGGTCGTTTATCACCACCTCTTGTTTCTACTGCTCGTGATAATTGAGAGAGTGCAATTACTGGAACACTTAGCTCTTTTGCAATGATTTTTAGGGATCGAGAAATAATTGATATTTCCTCTTGACGATTTCCTCCATCTTTTCCTCCTGCATTCATTAACTGCAAATAGTCAATGATAATCATTTGAATATCGTGTTGAGCTTTAAGTCTTCTCGCTTTTGCTCTTAATTCAAATACAGAAAGACCTGGTGTGTCGTCAATAAATAATGGAGCCTCTGAGAGGGCAGCAACCTTGGCATTTAGTTGTTCCCATTCATGTTGTGCCAAATTTCCTTTCTTGAGTTTCTCTTGCTCTAATCCGGATTCATTGGCGACCATTCTCATGACCATTTGCAATGCAGACATTTCTAGTGAGAAGATAGCTACAGGTAATTTGTAGTCAATGATGATGTTACGAGCCATACTTAAAACAAGTGCGGTTTTTCCCATAGCTGGACGCGCAGCAAGAATGAGTAGCTCAGATCCCTTAAATCCAGAGGTTAATTTATCCAAACGTGTGAATCCAGATGGAACACCACTCATACCGTCGCCTGTTTCACCAGCTTTTTTTATTTGTTCCTTTGCAGCCAGGATTAAAGAGGCCATTGTATCATGACTTTTCCTAATATTCCCTTGTGCTACTTGAAATAATTTTTGTTCTGCATGATCAAGAATATCAAATACATCTGAGGTTTCATCAAAAGAGTCTTTTATGATTTCGGAAGATATTCGAATTAACTCACGTTGAATATATTTTTGAGCAATAACACGAGCATGTTCTTCAATATTTGCTGCTGATGCAATACGAGAAGTAAGTTTGGCGATGTAAGCTGGTCCTCCAACCAGTTCTAAATGACCTTCTTTTTCTAAAGCTGTCTTTACAGTAAGTAGATCGATAGGCTCACTTCTTTGGAAAAGTCCTTGAATGGCACTGTATATTTTTTGATGAGCATCTTTATAAAAGGAATCTGGTTTAAGAATATCAATAACTTCTGTTAAAGCATCTTTCTCTACCATCATAGCCCCAATGACTGCTTCCTCATAATCTAAGGCCTGAGGCGGGATTTTACCATGTTCGGCAATAAGTTGCTCATTGGTAATTTTTCTCGTTCTTCTCGACTTTTTTGATTGTGCTCCAAACTCTTCCATGTTTCAAAAATAGGGAATTAGTCGTTAGTGTTGATGAGGTATTTTACACAACGTGTTAAATAGTGGTGTTAGTATAATGTTCATATCGATGGGAGGTTGTTGAGATGCGTTAAATGAACTGGATATGCTACTCTGTGTATGCTTGTAATATAATTTTTTACTCGCCTTTGAATGACCATACTTTCCCATACTGATTAAAATCAGCTCCTGGTGCTGTTTTAAAGATGCCAAAAAGTGTAGAGCCACTTCCACTCATTGAGGCATAAAGAGCACCTGCATTATAAAGTGCATTTTTTACATCAGCAATTTTAGGATATTGTTTAAAAACAGATGGTTCAAAGTCGTTTTTTAATTCACTTTTCCAAGTTTGGAGAGGTTGTTTTAAGATGTCTGTGATATTTTTTTGAGGTTCTGATGGTGTAACATGCTTATAAGCCTCAGGGGTAGAAACATGAATATTGGGGAATATAACAACAAAGTGATATTGCGATAAATTAATATTGATAGGATTAAATTGATTCCCTATTCCTTGCGCAAAAACAGGTTTGTTTTGTACAAAAAAGGCACAATCCGCACCAAGCTTACTTGCTAATTTAAGAAGTTTATCTTCACTTAGTTTAAGGTTGAATAACTCATTTAAACCTCTGATACAAGCCGCTGCGTTGGAAGACCCACCTCCTAGACCAGCGCCTATCGGTATGTTTTTTAGAAGGTCAAAATCAACATGCGGAATATTAAAGTCCTCTCGAAGTAATGCCCAAGCTCTTACTACTAAATTGGGTTTTCCATCTGATGGAATTTCAATACCATAACTTGAAAAATTAGTTTTTTGATCGGTATTTAACGTAATTTCTAGTGCGTCTTTGATCGGTATGGGGATAAAAACAGATTCAATGTTATGGTAACCGTCTGGCCGTCTTGAAAGAATATTTAGACCTAAATTAATTTTTGCGTTGGGAAAAACGAGCATATGATAAAGTTAGTAAGAAGTATGGAGTCTTTTGTTAAGCAGAGAGGTAAATTTAATGCTCGTGTAAATCCTATGAACTGCTTGTAGCATCTGATTGCTTTTTTCTTATCTTTACTTTTATAAATTTATGTTATGATCTACCTAGATTTCGAAAAACCAATTGCTGAATTAAATGAGCAGTTAGACAAAATTAAAGAAGTTCAAAATAAGGGAGACGTTGATGTTTCTGCTACGATTAATGATATTGAGAAGCAGATTGCTGAGAAGACAAAAGAGTTGTATTCCAATTTGACTCCTTGGCAGCAGGTTCAAGTATCCCGCCATCCGCAGCGTCCCTATACCTTAAGTTATATCGAAAATATAGCAGATGAAGGATCTTTTGTAGAACTGCATGGTGATCGAACTGTAGCTGATGATAAGGCAATGGTAGGAGGTATGGCCGCTATCAATGGTGAAACTGTAATGTTTATTGGTCAGCAAAAGGGTATTAATACCAAAATGCGACAGTATAGAAATTTTGGTATGCCTAATCCTGAAGGGTATAGAAAGGCGTTAAGGTTGATGAAAATGGCGGAAAAATTCAATAAGCCTGTTGTTTGTTTTATCGATACTCCAGGTGCCTTTCCAGGTTTAGAAGCAGAGGAAAGAGGGCAGGGAGAAGCTATCGCAAGAAACCTTTATGAAATGGCACGCTTAAAGGTGCCATTAGTGTGTGTGGTTATTGGTGAGGGAGCCTCTGGAGGTGCTTTAGGAATAGGTATGGGAGACCGAGTTTTTATGATGGAGAACACTTGGTATTCAGTTATTTCTCCTGAAAATTGTTCAACAATTTTGTGGAGATCTTGGGATCATAAAGAGGAAGCAGCAGAAAAGATGAAATTGACCTCAAGTGATATGAAGAAGTTGGGGTTAATTGATGGTGTAATCAAAGAACCAATAGGAGGGGCACACGCTAATCCTTCGGAAGCCTACGAAAATGTTAAACAGGCAATCCTTCAATCGTTGAAAGAGTTAAAGGAGATGGATGATAAGAAAAGAGTTGCCGCTCGAATTAAGAAGTTTGCCTCAATGGGACATACTGAAGAGGTTTAAAATAAAATTCAATTTTTTAAAAGCAGTCATTTGACTGTTTTTTTATTTTATTTTTTATTTTTTTATTTCGTAAAAAGATTTTAAAGTTGCATTTTTGTTCTTCAAAAAGGCGAGCCAGATGCTGGTTAAATTTAGAAATATAATTCTTGTTTTTGTTGGATTCATTAAAGTTGGTTTTGCTCAGGATTACTGTGACAAGATAGATTTAATGTATTCAATTTATAATCGTTTTCATATTGAAGATAAATTAGTTGACAAGACATTTAAACATGAAGTAAGAAGAAGTTTTTTACAACGTCTTGATCCGTATAATTTTATTTTAACAAAAGAAGACCAAGCCCAATTACTAAAAGTTACTAAAGACTGCAATTTTGTTGAGGAATCAGCAAAAATGTATGTTATTAGGGTAAATGAATTTGATTCAATTTCTTCAAAAATTCTAGAATCAAAATTAAATTTAAATGTTCCTCTTAATCTGACTTTATTTGAAACTATTGATGGTTCAGTAAGTAAATTTGATAAGAAAAATAGAGTAGAGAAAGTGCTCAAACATATGGTTCTTAAAGATTTATTTTTTGGCTATGATTATGTTGAATTAGACTCTTTTAAAATTCCAAATCAAATGGAAGTGCAAAAGGAAGTTTCTGAAAGGTTAAGTAAAAGAGTAGCTCGTAAGTCATTAGATTTTAATCAAAGATTATTAGGCTTCCAAGATGTTTTTTTAAATTCAATCGGTCATCAGTTTGACCCGCACTCAGGTTATTTTTCTAAAAATAAAAAGGAAGATTTCCAGAATGCCCTTTCAAAAGAAATTATATCTTTTGGACTGTCTTTTGGGGATAATGAAGAAGGCACTATTGTTGTATCAAGTTTAATGCCAGGTGGAGCTGCTTGGAAGACAGGAGAAATTCATGTAGGAGATGAGGTTTTAGAAATAAAAATAAAAGGCAGGAGCTCAAAAAAAACGACATCCATGTCCGTTCGAAAGGCAAACAGTATATTGAAGGAAGCTAAAGGGGGGGGTGTTGAATTGGTTTTGAAGTCTGATGATGGTAAGGTTTTTAAAATTGATTTGCAAGAAGAATCAACAGAGGTCGAATCTAATATTATTTCCAGTTTTATTCTTGAAGGGGATACAAAATTTGGGTACATAGAACTTCCTGGATTTTACACAGATTATGGTGGTTCATTTGGCTTAGGTTGTGCAAATGATGTAGCCAAAGAACTAATAAAACTTCAAAAAGAAGGTGTTGAGGGTATTATCTTAGATTTAAGATACAATGGTGGTGGCTCATTGAAGGAAGCGTTAGATTTAGCCGGAATATTTATTGATGAAGGTCCTTTTGTTGTATTGAATAAAAAATATGATAAACCGCGAGTTAAAAAGGATAGAAATAGAGGTTCCATTTATGCAGGTCCATTGACTGTTATGGTAAATGGAGCATCAGCTTCAGCTTCTGAAATATTAAGTAAAATTTTACAAGATTATAACAGAGCCGTAATTGTAGGTGGAACAACATATGGGAAAGCGACAGTACAAAATATAATTCCACTTGATACTACAGCCTATACTGAAAATCTTTTTCCAAAGGGACGTCCAAATGAAGACTTAGGTTATACAAAAATAACACTTAGTAAAATTTATGGAGTTGATTTAAATACTTACCAAAAGAATGGTATTAAGCCTGATATTAAAATTCCTTATTACTATGATGGCTTAATTCATAAAGAATCTGATTATTCAACAGCATTGCAGGCGGATAAAGTAGATAAAAATATTTATAATTTCACACCATTAGAAAAACTTCCTATTAATGAATTAAAAATGAGCAGTTCATTAAGAATTAAAAATGACTCTATTTTCAAAGAGTTGAAAAAGTTAAACATAGAATTGATGAATATTTATGATAATTTAAATGTTGAGATTCCTATTTCATTAAAAGAATATCAAGCGTTTTTGAATAAGAGAAAAGTATTAGAATCAAAAATAGATTTGTTAAAAGCTAAGTTAAATCCTTCATATAAGGTATTAAATACAGAATTTGAAAAAGAAATAATAGAACTAAGTGAATATTCTAAAGATAGGAATCAAAGAATTAGAAATGCTTTAAATCAAGATGTGGAGTTAAATGAGGCTTATTTAATTACTCAAGAATTAATTAATATTAACAAATAATAAAATCAATAAAATGAAAAAAGGATCAATAGTTATATCATGTTTTTTTATGCTTTTAGCATTTACATTAACCGGACAAGAAAAACATCCAGCAGTTATTTACATGGAGAAAGTATCGGTTTTTCATAAAGATATTTCAAAGCGAACTTGGAATTATCTTTCAACAGCCGCAAATTCAAAAAGGTTAAGAAAAATAAATAACAAAAGATTAAAGTTGGTTAAAACGATAGCTGATGCAAGGAAAGAAGTATCAAAAATGGATAGTTATGAGGGGAGTACTGTTTATAGAGATGCTGTGGTTAAGTTTTTGGATATTAACGAAACTGTAATGAATGAAGATTTTGGTAAATTAATGGATATGGAAGAAGTTTCTGAGCAATCTTATGATGCTATGGAAGCTTATTTTTTAGCAAAAGACATTGCAAACCAAAAATTACAGGATGCTGGTGATGAATTAACTGCTTCTGAAAAGGAATTTGCTAAAAATAATGGAATAACTTTAACTGAGTCCGAATCTGATTTGAGCAAGAAAATTAAAGCTGCTAGTGAGGTTTTCGGATACCATAGAGAAATTTATCTCATATTTTTTAAGGCATTTAAACAAGAAGCTTATCTATTAACTGCAATGGGTGGTAAAGATATTTCTGCTATTGAGCAAAATAAGAATGCTTTAATTAAAGCTTCAAAAGAAGGGGTTGATGCGTTAAATAAAAAAGAGGCCTTTAAAGGAAATAAATTGTTGATTTATGAATGCAAAAAAGTTCTTGATTTTTACATTAAAGAAGCAGAGAATGATATTAAATTACTAACTGATTTTATAATTGAAAATGAAAAAGTTGGTAAAGCAAAGAAAGCTTTAGAGAAAAATAAGAAAAGAACTCAGAAGGATATTGATGCTTTTAATAAAATGGTTAATGAAGTTAATGTTAAATCACAGAAGGTTAATCAGCAAATGGAAAAATCAAATAGTAAGAGATCTGAATTGCTTGACGGTTGGAACAATTCAGTTCTTCAGTTTACTAGTAAATATGTTCCTAAAAATTAAAAGTATAGATATAAAAATATCAAGGGCGGTTAATTTTAACTGCCTTTTTTTGTGATTTAAAATAAAGTAAAAGAATGTTAATTTACTTGAGTAAATAAATTTGATGGAAGAAGTATCAGCAATTAAAAGCATTTTAACTTGTAAGTGTCCAAGATGTAGAAAAGGTAAGGTATTTAAATATGGTAATCATTACCATCGAAAGTTTGGACAAATTGAGAAAAAATGTTCTCACTGTGGTTTAGTTTATGAAATGGAGCAGGGGTTCTGGTACGGAGCTATGTATGTTAGTTATGGACTGGGTGTAATTATAGCAATTCCTGTCATGCTTATTATTTCTTATCTAACAATGCTCGAAATTTATGAGATTACCTTTATAATCTTCCTGATTCTTCTTTTGTTAATGCCGTTATTATTTCGATATTCCAGAATTATATGGCTCCATATTTTTATTCGATATGACGAAGAAAAGGCTCTTTTAGAAAAGTAGATCAATTAAACACAAGTAGAACACCTTATTTAGGCGCTTTGATGTATATATAAAAAGCGACCAGTCCAAAGAAACCATTCGGTACCCAGAGCGCTATTTTAGCAGGAATAGGGGTGTTCACGGCAATTTTTTCAGCAATGACTTGGAAAAAAGTGAAAACAAGCGCAATGCCTATTCCTACGGCAACATGCATTCCAACTCCTCCCTTTACTTTTCTGGAACTTATGCATGCGGCAATGAATACTAATATGATGATTGAAAATGGATTTGAGGTTCTTTTTACCAGTTCTTGTTCGTACATTCCTAAATGACTTGAACCTCTCATTTTTTCTTTTTCAATGAAGTCAAAAATATCAAAAACGTCCATAGTTTCTACCTCAAAAGGACTACGCTTAAATTCAGTGTTGTCAAAGACATATTCGCCAAATTTAAAGGTTGTGTCTTTCACACTTCCTTGCAAAAGTGTTTCGTGATCGTTTTTAATTACCCGTTCAGCCCAACTTCGTGCAATCCATTTCTGTTTTTTGTGGTCCCATTTCATGTTGTTGGCTGAAAACCGATACAACAATTCTCCATCAATGATTTTTTCCAGTCTGAATTTATATGCATTATCACTTTTTATACTATAATTTTGGACGTAAATAAAATGGTCTTTTGCAATTTCTCTATGTAGTTTAGTGTTGTTGATTCTTCGCGCATTCGTATAAATTCTAGCCTCAATAGCGATTCTTTTTTTATTGGTAATGGGAATTAAAATGTGGCTTAGAACTAATGATAAGATAAAGAGAATTATACCTCCAAAAATATAGGGTCTTAAAAATCGTTTGAATGAAATACCTGATGCTAAAATGGGTATGATTTCTGTTTTTGCTGCCATTCTTCCAGTAAAATACACTACGGTTAAAAATGCAAGTATGGGTGCAAGTAGATTAAATAGCCACGGGATAAAGCTGAAATAATAATCATATATTATTTCATCCATTGTGAATTTTTCAAAATCATCTATTTTCTCTGAAATATCAAATACAACTGCAATGAGAATAAACAGGAAAATCATTAGGAAAAAGGTGCCTCCGAATTTTTTTAATATGTATAAATCCAGTTTCTTCACAACTACAATCTGGAGGTTACTTTTTTAATCATTTTATTTTTCCACGATGAAAAGGTGCCTTCAATAATCTGTTTTCGGGCCTCCCCAACTAACCAAAGATAAAAGGCTAAGTTATGAATTGATGCAATTTGCATTCCTAATATTTCTTTGGACTGAAATAAATGTTTTACATAAGCTTTGTTGTAGTAACTATCTACATAAGAAGTTCCATTTGGATCCAAAGGAGAAAAATCGTTTTCCCATTTCTTGTTTTTAATATTAATGATGCCTTCGCTTGTGAACAGCATTCCGTTACGAGCATTTCTGGTAGGCATCACACAATCAAACATATCAACTCCTAACGCTATGTTTTCTAAAATATTTGCAGGTGTTCCTACCCCCATTAAATATCTTGGTTTATCTTTTGGAAGAACATTACATACCAATTCACACATAGCGTACATCTCCTCTGCTGGCTCACCAACCGAAAGTCCGCCAATAGCATTTCCCTCTCTTTCAAATGATGCGATTGTTTCAGCAGAAGCTACCCTTAGGTCTTTATATGTGCTTCCCTGTACTATTGGAAATAAGGTTTGACTGTGGTTGTAAAATGGTGAGGTAGAATCAAATCGATCGCAGCATCGCTTTAACCATCGATGAGTCATATGCATAGAGTTTTTTGCATAGTTATAATCACATGGGTATGGGGTGCACTCATCAAACGCCATAATAATGTCTGCGCCAATTTTTCGCTGGGTATCCATGACATTTTCAGGAGTAAACATATGGTATGATCCATCTATATGTGATTGAAACCTCACACCTTCTTCTTTGATTTTACGTGTCCCATTAAGCGAGTATACTTGAAACCCTCCACTATCTGTTAAAATGGGTTTGTCCCAATGCATAAACTTATGAAGACCCCCGGCTTGGGTTATGATATCCATGGAAGGTCTTAGATATAAATGATAAGTGTTTCCTAAAATAATTTGTGCTTTTATATCTTCTTCTAGTTCTCGCTGATGCACTGTTTTAACTGATGCAGCAGTTCCTACCGGCATAAATATAGGGGTGTTTATTTCACCATGATCTGTTGTTATTGTTCCTGCTCTGGCTTGAGAACCTGAATCTACCTTTTCTAAATTGAACTTCATGTATTGGTAAAGATATTAATTCAATAGAAGAAACGTCGATGCGTAAAGCGGGTTTTTTAGTTTCTTTGTGTTTATGGAGATAAGTTATTGGTTGGACATATCTTTTGTATTATTGTCAATAGTTCTATTGGTAGTCTATTTAGGTGTGTGGAGAAGGCTGTCGAGTTATCAGAATATGATTCTTTTTGAAAGAAAAGAGTTGCCTTTCCTTTCAGTGATTATTTGTGCAAAAAATGAACGTTTAAATCTTGAAAATCATCTGCATAAAATATTGAATCAAGAGTATCCAGAATTTGAAGTTGTTGTAGTTGATGATAATTCCGATGATGGAACAAACGAATATCTGAGAGACTTAAAAGAAAAACATAATAATCTTTTGGTTTATAAGTTTGATCAACCGAAAATATCTTATGGAAAAAAGGAAGTTCTAGAGTTTGGTATTCAACAAGCAACATCAGAGTATCTTGTATTAACAGATGCAGACTGTTATCCTAAAAGTGAAAAATGGTTGCTAAGTATGGCTGACGGGTTTGAAAATGATCATGAAATTATTTTTGGAATAGGTCAATATGAACAAGAAGATACGTTTATCAATCGCATAATTCAAATGGATACTGGTTTTATTGCCATGAATTATCTCTCGTTTGCATTAGTTAATACTCCCTACATGTCTGTAGGAAGAAATGTAGGTTATAAAAAAAATCTGTTTAAAAAAGTAGGTGGATTTAAAGCGCATTATCATTTATCCTCCGGTGATGATGATTTGTTTGTAAACGAGTTGCCAAAGGAGACGAAAACGGCAATAATTATTGATTCAAAAAGTCAAACTGTTTCCGTTCCGAAGCAAAGTTTTAAAGGGTTTTTTAATCAGAAAACTAGGCACGTTTCCGCTGGAATGCATTACAGGTGGGGGAACTTACTTATACTATCCGTTTTTTACTCTAGCTCCATGTTGTGGTATTTAATGTTGCCTTTTGTGCTTTATTTTACCAAGTTGTTTTTTCTTGTTTTAACAATTGCCGTTTTAAAAAAACTTACAATGTATTCTTTAATTAGGAGAATATTCAGTAAAATTGATGTCAGAGCGAATTATTGGATGATTTTATTAGCTGAATTTATTTCGGTTTTCATACATAATATAGCGGTTTTAGTAACATTATTTAAAAGCAAAAAGGGCACATGGTAGTACCTGGACCGAATTTATCTGAGAAAGCACTTTACGATTATAATTTAGTTCGTAACGCAATCGAAAATAAATCACAGAAAGCATATGCAGAACTAATGGATCGATATAGAGATTCTATTTATTTTATGCTTTTAAAGATGGTTAATAATAAAGATGATGCAGAGGATTTAACGATTGAGGCTTTTGGTAAAGCATTTAAAAAGCTGCATCAGTACACACCCAATTATGCTTTTAGTACTTGGTTGTTTAAAATAGCCTCCAACAATTGTATTGATTTCATTAGAAAGAAGAAAAAAAACACCTTTTCGATTAATAAAACCTTAAAAAACGATGAAGGGAGTGAGTTAGAAATTGATTTGAAATCAGATGCTTTGGATCCTGAGCAAACGTATATGCGTGAACAAAAAATTCAAATAATGCATGACGTTGTTCGGAAACTCAAGCCCCGTTACAGAACCTTAGTTGAACTCCGTTATTTTAAAGAGTATTCTTATGAGGAAATTGCAGATCATCTTGATATTCCATTGGGTACAGTAAAAGCCCAATTATTCCGAGCTAGAGAATTTCTGTACAACATTATGAAAAACACACAGGAAAAAATTTAAAATAAAAGGCGTCCTTCAATTGAGGGACGTTTTTTTATTACATACCCCCTTTTGATTTAATGTTGGAAATAAAGGTTTTTAAAATAAACCATATTCCCGGAATGATAAAGACAGCGATAGGAATCCAATTGATGGATGAATCAAAAAATGATTTAATGTAAAAAAGAATTCCAATGGCTAAAAAAACAAGTCCAATGAGGTAGCCTTTAGGGGAAGGCCTGTTCATTCCAACAATGAGCTTTGTTTTTCTTTTCATTCGTGAGATTGCTTTACTTTATAAGATGTTTTTTTGCTTTCGAAGATTCCGCCGTTGAATGCCTTTAAATAAGATATAGGCTCCGCTAATGAATAGAATAGGCGGATAAAAATAAACTACACCGAAATATTGTCCTCCAAAAAACCATATTAAAGCAATCATAATCATAATTACACCTCCTAAAATACCATTGGAGATACCATATTCATGTAGGCCAAAACTTTTTTCGATTGAATTCAGCTCTTGTTGTGATTGCAATACTTTATGTTCAATTTCTTTCTTATTTTGAAGAACTGTGTGGTCTTCATTGTATGATGGACAAGTGTTTTGGAAATTTGGAATATCATTGATAAGTCCACAAATGATACCCTTTTTAAAATCAAATTTTCGATTGGTACACTGTGAGCAGAAAGATAAAGTGTGTGCTCTGTTATTCATTTAAAAACCCTTTAAATAAATAACTTTTTTTGTTTCAAAAAAATCTTCTGAAAAATAATTTGTTAAATCATAGGACACAAAAGGTCTTTTTGTTTCCTCCAGTTCTCGTGTTAAATCTCCACCTTTTAAATAGAGTAATCCATTGGGGATAGTATTAAAGGATTCACTGTTGAATTTTCCTTTTATCCATTGATTAAATTTAGGTAAATAGGTGACAGCTCTACTCACAATAAAATCGAACTCATATTTTACTTTCTCTGCTCGCTTTTGTACGCCTTCTACGTTATCTAATCCAAGGCTTTCTGAGATGGCATTAACAACTTTTATTTTTTTACCAATTGTATCAACTAAGTAAAAATTAGATTCGGGAAATAATATTGCCAGTGGAATTCCGGGGAAACCACCTCCAGTTCCAACGTCCATTACAGAGGTTCCTGGCTTAAATTGGATGATTTTTGCTATCCCCAACGAGTGAAGGACATGTCGAGTGTATAGCTCATCAATATCTTTCCTTGAAATGACATTAATTTGTCGATTCCATTCTTCATACAGGTTTTTTAATTCAGCAAATTGTTGCTTTTGAATATCACTTAATTGAGGGAAGTATTTTAAAATTAGTTCATTTCCCATCTCAAGAAAACTGTAATTGACTTAATTTTTGATACACGCCATTATGGATTGCTGTCAACTCATCATGGGTTCCTTGTTCAACAATTTGTCCCTTTTCTAATACGACAATGGCATCTGCTTTTTTCACAGTAGATAATCTATGGGCAATTATAATTGATGTTCGTCCATGCATTAATTTACTAAGTGCATCTTGAACCGCTACCTCTGATTCACTATCTAACGCACTAGTTGCTTCATCTAAAATCAAAATAGAAGGATCCCTTAAAATCGCTCTGGCTATAGCTATTCTCTGTCTTTGTCCACCAGAGAGTTGAATTCCTCTATCACCAACAATTGTTTTAAACTTATCAGGGAATTCTTCAATAAAGGAAAGAGCATTGGCTTTGCGCGCAGCTTCCTTTACTTCCTCATAGGAGGCGGTTGGTTTACCATATCTAATATTTTCTTCTATTGAACCTCCCAAAAGAATTACTTCTTGCGGAACAAAGGCCATTTGTGATCTCAGCTCGTTTAACGCATAACTTGAAGCATCTATACCATCGAAGGTAATGGTTCCGCCATCTAGGGCATAAAATTGAAGTAAAAGACTTGCAATAGTTGATTTACCACTACCACTCGGTCCTACAAGAGCTACTTGTTCTCCCGCTTTAATTTGAAGATTTAAGTCTTCAAGGATTTGTATTTCTTTTCTACTCGGATAGGCAAACCGCACATTTTTAAAATCTATAGCTCCTTTGAGGAATTTATCTCCTGAAACGGGCTGAGAAATATCAATATCTTCTGTTTCTTGTTGAATAATTTCCATCACATTTTCTGTTGCTCCAATCGCTTTTTGAATTTTCGCAAATAAATCAGGTAAAGAACCTATAGAGGTTCCCAACATTACAGTGAAGAGAATAAACTGAAAAAATTCCTTTTTATGAATTCCTTCACTAGGCCCTAACTGAACCATTTCTATTCCTTGCCAAATGATAAAAACAATTGCTCCTACCATAATTGTAACTATAAAGGCCACGAACATTCCTCGCCATAAAGCGGCTTTCATATTATACCCTTTAACTTTTTGAACAGCTTTACTGTATTTGGAAAGTTCGATAAATTCATTTGTGTAAGCTTTTAAGTTTTTTATTCCTACAAGCGCTTCTTCTAAAATGTGGTTGGAAGTTGCCGTTTCATTTTGGGCCGATCGAGATAGTTTTTTGATAAACTTTCCAAAGAGAACAGCCGTAATAGCGGCTACAGGAATGACAGCCAACATGATTAGCACCAATTTAGGACTAATGATAAAAATGTAGATAAGTCCTACAGCAACAATAATAATCTGCCTTAAAAATTCTGCAATCGTTGTAGTTAAGGTTTCTTGTATTTGTTCAGTGTCATTGGATATACGAGAAATGGTTTCACCGGTTTTACTCGTGTCAAAATAGGCCATTGGTGATTTTATGAGTACAGAAAAAGCATTTTGTCGCATATCTTTTATTGCACTGTGCGTCACATAATGGAACGTTATAATTCTAAAAAAGCTAAAGAGTGCTTGTAATGGAAGGATAAGAGCAAGGATTGTTAATACTCCATAAATATTATTGGAACTTGCAAACTCCCACTCGGAAGAAAACTCAGTTGCTTCAGCGCCTAAAATTTGTCCTAAAAAAATAGGAAGTGAGGCAGAAACACCACTTGAAAGCAAAAGGAAGATAAATCCTAAAAAATAGATTCCTGAATAAGGTTTTACATAGGATAAAAAGTTTTTCGCTTGCGTATACGAGTTCTTCGTTAAGCTTACTTTTCCATTTTTCTTACTTTGCACCCTATTTTTTCCAAATGCCATACATAAACGATCTATGTGTTACAAAAATACAGTTTGTAGAGCCATTATTGTGTCATAATTTTGTTTTTTTGAAATGTAGTATGAATTGGTTTGTTGAAAAAATAATTTATTGTATCTTTGCGCTCCTCTGTTTTGAGGATAAAATATTTTAGAGATGAAAAGAACATTTCAACCATCGGTAAGAAAAAGAAAAAATAAGCACGGTTTCAGAGCTAGAATGGCGTCTGCAAACGGTAGAAAGGTGTTGGCTGCAAGAAGAAGAAAAGGAAGAAGTAAGTTGTCTGTTTCTGACGAAAGAACAGGAACTAAGCATTAAGATAAATATCTCGTTTAGAGATCAATTAACCTCAACTTCATCTAAGTTGGGGTTTTTTTGTTTAAACTATCGGGAGTGGGAATAGGAATAGAAATATCGTAATTTTGTAATATGGCAAAAGAGGATGAAAGTGTAAAGCTAACGAGAAGAATAAGAAAGGCAGTGTGGAAAGCAAATGAGGATTATGGTCTTGTACAGGAAGGTGATAAAATAATGGTGTGTCTTTCTGGAGGTAAAGACAGCTACACAATGTTGGATATTTTAATGCACATGCAACAATCTCCCTTATTAAATTTTGAAATTGTTGCGGTTAATTTAGATCAAAAACAGCCTGGTTTTCCTGAGCATATATTGCCCGAGTATTTTGAGAAAATAGGAGTCCCTTATAGAATTGTAGAAAGAGATACTTATTCTGTAGTTGTGGATAAAATCCCTGAAGGCAAAACAATGTGTAGTTTGTGTTCCAGATTAAGACGTGGTATTCTTTATTCAGTGGCAGAAGAATTAGGATGTAATAAAGTAGCTTTAGGACATCACAGGGAAGATATTATGGAGACTTTATTCCTAAACATGTTTTATTCAGGAAGAATTGAGACAATGCCTCCTAAATATAAAACTGATGATGGAAAGCATGTTGTTATTCGCCCTTTGGCTTACTGTAAGGAGGCAGATATCGAGGCATATTCTCAATTAAAACAATTTCCAATCATTCCATGTAATCTTTGTGGATCACAGGATGGATTACAAAGGCAGGCTGTAAAAGATATGTTAAAGACTTGGGATGAAAAGTCTCCCGGCAGAAAAGAAATTATTTTTAAATCCATTAAAAATATTGCTCCCTCTCACATGTTGGATAAAGGATTGTTCGATTTCGAAAATTATAAGATTAAAACAGATAAATCGGATATGAAGGTTGAAGATCTTGTTCCCTAATAGGGAGAAAGCAGTACGTTTTATTTTTTAGTTTTCTTTTTTCTGATCTATTCTTCTTTAGACAAACCGATTTTCGTGGTGAGTTCTCCAAGCCAATCAATACATTTTTTGAGTATATCGTAATATAGACTTACAAACAATATGAATGCCATTCCCATAATCACAAAGATATTAACCCAAAATGTATCTATTGACATACCTAAGATGGTTTTCGTGGGAGCAAAGAAGTGTGCTCTGAATCCCTTAGAATCTCTGTATATTGGGTCGGATTTCTGAACAAGTCTTCCTTCAAATTGTATGATTTTGTTGAGTTCGTTATTGTTTTTTACAAGGTCAGTTAAACTTTCGTTTTGATAACGATCTCTTTTTTCAATAAATAGCTTTTTACCATCCTTCTCATTTCTAAATGCAGCAATTTTTCTGTTTTTTGCATCTGCAAACGCATTGTAATATTTGATGTATAAACTTTTAATATCGTTTAAAACAGCATTGATTTCTTTCGCGCTTTTGTCATTGAATTTTTCAATTGTTTCAATTTTACTGATTCTATCGGTGATTGAATTAACCAATTGCTCACGAGTGGAAGCAGGTAAAGCTTTATTTAAGGCACGTAATTCAGCCTTGTCATATATATCATTCTTATTTTTAAAAACTTCTTCTAAAAACAGGTTTTCAGCTTTTATTTCTGAAATAACCAATTGAATATTCTCATTAAATTCATCCTTTTTATCAGGCTTACGCGCATAGTTTACGCTCATCGTTAAGCGAGTTTTTACGGCGGCAATCCAAAAGTTCTTTTTATAATTGGCAATACTCATTGCTTTATCGAATGAATAATACTCTTTTTCAAATTTATTTTCTTTAAATTGATTGACTGCTAGCGCCTCAAAAGCCCATCGTGAAGCCATCATTTCTCCTGCTATTGGAACAACAGTTTGAGAAGAAAGACTTGGGTTTAATTTATCGAATTTAACTATCACTCCACTCAATAAAAGCTGAGGGATAAGCAATATAGGGATGAGAATGTAAATAGTTACTACAGAATTGAATGCTGAAGATATGTTTAAGCCTAGCATGTTCGCAAAGAAACTACACGAAAATAAAACGAACCAATAATCAAAAATCATCCCATTAATTCCTAAAATTAGATTTCCAATAAGAATGTAGGACATTGTTTGAATCGCAGATATTATAAACATAATGGCTGTTTTACTTGCCAAATAACTAAACCTGGAAAGGTTCAAAAACGTTTCTCTTTTCAGTATTTTTCGGTCGCTAATAATTTCTTCTGCACTTACTGTAAGTCCCATGAATAAGGCGACAACAACGCTCATGAACAAGTATGCCGTGATGTTTTCATTATACCGAAATATGTAGGAAGAATCAGGGCCACTTTCTGTACTGAAAAATTTCACCAAATACGCCAATATGAAAGCAAGGAATGGTCCTTCTAAAAAATTAATTAGCATGTATTGTGAATTCGCTACTTTGGATAAGATATCACGAATAAAAAATACTTTGAACTGATTCATTTTTCTAGGGATAGAATAGGTCCCATTTGGCATTTCAGTTCGCTTTACTTGAGTGTCAGGTTTTTCAATGACCTTATGGTAATATTCACTCCATGTTTTGGGAGGAATTCGTCTTTGATTTGTGATATTACCATATTCGTCAACAACCTTGGTTTCAATGATATTGAAGATTTGTTCAGGATTCACATTACCGCAATTGAAGCATTCGCTTTCATTTGCTGATACATGATTGATTGCTTTTTTAAAATAGGTAACCGATTCAACTGGATTTCCATAGTATATTGGAAAACCTCCTGTATCCAGAATCAATAAATTATCAAACATTTTAAAAATGTCTGAAGAGGGTTGGTGAATAACCACAAAAACCAGCTTTCCTTTCAAAGCGAGTTCTTTGAGCAAATCCATAATGTTTTCAGAATCTCTTGAGGACAAACCAGAAGTTGGTTCATCTACAAAAAGAACTTGAGGTTCTCGAATGAGTTCGAGTCCAATATTTAGTCGTTTACGCTGACCTCCACTTATTTTTTTGTTTAACGGGGAGCCTACTTTTAAATCTTTAATTTCATAGAGTCCCAAGCTCTTAAGCATATCGATGCTTTTTTTAGCGATATACTTATCGGGTAGATTATCATAGCACAATTTTGTGTTGTAAAATAGATTTTCGAACACGCTAAGATCCTCTATTAATAAATCATCTTGGGAGATATGTCCAATAACACCCTCTAATTCCTCTTTCTGATGATGAATATCAATCCCATTAATTTTAACAGATCCTGAGGTAGGAGTTAACGTTCCATTTAATAGAGAGAGTAATGTAGATTTACCAGCACCTGAAGCACCCATAATTCCTATTAAATTTCCACTATGGTCTACAAGATTTAATTCGTGTAAACCTATATTTCCAGCAGGAAATTTATAGCCTAGTTTGTCGGCGATGAAGTCAATTTTTTGTGTTTCCTCTTGGGCCCTGTATTTAGATGAAATATCACTAAAATAGATGGGTTTTAGTTTTTTACTTCGGATACTCGATCCATGAGCAAGAAAATAAACTCTATTGTTATCAATAATTTGTCCATTGATATAAATAGCTTCATCACCACAATATTTGGCGATATAGTTACCAGAATCTTCTAGCCGTAATATTTTTACTGCACCTTCTAGGTAAGTGTTATGGATGACTTTCGCTTTTTTGTATTCATCGTTTTCAGCTTGATGAATGATAAGAAAGTTTTCATTGTCAGGGATTTTATTGTCATTAGAAACAACAAATGCCATACTTTCCCTGAATTCATCACCAGATATATTAAAGGTTTCTGCTACTGTCGTAACAAATTCTATTTCTTGGTCTGAATAATTCCCTGAGAAGGTAAACTCCAATAATCGGATAAGTACAACTATTTTTTGTTTTTGTTGCAGTTCTTCATTTATCTGCGTACAGATTCGTAATACTTTAACAGAATTTACAGCAGTTCTTTTTCTTTCTTTACCTTCTTTCCTTTTGGAAATTTTTTGATGTTTTTCAAGGTATTCTTCGAAGAGCTCAAGATATTGAGTTACCAGTTCAGCGTTAAGTTGTTGTTTCAAAAAAGTTTCAACAACAGACCTTCCATCATTATTTACACTGTCTACTTTGGCAACAAGTGCAAAAAGTTGCATTAATGCTTTGAGTATCCTTTCGCTCATACTTTAGTCCTCAAGTAAAGAAACTACAATATACTAAAAAGGCATTGTTTTAGTAAAAAACAATGCCTTTCTTTATTCAATGCTTGACGTTTATTGCTTAAATCCAATTAAAATGGTAGCACAACCTGAAGGGGATTCCAACGCATCCAACTTGGCGCTAATTTTAACAGTAACTGTATTTTCTACTTGAAAGTCCCAATACGGTGCGTTCGCATGTTCTATATTGTCAAAAAGTACGTTGTTATTTTCATCTTTCACTGAAAATAAGATGTTTCCTTGTTCAAATCCTGAGCAAGCTGCTGCTCTGTAAGTAACTCCTCCAAAAAATGTTGTTTCAAACTCAGCTTCTTGGTCACCATAGAGGAATGCTCGATAGTTTTGTCCGTCAGATACATAATCAACAGTGAAATTGTTCTTGTGACAATAGTTTGCAACTGTATCGCATTGGGCATTGGCTTTAAAGGATAAAGCACTGTATATGCATATTAATGAGAAAAATATTTTTTTCATATTCTACCTGTTTTCTACTCTTAAACTTTAGTTACTTTTGTTCTAAACACCTCTATTTTTTCTACAATCTCATTGAATACTTCATCTGAAATCTCCACGGTGGTTTTTGATTTTAGAGTGGTTGTTTTCTTTTCCTTATCAGTTACAGGAGCAACATATTCGTATTTAATATTTACTTTCTCAAATACCATACGGATTTCATCTAAATCATTATATATTTCTTCTACACCGGGCTCAACAATATACCGTTCCAACATCTTATCAAGAATGGTGTTTATGGTATGTTTTTGCATTCCAATCATTTCAACGACGTCCGCGCTTTTGTTTCCTTTTCCTAGAATTCCAGCGAAATGTAAACTTTCTATCCATCCACCAACAATTACAAGTGCACCGATCTGCTTTCGATCACTGGTTTGTAAATAATCATCCGCCTTTCTGTATGAATTGGAAATGAGGTAAAGTAACGAATCTTTGTTGTCAAGATTCCTTTGAATGGCTTTTATTGTTTCAACATCAAAGGCATCTGAAATTCCTAAAACATCGCTAAGCTTTTGAGCAGATTTCATGAAGCCTAATGACTCCTGTTGCTTATCGTACAAAGCACAATATCCTAGATCTGCTCCATATATTCCTAGGTTAAGAGACTGAGAAGCTAAATCAATATATCCTTCTGAAGCAGTAGGATCATTTAAGATATCTTGATTATATGGGGCACCCGATTTTTGAATAACTCTTCCTAGCTGGATAGGAGAAGGAATACTAAACATGGCTCCGTCTACTTTTGTCACAGGAAGAACTTTAACAGTGTCAGTATTTTGAGTTTTGGGAGGCGTTTCAATTTGAATGTCATCCTGCGGTTGATCTGGGCTAGGACAAGCGGTTAATAAAAATGAACCGGCAGCCAATATACCGAAACCTTTGATGATGCTTTTCATACTTTTCATACAGCTTGAAAATATTCTTACTATTAGAGGGGTAAATATAGAATATTTTTTATTAATCCATGAACAATAGCTAATAATTTGGTGTCAAATTTTGATTGAAAAACGGGTGTTAAAATGAATAAGTTATTCTGATATTTAATTAGATTATTTACATTTGCCTGCTACCGAACAAGAAAGATATAAACGGGATTTAAATTATGAAGAAACTTGGAGTTTTAACATCGGGAGGAGATTCACCTGGTATGAACGCTGCGGTAAGAGCTGTAGTAAGAACGGCTGCTTTTCATGGAATTGAGGTTGTGGGTATCCAAAGGGGATATGATGGTTTAATTGAGGGGGAATTCGAATATTTAGTCCCTGGTTCAGTGGCAAATATTCTACAAAGAGGAGGGACTGTTTTAAAGAGTATGCGAAGCAAGGGGTTTATGTCGTTTGAAGGAAGACAAAAGGCCTACACTAATTTAATGAACGAGAAAATTGAGGGGTTGGTGGTGATTGGAGGTGATGGAACGTTCACAGGTGCCAATGTGTTCAATTCTGAATTTGATTTTCCAATAGTTGGTTTACCGGGTACAATTGATAATGATCTCGTAGGGACGGATTACACCATAGGGTATGATACTGCCTTAAATACAGTTATTGATGCGGTGGATAAAATTAGAGATACTGCGGACTCTCACAACCGTTTGTTTGTGGTAGAGGTGATGGGTAAAGATGCGGGTTTTATCGCTTTGAGGGCAGGGATCGGCTGTGGTGCTGAAGCAATTCTCTATCCTGAAAGTGAAGAGGACAGATTGGAGCCACTTATAAGGAGAATGAATTCTGAACACAAGAGAAAGAAATTAAGTAATATCGTTATTGTTGCCGAAGGAGCAAAAGAGGGGAATGCGCAATCAGTGGGTGATGTGTTGAAAGAAAAATGTCCTGGATACGATATTCGAGTTGTTGTACTAGGTCATATTCAAAGAGGAGGAAGCCCCACTTGTATGGAGCGAGTAAGAGCAAGTCAAATGGGGGTGGAAGCTGTAAAGAGTTTGATGGATGGAAGAAAAGGCGAGATGATTGGAATTGTGAATGATGATATTTGTTATACACCTTTTACCAAAGCCATTAAAAATCAAGAAAAAATCAATCAAAATCTCTTGCAAATGATTGATATACTTTCCATTTAAAATTGATATTGGAGTGATGGTTTTTGTTGATGTAATTGTCCCTGTACCACTCTCCAATTTATTCACTTATTATGTAGAGGAAGAATTTGTTTCTGAACTTGTTGTTGGGAAACGTGTTGTTGTGAAGTTAGGGAGGTCGAAGTTTTACACGGCAATTATTCATAAGATTCACCACCAACCGCCGAAGGAGCATCAAGCCAAATCCATAGAGTTTGTTTTGGATGAATTTCCGATTGTGAATCAAAATCAACTAAAATTATGGGATTGGATAAGCGCGTACTACATGTGCGGCCCCGGTGAGGTTATGAATGCTGCATTGCCTTCTGGTTTTAAATTGGTAAATGAGACAAAAGTTTTACTCGATCAAGAATCAATTATTGATTATTCTAGTTTGAAGGATCAGGAATTCTTAATTGCGGAGGCGCTGCAAATACAACCGGTTCTTTCCATTAATGATATATCCAATATTCTTGGTATAAGAAATGTCCATAAGATAATTAAATCTCTTTACGAAAAAGGTGTCATTATCTTGGAGGAGGAGGTCAAAGAAAAATACGCTCCAAAGGTTGACACTTTTGTAAAGATTAATCATAAAAACTTCCCTAATTTAACTTCTTTGAATAATGCTTTTCTTTTGGTTAAAAATGCGCCTAAACAAGAGGATTTACTTTTGCAAATCATAGGAGAAAAGGGGTTTGATTTCGATAGTTTTAAAATTCGTAGGAGTCGATTAATAAAAAAATTTGCATCTAGTTCATCGGTGATAAATGGTTTGGTCAATAAAGGAGTTTTTGATCTTTTTGATGAATCTGTAAATCGATTAAAAGCTTACACAGGAGAAGTTCAAGAATTACCTAATTTAAGTGCAGATCAACATCATGCATTTGAATTGATAAAGGAGCAATTTCTAGAAAAAGAAGCCGTGCTATTTCATGGGGTAACAGGTAGTGGTAAAACAGAGGTGTATATTCGCTTAATTCAAGAAACCATTGATAAAGGGGAACAAGTACTCTATCTTTTGCCTGAAATTGCACTTACAACTCAAATAATTGTCCGACTTCAACGTATTTTTGGAGATGCAGTGGGTGTTTATCATTCTAAGTTTAACCTTAATGAGCGTGTTGAACTTTGGAATGAATTACTAAAGTCGTCTTCTAAATATAAAGTTATACTTGGTGCGCGCTCTGCTTTATTCCTTCCTTTTTCCAATTTAGGATTAGTGATTGTTGATGAGGAACATGAAAACACTTTTAAACAATTTGACCCTGCTCCGCGTTATCACGGGAGAGATTTATCTCTTGTTCTCGCTAAATTTCATCAAGCAAAGGTTCTTTTAGGAAGCGCAACACCATCTGTTGAGTCTTATTTTAATGCAAAACAAGGTAAATATGGTTTAGTAGAATTGAAAAAGCGGTATGGGGGACTTCAATTGCCTGAAGTTCAATGTGGAGATCTTCAGACCGATAAGAAAAAAAAGAAAATGACTTCCTTATTTACCGAGTTGCTTAAGGGAAAAATGGATGAGGCTATTGAATCGGGAGAACAAATTATTTTATTCCAGAATAGACGAGGTTTTGCACCTATGCTAACCTGTTTTACATGTGGCCACGTTCAACAATGTAAGCGATGTGACGTAAGTTTAACATATCATAAACATTCAGATTTATTGAGGTGTCATTATTGTGGATATGTGGAAAAGGTACCATTAACATGTGCTGCATGCGGAAGTGTTGATACTGATATGAGGGGATTTGGAACAGAGAAGATAGAAGAGGAAGTGAAAAATATTTTCCCGAAGGCACGAGTAGCCCGAATGGATTTGGATACAACTCGGGGAAAGCATGCTTATCAAAATCTCATTACTCAATTTGAAGAAAAGGAAATTGATATTTTGGTGGGAACTCAAATGGTGACAAAAGGGTTGGATTTTGACAATGTGAGCTTGGTTGGTGTGTTAAATGCTGATCAAATGCTTTATTATCCTGATTTCAGAGCATTCGAACGGGCTTATCAACTAATGGCGCAAGTATCTGGAAGAGCTGGTCGTAAAGTGAAAAGAGGGAAAGTGATTATACAAAGTCATAATCCGCATCATAATACTATTCGTGATGTGATGGCAAATGACTATTTAAATATGTACACCAGTGAAATTATCAATAGGCGTAATTTTTCTTATCCCCCCTTTTATCGTTTGATTGCGTTAACATTTCGACATAAAGATCGAAATGTTTTAGATGCGTGTTGTGATGGTTTCGCAATGAATTTAAGGAACGATATTGGAAAGGAAAAAGTGCTCGGTCCAGAATATCCTAGTATAGCTCGAATAAATAATTTTTACCACAAAAAAATGATGATTAAGGCTGAAAAATCAACCTCCATACATCGTATTAAATTGGTTATTCAGCATTGGATAAATATTTTTAAAAAGGATTCTGCTTTTAAAACTGTCCGAGTTATTGTTGATGTTGATCCTCAATAGTTTATCCCTTAAAAAGAAAAATTCTTTTTTTCGCCATCAGCGCTTATCGTTCCTTGTGCATCACAGTTTCCTCCTCCAAAGTCAACCGTTTGTTCGTCTTTTTCATTAGGTGTTACATTTGACGTTCCTGATGTAATGAATTCAGCACAATTGAATTTGATTTTATGTTCGGTTGCTGTGATATGGGTAAAACTAGTTTGTGAGAAATCAATACCTGTCGTGTTGCAACTGAAGTTGAATTCATCATCCGCTATTGAGGTTGTTCCTGAAGTAGAGGTTTTTTTCATGGAAAATTCTCCTTTCATTGTCATGGTTCCATTTGGATTCACAATTGAAATTCCATCATCATGGTAATGACCGTTATAGCCTTTTGTTATAGAGTCATATTGGTATAATATTGATCCAAATATTGTTGAACCATCAAATTGATAGTCATCGAACGTGACATTAAGATCTTGTAATTTAACATCACCATTTGCAATGGTGAAGCTAATAATTCCTGATCGTGTTTTTCCTAAGTTACCAATGGAGCCAGAGCCGTAGTTAATTGAAACGGTTTTTGGGTAATTATTGTTAGTAATTTCAGGGTTTGAGAGTACTGCGATATCTAATTCTCCTGAATATCCTTGATTAACAACAAAATCTGGTGCGATCGATAATATTTGTTTTATAATATCTAAGGTGAGTTTTTCTGCAAGTGCAGCTTCAGAGGCAGAACGCGTATGTATTTCTGTATTTTTTTTTACGCAACTTAGCACGAGTAGCGTCATCAATAGGAATAAACTAAATCTTTTCATCATTCTTAAGACGTAAGTTATTGATCTATAGTTGTCTGTCTTTTTTTATATTCACTAAATGTGAATTCATATTGATTTTTTTCATCAGGATTGTATTGGGATTGTTTACATAATTCCCAATTCGAGTTTAGTTTGGGAAAGAAAACATCTGCTTCCAGTTTAGCATCTACCCAAGTGATCATTACACGATCGATTAAATCTTTGTCTAGAAATTGTTTATAAATTTCACCGCCACCAATCACGAAAATTTTCTCTTTTTTGTACGAAGCCGCCAGATTGAGTGCCTCTTCAATTGATCCACACACTTCTGCATTCGGATAATCAATTTCTTGACGGGTAATTATAATGTTTTCTCTTTTAGGTAATGGACGGAACTTTTCTGGGATTGATTCATAGTTTTTTCTACCAGTTATAACGGGGTATCCCGTGGTTTGTTCTTTGAAAAACTTCATGTCTGCAGGCAGGTGCCAAAGCAGGTCATTGTTTTTGCCAATACCATTGTTATGCTTCGATACGGCTACTATTATAATGACTTCCATTATTTAAATTGCTACAGGTGCTTTAATATGTGGATGTGGGTCGTAGTTAATTAATTCAAAATCTTCAAACGTAAAGTCAAAGATATCTTTAACGTCAGGGTTTATAGTTAGAGTAGGAAGTGATTTGGGAGTTCTTGATAATTGAAGATTTGCTTGTTCATAATGGTTGGAGTATATGTGTGCATCACCAAATGTGTGAACAAAATCACCAAGCTGCAAATCACATACTTGGGCTATCATCATTGTCATTAGAGCGTAGGAGGCGATGTTGAATGGAACCCCCAAAAATATATCGGCACTTCGCTGATAAAGTTGACAACTTAATTTTCCATTAGCAACATAAAATTGAAAAAAAGCATGACAAGGAGGTAGGGCCATATTTTCAATTTCTCCTACATTCCACGCACTAACAATGAGTCTTCTTGAGTCGGGATTGTTTTTAATTTGATGAATTAAGTCTGTGATCTGATCAATATTTTTGCCAGATGCTGCTGGCCAACTTCTCCATTGATAACCATAAACAGGACCAAGGTTTCCTTCTTGATCAGCCCATTCGTCCCAAATGCTTACACCATTTTCTTTGAGGTATTTTATATTGGTATCACCTTTAATGAACCATAAAAGTTCATGAATAATTGAACGTAAATGACATTTTTTTGTGGTAACTAGCGGAAACCCTTTACTTAAATCAAAACGCATTTGATATCCAAAGACGCTTTTTGTTCCTGTACCTGTTCGATCACTTTTTTCTACACCATTGTCCAAGACATGCTGCATTAAATCCAAATATTGTTTCATAAAAAGGGGTTAGGCCTTAAATTTCTTAAAATTTGATGGGTAAATAAAGATTTATTGTACGAAGTAATGAACAGGTGTTAATAAGCGTGCTCAATAAATCCATCCAGCGTTTAGAACTTTGCAAGATTAATTTGCCTGACGTTTATTAATTTCGTCACGTATAATTGAAGCTCTTTCATAATCCTCTTGTTTTATAGCTTCATGTAAAAGCTCCTCAAGCTCAGCATCAGATTTTTTTGAAATATCGGAAGAGCGGTCCTCTACCATTTCCGCTAATTCATCTTCATCTGGAATATCTCCACCATCCAAATCCAATTCATCAGAATCTTCATCTAAAATAATACCTGCTGAAGAAAGAATAAATTCAAATGTATACACAGGGCAATTAAATCGGACTGCCAAGGCAATTGCATCTGAGGTTCGAGCATCAATTTCTACTTCTTTTCCATTCTGATTACAAATCAGTTTAGCAAAGAATATACCTTCCACCAAATTATAGATAATTACTTCTTTAATTTTAATTTCAAATGTGTATGCAAATGTTTTAAATAAATCATGAGTAAGCGGACGGCTTGGAGTCATATTTTCAAGTTCTATCGCTATTGCTTGCGCTTCAAAACCACCAATAATAATAGGTAATCTACGTATACCTGCTTTTTCACCTAGCACAAGTGCATAAGCTCCTGATTGTGTTTGACTATACGATAATCCAATTATTTCTAATCCAATTTTATTCATTTGTCCTCTTTAGGAAGTGCAAGAATACAAAAAGCCCCAACGAATAACAAAAATTATCATGAGGCGATATTAACATTATCCTTTTATAGCTTTAATAGCAGCATTTAATTTCGGAACAACTTCAAAAGCATCACCAATAATACCATAATCAGCGGCCTTGAAAAAAGGAGCCTCAGGATCGATGTTAATGACTACAATTGTTTTTGATGAACTTACTCCAGCCAAATGTTGAATAGCTCCTGAAATTCCAATGGCTATGTAAAGATTAGGAGAAATAGCTATACCGGTTTGACCTACATGTTCATGATGGCCTCGCCAGCCAATATCAGAGACAGGTTTTGAACATGCTGTAGCAGCACCAAGTGTTTCCGCAAGTTCTTCAATCATACCCCAGTTTTCAGCACCTTTTAATCCTCTACCTGCTGAAACGACTAATTCGGCATCAGGAAGAGATATTCCTTTTGTATCTCTATCAAATGATTGATGAGTAAGTGATGTGTCATTTCCCTCAGAGGAAATGTTTTCAATGTGTACATCAACAGACTTTTCATGAACACCAAAAGCATTTGTGGATAAAACAATCACGTTTTTCTCATGATTTAACTGAATATTGGCATATCCTTTCCCTGAAAAAGCTTTTTTTACCAATGTGATAGGAGATGTTGAAGAGGGAACCTCAATAACTTCACTTACAATACCAGCGCCCATTTTTACAGCCAGTCTAGGTCCCGCGCCTTTCCCTTCAGAAGAACCTGAAAATATGTAAGTGGTGGAGTTATTCTTTTGTGCCACATCCGCCATTATAGCGGCAACTTTTTGATGGTTTAAATAATCATGTCCACCTACGTTAAACACTTTTTCTAATCCAACATTTCCAAGTTTTTTGATTTCACTTTCTGAGACATTACCAATTGTAACGCCCAAAGCTGAGCCATTTGTTTTTTCTGCGTAGGCTACGGCATAAGATGCAGCTTCTAAAGCGTTTTTTTTGATAATTCCATTGGTATGTTCAATATATACTAGTACAGACATCTTTTATTTTTTTAAAATTAATTAAACATGTGACACAGATTCCAATTTTCATGGAATTCATACATCGTTTAAACACTAAATCACTTTTGCCTCGTTTTGAAGTAGACGAACGAGTTCGTCTACATTGTTTGCATCAACTATTTTGCATGCAGCTTTAGGAGCTGGAGTATCATAGTTTACTACTTTTTGGGCTTCTTTACTTCCCGATGCCTCTACAACATTTAGTGGTTTAGTGCGGGCTTGCATGATTCCTCGCATATTTGGAATTCGAAGGTCTTTTTCTTCTACCAATCCTTTTTGACCACCAACCACAATAGGTAGAGAGGCTGTTAGTTCTTCTTTACCTCCATCAACAACACCGGTTAACGAAGCCTCTGAGCCATTAATGGAAAGCCCAATACAGGGTGAAACTGATGGGATACCTAACATTTCTCCTAACGCATGTGCTACAATCGCACCATTATAGTCTATAGATTCTTTTCCTGTGATAATGAGGTCGTATGGATTAGCTTTCACATAATGAGCAATTTCGCCTGCGACTTGAAGTGGATCTATCGCCTCTACATTTATTCGAACGGCATCATCAGCGCCTATTGCCAAGGCTTTTCGAATTACAGGGTCACTGCTATTAGGTCCTACGTGTAAAACTGTAACATTCGTTCCCGGATTCGCTTCTTTTATGTGTAAAGCTTTCGTTAATCCAAACTCATCATTTGGATTGATAATAAACTGAACACCATTAGACTGGAGTGCGGTGTTGTTGTTGGTAAAACTTATTTTGGTCGTAGTATCTGGGACACTACTTATACATACGAGTATTTTCATAATAATCTGTTTTGTAAAACGCGACTGACCTACTACGCTTATTCATGCAAAAAGGTTCTCTTTTTAATTTAGTGAATTTTCACGATAAAAAACGTCTTTGAACATTGTATTTTTCTAAGCTTAATTATGTGTGTTAAAAATGCTTAAAAAACCAATTATAAATATTAAATTTGGCCGTAATTAAAATTCAACTATGAAGACTTTACAATTCAGAGAGGCCCTTAGAGAGGCTATGAATGAGGAGATGAGAAATGATAAAGATATTTTTGTCATGGGGGAGGAAGTAGCCGAGTATAACGGGGCTTACAAGGTAACACAAGGTATGTTGGACGAATTTGGTCCAGAGCGTGTAATTGATACTCCTATAGCAGAGAATGGATTTTCTGGAATAGCGGTTGGTGCCGCAATGAATGGTTTAAGACCTATTGTAGAGTTCATGACATTTAATTTTTCGTTGGTCGCAATTGACCAAATTATAAACGGAGCGGCAAAAATAAACTTGATGTCTGGAGGTCAATTTCCTCTCCCGATTGTTTTTCGTGGTCCAACAGCTTCTGCTGGTCAATTAGGTGCGCAACATTCTCAAGCTTTTGAAAATTGGTACGCAAATACCCCTGGTTTAAAGGTGGTTGTTCCATCAACTCCTGCTGATGCAAAAGGATTGTTGAAATCTGCTATACGAGATAATGATCCTGTTATTTTCATGGAAAGTGAGCAAATGTATGGGGATAAAGGTGAGGTGCCAGAAGGAGAATACGTAATACCAATTGGTGTAGCTGATGTTAAGCGAAAGGGTGATGATGTTACGATTGTTACTTTTGGAAAAATTTATCATCGTGTGGTTAAAGCTGCTGAGCAACTTGCATCGGAGGGTATTGACGTTGAAATCATAGATTTGAGAACGGTACGTCCTATTGATTACGATACAGTATTTGAATCGGTGAAAAAAACAAATCGATTAGTTATTGTTGAAGAAGCTTGGCCATTGGCATCCATCTCAACCGAAATTGCTTACAAGGTACAGCGTGAGGCTTTTGATTATTTAGATGCTCCTATTCAGCGTGTTACGATGCGTGATGTTCCGATGAGTTATGCAGCAAATATGGTAGAATCTACATTGCCTAATGAAGGAAGAATAATTCAGGCAGTTAAAGCGGTATGTTACGCTTCAGCATAAATTGAATAAATATTAAAGAAAAAAAGGTCAACACTATGTTGGCCTTTTTTTTTGTCAATTTTTCACATGTGAAATGGCTTTGTTAAACATAATTTGTGAAAAACTACCTATGGTTCGTGGCAACTAAATTAAGGAACAAAAGTATTTTTAATTAAACACAAATTTTAAGTTATGCGCAAGCTGATTTTTGCTCTTGTTACTCTCTGCGTTGTGGCAACCATAGGGTATGTTTTGATACCAACCAATAGTAAAAAGTCTTTTGGATATTCAGAAGCTCTAAACGCAATTCCTCAGCAGTCGGCTTTTGTCATTAGGGGAATGAATCCGATAAAGAAATGGGGACAGTTTTCAAATTCCACTTTCGGTTTTGCATTGGAAAAAACGAGTGTTTTTTCCGCGATTACAGAGTTGATTGAAAAAGTGGATTCTGTTGAAGACGATTATCTAAGTAACTTTTTTAAAGAGAAAGTATTTGTCGCTGGAGTGCTCACGGGTGGGGAGCAGCTTAATTATTTAATTTCCTTGGAAGCAAATGGATTTACAAATGATCAAGTCTTAAACTATGTAAATAAAATTTTTGGTGCACAGCCTACTTCATCTAAAGATTATGACTTAAATATTATTTATACCTATTCAATGAATGGTCTTGATGTGTGTTTTTCAAAAATTGGCGGTGTAGTATTGTTTTCTACATCAAGTATTTTGATAGAAGAGGGAATTAGAGAGCTGGCTGCTGAACGTCATTTACAAGATAATACTGGGTTTAAGAAGCTTTTTAAAACAGCTGATGTTTCCTCAGATGGTAATTTTTTCATCAATTTACGAAACATCGGTGCATATTTAAATTTATTTGGCGATAATGCTATAAACTTTGCTCAATCAATGCAGAATTTAGGAGGTTGGGCGGAGTTGGATCTTAATGCTAAAGATCAGAGTTTAATGTTTAATGGGTTTAGTTTTATCAATGATTCTACATTTAGTTATTTAAAATCCTTTGAAGGAGAGCCTGCTCAAGCACTGGGTGTAAGTTCTGTGTTGCCTGAAAATACTGGTGTTTTGTCTTATTTGAGTTATGGGAGTTTTGAATCTTTCAAAAAGAAGTATGATCAGTATTTAACTCAAAACCAAGTATTGTATAAACATCAAAAAAATGTGCTAAACATCAATAAAAAGCACAGTTTTAGTGTTGAGGTTGATTTTTATTCGTGGATTGGTGAAGAAATGGCTTTATTTACTGTTAATGGAGATGAGGGTTCGTATGCCAAAAATACGGGCTTAATTATTAAGTTGGCAGACCCTTCTAAAGCACAAGAAGGGATTAAAGAAATTCATAAAAGCTCTGGAGTTAATAATCCCTCTCAATATCAAACTCTTACAATTAATGATCTTGGATTAACGAATTTTTTTCAACTCACATTAGGTGATGAATTTAAGGCTGTTAAAGGAACGAAATATACCATTATCGAGGATTATATTGTATTTGCAAATGATGAAAGCACATTAAAACATGTAGTTAACTATTATTTAAGAGGAAAAACATTGGTAAAGAATATTCAGTTCAATCAATTTTATGAGCAATTCTCAAGAGAGTCGAACTTATTTTACTATTTCAATTTAAAACAGGCAGTTAATTATTTTAATGCGATGTTAAATGAATCTACTCTTGAATCGTTTAATGCTAATCTGGATAGTTTAAAAAAGCTCCATGCTTTTGGAGTTCAAGTAAATGCAAATAAAAAATTATTTTATACGAATGCATATGTAAATTATAGTGCAGTAGAAGCAACTCAAAATATATCCTTGATAGAGGTGAAATTAGATACTACATACTCTAAAAAGCCTTGGATTGTAAAAAATCATTACACAAACGAAAATGAATTGCTTATACAAGATGATGGCAACAGATTATATTTGATTAATAATGTAGGAAAAATACTATGGAAAATTAAGTTAAAGGAACCAATTATAGGTGAGGTTCAGCAAGTTGATCGCTATAAAAATGATAAGCTTCAATATGTATTTACCACTTCGCAAAAAATTCATCAAATTGATCGAAAGGGGCGATACGTGTCAGGATATCCAGTTTCGCTTAAAGCACCAGTTACCCAAGGAATTGTTGTTGTTGATTATGATAAAAACAGAAATTATCGAATGTTATTAACTCAAGGTGATAATCTTCATAATTTTAGTGTTGATGGAAGGCAGGTTAAAGGTTGGCAATTTCAGTCCAATAAAAGTGCTTTAGTAACACCTCCTCATTTACTTCAGGTAAAGGGTAAGGATTATATTATTGTTTCGCATCAATCTGGAAAAATAAGAGCTTTAAACAGGAAAGGAGAGGATCGTATAACGCTTACAAATCAGTTGCCTGCTGAAGCTACCAACCATATGGTTTGGGATAACAAGGCCCTCTCAAATTCAGGCGTTTTAGCTGCTGATACGAATGGCACGATTTATTTTGTTAAGCTTGCTGATGAGCTTGAAACATTTGCTCTAAAGGCATTTGAAGGTGATTTTAAATTAAATTATCAAGATTTTGACGGTGATGAAATCATTGATTTTGTGGTGCACAATGAGAATACAATTCAGGTTTATAAAAATAATAAGCAGCTTTTATTAGAGGTTTCAGATATCCCATTTAAACCTGAATACGGGGTAGAGTCATTTAATTTACCAGAGGGTCAACAAATTAATATTGTGGCAGATAAAAAAGAACAAAAGATTTTTGGATTTGATCAAAAAGGAGAACTACTAAACAGTTTTCCTATTGAGGGTGTTTCCCCTTCTCTTGTTACAGATTTAGATGGTAATGGCAGTTTTGATCTGGTTGTAGGTGATCAAATTGGCAGCCTCTATATCTATTCCTTAGAGAATTAATAAAAACGCAGAGAGATCTACAGCAAATTAGGAGGAGTAGTTCCTTAAAAATTCTCTCATTCTTGAGTCTTTTTATTTCACAATCCATTTGGTCACATAACTGCTCGATTGAATAGTATAAATACCAGAAGCAATTTGATCAAGATGAATATATGTTTTTTCGCTCGTAATTGTTTGAGAGAAAATTAATTTTCCCTCAAGGTCAGTAATTTGAAGTTTTTGCCCAACTAGTTGCTTCGAGTCAATAACCAAGGATCCATGAGAAGGATTAGGATAGACTGTTAATTGATTATTAATGGAAGGTTTTTGTATGTTAAGTAAAGAGTCAAAGGTACTTGAAAATGCATCAGCATAAGAATAGTTGCATTTTTTTGCATCATGACTTGCACTCCAGGTCATAAACCCACGTAATTCAGGATAGCTATTATCAAGTGTATAATTACCTGGTTTATCTCCTCTTCCCATAATATAATTCGCGGCAGCTTTAAGGTTTTCACCACTTAAAGATGCAGCATCGCCACAGGAGGGAAGCGATATCACAACCTTACTCGCAGGTAGTCCACTATATGTACCCGAAACTTTATTGTTTTTCGATTTAAACCCTTCAATAACTGCCTCGGTATTTACAATGACAAAATCTACAGTACCTTCGTAATATTCGGTAGTAGCCACAGGATGTCCTGGAATGGCATATACACTCCCTGAATTGTAGTATTGAACCATTAACAAATCCAATGAATCACTCATCTGTTCAATGAAAGGAAGGTAGGTTCCGTGGCAAGCATTCCAAGGCGAAAGGCCTGAGGTTACATATCGTACTTCAGGAGCCGAAGTTAAAATCATTTTTTTTCCATATTCCCCTCTATACCATTCCATTATTTCCTTTGTTCCATCAATCAAATATTGCAATGATGCAGCAGGGTTATCCATCGACTGTTGGCCAAAGCACATGTAGTTGTCTTTTTCAATATCTAAATCAATACCATCAACGTTGTACTCTGAAATAAATGCTTTTACTTTAGAAACATATGTGTCTTTGTCTTCAATACTGTTTAGTTTAAAGGAGCCGTTTCCTCCTCCAATACTTACAAGTATAGTTTTACCATCTGCTTGTTTTGTTAATATATCTGATTTAATATCAGCATTTGTATAACCTCGAGAGTTGTATGGCCCCCATTCTAAATCATCAACAATATTATCATTTGCATTGTTATTGATATCGGCTTCAAAAAAAGCTAATACAATAACATTGTATCGTTCATCTAAATCGGCTATTTTAATAAAATTAGCATTCCAATTTTCCCAATATCCAACAAGAACACGTTCTGCTAATTGTGCGTGAATGGATGTGCTTAATAGTAATGCTAATAAGGCAATGCTTGTTTTTTTAAGGAATGTCATAATTTGGTAGTTCGTTGGTTGAGCAATGTAAGATAAGCAATTCCTAAGAGGATGTAATTACCTTCAGGAACTTTTGCTATATTGAATCGTATTTTAAAATTTATTATACGTTCAATGCATGTATAATTTCAAATGTAACATCTTGTTTTTTTTTCTATTCGTGTTTTTTGCTGGATGTGAAAAAGATACGTTTGAGTATATTGACAATAATGAGGCTCCTCCAGATGAAACTATTGAGCATGTAATTATAGAAAATTATATCATTAAACTGTATATATCTGTATTGGGTAGACAACCCACTGAAGAAGAGTTTAATGAAGGGCTTATGATTATTGAATCAAATGATTTAAGCATAAACAATCGAGGTAAGTTGGTGGATGTTGTAATGGCTAATGAAGAATACCTTTATAATGAATATAAACATGTTCGTTCAGATCTTTTAAATGGTGCCGATACTGCTGACTTTACATTTTGGATTAAAGTATATGAAAACATAAAGACCTCTTCTAGTGATGAGCGGCAAATTGATTTTTTAACTGCTGAAATTGAAAAACTAGAAGATTGTCAAAAAATCATTCCTGATTTAGAGAGCGATTCAATTGATTTTTCAGAGGTGCAAAGAAGATGTTGTTTTAATACGATTTATGATGGTATAAATATGGGAACAGAGAATTTTGTGGTCTCTATGTATCAGAATTTTTTGTTTAGATATCCTACTATTGATGAACTGGAGTCTGCTAGTAGAATGGTTGATCAATATGAGTCGATCGTTTTTTTTGAGTTAGGACGATCAAAAGAGGATTTTTTATCAATTTTTTTATCCAGTGATGAATACTATGAAGGTCAAATCAGAAGAATTTATAATCGCTTTTTATTTCGTGAACCAAATACAGCAGAATTAAATGATTTGAGAATACTTTTTACCAAAAACAAGGATTACAAAGAAATGCAAAAGCAAATTTTAATTCAAGATGAATATGTGGGAATTCAATAAAAAGTATTTGTTGTTACCCTTAATCCTTCTTTTTGTCACCATTGGGTGCAAGAGAGAGGAAAAACAATATGTATATAGTGTGAATTCTGTTGATGTTTCTCAGGCAGGAACCGAAAAACCATATGTGAAAACAAGTTCGGAATATATATCCATTGCTTACACGGATATTTTTGGTGAAAACATTCCAAATAAAAAATTAGAGGAGCTTAAAATGGTTTATAAATCATTTGGTGATGTAGGAGTAACAGAGGATTTAATCATAAGGAATTTTTTAAATGATGAAGCAGCTGATCTTCCTGATGAAACCTTTATGCAGGAAAACCCGGATGAATTTGTAATTGAAGCGTATAAAAAAGTATTTAATAGAGTACCAAATGAATTGGAATTATGGTACTTAAAAGATTGTATTGAAAATGACAGTGCACTTACGCCACATGTCATTTATTATGCATTAATGACGTCAAATGAATATCGACAGTTTTAAAATGAAAAGAAGAGAATTCATAAAGAAAATAGGGTTAAGTGCTGCAGGTGTTACCGTAGCTCCTTATATTTTGCCCTCTGGTCGTTTGTTCGCTCAAACTGGTCAACGAAAAGTGAACCATGTGGTTTTTTGTTTATTGGCTGGAGGGATTAGAAATGATGAGTCGGTGAAACAAAATGAAGGAAATTTAATGTCTACGATGCTTAAAGATGTTAGCGGTGGATATGTTGAGCAACCAGGCTTTTTACAAAGGGAAAACATTCCAGATAACCCTTTAGGATTGCAGCGATTGCAGGATAATGGGACGTTATTCAAGGAAGTGCGATTCGCGGAGGGTCCAACAGGCCATTATAATGGGCATATAACTGCACTTACAGGAAGGTATACCAATGCAACCTTAAATTTACGGGCCAATCCTGATTATCCTACTGTGTTTGAATATTATAGAAAACATGCAGGTGGAGGTGAAATGAGTGCATTAAACTGTTGGTGGATTTCTGATTCTTTAGGTCCTTATCCTGCATTGAATTATAGTTCATACCCTGGTTATGGGGCCCTTTATGGAGCTAATTATATTCAACCATCTTCTTTAATTAGTGTAGATGGTTATAATGAGGTGGGAAATCCATTTTATTTCACAGAAAAAGAGAAAGATTTAGCAAATAAGATAAAAGGATTTTGTGATGGTAACTTTACTTCCCAATATGCTGCTGAATCTGTGGGGATCGTTAACAATAAAAGTGAACGAGTACAGCTTGAAACATTTATAAATGAACTTTTTACGGATGCCATTTCAGGACCAGGGTATTTTAATTGGGGGTCTGGAGATTGGGTGAATAATGACCTATTGAATATTTATTATGCAGAAAAAACACTTGAAAAATTTGAGCCTGAATTATTGGTTTTGAATCTTCAAGCCGTTGATATCTGCCATAGTGAGTTTACGAGTTATTGTAATAATTTAATTCGAGCTGATTGGGGGGTGACCCACTTATGGAATTTTATTCAATCAACCCCAGGCTTGGCAAATGATACCGTTATGATTGTAATGCCTGAACACGGTAGAAATGCTGATCCGAACACACTTGTAGATGCTTATGGTAGACCTGCATATGATCACACTAGTGATGAGCGTTCTAGAGAGATTTTCACAATGATCTTGGGACCAAGTAACGTAATTAAACAGGGACATGTAGTGAGTTCCGAATATGGTGAGAGTATTGATGTGGTTCCAACCATTGCAAATCTTCTTGGTTTTGATGCAGATATACCACTCGGTATGTTGAGTGGAAATAGTTTAACAGATGCCTATGCATAGAGTGCAGAATAAATATTACTTTCTTTTTGTTATTTTTTTATTGACATCATGTAGGAAAGATCTTCCTTTATCAGAAAACCCTTTTGATGCGATTGATTATGGAACATCCAATGTGATAAAGGACTCTTTGGATGCAAATGGTATTGTTGCTATACATCGTGACATTTTATTGCCTAAATGCTCTACACCAGGATGTCATGATGGTTCGTTTGAACCTGACTTTAGAACAGTCATGTCTTCTTATTCAACGTTAGTTTATCATCCGATTATAAAAAATAATCCTGACAATTCGTTTACTTACAGAGTCATTCCGTACGACACATCAAATTCAGTTTTGCAGAAAAGACTAAACTGGAACACATTTGCGAATATAAATGATCGGATGCCACAAGATAATATTGGCACGGGACTACCTCAAGAGGATTTAGATCGAATTACAGCATGGATTCAAAACGGTGCAAAAGATCCTGAAGGATATGTTTCTAAACTACCAAATAAACAACCTTTTGCCTCTTACATATGGGTGATAGAGGGTGCAGAAAATTGGACAGATATTTGGCTTAATCCCATTAATCAACTTTCAGGAAAAGATAATCGTGTAAACAATAGTTGGAGCGAACCATTTATTGTAGAGGAAAATATGTGGTTATTTATGATTCCTAATATTCAAGATGATAGCACAGCTATTAAGGATATTCAAGGAGTTAAACTAGAACTCTCCTACGATCTAGAATTTAACACTACCATACACTCTTACATTGGGTCCTACATTCCGCCAAGTGAAAACGGTGGCGATCAATGGTATTTTAATTTTCAATTACCTCATACATTACCCACAGATACAACACTATTTTTAAGAGTAGTTATGAACGATGGAGATCATACTGATAATGCTTATTTCCCAGCCTCTTTTGCTAATGAATGGGATAAAAAAGCCGCAAGTTTTATTATTAAGTCAATGAATAATTAATGAGGAATTTAATTTGGGTTATATGCTTTTCTTTATTCATACTCTCTTGCACAAAGGAAGAAGAGATAGCGTTTTCTAGCACCCCTAGTATAGAGTTTATAAAAATAAGTCCTCAACATGTTACCGCATTACAAGACGAGGTTATTTTAACTGTAATGTATCGTGATGGAAACGGTGATATTGGAGAAAACAGCCCTGATGTAAAAAATCTTTTTGTAACGGATTCCAGAAATCAACTAGTGTATTCGTATCGAGTACAGCAATTAGCACCAGAGGAATCTACCATTAAAATTGAAGGAGAATTAAACATTAATCTTAATGTTTTAACCATGGTAAAAAATGATGATGAGGAGGAGGCTACCTTTGATGTTTATTTATTGGACAGAGCAGGGAATAAAAGCAATACAATTACAACCTCTGCTGTGATTATTTCCCCATAAGTAAGAACAATTTCCGATATTTAATTCATGGATCTAAAATTGTCAGATCAGGAATTGGCAAAAAACTTAAGAAAACCAGAAGGCAAAAATGGGTTAATTGTGGCTGGTTTTATGTCTAAAAATAATGCTAATTTTTATCAACAGCTTTATAAAAATGTTGAATGGAAAGATAATATGCGTATTCTTGAAGTAGGCTGTGGATCAGGTATGCATATAAAAGAGATAAAGTCACGTGCTACAAATATAAATTATGTAGGAGTAGATTATTCACAAACAATGATAAATGAATGTATGAGAATAAATCCTGATGTTGAATTTTATCATCAAGACATTCTTAAGCTTAATTTACCAAAAGGTAGTTTGTTTGATTTAATTGTAACCATTAATACAGTCTATTTTATTGATGATTTGAGATTAATGATGAGGAATTTAAAATCTTATTTAGTGAAGGGTGGTGAACTCCATGTTGGTAAACGACCAAAAGAAGATTTGGATCAATTAAACCACATTACCCAATATAATTTTAATCGATACTCAAATGGCGAAGTAGCAGCGGCATTAATGGAAGAGGGATTAGATGTTTGTTGTTTAACCTCATTCAAAGACAATGTATTGAATAGAAAAGGAAACATTACCCAATTGCATAGTGATTTTATTGTTGCGATAAACCAATAATTTTATACTTTCATACTGCAGAAAGTTCGTCAGAATATCAAATATGAAACACAATTAAGTAATTATCGTAGTGAGTGCATGATAAATTCATTTTTAAAAACACAGTTTATAGCCCTTCTTGTTATTGTTTTATGGGGTTGTGGGAAATCAGAACCTATTCAAACAGATGTTCAAAAATTGGAAACGATTGCAGTTGGCCCCCTTTTTGAAGGTGTAAATACAGCAACAGTTGAATTTGATATTCAGAAATTACTTCCTGGTGAAGTGAAAAAAGATCAACTAAGTGAAGTGAGGATTAAAAGTATTCTGATTGGTTTATCAAATTCCGAAGCACCTGTTCCTAACTCGTTTACCGTTTTATTGGCATCACCCAATACAAGTATGAAGGAGTGTGGCTTTATAAAAGAGGAATCGATAAAAATGAATAATTACCAAGTGAGTTTGGCAGAAGAACAAGACTTTTTAGTAGAAATTCTTCAAGACAACATGCAAACGCTAGTAATTGATTTTGATCTTAAAGAAGATTGGTTCGATGACTTAACTGTAACTGCTGCCATTGATTGGGAACTAAAATTTAAAAAGTAAAACGTTATGAAAAAGTTTAAAACATTAGCCATTATTTTAGCTGGGATATTTTTGTTTACATCAATGATAGGTGAAACCGAAGAAGGAGATAAACTTATAGGTGTTTGGGAACCAAGTAACAAAAAAATCTATTTAAAAATTGATAAAATATCAGGTAAATATTATGGTAAAATTGTCTGGTTAAGAGAGCCGATTGACCCAGTCACAGGAAAACCGAAAACAGATAAAAACAATCCAGATGAAAGTTTAAAGGATGTTCCTTTAAAGGGATTTAGAATGTTGAAAGATTTTGTGTACAAAGGAGATGGAGAATGGGCTGATGGTACAATTTATGACCCTCAAAATGGAAGCACATATAATTGTGTCATTAAATTAAGAGATGATAACACGTTAGATATAAGAGGTTACATAGGATTGAAAACGTTTGGAAGAACGGATGTTTGGAAGAGGTTAGTCAATAAAAAGAAGAAAAAGTAAAACGATAAGACCATGAAGTTAAAAACGCTAATGTGTTCATTGTTTCTCGTTCATCTTGTAACAGTTGCACAAGATGAAGAGGATTATAGTATATATGACGATTTAGAATATGCAGATGAAAGCTCAACGACATTTGTCAGTCCAAAAATCATTGGATTGAGTCCAAATCGTTTTATAAATGTTGCTTGGGATGTCCAATCCCCCTACACAATAAATGCGAGTGATACATTAGGCTATGCTCCCGATGCTTCTTGGTCAATAAAAGAAACTAGTAATGTTAGTTATACTGGTGGATTACGATTAAATGCAAATATTCCGGTAATTTCAAGAAACAATGTTGTGTGGCAAATGGGAGCTAATTATATGAATACTAATTTTAGTATTGATGAAGCAGACCCAACAAATGAGCCTATATTGTCTGAACTTAATAGTCGTTCACTAAATACAGGTGGATTATTTACTACCGTTTTTAAGCCTTTGAACGATAAACAGTTTTTAATATTTCAAGGTCAGGCTGACTATAATGGTAATTATACCTTTACTGATTTTCATTCTTTTGTACTCACCAAATATAGTGCTGCGATTTTGTGGGGTAAAAGTCCGCATGATCGATTGCAGTGGGCCATTGGAGCAACAAGAACCTACAGGGTAGGGGAATTGAATTATGTGCCGATAATAATGTATAACTGGACGTCTAAAAGGGAAAAATGGGGGACAGAGATTTTATTTCCAGCAAGAGTGCACGGGAAATATTGGATGAATAAGAACAGTTTGATCATGTTTGGATACGAACTTGAAGGAGGGAGTTACCATTTAGCAGGATTATCCAATAATGGGAATAGTTTTGAATTAAGAAGAGGGGAGGTAAGACCTCGAATAGAATGGAATAGAAAACTGATTGGATTCTTTTGGTTAAATGCTCAAGTAGGAGCAAGAATAAACTATGGTTTTACATATGATGAATTGGAAAACGGGAAGGAATTCTTCAGAGGCTTCTTTGGACAACAAGAAATTTCAGCCTTTTCTTCCCTTGGAACATCTCTTTATGGTTTAGTGGGAATTAGTTTCGTGAGCCTCTAGATGTTTTGATATACTAGATTCATTTTCATTTTTTAAACATTAAATTAGTAGGTTAGTGCAATACATGTACTATGGAGATTAAAGAATTACAGCAACAAGTAGATCATTGGATTAAAACGATTGGCGTTCGGTATTTTAATGAATTAACAAATTTGGCAATATTAACTGAGGAGGTTGGAGAGTTGGCTCGAATTATTAGTAGGAAATATGGCGAGCAGTCTTTTAAAAACGAGGAAGAAGAGAAGAATCTTGGGGATGAAATGGCTGATGTACTTTGGGTATTAATTTGTTTAGCTAATCAAACAGGGGTGGATCTAGAGGAATCTATTCGAAGAAATATTGAAAAAAAGACAAAGAGAGATCAAGACAGGCATAAGAACAATAAAAAATTATCTGCCAAATAGGAGTAGATTATTTTTTCTAAAGTGTATCTTTTATTGGTTAGTAGCATTATAGAGTCACACACTAAATACCTTTAGATTATACATTAAGTATATTTTAAGCCCTTTCTACACGGAGGGCTTTTTTCATTTTATTTCACGCATATTTCTTTTACCTCGTATTTTTTGAAACGAAGTATAGTAACGTTGACTATTAAATTTTCAGAAAAGGCATCATTTTAAAATTAGAGAGAAGCCATTATCGAATTAGGTTAACCGTACCTACTTTTTGGTTCCATTGATTGGTATGACGCAGTTTAAATTTAATTTTATATACATACACATCCTCTTGCTGCTCATTGCCATTTACTTTACCATCCCACCGATTATCTAAACTTGTAGAATGAAATGCTAAATTTCCCCAGCGATCAAAAATATGGATTTCATATTCATCTAATATTTGGCTGTAAGCTCCAAAATCTTCATTTTTCCCATCTCCATTTGGAGTGAATGTGTTGGGTACATAAATGGGGAAGATGACTTTAACAATAATAGAGTCTGTAACATTGCATCCATTATCATCTATAAAATTATAGTAATAGGTAATGTCCTCTTTTGGTTTAGCCATAACACTATTACATTTACTACAATTTAAATACGTGGAAGGACTCCAATTGTAGGAGTATTGTGGGTTTAAATTGAATTCAATTTCGTCGAAAAAATCTATTTTATATTCTTGGTTAACGCTTTGAAAAGGATCATCATATAATTTAATAGATACTGTGTCAATTTTTGCGCATCCTTGATCAAAAATTTGGACATGATAATCTTTTGATTCTTGAGGATAAATTGTAAGGATAGAATCTGAAGGTAAAGCATTATCATCGGCATTTAACCATACATAACTCTCTCCACCGGTCGATTGGATTTGATGTCTGACTCCCTTGCAAATTATTGTGTCAGGACCTGAAACAGAATTGATTTCAATGTGGTGAACTTGAAATGTGTCTATTTCGTCCCCACAAAAACCTACGGTTCTTATAAAGTAATCTTTGGAAGTATTCTCAGGGAAATAAATGGAATCATTTTCAAGAATAAACGGTTCATTATTTATTTCCGAAATAGAATAATCGGGACTGAGTGGGAAATAAAACTGACTATTTATATCGGAGCACACGCTATCAAGAAAGGATTCACTTTCAGGAGGCAAGTAAACAGGGATGTCAACAAAGGTTGAATAATTGCCACATTCATTGTTGTACATCACAAAATATCTTGTAGTAGAATCTACGACTACGGTTAACGATGATTGATTTCCCATCAGAGTATCGTTAGCAATCCACCATGTATAGTTGTTATCATTTGGTCCCCCTGAAGTATGAATAGTCAATACACTATTATTACATAAAAACGTGTCAATATCAATGTTTATTTCTGGTATTTTAACAACATCAATATCTATATCTGCAGTGTCAGAATATGGACATTGTGTAGAGTCAATGGCTATAAGGGAAATGGAAAACGTTCCTGTATCTTCAAAATTAAATTCTCCGTCAAATGACGTTGAACTACTTCCGTCAGGATAGATCCATTTATATGTTTTTCCACCAGTACTTTGGTTGTATAGATAAATAGTTTCATTTTCACAATGTGTAGAATCTTTTGTGAATTGAATGTTTGCTGTAAGTTTAGAAATATCCATTTTAATCACGGCCATATTACAATTTAAAGAATTGTTTGATGTGGAATATGCCGCTGGAGTTACAGGGAAAGCTGACGATCCACCGCATCCTGCACATACAGCTTGATAAATTGTCCCGTTTCTATCAAACCTACTTGTTCCTCCATCTACATGTTCTTGCAGGCCAAAACCACCAAAAAAAGTAGCATATTTCAAAGAAGAGAAATCAGGACCAAGTAACATAAAATAAAAATCAGAGCCATCGGTTGATTTTTGTTCCGCATCTGTTGTAATGGGCATTCCATTGGTATTAAAAGCAGAGAAGTTCACATCACCTCCCCATCCAGCAAGATATACTTCTTTACAATTGCTAACCATTAACGCACTAGGAACAATGTTAATTAATCCATTCTCTGTACCAATTGTTGTTGCGGCCTCTATACTAGAGAGGTCCTCACTATACTTTTGTAAAAACTGTTTACTGTTGTTATTACGATAAACCCCTTCTGTTACAGGCATATTACCCATTGATTGGCCAAAACAATATACCTTATCTTCAAAATCAACTTCTACAAAATAACTTTGATCATAACTTTCTGTTCCAATGTAGGTTCCATTTAAAAGATTATTTCCGTTTTTGGATATACGGATTAAGAATCCATCAGTTTGTCCGGAAAAACTGGATTGTAAGCCATCTAAACTAAGATTACTACTTGTTGTTCCTCCAGTTACGTATGTTTCTCCCAAAGAATTTTGTTTACTCGCGTAACAGGCGTCGTCGCCACTTCCTCCAAAATAGCTTCCCCAAATGATATTTGATAAGTCATCATTAAATTTGGCAATACAACCGTCTTGCACCCCCCCGCCAAAACTCGTTTGAAAGCCATTTGGAGTAGGTAAGTCATTACTTTCAGTGACAGAGGAAATGTAAATGTTATTATTTTCATCTGTTGTGACCTCACCTCTATAATCATCGGCATAATTAAAAGAGAGTGAGCTGGAGTTCGAAGCATCATTGAGCGCATCATTAGAACTTCCGCCATAGTAAGTGCTTCCAATAATCGCATTTCCATCTTTACTTAATTTGGTGATGACAATATCGGTTCCATTAAAGAATTCTAAAATATTACTGGCTTCAACATAATTTCCACCATTAAATGTCTTGTCATACGCATTTGAACTCACTGGGTAATTTGTAGAACTCGTAATTCCATATATAACCAATTCATTATTACTATTGACAACCATACTGTGTGGTGCTTCTAATCCATTACCTCCAATATATGTGGAGTATTCAAGCGATTTACCATCTGGACTAAATTTTGAAATCGACATATCTATTTGTCCTCCTCCATAGAATGTTTGGAAGGCGCCATTTGTTGTAGGGTATTGCCCACCAAATGAAATTCCTCCTGCGTAGGCATACCCTGCCTCATCATATGTTGCGGTATACCCCCAGTTGTCTAAGCTGGCACCAGTGAAACTGGCAAAGTTTAGCTGAGGGTCAATAATAAGAGTTTCTGTTTCAGAATGGTGATTGACCTTTAACGTGAATGTGTTGTCGTCAATTTTTTCAAAATAAGTCGCTATTTTTTTTAATGGATTATTCTTTAAATATGAAACAGGATCTTCGTCTGTGATTATTCCTACTGAGGTGTGCAGTTGAATAGATTTTTTCTGAAATTGAATATTGTTTAAGTTTGAATATTGAATTCGGATATGATCTAATAAACCCTGAGGTTTTACAATAAAATCATACTTAATGGCATTTTCTTTAAAATAAACTTTTAAATCAATATTGGGATAGATCTCATGGAGTATGATTTCGGATAATGGAGCGAGGTTGGACACCCATTTATTTTGATCTTTTCCTTTGAAAATATTGATCTTGAAACTTTCTTTTTGAACTGAATGATAGGAATTGTTAAAATTAGCTTCAATAAATTTTACTTCAAATACATGGCCATTAATTAATTTATTGGAAGTGTTTCCATTGGTAAAACTCTTAAAGTGGCGAGCGTGATTGTGATCCTCATTATGATGATGATGGTGCCCAAAAATGTCATCTACCTTTTTTGGATCTAAAACCTTAATTTTAAACCGTCCTCCTTTTTCAATATAAAAGTCTCCATAGTTGAGTTTAGTATGAAAAAGAACTTGATTAGGAAGTTGTCCCTTATTTTCAACAAAAAAGCCTCTTTGGGCAAGGGCCCAAAGAGGGGTGAAAAATAGCAGTATAATCACCGATAACCTCGTCATTTACTCAAAATACACATTTTAAGTTATATAGCTAAAACCTTGTAAACTTTCATTTGTTACAAAGATTCCTTGTACGAGAAAATGGTTGCATAGTTTTCAATTTAACTACACTTTTTGAACGTTATATAATTTGAACATTGATAAAGCCAATAAGCCTATACCTAATGCGAACAATAGAAGTTGGGGAGGAAGATTGTCCGAAGGAAAAATTGGAAAAAAATTGTTTTGATTTTCTTCACTTTTCTGTTTGTCCTCAAGACGTGCAATTTTATCCTTATACTTTTGAGGATAAGCCTGATACCATTCGGCATTCCACCATGTTATTTCCGCAAGTTTGTTTAATTCCTCTACTCGTCTATTCAGAACCTTTTTGTAGTAAGGTAGTACCTCAGAGCAATTTTCATCTGTTACCGTTGCAGGATTTTGCATAATATATCTACATTGAAAATTTTGTTTATTTCTAGTTTCTGTAAAGATTAAATCTTGCGGGAAGTGCTCCCGATCATATCTAACATGAAGTCTGGTAAAGTGGAGTCGTCCCTCGTAATTTGCACCCCATCTGTTTGAATGTGCTCTTAACCAATCAACACCTGCGTTTACGAGTTGTTGAGCATCTGGAGGAGTAGTACTACAAGGATCACATTTTGTGAAATTACTTCCATCTAAATCCCAAGAATATTCTAAAAAAGAAGCTGATTTATTATTTGTCCAAGTTTTACTAAAAACACTTTTGTAAAAGTCACCGAATACGTCCTTCACAAAAAGGGGAACATTAATATTAGAAGGCATTTCTTTCGTTCTGTAATTAGACGTTTCAACTCTTCCGTTTTTTGTTAAAGCATATACAATTAAGTCCTGCGTACCGTTAGCATTTGCCATCCCCAATCGAATAGGAAGCATGAATTTTTTATGTGTAAATGATAGTTGAAGAGGACTTAAATAATTATCTCGTTTATTTCTTAACCGTTTAGTATTGATTTTAGCTAAAAAGAATTTCATATCATCTTTAATATACGGTGTAAGCACTTCATTAGCCTTGGATGGGATTTTGTACCCGTTATCGGTTAACCAATTTTGAAGCCCTGAAGATTCTGTAGCAGATAGAATTAAAATATCGTATTCTCCAATCTCGTATTGGGCTTCAACACTTACTCCAGTATACCGATCTTCTTTATCTTCAAAGTTATCCCTATACTTTAAAGCATAGTTTACACCACCATTGGCACCCTCCATGATCATGTATTTGTATCTATTGCAAGGATGATTGTCATAATATTGAGCCATACGCGGTGCTGAATAACTGTCGAATTTTTCAAAGAGGTTCTTATTTACCACCTTTATGTCTGATTTTTTTAACACAACCGGCACGGGAACAACCATTGCAAATTCATTAAAGTCACCCTGATAATCATTTGCCATGGTGATGGTGTTTTTTTGATTGTCCTCATCCCTAACGATAATAACCTGAGAGGATTTATTAAATAATTTTCCTTCAGCTTTTGCAACATAGAATCCGCAAAATGCTTGAGCGGTGTAGGAGAGGGTTAATAATGTAACACAAAATAAATTGATCTTTTTCATTGTTTAGGATTTTTTAGAAGCGAACTCAGAGTACTTCATGTGTTAAACTAAAATATGGTTTGATGCAGAGCGCTCTGAGCGCTCTGAGGTTTTCCAACTAAAGGATGATGATGCGTAAAAGGCGTCCAAAATGGGTGTTAACGGAGAAATAAAAAACAAAACCCAAAAAGGGGCAGATGCGAGGTATTGAAATTCCATTAAATAAAATGAAACTCCAGCTACTAACGCAGCCCAGATTCCTCTAATTAAAAAGTGATTTGGAGTAGTACGAGGATCAGTAATCATGAAAAAACTGAAGAGTAATAATGATCCGCTTGTGAATTTATGCATCACAAAGTCCATAGGCCACCCCAAGTATAGGTTTAAATAAATAGTTTCTAAAAGGAATAAAGTTCCAAGGAAAACAAGTCCAGTAATGAGTTGTTTTACCTTGGTTAATACCAACCATGAAAATATTCCTATAATTAGAAGGTAATGGGCAGTGCTTCCCCATTGACCTGGAGAAATCCATGCGTCATTACTTAATAAAATTGTAACGATAATGCCAAAGTTGACGGGGTTAAAAATATGCTTTCCACGAAAACGAATGATGAATTTTGATGCAATGCTTAAGGTTCCAGCAACGAAAAAAGTGAAGGTACTGTTTGCTCGAAGTAAAAGAATGAGTCCAAGGCCAGATATAAGCGCACTTAAGATTGATGTATAGGCTAGTTTAAATTTTTTAATCGCAATTACCTGTGTAATAACAACTGAAAGAAGTATTGTTAGTAACGTAGTCGCGGTGATTTTCCATTTTAAAATAATTAATCCAAAAAGTAAAAAGCTTCCAAGGAAGATTATTTGAAAATAGCGAGGGTCTTTTCGTTTAAGAAAGTAGTTCATATAAATTGCTTTTGAACTTTAGATGTAGTTCATTAAGCAATTCCATAAATTAAAAACACTTTTTTTTGAAAAAAGAGGATAAACCTGCAATAGCGCTATCCATAATTCATATTAAACCGTCGTTTTAAAGGTCATTTATTCCTATTCTTCTGAGAAGAATTTAAAAAAATATGGGATGGTTTCTATTCCTTTGTAAAAATTAAATAATCCAAAATGTTCATTTGGTGAATGAATTGAATCTGAATTTAATCCGAATCCCATAAGAATGCAATTACTATCCAATGCTTCTTCAAAAAGGGAAACAATAGGAATACTTCCTCCCTGACGAACAGGAACTGGTTTTTTACCAAAAGTGGTTTCCATGGCTTTACTTGCCGCGAGATAACCTTTTGAGTTTAGGTCAGTGACAGCAGGCTCTCCACCATGATGGGCAAATACTTTTACTTTTACCGATTTAGGGGCAATTGATTCAAAGTGTTGTTGGAATATTTTTGAAATTTCTTCGCTATTTTGATTAGGGACTAAACGCATTGAAATTTTGGCAAAGGCCTTTGATGGTAAAACAGTTTTTGCCCCTTCACCCGTATATCCTCCCCAAATTCCATTTACATCTAGAGTGGGGCGAATACCTTGTCTTTCTGGAGTTGAATACCCAACTTCACCATGCTCTTCTTCTATATCTAATGACTTTTTAAATTCTTCTAAATCAAAAGGAGCTCTCGCCATATCATCTCTATTCTCAGGGCTTACTTCAACAACTTTATCATAGAATTCAGGAATAGTAATCTGATTATTTTCATTAGTTAAAGAAGCAATCATTTTACAGAGAATATTAATAGGGTTTCCTACCGACCCTCCATAAGTACCTGAATGAAGATCTCTATTTGGACCAGTTAATTCAACTTCCATATAGGCTAGTCCTTTTAAGCCAGCAGTAATAGAGGGGTTTTCGTTACTGATCATATGGGTGTCTGAAATCAAAATAACATCATTAGAAAGCAACTTTTTATTCGATAAAACAAACGCCTCCAAGTTTTCCGATCCAACTTCTTCCTCTCCTTCAATTAAAACTTTCACATTGCAAGGAAGCTCATTGGCTTGAATCATGCTCTCTAGAGCAGCGAAATACATGAAAAATTGTCCTTTATCATCAGCAGCACCTCTAGCATAAATTTTTTGTTCTTTTATAACTGGCTCAAAAGGAGGAGAGGTCCATAGTTCTAATGGATCAGCTGGTTGAACATCATAATGACCATAAATTAACACAGTGGGAAGAGAAGCGTCTTTTATGAATTCTCCAAAAACTACTGGATGCCCAGGAGTTTTATGGATTCTCGTGTTTTGTAAACCCACCTTATCCATAGCAGTTTTAACCCATTCTGCACATTTTCTCGTATCATCATTGTGACTAGAGTCTGCACTTACAGAGGGGATTCTTAATAAGTCTAAAAGATCGTCCAGGAATTGTTTCTTTCCAGCTTTAATTTTCTGTTGCGTTTGGTCCATGTATTAAAATTAATTCTTTCGTACAGAGATCTCACAGATCTCGCGGATTATTTTTTTATAAACGGATTGCTTATGTTTTTGCGTTTTTTGCAAGATTTAGTTTTAGGTGTGCGGATTTCAATTTAGGAATTCTTGAATTGCTCAGTTTCTTTGAAATATGAAAAAAGGGATGTTTTTGTTGTTGCTGTTAATTAGTCTATTAATCTCTAAAGTATCAGGCCAAATAGATTACAAAGATTCTTGGGTTTCTCTAGCTGGGGGCGGGAGTTATAAAGGTATAATTGGTTTTGAAATTAATGGAGAAATAGAAGTTGGTTTAATTAAGTTAAACAGAGGGAGATTTAGATTATCTGTTTTTAATGAATTAGGAGCAGGTCCAGCAGCTTTAGGCTTTGCATGGTTGAGTAGTAATACTCAAATGGCTAAGGTTTCGTTTTTAGAAATATTTAAACATAAATATGGCTTTGCTTATAGTTTTGGGAGAGATATGTCTTATTTAGCTGCCACAGGAGTTAATAGGAAATGGGGTGGTTTCCAAACACATAGGATCAGTTTTTTGAGAGATCTTGATTCCGAAGTTTTTATAGGCATGAATTTTAATCATCCTGATGATTTTACCAATCTTCTTACTCTAGAGCTTGGGTTTAAAGGTAAAATGGGTATTCTTTAATAATCGTTGAGTTATTTATCCGCTAGATCAGTGGGATTCGCGTGAGTAAATAAAAAAGCCCCGACCAAAGGTCGAGGCTTACACTAGTGTAAGAAATTTCTTAATCTAAATTTGGTTGAGGTGTTAACCTTAAGTAAGGTTTAACCTCAGTAAACCCCTTTGGAAAGTGCTCTGGGATTTCTTCATTCGTCACAGCTGGCACAATCACGCAATCGTCACCGTTATTCCAATTAGCTGGAGTAGCAACTTTATGATAAGCTGTTAATTGTAAAGAATCGATTACTCTTAATAACTCATTGAAATTTCTTCCTGTGGAGGCAGGATAAGTTATCATTAATTTAATCGTTTTATCAGGTGCTATTACAAAAACAGATCTTACCGTTAAGTTAGATAATGCATTAGGGTGGATCATATCATATAATTCAGCTACCTGCTTATCTTCATCAGCAATAATAGGGAAATTAACTTCCGTATTCTGTGTTTCGTTAATATCTTTAATCCATCCATTATGTGAGTCTAATCCATCTACAGATAGTGCAGCAACTTTAACATTTCTTTTGTCAAATTCAGATTTGTATTTTGCTACAGTTCCTAATTCTGTAGTGCATACTGGTGTGTAATCTGCAGGGTGCGAAAATAAAATTCCCCATCCTTCTCCTAGCCAGGTGTGAAAATCTAATTCTCCTTCAGTTGATTTAGCTTTGAAATTTGGCGCGATATCGCCTAATTTTAGTCCCATAATTTTTTCTTTTAATTTTTAATCAAACATATCAACTTTGATTTGATTTTTGCAATTTTTTTGGTGAAATACCAAAAAAAAGCCTCGATTATATAATCGAGGCTTTTTTTTTGAATTAATAAGTTTTCTTAAATGGATTCAGCTAACACAATAACTTTATTGTTATTCATTTCAACAACACCACCTGAAATGGAGTATTCTTTTGATTGATTCTCTGCATCAACAACAGTCATTTTTCCTGTTCCCAAAGCAGAAACAATGGGTGCGTGATTGTCCAATATTTGAAACGAACCATCAATTCCAGGAAGAGCAATTGAAGTTATTTCTCCTTCAAAAACCTTACTATCTGGTGTTACAATTTCTAAATTCATGGTGATTGAATTGTTGTGTTATTAATTACCCATCATTTTTTTACCTTTCTCAATGGCCTCTTCAATAGATCCAACTAAGTTGAATGCAGCTTCTGGGTATTCATCCACTTCACCATCCATAATCATATTGAAACCTTTAATGGTGTCTTCAATAGGAACTAATACACCAGCTAAGCCTGTGAATTGTTCAGCAACGTGGAATGGTTGAGATAGGAATCGTTGTACTCTTCTTGCTCTGTGAACGGCTAGTTTATCTTCTTCTGATAATTCATCCATTCCCAAGATAGCAATGATATCTTGAAGCTCTTTATACTTTTGAAGTAACGTTCTTACTTTTTGTGCAGTATTATAATGCTCTTCACCTACGATGTCTGGTGTTAAAATTCGCGATGTTGAATCCAATGGATCAACAGCAGGATAAATTCCTAATTCCGCAATTTTTCTAGAAAGTACCGTAGTCGCATCTAAGTGAGCAAATGTAGTTGCAGGAGCTGGATCTGTAAGGTCATCCGCAGGAACATAAACAGCCTGAACAGATGTAATCGAACCACTCTTTGTAGAGGTAATTCTCTCTTGCATTAATCCCATTTCAGTTGCAAGTGTAGGTTGGTACCCTACTGCTGATGGCATACGTCCTAATAGGGCAGACATTTCCGAACCAGCTTGAGTAAATCTAAAAATATTATCAATGAAGAAAAGGATATCTTTTCCAGCACCTTCGCCATCACCATCTCTAAAATATTCAGCCAACGTTAATCCCGAAAGAGCTACTCGAGCACGCGCACCAGGAGGCTCGTTCATTTGTCCGAAAACGAATGTTGCCTTAGACTCTTTCATCTGCTCTTTATCTACTTTAGATAAATCCCAACCACCTTGTTCCATAGAGTGCATGAATTCATCACCGTATTTAATAATACCTGATTCTAACATCTCTCTTAAAAGGTCATTTCCTTCACGAGTTCTTTCACCTACACCAGCAAATACTGATAAACCTCCGTGTCCTTTAGCGATGTTGTTAATCAATTCCTGGATTAATACTGTTTTACCTACACCGGCACCACCGAATAAACCAATTTTACCACCTTTAGCATAAGGCTCAATAAGGTCAATAACTTTAATCCCTGTGAATAGTACTTCAGTTGAGGTAGAAAGTTCTTCAAATTTTGGTGGTTGTCTATGTATGGCATAACCTCCAGTTTTATCAACAGCAGGAAGTCCATCGATTGGATCACCTACCACGTTGAATAACCTACCGTAAATGTCATCTCCTACAGGCATTGTAATTGCAGAACCAGTAGCTACAACATCCATTCCTCTTTGCAAACCATCAGTAGAGTCCATAGCAATTGCTCGAACTGTGTCCTCCCCAATATGTTGTTGAGTTTCAAGAACAATTGTAGCACCTAATTGGTTTGTTACTTCTAATGCATCTAAAATGTTTGGTAATTCTCCTGACTCTTTTCCGAAGGATACGTCAATTACTGGACCAATTACCTGTGTGATTTTACCTGTTTGAGCAGACATATTTTAATATACTTTAATAAAGATGAGTTATCCTAAATTTGGGCACAAAGATAGGCTATTTTCTTTTATACACGTAATTATTGCGCATAAATTTATTTCCCTAATTTTGAATATCATCTTTTAAAAGTAAGATTAGGTTTTTAGATCGTATAAAAAGTGAAAGTATACAAAGGTTTTTCTAATTATTCTCCCGTTCAAAATGCAGTGGTAACCACAGGGACTTTTGACGGTGTTCATGTTGGGCACAGAACCATCATTCGTCGTTTAAATGGAATTGCTAAAAAACACCGAGGTGAATCTGTTTTGATTACTTTTCATCCACATCCTCGTTTAGTATTACAAAAGGATTGTGATTTAAAACTTTTAAGTACCATTGAAGAACGAATTGAATTATTAGAGGGTTTAGGGGTTGATCACCTTATAATCATTCCTTTTGACGAGTCTTTCTCCAAGTTAAGTTCTAAGGAATTTGTTCAAAAAATTTTAGTGGAAAAAGTAGGGACTAAACGCTTAGTTATTGGTTATGATCATCATTTTGGAAGGAATAGGGAAGGAACGTTTCAGCATCTTTTGGAATTTGGTCCACAGTATGGTTTTGAAGTAGAAGAAATTCCTGCGTTAGAGGTAGAAGAAATAAAAGTTAGCTCTACAAAAATTAGAGATGCTTTATCCAAAGGGTTTGTAAATAAGGTCACCAGTTTTTTAGAACGTCCTTATTGTTTTACGGGTACAGTAGTTAAAGGAAATCAAATCGGAAGGAGTATTGGATTTCCTACGGCAAATTTACAAATCAAAGAACAATATAAATTAATTCCAAAAGAAGGTGTTTACGCGGTAAATGTAAAGTTGGGTAACATTTTCTACAACGGAATGTTAAATATAGGAAGACGTCCAACAGTTGATTTTGATAATACTTTAACCATTGAGGTTAATATATTTGAATTCAATCAATTAATATATGGAGAAGAACTTACATTGGAAATTATCCAACATGTTAGAAACGAAATCCATTTTGGAGACGTTAATCAACTAAAAATGCAATTGGAACAAGATTTGGAGGCGTGTAAGAAAATTCTTTCGTTTAAATGAAATTAAAACTACTCTTATTATTTGGGTTACTTTCTCTTCAGGGGTTAACTCAAAAGCTATACTCTGATACGGCTTATAAAAATGTAAAGTCTTTTGTGAAAATCGAGGACGCAATAGTGAATCCAGATTCAGTTATTAAATTGATCTTGAGAAAACAAAAACTAACCACAATTCCTAGAGAAATATGTTCGTTTAAAAACTTGGAATATTTGGATTTAAGTAAAAATAAATTGGACTCTATTCCGCTCGAAATCACTCAGCTAAAAAAGTTAAAAGTTCTCTTGTTAGCGCGCAATCAGATTAAAGTAGTTCCCCCCGAAATCTATCTTTTAACAGATTTAAAAATTCTTAATATGAGTTCGAATGACATCACAATTCTTCCAAAAGGTATTCAAGCTTTATCTCAGTTAGAAGAGTTAGATATTTGGAATACGAGTGTGGGGGATTTACCAAATGATATTGAAAAAATAAAATCGTTAAGAGTGGTAGATATGCGAGGTATTCTTCTTAATTATGAACGACAGGAAGAGCTTTTTGAGTTGCTTCCAGATGTTAAGCTGTATATGAGTCCACCATGTAATTGTAGTTTCTAAGAGAGGTTTATTACAAGTAATGGGACGATATTTAAACTCTTTATTTATTTCTTGGGTGAAACGTAATAATTTCGCTTCTAAGAAAGTCTCTATCAAGGTGTGTGTATATTTCGGTGGTCGTAATCGATTCATGTCCTAACATTTCTTGAATGGCTCTCAAATCTGCTCCACCTTCTAAAAGGTGCGTGGCGAACGAATGACGAAATGTGTGCGGACTTATTGCTTTTTTTATTCCAGAGATTTGACATAGGTTTTTTATGATTGTAAAAATCATAACACGCGTTAAACGAGATCCTCTTCTGTTTAGAAATAAAAAATCTTCTTCTCCTGATTTGATATTTTGATGATTTCTATAGTGTATAGAATACTGTTCGATTTCTTTGATTGCTTTTTGTCCAATGGGGACAAATCGTTCTTTATTTCCCTTTCCCACTACCTTAATGAAGCCCATTTCAAAATGTAAATTCGTGATTTGAAGATTAATTAATTCAGAAACTCGAAGACCACAGCTGTAGAGTGTTTCTAAGATAGCTTTGTTCCGTTGCCCCTCATTTGTACTTAAATCAATGGCTGATATTATCGTGTCAATTTCATTTAGCGAAAGGGTTTCTGGGAGTTTTCTGCCTGTTTTTGGCGTTTCAAGAAGTTGAGAGGGGTCTGAGGAAATGTATTCTTCTAAAAGTAAATATTTATAAAATCCCTTTATTCCTGATACAATTCTTGCTTGACTCGATGCACTTACTCCAATATCAGAAATCCAATGAATGAATTTTTGTAAATCATTTAGTTTGAAATCTAATGGCGATTTAGTGGGGTTTAAAGAGGCACTGTACTGATAAAGCTTATCTAAATCGCTCAAGTAAGCATCAATTGAATTAGAAGATAAACTTTTTTCGAGTTTAAGAAATGATTTAAAGCTTTTTCGAATAGAGTGTGACATTAGTTTAGACCTCTACTTTCTTTGATTTTATCATATGCTTCCTGAACCTTTTGAAATTTGTCTTCAGCCGCTTGCATATGATCTTCACCTAAATGAGCCACTTTATCAGGATGATACTTTATGGCCAGTTTTCGGTAAGCTTTTTTCAATTCTGTATCATTTGCTTTGGATGGTACGCCCAATATTTCGTAGCAGGTGGCTAAAGAAGGTCCGTGATGTTTTTTTGTATTGTAATATTTAGAACGATTTCCGTTCGTCTCCCCTTGTTGTCCCATAAACATGGCTTGCATGCTTCTAAATTCATATGGGTTAATACCAATTCCATCACTGATTCGCTTAATCATTAACAACTCTGATTGGGCAATTTCTCCATCAGCTAATGCAATTCCAAACATGTATTGGAGCAAAAGCCTTTTTTCAGCAATTCTCATGTGGAATTTTATTTGGCGAGCTACATCATCAATAGGAATTTCTTGCTTTAAAACTTCCCCCAAAACTTTGATTTTTTCTTTTGCCACTTCTTCACCAAAATTTTTAACAAAAAATCGTTTTACAAAGTCTAATTCAGATTTGAGAATTTTTCCATCGGCATTCATTACAGCCGCTGAAACAACAATTAATGCAGCACTAAAGTCACCTCTTTGCGTACGTTGTTTTTTAGTGGGATTATCTTCGTGTTCGGTATCAAAAATTGATTTTCCTCCTTTGTCAAATGCACTACCTATTGCCAACCCAATAATTGCTCCAATTGGGCCTCCACCCAAAATCCAACCCAAACTTGCCCCAAATATTTTTCCTAACATTTTCTAAATTTTATTGCAATTTTGTCAAAAGGCATACCACCTGAATTGTTATGCCATTTTGACTCATTGGCAAAGATATGAAGAATCATTTTGTACTTTTTGATTTAGATGGAACGATTACCGATTCATCAGAAGGAATAATTAATTCTATTCGTTATGCACTCAAAAAAATGGGTAAAGAAGAGTATGACCAAGATCGATTGCGCTCTTTTGTTGGTCCCTCATTAAAACATACTTTTCTAACTCATTATTTTCCAGAAGGAGAGGAGTATAAAAAAGCTATTTCTTTTTACCGAACGTATTATGCGGAAAAGGGAATTTATGAAAATAAATTGTATCCTGGGATCAAAACGGTTTTGGATACGATTTACGAAAATGGTGGTAAAATTGCCTTAGCAACTGCCAAACCAACCTATTTTGCAAAAATAATTCTTCGTTATTTTAATATAATGGAAAAGTTTGAGGTCGTTGTTGGGAGTCATTTGTCAGGAAGTCGAACATGCAAAAAAGAAATTATATATGAAGTTCTGGATCAATTTGGATGCCCTAATTCTAATCATATATACATGATTGGTGATCGAGAGAATGATATTATTGGAGGAAAACATCACGAATTGATCACCATTGGAGCAGAATATGGCTATGGAGTTTCGGGTGAGTTAAATTCTGTCCAACCAGATTATTTAGTAAATTCAGAAGAAGAAATTTTAAATTGTCTTTAAAAATTATTTTCCAATCAAAAGACGGAAGTCGTATTCAAAACCTTTAGATGGTGACTTTGCATGATTAAAAATAATTTTTCCGTGAGGTCCAATAAGAACGTGGGACGAAGGTTTTTGCCATTGGTGGGTTTCCTGCATTCGGAAGTCGGGAATTCTGTAATCGATCAAAATTTGAGGATCAAAATTGTAGTGATAAATAAAGGACGCTTCATCCTGTTGTGCGATAAAATTTTGATAGGTTTTTAGGTCAATATCTGTTGAAATACATACTACACTTAAATCTTCTTCATAGCGTTGCTGCAGGTAGTGTATAATTTCCAATTCTTTTTTGAAATCAATATCCCAACCTCGAAAGAAGGATATATAAAGGTATTTACCTCTGTAATTTTCAATATCGAAATTTCTCCCATCATTTTCAATGGATAAATAGGGTGCTTTAGTGCCGATTTCTAAATGATTAATTTTTCCTTTGATATTTGTAGCAATTTCTTTGTGTATTGGAAATGACGTGGTTGCGATAATTTGATCAAGAGCGTCAATAAGTTTTGACTTTCTGTAATAATACACATCAGAAATTTCTAAAATACCTTTCATGAGCAGTAACTCATTAAGTTCTTGATTATCTGAAGTAGATGGGTTTACTTCAAATAGCATTTTTGTCAAATTTGTTTGAAGCATGGCCCGATGAAAAGGTGAATTATCATCACTCAAGATATTGTGTTTAATATTTCCTTTAAAAAAGGTGTTTAGTACATGCATGCTTTGCACATTTGATGCATAATTTTTTGTAGATGAGAAATGAAGTTTGACGAATTCATCTCTGAATTTACGCATCACAAACATATGTAATTCGGCTATTTTAAACTGAAGATATTTTTGAAAATAAGGTTTATTTACAGGTTGATAATGTAGCGCAATACTATCTGTAAAATGTTTAATTGAACTATAATTTTTTCGCTTAAATGGATGTTTACTTAAAAAAGAAGAGCAAGTTTTATCCAATGTATCAATTAGGTAATTTAGTTCACCATAAGTGGAGTTTTTTATCGTGGCTTTTTGAGAATCTTTGGCAAAGAATCCTTTTGATGCCTGAAGCTTTTTGAGTGAAGCTTCAACGGGTATATAATAACTTTTTCCTGGTTCAATAAATAATGTGCGCTCAACTCTTCCGAGTTTTAAGATGGCAATATGGGTGTCGGTATGGTGAAAGGAGAGCTTAAAATTTCCATGATCATCAGTAAGACCTTTTTGCAATGTTTCTTTTTTGTAGGTGATGAAGTCTCTAACTATTAATACTTCTACTGGAGAGTTTGAATACGTTCCTCCATCGAACCCTTTAATTGAGCCGAGTAAGGTAGTTTCATTTGCTAAAATTGGCAAAATACTTAAACAAAGAAATATGCTCAATAGTTTATGCACTGGCAAGGAGGTTGTTTAATTCATCAGGAAGAAATTGTGAAACATCACCACCATTTCTTAATATATCACGAATTATAACACTATTTATTGCAGAATATTTAGCATCGGTCATAAAAAAGACGGTATCAACACTGGCTTCAATCTGATTATTAATGATGGCAATACTTTTTTCGTATTCAAAATCCTTCCCATCACGTAAACCCCTTACGATAAATTGAGCATGATGTTTTTTGCAAAATTCAATCGTTAAGCCTGTGTAATGTTTAACGCTAATTTTAGGGTGTTTTTTGAATACGGTTTCAATATGTTGAATTCTCTCCTCTTTGGAGAAATAATTTTTCTTAGAATTATTAGTGCCTATTGCAATAATAATTTCATCAAAAAGCGGAAGCGCCTTGAGTACAACAGCCTCGTGACCTTTAGTAAGCGGGTCAAATGAACCTGGAAAAACAGCTATTCTTTTTTGTGACATAATAAGAAAGTTATAACTAATAACTACACATTTATGTTTTCGTTACATTTCTTTGTGAGCAGTTAGGTGTTGAAAGATCTTTGTAAAAGTAATGATCTTATGCATCATTAATCATCTTTTCGTTGGAATATTGAAAAGTTTACATTGCCGTATTTTCGCGTTTCTTTGTAATTGATATGATTGAACATGGTTGATTTACCGTGTTCAATAATCAACCAGCCTTCACAGGTCAATACGTCTGCATTTAGAACAATATCCGCAATTTCAGTAATATTTGGTAGATCGTATGGCGGATCACAAAAAATAATATCATAGGTTCCCAGGTTGTTATCTTTTAATGCTTTAAAAACATCTCTATTCACTGGAGTAAAGTTTTCACAATTAAGTTCCTGCTTGATTTTTTTTTGGAAGTTGATGCATTTCGCATTAATATCCAGAGAAAGTACTGATTTTACCCCTCGCGATAAAAATTCATAACTAATATTACCCGTTCCACTGAAACAATCTAAAATGGCGCAATCGTCTAAATGGAACGTGTTATTCAAGATATTAAAAAGACTTTCCTTCGCATAATCTGTAGTAGGTCGAACAGGGAGGTTTTGCGGTGCCGAAATTCTTTTTCCTTTAAAACGACCACTGATTATACGCATAAATGTTGATTGAAAAGAGAATAAAAATAATGGTTGGGTAATCCATTTAGGCCAGAGGCTAATTTTATGTTTTTATTTCTACTGCCAAAATGAATATTCTTAATATATTGAAAGAGTAATAGGTGTTCCTCGCTGCCCTTTTGTATTTCGCCCAGCATAAATGTTTCTATTTCGTGAGGATCAATCCCTAATTGTTCACATGCGTATAAAGTGTAATAGAGCAGATCCTCTTTTGAATTGTATAAAAAGGAATTAACAAAATTGAGTTTTCCCTTTTTAAGCTGTATCACATCAAGATAATTGTTGCTTATATTAAGTAGTAATCGATCTTCTGAGAGCGAATGGAAATCTCTTAAAACAGATTGTATTAAAACTGAAATTTCATGGGTAATTTTCGCATTTGGAAAGACTTTATTGATCCAATCATTCAGTTTTTTTGAAAGAATAAAACAAATAACTACACCAGCATCATCTATAACCTGATATTTGATGTCAAATTCACCTTCAGGTTGGGTATTCAGGGAAATGTAATACTCGAGGTTTTTTTCAGAAAACAGTGCTTTTGGAACTACGGAAAATAATTTATTCGCAATTGCAATACTTACTTCCCCATATTTTTTTGAAACTTTTACTGGGCAACTTTTTAAAGCATCCACAAAGTTTGAGGTTGGGAACTCATCCGATCGGCTAGTAGAAAATTTTTGCTCCGTAACTGCCAGATGGGTATTTGACTTAACTTTTAAAACATTAGCGCTAAAAAAATCACCTCCGATTTTTAAACCAAGGCTATACTTGTTTAATTGTTTTAAATCGAATGATTTGTCAATTTGAGCTTGCATTCCTCAGGCTTACCAGTTACCTTCTGTAGTGGGTTCTGTTAAACTTCCAAATTGAATAACAACGTCTTCATCGAAATTTTTTGGATATATCTTCAACATGTCCAAATAGGTTTTCTTTTTCGTTTTTACCTCAATATAGAAAACATCTCGATTATTGGCGTTTTTAGTTTTCGCTGTTTTAAGTGAGAACTTTTCTTGTGTATACGGCACATAAGGAAGTGAGTCTAAATTGATGCTCTGTTTTTCACCATAAACTTTTATGTTGATAGGAACATATGCGGTGTCCTTAATAGGTTTCCCTGCCCTTAGGGCGTTGTTAACTGCAGCCGTATCATTTTTATCTACAAGGTAACGTATAATTTGTGCAGAATCATTTTTGGCATAGTGGAGTAATGAATCCCATGAAGAGCAATACTTCTTATTATCACTTAAATATTGAACTTGCAAATCCTTGATAAGCATCAACTTTTCCCTCACTTCTGTTTCTCTCAACTCAGAAATTTCTTTAAATTTTATATCATTTGCTAAACTGAAATAAGATTTAAAACCTAATATAATAGCAAGAACGATCATTGCAATAGTTCCCCCCACTCGGAAACCATTAGATTCAATTGGTATTGAACCTTTGTCCATGAAATACATGAATAAGGTGATTCCAATTAAAATTAATCCAACAATGTAGTAACCTCCAGGATCTTGGAGATTTACTTTTTGAATGTTGAGGTCATTTGGTGTAACGCTCGGAATAGTACTTAATCCATTTGGGTTTCGTATCTGATTAGCCACAATCACAATGTAATCATCCATGGATAGACTTTTTTTCAATCCATCTATTTTATTAATGAGAACAGCATCATTTAATTTAGTAATAGCGTATTTTTCATCAATTAATTGCTCTTGTTTTGATTTCATTTCTTGAAAATCGAAATATGCATTTTTAGCATTGGCTATTCGAGTAGAGTCCTTTGAGAGTTCAGCTTTGGACTGAAGTAATGAAAGAGAATCAGCCAGGGGCTTAAGCTTTTTATGAAATGCTTTTTTCTCTTTACTGGCTAACACATTTTGTTCCGCTTGAATCAATCCTTTTAGATAAGGTTCATAACCTACTTCAATAGAGTCAACCATTGTAATGTAGTAATCATCTCCTACAAAATAAGCTTCTTCATAGCTTACAGATGGAGTAATGATCACCACGAGTCCAACTAGTGCTAATAAGGCATAAATAACGGGTTTTAAAAATTGTCCGAAGTCCATGGTTTATACTTGAAAAATTTGCTCAACTAAATTACAATTATTCAGAGGAGATTAACATTTTTCTTAAAATCTTAATATTAAGTTAACACATGAAGATCTCTGGTTTTTAAAATAGTGAACAAATTAAAGTTCTAACTTTGTACTGTGCAGCGCTTACTCGATTTTTTTCCTTTTACTCCAACAAGCATTCAAGATAAAGCAATTACAAAGCTTGAAGATTTTGTGGGCCTAAAAACTCAACGGAGGTTGTTTGTTTTAAAAGGATACGCAGGTACAGGTAAAACAACACTTATCTCCAGTTTTATCAATTGGTTACCATCTGTAGGGTTTCGTGCTATTTTAGCTGCGCCAACAGGTCGTGCAGCTAAAGTTTTAGGAGGCTATGCGAAACAATCCGCATTTACTATTCATAAACAAATATATTACCAATCGCGAGTGGGCGAAAACATTGTATTTAGTTTACAGAAAAATAAAAACACCAATACTATTTTTATTGTTGATGAGGCTTCAATGATTAGTGATCAAGGCGGTATGGGCGGTTCATTTTTATCCAAAGGAAGAACATTGTTGGATGATTTAATAGAGTTTGTGTTTTCGGGGAAAAATTGTCAGTTGATTTTTATTGGTGATACAGCTCAATTACCTCCAGTAGGTAGTGCCGAAAGTCCTGCCTTGAGCACTCAATATTTAATTTCAAGATATACTTTACATATTGATAGTATTGAATTGACTGAGGTCACAAGACAAGCACAGGACTCTGGAATTTTGTTCAATGCCACTTTACTTCGTCAACTTTTACAAGAAAATGAACCCTTTAAACCGCTTTTTCAATGTAGTCAATTTAATGATGTTGTGAAATTAAATGGTTACGATATTGAAGAAGAGGTCTCTTCGTGTTACAGTAGAGATGGAATAGAGAACACGATGATTGTATGTAGAAGCAACAAACAGGCAAACCATTTTAATCGATACATAAAATACAATATACTTTTTCAAGAGGACGAGCTAAATGCAGGAGATCTTGTAATGGTTGTACGAAACAATTATTTCTGGTTAAAAGAGGAGGTTGATATTGATTTTATAGCAAACGGAGATATGGCAGAAATTATGCGTGTAATTGATTTTGAAGAAAAATTTGGTTTCCGCTTTGCAAATGTATCACTTCGTTTATTGGATTATAAAAAAGCGATTGAATTTGAGGTCAAAATAATGTTAGATACCCTAATGATAGAGAGTCCAAGTTTAGGTAGAGAGGATGGTCAAAGACTCTACCATGAAATTTGGAATTCTTATTCTGAAATAAGAGATCGTAAAAAGCGCCAAAAGGCAGTAAAAGATGATCCTTACTTTAATGCATTGCAAGTGAAATTTGGGTATGCAATAACATGTCATAAATCACAGGGTGGACAATGGAAAAATGTTTTTGTAGATCAAGGATTCCTTAAAGAAGAATCTATAAATCGAGAATATATGAGATGGTTATATACTGGTATTACAAGAGCAAAAGAAAAGTTGTTTTTAACAAACTTTCACGATCGATTTTTTAACGATTAGTCAAAGAATTGAACTGAATATAAGCGTTTGTTTTTTTATTTTTTCAAAAAACCAAAATCTATATGATAATGGTCATCATGTACCATGTCAATCATAGGTGTTAAGTAACGCGCAAAATAAATTCCTTTTTCTTTCACTTTTTTTCCCGAAGGAGTAGCGAAGAAATCATCTTTTAAATTCATTTTAAGGAGTACTTTTTTGATGTATAGCCCTCGTTTTTTAGCTGCCTTTTCCAGGGCAAGTATATGTTTTGCCATATCTTCAAAATCAATACGTATTTTTTTGTTTCGCATACACCTACCTTTCTCATCAAATTGTAAACCATAATGCCAAATACCTTTCCATTGGTCTCCATGGTAAGGGTGGTTATTCTTGGTGAGTGGTGATGCAAAATCAATAGAGGTGCCATTTTGATGAGTTCGATGTGGAAACATTTTCCCACCTTTCCTATGAGAGCATTCCATGATCATAAACTTTCGTTCAGGCATCATTTGTTCGCATATTTTATATGCTTCCAATGTAGCCATGCACACTTTCTCATGCACCCAAGCTCTGTTATCAATAAAGTAGGTGAGTTTTGAAAAATATTTGAAATTAGTCCCTTTTTTGGGAAATCGCCTTCCATTTTTTAAAGATCCTTTCTTCACGGAACCTTTAGAAAGACTTCTACCTTTTCCTTTTATTTTATTGTAGGAACATTGACACAAAAACACAATACAAAGAAGAGAGAGAAAATATGATTTCATTTACTCATCAACGACTAAACCTTTGTTTTATTGAAAATGGAAAGGATTTCTTTACATTTTTCTTTGCGTGCAAATAGAAGAAAGAACATTAATAAGAATGGGATAGCAGGAGTTTTATACCGCACTAAACTCCCCATTATTGGTGTAACCATACCAATAATAGTTAACAATCCCACCGCATAAATGATAAAAAAATAGCCAATACGATGAAAGTTTTCTCGTCTGCCAAACCAAATACAGAAAAGAATAAAAAGGATAATCAAAATATTTTCAAGAACATTAGGAAGAATAACTATTGAATACATATCCCAAGGAAGAGGACGTGTAATTGCATTAAAAAGTCCAAAAGAAAAATGTTGCAAAAAGCTCATGGGGTGGTCTTCCAAAGCACCTGTGGAGATAATACTTTTTGCATTCATTGATTTGGCCAAGCCTAAAAAATCAAGTCTTTTCCATTTTAAGACCATGAATAAACTCCAATTCGGATTAAGGGTATGCCAAATTATAGCCACTATAAAGTAGCCACTAAAATTTAAAATGACTTTTATGATCGGATGAGGCCCTTTGTTGTTTATGATCCATAAATAACCTGTAATTGCAGGAACGAGCAATAATCCAACATAAAATTTTAAATGAAACAAGAACAGGATACAAATTGCTAATACTGTGAAATGACTCCATCTTGCTCTTCGATTGAAAATGGTGTTTAAAATATGTAACGTAATGCCAAAAACCAACAGCAATGGCCCTTCTTTTAGAATCCCTGAACTCCAAAAGAGTAATGATGGTGTAAAAAATAGAATTAACCCGAGCCATACTTTCTTTCCAACAAAATATCGATGAAACGCTTTGTACATAAAAGTAAGACCATAAAATGCCATGAAACAGAAAAAAAGAAGATGAACGTAATAATTACCAGAGGATATCCACCTAATCATTGCATTGATTCGAATAACAGTTCTGTTGTCGTTATAAAACGTCGTTCGTTCTGCTGGAAACCAATTGTTCATCGCGTCCAGATAAGGCATCAGGTCTTCACCGTCATCGGTACCTAGCATCATTCTAAGATAGAATGAAGGGTTCTCACTAGCGGCTTTATGTAAATAATAACTGTCATCAAAATAGCGAAAGGTATCTGCCTCTGATCGTATTTTATAATGATGGGTGTAAATCATCGTCAATACAACCCCAGCAAAAACCTTTACTATAAAAGCAGTGATTAAAAATGTTCTACTCAGACCCTGTAAACGAAAAAAATTCCATTTATATATTCCCCACAAGAAGATAAAAAAGAAAAGTATGGGGAGTACAAAATTCATATTACTAAATTACTCTGTTATTTAATACCTTCGATATATGGGTGTTTTTCACAAAAAAAAGCCGTTTGCACAGCAAACGGCTTTAACATAGTTCTATGTCACAATTATTTATTGAAAATAATTTTCTCTTTAATACGAGCTGACTTACCTGTTCTTTCACGAAGGTAATAGATACGAGCTCTTCTTACTTTACCTCGCTTGTTTACCTCAATTTTAGTAAGGAATGGTGAGCTGAAAGGAAAAATTCTTTCTACACCAATTCCTCCAGAAATCTTTCGAATTGTAAATGTTTCAGTAACTCCTGAACCTTTTCTTTGTAATACAACACCTTGAAAAAACTGGGTTCTTGTTTTTTCTCCTTCTTTGATATCGTAGTATACAGTAATGGTATCACCAGCACTAAATTCTGGCCACTCTTTTTTCTCAACTAACTCGTTTGAAACTTCTCTAAGTAAATCCATTTTAATAATAATATAAAAGCCCTCTAAAAAAGGGAGTGCAATATTACGAATAAAAATTTAATGACACACTACATATAGCTAGAAATAATTTTTGTAGAATAACTTTTATTCAATTTCTTCGTAAAACGATTCGTGTACCAATAAGGGCAATATTGGTCATGAAAATAGAGTAAATGATTGAGTAAACTACGTTTGTGAAGAGATTTTGTTTAAGATATCTATCTAAATTATTAATGGTGATACTGCTCCTGTTGGTATCACAACAAGGTTATGCGCAATCGGGAGGGGATGATATTAAAAAGAAGCTCAAAGAACGTAAAGAACAACTCAAAAAAGAGCGACAAGAAAGAGAACTACAAAGAAAGAAAGAAGAAGAAGAATATAAAAAGTTGATTCGACAAAAAGAATTGGCTAAAAAATACAGAGAGGAACAATTAAAAAAGGAAATTGAATTAGCGAAAGAATATCAAAGAAAAGAGGAGGCAAAAAAGGCAGCCGCTTTAGCAAAAGCGAAAAGAGAAGAAAGTGAACGTCAGCGTATCAAGGCCGCTCAGCTAGAGATGGAAAAAAGAAGAGAAGCCATTAAGGCGAAAGAGGCGGAGCGAGCAAAGGAAAAAGAACAAAAAAGATTAGAGGAAGAAAGAGAGGCTCAACGTGAACTTGACGACTTAGAAAAAAGGTTCCTAGAGGAACAGGATGCGGCAGAAAAACAGGCCGAAGCTAAAAAAAGAATTCTTGAGGAAAAAGAGAATGAGATAGAACGTCAGCAACAAGAAATAGAACGAAAGGCTCAGCTGGCAAAAAAACAACAGGAAGAATATGCCAAAGCCAAAGCTCAAACTCAGAAGAAGGTAGATGAGGTTGAGTTAGAAAACAATAAGGAGAAAGAACGAAAAAAAGCGCAAACCGCTGCCGATAAGGAAATAGCAAAAATTGAGGCCCAGCGAGCTGCCGAGAAAAGAAAGGCAGAGATGCGAAAGCAAAAAGAGCTTCAACGAAAAAAATTAGCAGAATTAAAAAGAAGGACTGCACAAGCGGAATCAAAAAGAGAACGATTAAAAGATGCTGCCGCGAAAAGAAAAAAACTAGATAAAGATCGATTTAAAAGACAAGTCGAACTATTAAAGAAAGAGGTCAAAGAGAAAAAAGAATTAGAGAACTTCAAAAGAAAGGCCATGGATCGAGAGCGTCAGATGAGGGCAAAATATCAAGCCAAATTAGACGCTAAAAACCAAGCTCGAATTAGTGAGCAAAATGAACGCGAAGAAAAGGCAGCACAAATCGAATATGAAAGGCAAGCGGCGGAGCAAAAAAGAGCAATGATACAGGCCAAAATATTTGAAGAACGAAACAAGCAAATTATAGCCCAACATAAAAAACTTGCCAAAGCAGAGAGGAAATTAGCAGAAGAAAAACGAAAGGATGAGGAGCGTCGCGAGAAGGAGGAAGAAGCCCTTTCTAAGCAAGTTGAAAAATATAAAAAGACGGAATTGGCAAAAAATCAAAAAGCGAAAGAGCGGACAGCAAAAAAAGAAGAAAGAATGAACGCTGAAATTCAAAAGCGTGAAGCGTTAGCGAAGAAAAAATTAGCCTATGAAGCTGCTAAAAAGAAAGCAGAAGAAAAAAGAAATTCAGAACGTTTAAGGGAAGCACAAGAAAAAGCAAATTTAGCCGCCGAAAAAGCAAGAAAAGATGCTGAGTTTGCAGACCGAATGAAGAAACGAGCTGAGCAGGTAGAAAAATTAAAAGAAAAGGCCAGCAAGCTGAAAAAAGAAATTAAAAAAGAAAAAATAAAAGGGAAAGAAAATAGAGAAAAAATGAATCAGCGTTTTGCGCAAGAAAAGGATTCATTGGAGCGTCAAAAAAGAGAAGAAAATACGCAGGATAAAATTGATGCACGTCTCGATAAAGAAGGAGAAGATTATGCTTCTCGTCAAGAGAAAAAAGCATTAAGTGAGGAAGACTTAAGAAGAAAAAATATGACGGATGAACAACGACGTCAATTGGAAATTCAGAAAAGAGCCAAAAAAGAGGTAATAAAGTACCAAAAGGACTTGGAGAAAAAAGAACGAGCTATGGCTGCTTATCAGCAAAAGTTAGAGGAGAAAGTTGATGCCTCTAAAGAGGGCCTTGAAGCAGCTCAACAGGCAGAGGCTGAAAAAATAAAAGAAGAACAAAAAAAGTTGGCAGAAAAGCGTCAAATACTTCTGCAAAAGGAGGAGCAGCGTAGACTTCAAAGAGAAGAAAAACAAAAGAAGTTGGCAGAAAAAAGAGCGCTCGAACAGAAAAAATTAGAAGAGAAGCAGCGGATTCGACAAATGGATTTAGCCAGAAAAGATTCTTTGCAAGCAATTAAATTTAGGACCAAACAATTACAAGATTCTCTTGATGCTGATGCAAAAGTAAAGAAAGCAGAAGCACTAAAGGCAAAAGCTATTGAACGAGAAAAAATTAAAGCGCTAAAAAAACAAGAAGCCATTCAAATCGCAAAAGAAAAAGAGCAACAGAATAAAGCCATAAAGGAGATTAAAGAACCTGTTGCTGCTAAAAAGAAACAATTAGAAAAAGCCCCTAAAACGAAGGAGCAAAAGCAAAAAGAGAAAGCGAACAAGGTAAAAACAGAGAAAATAGCTGAGGTAAAGCAACAAGTTCAAGAAAAGAAAGCGTCACCCCCAAAAAAAATAGAAACCGTTCAGGAAAAATCAGCTCTTGAATTAACTCAAGAAAAAATCAATCAGCGGGCTGAAAAGCGTAAGTTACAACGAGAAAAACAATTACTTATTGAGCAGAAAAAAGCACTTAAGGAAAGTGATAAGTTGGAAGTTAAAAAACTTACATTATCTGCTAAGAAAAGAGCCAAAGAAACTAAAGCAGAGGAAAAACGAAAACGTAATGAAATTAAGCAACAGCGAAAAGCTTTAATTGCAGAAGAAAAAAAACAAGATGAGGAGCGCTTGAAGAAGGTGAATAACTCCTCTGATGCAAAAGAAATGGTTGTAAAAAATAAAGTTGTACAGGGAGCTGTAAGTGATGAACAAAAAAAGCAAGAAAGAATTGCAGAATCCAAGACAAAGAAACCAGGGAAGTTTGATCAGACGATTGAAAAGTTAGCAAAAGAAAATGCAGAGGCTAGTGCTGCGCAAGAGGCGAAAACAGCAAAAGAGCAAGAAAAGTTAAATCAAATTAAAAAAGCGAAAGCTGAACGAAAGCAACAACTTCTAAACTCGATAAAAAATGCGAATTCAGCATCAAAAAATCCCAATGAAACCTTCCAAGAGCGCGTGATTCGAGAATACAAAGAAGGAAGACCAATTAAAAAATGGGATCCTAAAAAGAGAGAGAAATTGCTCATCATTGAGGAGTATCAAAAAGCCGTGAAAAAAAGATTGGCCGAAAACCTAAAAAAAGCTGAAGAGGAAATGGCAGAGGCAGAAGCGGATGTAAAACGCAGAGAGGATGAAGCCAAAAATAAAAATAGAACAAATAGTAAGTTGAAATCCAATATGGCTTTACTTGATAAGCGGATAAAAGAGCTGGAGGAACAATTAAAAGTAGAGAAAGAATCAAAGGCGATTGTGGAAAATTCACTCAACGAACTCAATGAGTCAGGATTGTCAGGTATTCAAGTTGTTGTTGAGCGGGAGGAAAAAGAAGAGAAAATTAAAGAAAAAGAGGATGAGATTAAACGAATAACAGAAGAGCTCCGAAACTTGAGGGATGAGCACCGTAAAGTAAAACAAAAATATTATGCTGCAAAAAAGAAAACAATTAGTGTGAATAAAGATAATGTAGCCAATGCAAAAGAAAAATTAGAAGCCGCTAAACTCGCAAAAGCATATGCAAATTTAGAAAGCCCTGAAGAACGAAATGCTCGATTGAAAAAAGAAAAACTTAAGCGAAAGTTAATGGCTAAAAAACGCAAAGCTCGATTAAGAGCAGAGAAAAAAAAGCAAGCACTGGAAGATGAGTTGAGACGCGTAAGAATGGTAGAGAAAGAAAAGTTGTTGGCAGAGAAAGTAGAACTTTTGAAAAAGACTAAAAAAAGAAAAGAACAAATACTAAAAGATAAAGCGGCCAGAGATCTTCAGGCAAGTAGAGATAAAGCAGAGCAGGAGAAGATGGATTTGAAGCGGGAACAAAAACGACGTTTGGAAGAGCAAAGAAAAGCTAAAATTGAAAAAGCAAGAATTGCTGCTTTGGAAAGAGAAGCAGACAAAGCTGAAATAGATTTAAAATTGAATAATGAGAAGCTCTCAAAAGAAAATAAAATGAAATTGGTTAAGGAGCGTGAGCGATTAAATGGAGAGATAGATAATTTGAAAAAAATACAAGATAAAATCAACAAGAAAAACCAAAAAGATAAAGCGAAAACTCGGAAAAAAAATGCAAAAAAATCAAGATCTCAATTGTATGCTGATTCGATGAAAATCGTTTTGGAGAAGGAGGCTAAACAGGATTGGGCTTTGATAAACGCGAAAGAAAAAGATTTTAAAGCGCAAAAAAAGCTTAATAAGGAAAAGATAAAAACAAAAGAGAAAGCGGCTAGAGAGGTGAATAAAAAACCAAAAAAACTGTCAGAGGAAGAAAAGATTGAGGCCATCAAAGAAAAAATAAAAAAGGATCGTAAAAAACAACAATCAATTATTGCAGATGCCAATAAAACCCTAACCGCTAAAAGAAGGATTGCAGAAACTAAAGCAGAAATTAAGCAAAAAGAGTTGGTAGCAAGAGCAAAGAAGAAAGCGTTAAAAATTGCAGCTAAAAAATTGGAGGCCCAACAAGAAGAGAGCGCATCAAAAATTAATCAAAAAAAATTAAGCAAAAGAGAGCTTAAGATAATGGAATTGAAAGAAGAAATTCGATTGCTTGGTATTGATGTAAATAAGAAGAGAGATGATTTAGCCTCAACAGAAAAGGAATTAACTCAAATTAAAGAAAAGGGCGACGTAAATGATGTCATTAAGCAAAATGTACTCACAAGGAAAGTTGGTAAATACAAAGCAGAAGTGAAAACAATATCCGAGAATATGAGCAAGAAACAGGCTGAATTAGATAAACTTTTAGGTGCCAGACTTCCCAATCCGAATACTGCGAGCGATGACAAAACGGAAGAACTTCTCCGCAAAATTAAAGACAAGCAACAAAGAAAAGAGATGGCCGAGCGAAGAGAGCAAAGAATAAAAAATGCTGCGCTTAAAGCCAAGCAAAGTAGAGAGAAAGCAGAAAAAGATCGAGCTGAAAAATTAGCATTTATGGATCGTGTTGCAGAGGCTCAAAAAGAGGAGATGAAGCAACAAATAAAGAATAAAAAAGCTGCGATAAAAGCTCAAAAAGAGGCCTTTAGAATACGTCAGGAAAAGATGGAGTCTGAGATGGCTGCGTTAAAAGAAAAAGAAGATTTGGAAATGGATTTAGAGGAAGAGGATCGAATCAGAAAGGAAAAACTTGAAAAAGCAATGCGTAAACTACAAAAGCAAATGGATCGCATTGACAAAAAGAAAGGAGTGGATGATGCGATTGAAAAAGAAATGATGGATTACTTAGAAGAGGAGCGAAAACTAGAGGAGCGCAGAAAAAGGGAACGAAAGTATTTGGACAAAAAAAATAAGGAAGAGGAGGAAGCCCTTAAAAATATTAAAGTGGAATCTACTTTATCTAAAGACGATGAACGTTACATTAACGAACAAGCTCAAAAAAGAAAGGCAATTGCCGATAGTATACAAGCGGAAAATAGAAAAAAAGCTGATGAATGGACTCGTTTGTCTATAGATGCTCAAAAAGCAAGAGAGCAAAATAAAAAAGATAAATTCAAGGAAGAACTCAAAAAAAGAGCGCTAGCTGAACAACGTAAAATTGATGCGAAAAAGAAAAAAGCATTGGTTGAAGCAAATAAAGAATTGGATTTAGCCATTAAAGAAAAAAGAATACTTGACAGAAAGATAGAAGCGGCAAAACGCGCAGCACTCTCAAGAGAAGAGAAAAGAGTTGCAACCGAGAAAATTCAAAAACAAATGTTGGCGCGAAGAAATGCAGCGAGTAGAATGCGTGATTCCTTATCCAATGAGGCAAAGTTAATCGCAGAGCGTTTGGCTCCACTTCAGGCAGGAATTACTACTCGAGAGAAAAAAACGAAAACTTTAGAGGTGGAAATTGCCGATTTAAAATCCGCAGAATTACCTCTTCTACAAGATTATGTTCGAAAGAATCAAGCAGGAAATCGTGCTGATTTTCAAGCGAAGAGTTATACGCATGTAAAAAGAATAGAAAAGCGTGCAGAAGGAACGAAGTTGAGAAAGGAAGCTTTAGAAATTAAATTGAAGGTGAAAGAAAATTATTTACATCGATTAGGGAAAGAGCGTCAGCTTAATATTTATCGACAAAAGATTGCGGTACTGGAGGAGCGAATTAGAAATTTAGATACTACAACAGTAGACGCAAAAGAACTCAATCGAATTTTAATAATTCAGTATAATCAGATTGAAAAGTCAATTGCTGCAACACAAAAAGAATTAGAAGAGATTACAGTTAATATTTCGAAGAAGGAAGATGAGTACAATGCTGATTTAATGTTGGCCGCTACGCAGAAGGAAAAATTTATGAAGGAAGAGGAGAAGCGAAAAGCAGATGAAACGTTGAGTCCCGATGAAATAGCCACCCGTATAGAGTTGATGAAAAAGCAATATAAAAATGCCTCAACAGGAGCAGACCAGGCTGAACTAGAATCCCAAATGGAGGAGCTTCAACGTCAATTGCCAGAGGGTATTCATGAAGAAATTATCTACGAAAACAATCGGACGATTAAGAAATACATTGTTAGTAAAGATGGCGAGGTTGATATTTATAAAATGGTAATGTATAGTTGGGGTGCAGCATATTATTTTAGAAATGGTGTTGCCATTACCAAAATGCGTTTTGATTCAGAAACAAAATACTAGAAGAAATATTTAGGTTTGGTTAAAATGGAATGAAACGTTAAAATTTCTTTTTCCAAATTTCATTGTCCTTGATGTACTTTATTTTTGCAGCTAGTTTTTGTTCTTTGGAATAAAATTTAGCGATACCGTTTTTTCTGCCATTTTGATAAGTAATAGAGCTTTGTATTTTTCCATTACTCCAGTAGGTAGTAAAAACACCATCATATCTTCCTTTTGAATAATTTACTTTTTGGTACGGAATATCTGTACCATCAAAATAAACAATCCACTGACCATGTTTTACCGATTGATTTTGTTGAGAACGGAAGGCCGCAATAGGATCTTTTTTGATCTTTAATGTATCCCCTTTTTTATTCACTAAAACGGTATCAAGATTATTTCGAACGGTATCTTTATCCATTTTAATAAGCTTGTATTGACCTTTTTCTCTCAAAAATATCCCTTGATCATGCCATGCTTCATATTCCCCTTCTAGCTGGCCATTATTATAGGTTTCTTTTATACCAGTTCTTCCATTTGAGTAAAACTTTATATACATCCCATGTTTGATGCCGTTTTGATAATTCGAAATAAACTTTTGATTACCATTCTCATAAAAACCTACCCATTTACCGTCCATAATTCCCATATTAAATGTTCCTTTTTCATTTTCTTTTCCATTGGGGTACCATGAGGTCCAAACACCATTCTCTTTATCATTCTTGAATTTTCCCTCATGGTCTTTTTTTCCATTTTTGTAGAATACGGACCATTTTCCATTTCGAAGATCGTTCTTAAAGTTAGCAACTCTCAGTTTCTCGCCCGTTTCATAATTGTATTCCCATTTTCCATCCTTTAGTCCATTTTTAAAAAAAGCAATGTGTTCAATATTTTCTGTTCCAGGATAATTAAATACCCATTTTCCATGTCGTAAACCATTTTTAAACCTACCAACAATTCTTTTTTTACCTTTTTCATACCAAACCCATGTACTGTCTTCGATCCCTTGTTTAAAATATCCAATACTTTCAAGGCTTCCGTCCAATCGGTAGGAATGAAACTTGCCATGCTCTTTTCCATTCACATATTGTGATGAATCTTTAATTTGACCGTTTACATAATACACTCGATAAATACCATCTTTTTTTCCTTTATTAAATTCAGCCTGATACCACACTTTTCCGTTTTCGTACCATTTAATGATTTCTCCATGAACTTTTCCCTTATGATACGTTAGTTTTCCTTTTGGCGCTCCATCTTGATAAAACTCCATAAGATTTCCATCTCCATTTATGATTGTTTGATTCCCTTTTTTATCCCATCCAGCGATTACACTATCATATCCCATTGTGTAATAGGATTCTTTGAATTTATCTCCTGTTCTAAACCAAAAATGAAAAGAACTGTCTCGTTTGTCATTTTTAAAAAAACCTTCCCATTCTTTATTGCCATTTTCATAATAACTGATCCATTTTCCAATTTTTTGATCCTTAGAATACTCTCCTTGAATTTTTACATTTTTATTGGAATACCAACTTGTATATTTTCCATTCCTTTTTCCAGCCACAAAAATACCTTGGTCTTTTTTTTCTCCATTTGGGTAGTAATAGGTTGTCATTCCATGCAGTCGACCTGCTCTGTAGTGACTCTCTTGTTTAATTTGCCCGTTTGGATGCCAATATTGCCACTTTCCTTGTTCTTTTCCATTTATATAATTTCCTTCGGCTTCTTTTTTACCATTTGGATATTTATTTATAAAATATTCTTTAGCAGCCTTAGCGTCTGTTTTAGATTGGGAAAAACTTAGAAAAGTAAGGAAAGTGATGAGAACTGTAAGAGAGAATTTCATAATTGTGAACTTTGCAACAAAATAACTTTAAATGTATTAATTCGTCACACCTTTTTACATAAAATTTTAACAAATTAAATTGAATTATTTTGATTGGTTGGCGCGTTAAAATGGGTTCAATATCGAGTTTATTTTATAGGGTCTGTCTCTGATAGACTTAAAAAGTATATGATGATTGAAAAAGGAGGAAGGGAAATACACGTAATTTTTGAAGAAATAGATTTCAAATTCTTTTAAAAATGGCTTTTGGATCAATTAATTTTCATTTTAACAAAAAAATACGCATATTAAAGTATAGTTTTAAATATGACAAAAAAGCTAATATCAAAACCGCATCCTTGGCATGGCGTTTCAATAGGTAAAGGTGCTCCTAGCCTTGTAACCGCTTTTATCGAAATGGTTCCTTCCGATACGTGTAAATATGAAATTGATAAAGAGACAGGATACCTTATGATTGATCGTCCTCAAAAATTTTCTAATATAATTCCAGCTCTATATGGTTTTATACCTCAAACTTATTGTGGTGAAAAAACTGCTGGTTTCGCAGGTGAAATGACAAAAAGGGTACTTGTTGGCGATGGTGATCCATTAGATATTTGTGTGTTCACAGAGAGGGAAATCCCTCATGGAGACATCTTAGTTGAAGCAAAAGTGATTGGAGGAATGCGAATGATTGATGGTGGCGAAGCGGATGATAAAATCATTGCTGTGTTGGCGCAAGATGAGGTATATAATTTTGATGATATTCATCAAGCACCAGATCGATTGGTAAAGCGATTAAAACATTATTTTTTAACCTACAAGCAAATCCCAGATGAGGAAACACCCGAATGCGAAATCACGCATGTTTATGGAGCTGAAGAAGCAAAGAATGTGATTAACTTAGCCCTACAGGATTACACCGATTTATACGGTAATCAATAACTATTTTAAAGATTAAAATAAGTGAAAAAGCTTTTTAAAATTGACCGCTAATGTTAATTATGAAGGGCTATTACTTTTGATGGGAAACCTTAAACCTCCATTAAAATTGAATTTCCAGAGGATTTTTTTTCGTCGTTTCGCATTCGATATTCGTTTAGTATCAACTTTCCCTCTCGAGAAAATGATATTTCTGTTCTGCACATTCCAGTTTTTCTTTGACCCACATCATTCACGTGTTCATATTGAAATTCAATACCGTTTTCAGTCGTCTTTCTACCAATAATTTTACCACTTTGAACGTGCCCTCCGCTGTATTCACCCCATATCTCATTATTGTCCTGATAATATTTGAAAACCGTTTGATCATCAATATCCCCAAGTTTGGAGTTAGAGGAGAGCTTAAATTGTTTAAAATGTAAATTGAACATCTTGATGAAATAAAAATAATTCGGAATGTAGTTTACGGGTAAACAACAAAAAGGTTATGCTTATTTTTTAAACTTCATGATGTTTTCTGACCTTCCTTTTCGAAAAACTTTATTACTCACATGTTTTCCTTTTCGCAAAGCTTTTTGCTCCTCTTCAGGAAGTAGAACGATATCTTTACATTCGACAGAACAGGTAGTAAGTGTTTTTTCCTGGCAGGATTTACATTGAATAAAAAGCAAGTGGCATCCTTTATTAGCACAATTTACATGGGTGTCGCAAGGTTCACCGCACATATGGCATTTTGCAATAACATCATCTGAAATTTTTTCTGCTCGTCTATGGTCAAAAACAAAGTTTTTACCCAAAAATTTATTTTCAATGCCTTCCTCTTTAATTTGACGTGTATATTCAATAATACCTCCCTCTAGTTGATATACATTTTTAAACCCCTTGTGTTTATAGTAAGCACTGGCTTTCTCACATCGAATTCCACCTGTACAGTACATGACAAGATTTTTATCTTCTTTATGTTCTTTTAAATCATCTTCAATTAAATCTAAAGAGTCTCGAAAAGTATCAACATCTGGTGTTATTGCGCCTTGGAAATGTCCAATTTCACTTTCGTAATGATTTCTCATATCCACTAAAACTGTATTAGGATCTTCGATCATTTCATTGAATTCTCGAGCTTTTAAGTGAACACCTTTATTCGTGACATCAAAAGAGTCATCATTCAAACCATCCGCAACAATTTTATCACGTACTTTAATTTTATTTTTTAAGAAAGAGAAATCATTCTGTTCAATGGCAACATTTAAACGTATTCCATTTAGAAAATCAATTCCATATAAGTGTTTTCTAAATAGTTCTAGTTGGTAAGCTGGGACAGAAATTTGAGCATTAATACCTTCAGAAGCAATATAGGTTCTTCCTAGGACATTAAGTTTTTCCCACTCAACAAATAAAAAATCTCTAAAGGATTTTGGATCTTCAATTTTCGCGTATTGGTAAAAAGAAATTGTAAGCCGCTTTTCACCGGCTTCTTTTATAAGTATTTCTCTTTCTTTCGCGCTTAGTTTATTGTACAGTTGCATGCTATATCAATTTAAGTGCAGCAACAAAGATAAGTGTTTTTATGTTCGTCGTCCAGCTTTAGTTAAAAGGTCATAAATGGATACTTTTGTTCTAATTCGATCATTTGATTTGGAGGGCAATAAGAAAAACACGTCCTTTAAGTATGCTTTTAAAGCTAGCGTGGAGAAATATATGGCGTAATAAGAGAAGAACCTTCATCACTTTAATGATGATACAATTCGCTGTTGTACTGGCTACTTTTATGGCTGCATTTCGATCAGGAATAATGGAATCTCAAGTGGCAAATGTTGTTGGAGGATTTCAAGGATATGGAACAATAAATGACACGGCTTTTATAAAAGAACCTTTTATAGATCACATTGTTGCCTACGATGATTCCACCATAAAATATTTAGAATCCCAACTTCAAATTAGTGCATATTCTCCCCGAATTATTGGAGGTGGAATGTTAACCTGTGGTGACAAATTCAAGATTATTAGGGTTACAGGGGTAGATCCTTATCTTGAGAATCAACTAACCCACCTATCATCAGCGTTAATTGAAGGGCGTATGATGCAAAACAGTGGAGAGGTTGTATTAGGCGCTCGACTTGCTCAAAGAATTAAGGCGGACATTGATAGTACAGTTTATTTTTCAGGTTTGGGCTATCATGGAAATTCAGCCAATATGCTTTTGCGTGTGGTCGGTATTGTTAAACTCTCCAATGTAGAGGAAGATAAAAGACTAGCCCTTATTTCGCTAAGCGATGCAAGAGAAGGGTTTGCATTATATGAAGGTGTTAACCAGGTTGTGCTCAGTTTTAATGATAATACAAGGGCTCTTGAAACGGTAAATCAATTAAAGTCAACATTTACACAGTCTAGTCAATTGTATGCGTGGCAAGAGTTAAATGAGCCTTTATATATGCTTGTGGCGATTAATGATGCTGCAAACATCATCATTTCTGCAATGCTCTATTTTGTTATTTCATTCGGTTTGTTTGGGACGATACTAATGATGTTAGCAGAGCGTAAACGAGAGTTTGGTATGTTAATCGCTTTGGGGATGCAAAAATCTAAATTAGGATATATTGTTTACCTTGAAAACACATTGTTAGCCTTAATAGGAACCGCTCTGGGGTTTTTAATCGCTGTTCCGTTAATTTTTTATTTTAATGAATTCCCACTAGATATCAGTGGTCAAATGGCTGAAGATATGGAGAAATATGGTTTTCAAGCACAATTGAGAACATCTGTAAAAGGGATTATTTTTTTAGGTCAAGCAATGGCTATTCTAGGGATAACATTATTGTTTAGTTCCTATCCAATTTTAAAAATTCGTTCTATGGATGCGGTTAAAGCGATGCAGTCATGATTATTAAAATAGGGTGGAAAAACATATGGCGAAAAAAAAGCCGAAGTCTAATAGTTATTTTATCAGTGGCATTTGGCGTTTGGATAGGATTGTTTTTTGGTGCCTTTCAATGGGGGACTTATGTTCAAAAATTAAATGATATTGTGAATCGGGAAATTGGACATGTTCAAATTCATCATCCATTGTTTCTTGAAGAAGAGTATGACTATAATTTTCCAATCAAAGATCCTGAGCACGTAAAACATGTTCTTCAAGCTGATTCTACGATAAAATCGATTGTTGAACGTGTTGTGTTCTCCGCTATGATACAAACCACAAAAGAACAAAGTCCAGTATTGGTTGTTGGAGTGGATACTACAAAAGAAAGAAAAATGCACTCCATTTCCACGCTCATTACTCAAGGTGAAATGCCCCATGATAAGAGAGCACCAACACTTCTAATTGGTGAAGTTCTGGCAAATGAATTAGGAGTAAAACTTGGTGATAAAGTGTTAATTCAGGGAGGCATGCTTCATGGAATGAAGTCATTTGTGGGAAGAGTGAGAGGGTTTTATGAATCACCGAATAAATTAAAAGATAAATTGATTATTTATATTCATAAATCCGACATCAACAAAAAACTAGGTGATGCTTTCACCCATGAGTTTGCAATTACTTTTCATGAGTATGATTCGCTAAAATCTTACAGTGCTTTACTACAGAAAAAATTACCTCATCAACAAATATACACGTGGGGTCAAATTGTACCTGAAGTAGAAAATGGGATTAAAATGACGGATAAGGTTATGTTTGTTTTCATGTTCATTATATGGACAGCATTAGCTTTAGGTATTGTAAATACCATGTTAATGAGTGTGTTAGAACGAACAAAAGAGCTAGGTGTTTTAATGGCTATTGGTATGGGTAAATGGAAAATTACCCAAATGATCTTTATTGAAACATTTATTCTTACCGCAATAGGTGTGCCTATTGGGATTTTTTTAACCATGCTCACTGTGGGGTATTGGGGTGATGTGGGAATTGATTTATCCGTTGCAAATGCAGCTGTTGCTGATTTCGGATACTCAACTATGATTTATCCAGTGGTTAAACAGAGTTTTTATTTTCAGGTAATCATTCAGGTCATTTTGGTAAGTTTTATATCTACCATTTTCCCTGTAATAAGAGCTCTTAAATTAGAGCCTATTAAAGCGATTAATAAATTATGAATGTTGTTGAAACAAAAAATATAGAGAAGGTATTCAGAGATGCAGATTTAGAAGTTTGTGCAGTAAATGATGTTTCGTTAACTATTCAAGAGGGAGAGTTTACTGCTGTAGTAGGACCCTCAGGATCCGGGAAAACAACCTTGCTTAATATGATTGGAGGGTTAGATGTTCCAACTTCAGGAAGTGTAAAAGTAGCATCACAAGAATTAACGGAACTTTCAAAAAATGAACTGATAAACTTTAGGTTATTTAATATTGGATTTGTTTTTCAAAGTTATAATTTAATTCCTGTACTAACGGCCTTTGAAAATGTTGAATTTGTTATGCTTCTTCAAAAAATATCTCAAAAGGAAAGAAAGCAGAGAGTTGAGGAGTTACTAGAGGCTGTAGGGATACCTGAAAAAGCAAATGTTCGTCCCGCCCAGTTGAGTGGAGGGCAACAGCAAAGAGTTGCGGTGGCAAGAGCGTTGGCTCCTAAACCAGCCTTTATTATTGCCGATGAACCAACCGCAAATTTAGATTCAAAATCTACCAAAATATTGCTTGATATTATGCAGAAATTGAATGAAAAGGAAGGGATAACGTTTTTGTTTTCAACACATGACCAGCGCGTAATTGATCGAGCAAAGCGCGTAATAACACTTACTGATGGAAAGATAACCAGCGATCAAAATATGAAAGAATAGCAACCACTATGAAAAGGTTAAATGGATACAATCTTTATAAATATTCATCAGTGTTTAGTTACAGATGGTTAATTTTCTTTTTGCTTTTATTTTCACGTGTTATAGGACAAGATTCTTTAAGTTATTTTGAAAAGCATACTAAGATCAATGGATATGTGAAATTTATGCAAACATTAAGTGGTGATGTTGAAGGTAATATTTACGATCAATCACTCTGGCATAATCGAATAAATACAACTTTTTTTAATACAGGAAAGGATGGGGGGACAACCTTATATTTCGAATTAAGAAATCGCATTTTTTATGGTGAAGCTGTACGATTAAATCCTGATATGAGCACCTTGTTAGATCTTGATGGAGGTATTGTTGACTTATCTTATGTAACAGGAGAAGCGAATAGTTTTTTATATAGTACAATTATTGATCGATTTTGGTACAAAGGCTATTATAAAAAATGGGAATGGAGTATTGGCAGACAAAGAATCAACTGGGGAATTAATACATATTGGAATGCCAATGATATTTTTAATGCATTTACCTTCACAGATTTTGATTATGAGGAACGTCCAGGTTCAGATGCGGTTAGTATTCAAAAGTATTTTAATAACGGTTCAGATGTTGAAGTAGCCCTCTCTATTAATAGAGACACAGCCTTTGTTGCTGCCACAAAATATAGCTGGAATTATTGGAATTATGATTTTCAAATATTGGGGGGAGTATATTTTGATGATGTTGTCCTAGGAAGTGGCTGGGCAGGCGGGATAAAAAACTGGGGATTTAAAGGAGAGATAAGTTATTTTCATAATCCAATTCAAAAACAATCATCAGGTACCAGTTTGTCAATTTCAGGAGAATATATTTTAAAAAACAATCATTTCATAGGATTGGGTGGACTATATTCTTCCAATGGAGTAAGTAAAGGAATGGATGTATCCTCATCATTGTTAGCCTTTCAAACTTCTGCTAAATCCTTAATGCCTACGCGATGGTCCACAATGACATCAATAGGGGGTGAAATTAATGGGTTAACTAATTATACATGTATAATTGTGTACATGCCTGGTGTTAATTACGTATTACTTATGCCTTCAATTACCCGATCAGTTGCTCAAAATTTAGATTGGTCGATACATATGATTAACCTAGGAGGTGTTTTAAACGAGGATCTTCTTTTATCGGTAAATGGGTTTATGCGCCTAAAATGGAGTTTTTAAGTAGGCGTGGATAACTCAATATTTTACGGGTTTTCAAAAGGTGAAAATCTTATTTCAACTTTATTCACTCAATTACAAATTTTAACGATTAAGTACTAAATTTGCAGTGTAAATCAAATGTTCATGGCGAAGTCAATACTTACAAAAACAGCTCAAAAATTTCTTGAAAAATATCTAAACAATCCCTCTCCAACCGGTTTTGAATCTGAAGGACAAAAAATATGGCTAGATTATGTTAAGCCCTACACGGATGAGTATATTGTTGATACGTATGGTTCAGTGGCTGCAATCATTAATCCTGATGAAAAATTCAAAGTAGTTATTGAAGCTCATGCTGATGAGATCAGTTGGTTTGTGCATTATATTACATCAGATGGATTTATTTATCTCAGAAGAAATGGAGGGTCAGATCATCAAATTGCACCCTCAAAAAGAGTGAATATTCATACAGAAAAAGGTGTAGTTGAGGCTGTTTTCGGATGGCCAGCTATACACACGCGACATAATGGCAAAGAGGAAGCGCCTTCGTTAAAAAATATTTGCTTGGATGTAGGAGCAAAAGATAAAGATGAGGTTTTAAGTATGGGAATTCAGGTAGGTGATGTAATTACCTACCAAGATGAATTAACCATGTTGAATAATCGGTGGTATGTAGGCAGAGCATTGGATAATCGAATAGGTGGATTTATTATTGCTGAAGTAGCGAGACTATTGCATAAAAATAAAAAGAAATTACCCTTTGCATTATATATTGTAAATGCGGTTCAGGAAGAAGTAGGGTTAAGAGGCGCTCAAATGATTACGGATACGATTCAACCTAATGTGGCGATTGTAACGGATGTTTGTCATGATACCTCAACCCCAAAAATTGATAAGATAGCACAAGGAGATATCAAAGGGGGAGAAGGTCCTTGTTTGCCTACAGGTCCTGCAGTACAAAATAATTTGTTGAAATTAATTAAAACCGCTGCAAAGGATCAGAAAATACCTTTTCAGAATGCGGCTGTTTCAAGAGCAACAGGAACAGATACAGACGCTTTTGCCTACAGTAATGGTGGGGTGGCCTCCGCATTAATTTCATTGCCTTTACGCTACATGCATACCACTGTTGAAGCGGCTCATAAAGACGATATTGAAAATGTCATTAAGTTGATTTACGAATCGTTATTAAAAATTGAAAATAATCACGATTTCAGATACTTTAGTTAAAGTAAAACAGAAAAAGGTGTGTGGAAGGTAATTGCTGTTCTAATAAGTATGTTGATCATGCACTCCTGCGTGGTTAAAAATTCATGTGGTCCTGGCTACAAAGTCGTAAGTCCTAAAAAATACTTTAAATCAAAAAGGAAGCGTCATTTTCAATAATTGGAACGTTTAGTTTCCATCTAGGTACATTCTAAAGGAGTGGTTGTTTACACGAAGGAAATAAATGCCTCTACTGAGCGAGGGCAGGGTATAAGCATAATTACTCTGTATACGCTCCCGCCAAACAAGTTGTCCAGAAAGAGAATATAGTTCAACATGAATTGAATTTGATTTATTTTCAATTTTTACTATCCCTTTTTGGAGTAAATCATAATTTAAAATTGGGACCCAAATATTGTCATTTGTACTATTTCCATAATCTTCATCAAAGAAGCCTCTATTGTAAAAAATGGTGAAGAGTAAGTTCGCATGATAACCCGCATACAAAATAGAATCTGCTTTTATAATTTGTTCAGCAGCCTGAGGAAAACTCATGTTAGGAAACCAACTGTAGTTGGATTGCATAATTAATTTATCACATACTGTGTCGTTTATCAACGATCTTATATCTAAAAGAGTAGCGCCAAATAATTCCCCATCAACATATTTATTCCCATTCAATCCGTCTGAATATTTTCTGTCGTTCTCCAGTGATCTACCTTCCCAAAATTCATTATGTCCATCCCAATTAAAAATTTTTTTATAATTAAACGCATTTAATTTTTTGGAATATACGGCGGCCCAATAATCACTTATTCCTTCATCCAGTGCTTTTCGTTCATATCCCTCTAAGCTACCTGGGGCAGCAGCGTTAGATACAGCATGTGCATATTCATGAATCAGGATGTCGGGATCTTCAGCATCGTCAATACCACCTTGGCCAAAATTAATCCTTGGGGGGGCCGTTGAATTTATAAATTCAGAATTGTCTTTTCCGTTTAACGCATAAACATCTACATCAATTTGTTCATTGAGTAGTGCGTTAAAACCTAGTGTGTCTTTCAGATATTGAGCAAAATTAGTTATGTGATAAAGCGCATGAACTTCCTCAAATCCAATTTGTGATCTGTTGAATCTAAAATCAGTATTTTCTTTTGTTGTGGGGAGGATGTCTGGAGAACTTTGATTTGTGATTTTAATGTGTTTGTTTTCCAATATAAACGAATCATTTTCAAAGCGAGTCGATACGGAAACTTCAACCAATTCTCGATTTAAATCATCATTAGATTCATCATTTCCATCAACATATGGTGGGCCATAGTTTTGTTGGCTAGTAGTGATCGGGTCAGGAAAAAAAACAGATCCATAAATAATTGTGTCTTTGAATTGAACTTTATGGTTTATGTGATGTATGGTTTCATTGTTCTCGGTTATAAAAAGTGTAAAGCTTTCTGAATCATTTATGAAGGTTGTAGATTGAACCCGTATGAAATGGTCTTTATATTGAATATACCCTTTCGATGTGTGGAGTATTTTATCAGTTGAGTTAAGTTTTTTATTGACAGGCCTTGGATTGATTTCAGTTTTATAAACATTTACTTGATTCTGAAAAATATTTTTTTTGATATACTGATTGAATACCGGGAGTCCCTCAAAAGAAGCGTGGTAAAGATGATGACTTCCTATAGGGCTTTTTGTTGATTCAAGAAGAAATGCGCGTTGACTTTTAGAGGGCAACGAGAAAATTAAAAGCAGAATCAGGACTAATTGTTTCATTTTTTAAAAAAGGTCACTTTTTATTTCGTGGAAATAGAATACATCGTTACAAGATGTCAAAGTAAGAAATTAAGATAATAGCTAAAATTGAGCATCCGAGAGCAAAAGCTTTTTTCTTTGAAATACGTGCTTTAAATAAGAGCACGGATAGCAATGTTGAACATAAAATCACACCCATATTTGCAATAGGAAATACAGAGGATGAGGGGTAATCATCTAAACTTTTGAGTAGAAAATACATGGATAAATAATTTGGGATTCCAAGTAGCGTCCCCCAAAAAAAGTCTTTTTTAGAAAGGAGAGGATGTCCTAATATATTTTTCCAAATCATCATAAGTACACCAAATAAAAACGCGAAAAAAAAGAGATAACCAAAAAAGAGACTCGTGTCATTAGGCTCAATCCAATTTTGGTTTGAATAATTTAAAATTGATTCTAGCACACCACCGCCAAAAAACAATAGTAAAATAATAAGAACACCGGATGATTTAGGAAGCTTGCTTTTGTCTTCAGTAATTAAAACAATAGAAATAATGGCTACAATAAACCCAAGTATTTTTAAAAAATTCCATGCTTCATTAAAAAATAAAATCCCCATCGCTGTAGGGAAAATAAATGTGATTTTGTTGGCAATAGTGGTGGTGGAAATATCAATTTTTTGACTGGCATACGCCATTAATTGAAAGAGCGTCACGAATAAGAAACCAAGTAAAATTGTATAAAAAAACCAAGGTTGATGGAAAGCATAAGAAACAGAAGGAGTGCTTTGTGGGACAATAAACGAAAGCACAGAAGCGATCAGGTAATTAATCACAATCGCATTGAGGGTATTTACCTTATATTTTTCAAAATATTTAAAAATATTAAAAAGTAAAGCAGTGGCTATTATGGAAAATAAGAGCGTCAAATTATGGGTTTAATATACACGTTTAATTGATCGCTCCCTAATTGATGCGTTTTCGATTTTCTCAGGGTTATTTTAGGCGCCTCGATCCCTTTCTGAAAATTCACATTGCCAACAAAATTATAGGCCTCGTCCCATAAATTGACTTGGATAAATTGATTCAATATTTTACAACCACCTTCCACAATGATCGATTGTATTTCTCTTTTTCCTAATTCTTCAAGAATACTTTTAATATTTCCGTCAAACCTTATCCATTCCTTTTTTCCTTCTTTTTTACTTAACGTTGTATTGAAGTTAAGTGTAGGGTGATCATCTGAAAAAAGGGTTAAGGAACGATCAAGAATAGGTTGATTACTGACTACTACACGTAAAGGGTTTTTACCAGCTACTAGACGTGTTGTTAATGATGGATTATCAATAAATGCAGTGTTTTTTCCAATAAGAATAGCCTGTTCTGTGGCTCGTTGCTCGTGAACAAATCGCTGACTTTTTTCGCCAGTTATCCAATTGGAGGCTCCCTTTTTTATCATTTCCTCCGTTCTAGATATAAAGCCATCCATGGATTGAGCCCATTTGAGAATAACAAAAGGAATCCCATGCGAATGAAATTTATAAAAACGTTTATTAAGAAGGAGACATTCTTTTTCCAGAATATTGATCTCAACACGAACACCCGCTCTCTGAAGTTTATCAATTCCTTTTCCGGATACCTTTGAATGGGTGTCAATTGCCCCAATAACTACATGAGGAATTTTTTTTTCAATGATTAGATCAGAACATGGAGGTGTTTTTCCATGATGCGCACATGGCTCAAGATTTACATAAAGTGTGCTTTTGGTGAGTAAGCTTTTATCACTAACCGATTCAATAGCGTTTACTTCCGCATGGGGAGCACCATATTTTTCATGAAATCCTTGCCCAATAATGGATCCTTCATAAACAATAACGCATCCTACCATTGGATTAGGAGCAACCATACCCTTTCCTTTCAATGCAAGATCCAGGCATATTTTCATGTAGGTAATGTGCGTCATATACTTACAAAGTTAAAAAGGTAAATGATAACAGGTATAGTAAAAAAGCTCAATAAGGTTGAAATAATGATACTATTTGAAATAAATGTTTGATCAAGTTCATATCTTTCTGCTAAAATAAACGGTGTAATTGCCGTTGGCATTGCGAATTGAACAAGAGAACTTAGCTCCTGTTTGTTAAAGAGTGAAAACACCACTAATCCAAGAAGCGGAAAAACGAATAATTTGAAAATACTAAAAATGAACGAATGTTTTAAGCGTTCTTTTGTTGGTGGGGGTTGAGAAGCAACAAATAAACCAATCATTATCATTACCAAAGGAGTAACAGCCTCTCCTACCATTTTAATAGGGTACTGAATTAGCTCAGGAATCGAAAATTTTCCAAGACTAAAACTGATTCCAAATACTACTGAAAGTAATAAAGGATTTTTAACTAAACTGTACAATGTGCGTTTAATTGAATAATCTTTTTTCGTGTAGCTTTCTGCAAGAATTAAACCGATTGAAAATACCCAGAAAAGCATGATTGAAGCATTTAAGGAGGCCACTTGAGCCATATCTGGATTCAATTTAGTAACAAGGGGAATACCTAAAAAAGCAGCATTACCAAAAAGAAAGCAAATAATTAAAGTCGCTTTCATTTGGTTTGATTTGACCTGTTTTTTTAGAAAGACAAACAGAAGCACTAGTGTTCCAAAAAGTAAACTGCTCAAACGAAGAAAACTTCCTTCAATTAAATTATAATCTATGTTTTTAGCAGTTAAGTTGCTAAAAATTAATGCGGGAAACCCGATAAAAAATGCAAAATCTCCTAAGGGTTTTAGCCAAGAGGTAGAACCAATTTTTAGTTTAAAAATACACCATCCCAATCCAATTAAAAGAAAGAAAGGGGTTATTTGACTAAAAATTTGATACAATACAGTTTAGTTTTAAGCGGAAGATCGAGATCGAGTGGATGATTTTCTTCTTGTAGGTGATTTTGATTTTCTTCGCTGAAAATATAATCGTCGGAATCTACTGTCTTCAAAGAAGAGCATGGTTATACCAATTCCCACATGATTACTATAAACTTCTGGCATATACATGTAATCAAGATATAATCGATATCTGTGGAAATCGTAATTTAAAATACCTCCAAACATCATGCTCTCCTCTCGTTTCCAGTTTGTCCCTAAAGTAGAATTTAATACTTCAAACGTTCTCTGCCAATATCCGTAATCAAATCCTGTTTGAAGCGTAAGATAAAAATTGTTGAATTTAACAGGAGTGAATTCCACATTAAATTTGGCCCTAATTTCATTATAACTCCGCTCAGGATTTTGAAATTGTTCCGGGAAGAGCGAACCTTGCATAACAAACTTTACATGACTCCCTAGTGGTAAATTAATCTTACCATTTAAACCGAGGTATTGATCTTCAATTGAATATAAAAAACCTCCACCTAAACTGAACCATTCATATGAGATTTCAGGGGTGTAGCTTTTTGCGGTAAGGACAATAAACAAAAGAAATGTAGTCAATAATCTTTTCATTATTGCTCGTTTTTATCGTATGCTTCAATAATCTTTTTTACCAATTTATGCCGAATTACATCTTTCCCATCCAGCTGAACAAATTCAATGCCTTGAATTCCTTTCAGAAGATGAATACAATGCGTAAGTCCCGATGTTTGTTTTTTAGGTAAATCAATTTGTGTTACATCACCTGTAACAATAAACTTAGCCGATTTTCCCATTCGGGTTAAAAACATTCTGAATTGGCCCTCAGTCGCATTTTGTGCTTCATCCATAATACAATATGCTTTATCCAGCGTTCTCCCTCTCATGAATGCCAAAGGCGCTACTTCAATTACTCCACTCTCCAAAAAGTCTTTTAATTTTTCAGCAGGAATCATATCCCTCAAAGCATCATAAAGCGGTTGCATGTATGGATCGAGTTTTTCTTTCAAATCTCCAGGAAGAAATCCTAGATTTTCCCCTGCTTCAACTGCAGGTCGAGTAAGGATGATTCTTTTTACTTTTTTATTTTTTAATGCTTCAACAGCTAACGCTACAGCAGTATATGTTTTTCCAGTTCCAGCAGGACCTACAGCAAAAAGTAAATCATTTTTCTTCATGGCCGAAACCATTTTTCGTTGGTTCGATGTTTGCGCCTTTATGGCTTTTCCCCCTACACCATGTAAAATGATTTCTCCACCAGAGGTGTTCTGAACAATTTCTTGCGCATCCTCCTCCATGAGTCGCTCTAATTGATTTTCTGTTAAAGCTCCATAGCGGAGAATGTGTGCTACAAAAAGATCTAATTTATTCGTGAAACGGATGACCTCTTCCTCATTCCCGTTAATCTTTAGATTATTGCCTCTCGCCACAATCTTTAACTTGGGAAATAGTTTTATAATCTGTTTAATTCTTTGGTTATTAGCCCCAAAGAGCAATAATGGGTCTATTTCTTTAATCGTGTAATTCTCTTCCAAATAATTTTCGCTTTAACCTCTATCAAATATAACGATTATACAAAATACAAAACAATAAGCGTTAAAAATGAAACCATTGAAAAGATCACTACACGCTTTACAAAGTGAAATTCACGAATAAGAGAAGGGTTTTTTAACTGATCAAATATTTTGTTCTCGTCAAATAATGTGGCCACATTTATGGAAGAACCTGAGCTACCGTTAGCTCTTTTACAAGCTTGTTTAAAGAGCTTTGGATGTCCTCTTTTTACCTTTCTCGAAAAAGAAGAAATACTTACAAATTGTAAAATAAACAAAGGAATTGTTACAAAAAAAGCATATAAATAAGTACTCGACACAGGAAGAAGTGAGGTGAATTTTATTTTGATTATAAAACCAGCCATTAATGAAAGAAAAAAATAGCCGTTTAAAATTGTGAGCTTGATGTTCATAATGTGCAAAAATAAAAAAGCCCCCATTAAAATATGGAGGCTAATTTATATTTTTCAAAACTTACTATTTGACAATTGAAATGGTTTTCGTAATTGATCCAGTTGAAGTTTGTACTTTGATGAAGTAAAGACCTCCGCTCATTACAGAAGTATCAAAACTCACAAACTGATCACCAATGGTATTTGATAATTTAGCTGAATTCACTAATACTCCTACTGCATTATAGATATTCAAATAAACATTATCCGCGCTTTTCATTTCAAAAGACACGTTTAAATTGTCATGAGCTGGATTCGGATAAATAGCAAGTGTTTGGGTGATAATATTCTCCACAGTATTTTCACCGTTATCCCCATCACCGTTATTCCCATCACCGTTATCCCCAGAATTCCCATCACCATTATCTGATCCGTCATTGTTATCACATGATTCATGCTCAACAAAAACAGGAACTCTTCCACAGGCAGCAGAGCCTTCTTCTCCCGTTGAAAACTTCCAGTTAAAAGTACCCTGATTTGCATTTTTATATACTCCCCAACTTGGGTTGTCAGGACTAATAGCACCATCTAAAGAAGCAACTCCAGGCTCTGACCAGCTGTTGTAATCTAAATCATCTCCTGAGTCATTTACAGTTTGCCAAATCAACATTTTACTGCCGATTGTTGCTAATTCATATTGACCCTTAGGGAGTTCAACATCCAATACCACTGTGTTCATAGCGCTCCAGTTCGCAGACCCGTAATCAGGATACGTGAATGTTTTATTGTAAACAATTTCTGAAGTCCCATATTTAAGAATTTTAATAGATAGTGTATGCTCTTGATCTCCGATATAACCAAATAAAAAGTCAATAGATTTTAACGTTACTTTAGAATATGTACTGAACACTTGATTATGATTATTCCACCCTAAATCTTCTGTAAGATTTGCCCAACTTGATTTTTTGGTTGGTTTTTCAGACAAACCTAACGTAGTGACAGATCCTGCAGCTTCTTCCACATAAAACGTTTTGGAAGAACCCTCAGAAATTAAATCTTTATCCACCACTAAACTTTCACCTGATGAAATAACCGAAGAACCTTCTTTTGAGTCATAAAAATTATAAAATCCACCTCCTCCAGTCACATTGATTGTAACTGATTTTGTAGTTCCGGAAGCACAAAACTTTCCGCTATTCGTTGGAGTGGCTTGAATATCTCCAGATTGTTTTACAACAATTTCATCCGTTTTTTTACACCCTTGATTTGTCGTTATTTCTGCTTTGTAGGTAGCCGCTTCAGTAGCACTATATGTAGAGGAAGTAGCTCCCCCAATTACACTTCCGTTTTTATACCATTTAATGGATTCATCAGATTGCAAGGTTACACCTGCAGAAAGGGTAACAGGGTCTTCACAAATTGATTTATCATTACCTAACGCAGGTTGTGAACAAGCTAATGATTCACACGAGTTGTCGAATGCATCTTTAATTACTTTCCCTAGAGAGAGTGATGAGTTTTTAGAATCGGAGGTAACTTCCCAAATTAAAACACCGCCAGCTTGATTCGAACATAAATGAGCAACTTTATCTTCAATCACAGGTTTTGAGTTATAGGTCCATCCATTGTACACACCGTCTGCGTCATTATATGCCGCGGAACTGGCAAAATTAACATAGTTCTCAGTGGAATTTGTATTGCTGCTTCCTCTTCCATAAAATGGTATACCCATTAAAATTTTATTGGCAGGCCACTTTAATGTGTTTACGTAATAGCTAAAAGCATCTGTCATACCTTTTAATGAGGAGTGATGATTATTTGCATAATTCATGTACCCTAAATCGTAGTTCATTTGAAAACAATAATCAATGTAATTGATCACGTCCGGATTGAAATAATCGGTGTGGTAGTTTGCAGCATTAAAAGGCATGTTTGGTGTAGTCCCTCCAACAGCGATTCCCAATTCGTAGTATCTACCATCTTGAGTTCCTCGAGTATCTAAAGCAGCACGTAAATCTTTTAACAAGGTATAATGATTTGCTATTGTTCCCACTTGCTCTGGAAATTCCCAATCAATATCCATTCCTGCTAATGGTACGTTGTTATTAGGGTGATCACCTGCAACAAACTTTACTATTTCAGCCACGAATGTCGCTCTGTAGGTTGAATTTGCAGCCACGTTAGCAAGTGTGGTTGATTTATCCGCTCCACCCACCGAAATATGGCATTTAACACCGTTGTTCGTACAACCTGTTCTAAATGATTCCCAATGGGATTGTCGATATTTGTCAGATTGATTGGAGGCCGCATTAACCTCGAGGGTACCATTCCAATTAGGCTCAATGAAGGCATACGCTAAGTCGGTGTAATGATCCCATTGAATTTCTGTTACCTCGCTGTACGTAGGGTAATACCCCATGATTTTTTGTGCATGTAGTCCAAACGTTACGCAGGTTACCAAAAGGACTCCGAGTAGTCTTTTTTTCATAAAATAAGGTTTAAAAGTTAATATTAAGGGCTTGAGATTCTAGTTAGGGTTTTCATCCAAGCGCGCCTAAGATAATCAAAAAAAGACATTGGCTCAATTAAAAGTTAACCATCACTTTGGATTTTAGTCTATTTTAGAGAGGAATATCAATACTAATTCACATATGAAAATGGATAGTACAAAGAGCATAGTCTTAGTTGCTCACGATAACAAGAAAAAAGAATTAATTGAGTGGGTAAAAAAGAATGAAAAAGCTTTTCAAAAACATAGCTTTTATGCCACAGGCACAACGGGAAGACTTGTTAATCAGGAAACAGCGTTGAGTGTTCAATTATTGCAATCGGGACCACTAGGAGGAGATCAACAATTAGGCGCCTTAATTTCTGAAAATAAAATTGATATTTTAATTTTTTTTTGGGATCCATTGGAAGCGCAACCTCATGATCCAGATGTAAAAGCCTTGATTCGTCTTGCTGCTGTTTGGAATATTCCTGTAGCTTGTAATTTATCAACAGCTGATTTCATCCTTAGTTCGCCACATTTTGCTGGAGAATACAATCGAAAGGTAGAGGATTATTCTACACATAACAATAGAAAAGTCTAGTTCAGGTGGGTTATTTTGTTGTCATTGATAATGATAAAATACTTTTTATACAACAGATGATCGGAGCCTCTTAACATCGAAGAAGAAAACAAGAAATACAACAACATATTCAAGGGTAATGAGTGCGTATTTTAACGGGAGATTTATATCATCATCGTAAAAAGAATATGATAAAAACACTGTAAAACTCCATACTAAAGGAAACCTCAACGGAGTAAATAAACTCAATGCAAGCGGGATAATTATATACCAAGGGTGAACAATAGCCGAAAAAAAGAAATACGTAGAAATCATAAGCGTAATACCCGTGAAGATGACTTTACGATTTCTAAAGCGATACCTCCAGGAGAGAAGTAGGATAATACCCCCTGCAAAAATGGAAAGCAACGGGCCAACAGTTTGAACAGGGTCATATCCGTAAAGCTGAATTCCTAATGCTTTAAATAGATTAAAAAAACTTCCATTAAACTCGAACGTTTGAAAGTATAAATTCAAACTTTCTAAAAAGTGGAAGATCGTAGTGAAATTAATAAAAGGAACAAATGCAAAAATTAAAACAGGAACAATTCCAAGAAGCATTTTACTACTGCGATACGCTCTACCTTTTAACAATAAGAGCGGTAAAAACATAAAACTAAATAACTTGGAACAGAAGGACAAGCCGAGTAAAACACCCCCTTTAAAATCTTGCAGTTTTGATAAACTCCATAATCCAGATAGTAAGAAAAATAAGAGAACACCTTCCCCATGCAGATTCCCGGTTAATTCCAAAACAACCAATGGGTTTAACCAATACAAAGAGAGCGATTGCAGAGGTATTCGGTAGCGAATCATTAATCTTTTTAGAATGAAAAACGTACTGATTTCAAAAACTAGAATAGTTGTTCTTAAAAATAACACACCGCCAAAAATATGACCAGGTAAGTTGCTCAAGTAAAAATACCATTGATTCACAGGTGGGTATATGGAATAGTATTCCTTTGAATTCATTCCCTCATAAAGCGTGTTCGCAAGTGGATTATCTTTAAACCCTTCAATGAGTTCTGAAGGTTTAAAATTAAAAGGATTTATTCCTTCGCTAATTAAAAATCCATCCCACAAAAAACGAAAGTAATCATCACTAAGAGTAGGTATGGCAATGAATAAACAGATTCGAAGTAAAAGTCCAATATTAAATATCTGGGATACATTATCTACATTCTTAAGAGACCATAGACCTAAAAGACCAAGCGCAAATAGTAAAAATTCAATCAAGAAATTGGTGCGAGGAACAAAATACCCCATTATAAGCGTGCAGCATAGTAACAAAGCTGAGCCGATGACAACTTTTTGATTGTTTGATAGCACCATTACTCTTTGTAATTATACGCTTAAGCTGTGTTTGTAGGAAAAAAATGAAACATAGCCAAAACCAAGAGCTAACATACAATGAAAAGGTAATAATCCAAAATCATTCAGTTTGAACGCACTGTATATTCCATAAAACGCATAACAGCACATTAACAGCTCTAAAAGTGTTAAAACGTTAAATGTAGATTTTAGGTATTGTCTTTTGTCTTTCCAACTGCCGGATTGAGCAGTTATGGCAAACTTAGGTGTTCGTACAAAAGGCGATTTAATGCCAAAATAACCTTCTATTACAGCAATAGCATTATGGAGAGAAAGCCCCATACTCACACTTAGGAATAGAGGAAAACTCTTTAAAAAGGAGTTTTCATACGTTCTTCTTTTTTGGGTTATGTAATAATACAATCCAAGAATGATTAAACTTAAGAGAAGGAGTGCTGCAGCATTAAATAACCATGATAAGTTGGGAGATGAATGTTTAATATACAAAATAGGAACGCTTAACAAAGCGGTAAAAAGAATACAAACAAATAAAAAACTATTTAACAAATGAAAAAAACCATGAAGTTTGGTGGTGAAACCCAACCCAGGCGTTTTCAAAAAAGTGAGTAAGTTTTTTTTTGCAGTTTCTGCAGCTCCCTTTGTCCATCTAAATTGCTGGTTTTTTAACGCATTCATAGCAACAGGTAATTCAGCAGGACAACCGACCTCTTCTAAAAATACAAATTGCCATCCTTTCATTTGTGCACGATAACTTAAATCCAAATCTTCTGTTATCGTATCACTTTGCCAGCCTCCAGCATCAATAATGCAGGATTTTCTCCAAACCCCTGCTGTTCCATTAAAATTAATAAAATGCTTGGCTACATTTTTAGCACTTTGCTCAATAGTGAAATGAGCATTTAAACCAAAAGCTTGCAACTTGGTAAGTAAACTGTAGTTTTCATTTAGATGGGCCCATCTCGTTTGAACCACTCCAATACTAGAGTTTTTAAAATGTGGAATAGTTTTACGTAAAAAATCAGGTTCAGGCATGAAATCAGCATCGAATATTGCAATAAATTCGCCTTTGCATTGATGCATTCCCTCTTGTAATGCACCAGCCTTAAAACCAATGTTTTTAACTCTTTTCACATGCGTAATGTCAAAACCCAATAATTTGATTTCATTTACTTTTTGCTCAACAAGTGTTGAGGTTTCGTCATTAGAATCATCAAGAACTTGAATTTCCAAATATTCTTTAGGGTATTCCAATAAGGTAATTTGATCAATTAAACGCTCAATCACATATTTTTCATTATAAATCGGCAATTGAATCGTCACCCAAGGAGTGTAGTTAGAATCTTCTAAACGCAAAAGATGTCGCTGTTTTTTAGCTTTTCGATACAAAAGGATAAGATGACCCTGAATAAGGCTGTAAAGAAAAATAAACCCCATAAAAAAAATATAAAGGCCTAAAATAATATACTGCATGATCAACGTTTTAATTCTCTTAAAATAGTGGAGATGATTTTATAGCCTGCTAAAATAGTTCCTTTTACTGTACCAGAAATTTTAGACTTACCAATTCGTGCCTTATAATTTACAGGGACCTCTATCATTTGGAAGTTATGTTTGGCCGCTTTCACTTGCATTTCAACTGTCCAACCATAGGTTTGATCAGCCATATTCAACGCTACAAGTTTTTCCCATTTAATAGCCCTAAATGGACCCAAATCTGTAAATTTTACCCCATAAAATAGTTTAATGAGTTTCGTAGCCAACCAATTTCCAAAAACTTGTTGAGGAGTCATACTTTTTTTTGACTTTTTCCCGAGTTTTCTAGAGCCGATTACAAGGTCTTTCCCCTCCTCCAGAATGGGCTGAACAAGAGTGGTTAATTCTTCTGGATAGTCCGAATAATCCGCATCTAAAAAAACAATAATATCTGTATTTTCAAAGCGTTCTTTCACGTATTGGATTCCTTTCAAACATGCTCTCCCATAACCTTGAACCGGTTCATCTATAACTGTAGCTCCCGCTTGTTTGGCAATTGTGCGCGTATTATCGTTTGAATTATTATTCACCACAATAATTTCTTTTACAATAGGAGGGATTTCTGCAATTACCTTTCCAACAGCATTTTCCTCATTAAAGGCAGGAATAATAACCCGGATGATTGAATTCAATATTTATTGTTTAATAGCGTACGCGAAGTTACCTTTTTCATCATAAAAGTTCCAAAAACCAACCGGTTTATTCTCCTCATACCATCCCTCATCGCGGATGATTCCATTGGAATAATTTTTCCAGAAACCTACTTTACTGTTTTGATTATACTCTCCTGCTCGAGATAATCTTCCCTGAAGATCAAAATGTTTCCAATAACCATCTTTCTCCCCCTCAAAAAAATTCCCTTCTGATTTGATCTGACCATTTTTATAGAAAAATACCCAAAACCCCGACAATTTACCATTATCAAAATGACCTTGTGACTTCAATTGACCATTTGTATAATAATTTTTCCAAAAGCCCTCTTTTTTTCCATGAATCAACCAACCTTCTTCAATAATATTTAAGCGCTTGCAATATTTCTTAAAATAGGTTGTGTCCGATTGAGGATGACTTAGATGCGTTTTTTCACAATCATTCGCAACAACACTGAAACATAGAATTAAGCCTATAAAACATAGAATTATTCGCATAATGCACGAAGTAACAAAATAATAACCCATCCATTTGTCATACGTATATCATTTTAATAAAATATGTTTGGCCTTCAATTTGTCGGTGTATATTAGGTATGGCTGAATATTCGTAAAGTTGAGAACCATCAGTAGCTCAGCATATTTTTTAATTTGTTTTTTATCCCTTTCCTTTTCTTCACCGGTTTTAAAATCAATTAAATAGGAGCATCCATTGTGCTCAATGATTCGATCAGGACGATAACTCTTACCATCCGCTGTAATAATTTCTTTTTCAACAAGATGTTTACCTTTCGTCCAGATTTCTTTGAGAGGCGATAAAGCGAGTGTATCAGTAATAATAGTTTTAATACGCTGAATATTACCTTTTTCAATTAGTCCATTCTGAATAAACTGTTCCATCGTATGATCAATTTGAAGCGAAGAATCAAGTTGAGCGAAAACCATATGAATCAAATTCCCAAACGCTCTGGGATCCACATTCGAAAAAGCCTCTTCAGAGTCACAGGGGACATTCCAAATCGTTGGAGCAGAGAAGCTTATTTTAATTTTTTTACGCCAATTAGAGGAGGACAATTGATCCAGCTGTTTTGTTGAGGCATAGGGGTGAAGGTCTGTTTTTTTTGTGGATTTTTCACCGTAAAAGAAAACCTTGTCCTCTGACTCTTGAAGCACACCAAGAACCGGTTGGAAATACTTTTCCACCCCTTTAATATCCGCATTCTCTTTAACTTCTTCAATGAAAATGAACAGTTCTTCTGCAGCTCTAGTAAGCGCAACATAAACCACATTAAGTTCATCCAACATGATCTTTAGCGTTTCTCGCTCACTTTGATTTGCAAAGTCAGTATCTAAAATCTTTTTTGAATTTTTTGTCAGTGAGTGACCAATACCAATTTTTTGTTCGTCTGTATCTAACCATAACCAGCCATCACGCTTTGGTTTTTTGTTTGCAAAAGGTAAAATAACCACAGGGAATTCTAGCCCCTTTGATTTATGAACAGTCATGAGGGAAACAGCATCAATATCTTGAGGGGAGGCAATTTTTATTGACGTACATTTTTCCCTCCAAAAATCAATAAATTCAGTGGCGCTTAAAAGAGGAGCTTGCTGTTTTACAACATCCATAAAAGTTTGAATGAATGGGTCTGCCTTATCAAATTGAAAAGTCATAATCAACTCTTCAAAACTCTCATATAAGGATAATCCAGATAACCCGGGAAGTTCAAGGTTGTGATGACGCTGTAAAACATGAATAATTTTAGAAAAAACATCAGCGCCAGAGGTGAAAATTTCAAAAGCATTCAAGGGTTTAATCTTATGCAAATAATTACACACATGTATCGACGATTCAAGATCACTTGGATTTAAAATTAACGTGAATACACTCATCAAAAAGTTAACCCTTTCCGATTGATTTAAATGTAAACTCTCACTACTGATAACAGGGATATTGTGCTGCGTTAAGTGTTCCGCAATAAGGGCCAGTTCCTTATTTTTACGAGTAAGTACAGCAATGTCTTTTAGTCGCTTTCCTCTTGATTTACAGTCGGTTATTGTTGACAGAATTTCCGAAAGCGTATTGTGAAGATAATTGTCTTTTTCCAGCACTTTAATTTGGGCATAGCCACCGCGTTTTTCCAGCCCTATTTGTTGTTCGAATTCTGCGTAATAGGGCTTAAAAAAATCCGGTAGTTTACCAATTAATTCACGAAAAAAAAGGTTGTTAAATTCAATCACTTCTCGTGTTGATCGGTAATTACAGGCAAGATTTTTAGGGTTAAATTGTCTTTTTAGCGTGTGAACGCGCTCTTGGATAATATCATTCCCCTCAAATTGTGGTGCTTCAGGTAATTGGGCAAATTGATCAACATCGCCTCCTCGCCATCTGTAAATCGCTTGCTTTGCGTCTCCCACAATAAGATTTTTGTTGTCATAGGCCAGTGAATTCTCAATAAGCGGAAGCAAATTTTGCCACTGAAGAACAGAAGTGTCCTGAAATTCATCAATTAAATAATGATTAAATTTTTCGCCAATACGCTCATAAATAAAAGGGATTGGCTGCTTTATTACTACTTCAGCTACTTTCTTGTTAAATTCTGAAATATGGATAAAGTTTTGATCCTCTCGAATATATGTGAGTTGTTTTTCCAGCTCATTAATGAGACCTAGTTGAAATAAATTTTTATAAATAGTTGATTTTAAGATGTATGCACTTGCATTTTCCGATTTGTAATTTTCTATCTCAAAAAACAAATTTTTCAAATCTTGGTAATCCGTAGCGGAAATAGAGCCTTCAAAACCTTTGCTACACCATTCATCTTTTTCAATTGTTTGAACATATTTTGGTTTTGCCTTTTGCTCAAAAAAACTAGCGTCAACTTTTTGTTTAAAATACGCCCAAATATTCGTTCTCGATTTTCCAATTAAGAATTCGGGATTGATATTCGCTTCTTTTAATTTCTCTTCACCCAGTTTCTTATTTTTTAAAATAAAGCGCTCATAAGAATGAAGATCCTGTCCCATTTTTTCCTTAATTCGAACAAAATCCTCCAAGTGTAGTTTTCGAAGTTCATTAAGATGGGGAAGCGCATCCTCATTCATCGTGACCTTTGCAATATCCACTAGCCCTTTTTGAATATTCCAGCTCTGATCATCTTGAGCAAGCTGCTTCATGTAGTTTACCAAAAAGACCGTAAGTTTCTTATTTTGTCCAGCCTCAGTAAGTAAGTTACTAACCGCTTGATTTAAAAGCGCATCACTATCAAGTTCAACTTCAAAGTTATAGGGTAGCTGAAGATCAAAAGAAAAGCTTCTGATAATTCTCAATATGAATTTGTCAATGGTGGTGATGTTAAAATCTGAAAAGTTGTGTAAAATGGATTGCAGCATGGCAAACGCCCGCTTTTTCAGTTGATCTTTTGATATGCCCAGTTCAGTTCCAATATTTTGGAACATCAGGAGTTCACCACCACTAATATCATCAGGATAAGCGAATGATTTTAAAAAAAGCGTGACACGCTCTTTCATTTCAGCCGCCGCCTTGTTTGTAAAGGTGATTGCTAAAATGTTTTTATATCGATCAGGGTGGTCCCCAGATAAAGCAATCGTTAAATACTCTTTTACAAGAGTATATGTTTTTCCTGAGCCTGCTGACGATTTATAAACAAGAAATTTACCTTGATTATTCATAGTAAACTAAAATAAAAGATAATCTTTTATTGAACGATTTTGATGGATTTAAATTCAACATTGCCTATGAGGTTATTCAGTTCAGATGTTGAAAACATTCCCATAATCATTGATTGAATTTAATTAACTTTGCGATCTGTTTAACCCGGTTAATTATGAAGGTAATACTTGCTCTAACCCTCCTGTTTTTTATTTTTTTTAGTTCAACATTTGCTCAAAAATCTAAACACGGTTCAAAAACAGTCTCTGGCGTTGAAATTGTAAACGAGTACACCAGTTTGGTAAGTGATGCAGCAATTGGAGAAACAACTCTTGAAGTAGTCAATTCAGGGCTTAACACAAATGGACGATTTTCGGGAAATCTGGAGGAAGGAGATTTGTTATATATCATTCAAATGCAAGGAGTAACAATTGAATCTGCCGATACAGGAAGTTTCTCTTGGGGTGAAATTATAGCCTACAATAATTGTGGTTTACATGAATATGCAGAAGTATCAGGGGTTTCCAACGGAACCACAATCGAACTGAGTTGTCCATTGAGGAATAATTATCAAGCATCCGGTAAAGTAAACGTAATCAGAGTCCCTCGATATGCCGATTTATCCATCCCCTTAAATCAAACATTAACGGGAGAAGCGTGGAATGGAAATGAGGGAGGAGTCATAGTGGTAGAAGTAGAGGGAGATGTTACTGTTGAGGGAGAAATAGAAATGGATGCAAAAGGTTTTAGAGGAACAGAAGGATCAACCAACAATAACGGAGGAGGATTGTATGCCTTTAATGAATATGCCACAACGGTTCACGATATTGGTGCTTTGAAAGGAGAAGGGATAGCAGGCTATCACACGGACTACGACACGTTAGGAGGACGATTTGGACAAGGAGCTGCCGCCAATGCAGGAGGAGGGGGGGTATCCCTCAATGCAGGAGGAGGAGGAGGATCTAACGTTGGAGATATTTCCATTTATGAAGGATGGGGAGTTCCAGATCGTACTTCCGATCCAAATTATTCAACAGCTTGGACTCTTGAAGGAAATAAGCGATCCATTGGAATCGATACTGTAAGCAGCTCTGGCGGTGGAAGAGGAGGATATACGTTAAGTGATAATTCGGAAGACCCTTTAACCCTCGCACCTTGGGAGCCAGCATGGGGTGGAAATGAGAGAAGAGCAGCAGCCGCAGGATTAGGAGGTAGACCACTTGAGCAAAGTTCCGAACGATTATTTCTTGGCGGAGGCGGAGGCCAGGGGCATGGAGGATCATGGGATAGCGCTATTTTATCGGGCGATGGTTTAGGAGGCGCCGGAGGTAGTGGTGGAGGAATGATTATTATTAAATCATACAGCAGTGTCCTTGGGACAGGAACAGTGCGTGCTAACGGAGAAGATGGAAAAGGCGGAGAAGGAACGTTTGTAACCAGTTTTTATGGCGGTGGTGGAGCCGGGGCAGGAGGAACAATCGTGGTTGAAGCGAATGGAACAATAGCTCCAATAGCCATCAATGCTAATGGAGGAGCAGGCGGAAGTGTGACCAATGCGAATATTTTTGCACCCAATCGATTGACAGGGCCAGGAGGAGGAGGCGCAGGAGGATATGTTCGAACATCATCATCGGGCCCCATTGTAAACATTGAAGGAGGTGCAAATGGTGTAATGACTGATTTTGGAATTTTAGAAGATAAATTTGAACCCAATGGAGCCACTTTTGGCGATACAGGAATAGTAGTAATACAAACTGTACTTCCTGATCCGGTCCTGTTAGCCAAAAACGATACAGTATGTACGGGGGAAAATGCAGAGTTAAGTGTGTTGGCAAGTAATTTAAACGGTTCAACGATTTACTGGTTTGATGCGGCGTTTGGTGGAAATCAAATTGGCGAAGGTTTAACCTTTAACCTTACAAATCTTCAAAATGATTCCACAGTTTATGCAGGAGTTTGTCCTGGAGAAAATAGAGTTGCTGTCCTAGCAAAAGCAGTTGATCAGTTGACGTTAAAAATTGACGATAATTCTCAAAAACTAACCTGCAGTGGATTACCCGTTGAAATCTCTGCCACAGGTAATGATTTCGCATGGTACCCAAGTACCTATATTGCGGATACTACCTTAGCATCTGTTGTGATAACTCCTTATCTATCAGCTACAGAATTAGATACCTTACTCTATTATGTTCAAATAGAAGAGGGGAGTTGTACTGCGCTGGACTCTGTTTCAGTAGTAGTTGTGCGTAAACCACTTATTCAAGTACCAAGTGAACTTGTTTCACGTGGATGCCAAGGCGAACTTGTAGATTTATCCACTGGCAATTCTGCCGGTTCAGGAGAAAGTATAACTTATTTATGGAATGATGGTGAACTTTCAGGATTAAATGTTTCAGTGCTTTTTGATCAGGATAAAGAAATGAAGATTACAGCCATTGATGACGTGTATGGCTGCAGAGATTCAAATGTATTTGACATTACAGTAAGTATTGTAGAATCAGAATTTATTTATGCAGATACTTGTTTTGGAGATGAAACAACATTCACTTCACTTGCATCCTCCAATGTAGGAAGTTTAACCTCATCAGAGTGGTTTATTAATGAATTACCAATGTCTGGGACTGATTGGAACGATTCCACAGGAGTTCGAACATTTAATCCCTCCGGTAATTATACGGTAACCCATGTAAGTGTCAACGAATTGAATTGTGTTGATACCGTGACAAAAATTATTAACATTAGAGAACTGCCTAACGAATCACTTATTATAGGATCTAAAAACACCTGTGTGAACAAAGAAGTTTCCTATTCAAGTGTATATCGCAGTGATGAAGGAGCTTCTCTTCTTTGGGATTTAGGGAATGAAACCTCCAGCATTTTAGATTCAGGAACCACCACTTATGATTCTTTAGGCGTGAAGACCATTTCATTAACTGTAACAGATAAACATAGCTGTACCAATATAATCATTGATAAAGTCAATGTGTTAGAGGGGCCTTCGGCTAATTTTAATCTTCCCGACACAGTAACGTATGGAGAAGTTATTACCTCACCTCAACTTGATGTTTCAGGTGTTTCTGGAGGCGCTGAATTTTATTGGTTATCCGAGGAAGATACCATATCCACCGCATTGTTGCCTAAAATTACGGCGGATCAAGACGGTGAAAAATGTTACACACTCACAGTAGTTTCTCCAATTGGATGCGAGGACACTTACAATGATTGTATGCTGATAGAAGGAGAACCTATTCGATTGCCAAACCTGTTTTCTCCTAATGGAGATGGGTACAATGATGCGCTTGAAGTTGTGAATTCAGAAGGTAAAATAATATCAATAGAGGTATTTAACCGTTGGGGAGAGTCAGTATACAAAGATGACGATTATAAAAATGACTGGTCTGGAGTATCAACCGCTGGGAGACCTCTGTCAACGGGGACATATTTTGTGGTAATGAAGGATGTACTGAAAAACGATAGCGAGTCCGTGAACGGTTTTATATACCTTACAAAATAACTTACTCAGCATAAAACAGAATCCATCTTTTGTTTCCATCTTATCGCGCACAGTTAATTAAAATATTCTGCAAGACAATAGCTTCAAGAAATATCCAATGATAAACTTTGGATATTTCTTCGTGATACTTTCGTGATACTTCTCTTCTATTTTTGAATCGTAACCCTAAAAAGTAACCATTTTGAATAGTTTAGTAAGTCATATCAACGCATCTTATTCGGAAGAACAGCTAAAAGTAACCAAAGAATTTAAAAAAGATGAATCCGTTTATCAGCAAGGAGATCCGGCAGTTAAGTATTATCGAGTAGTTCGAGGAATCGTAATAATTGGATCCATCACGGAAGAAGGGAAAATGATTTTTAAAAGTTTAATTCATGAGGGAGAATTTTTTGGAGATGAAGTTATTGGAGGTTTGAATACACGGCTAAATTTCGCTCTTGCTTTTTCAAATGAAATACTTATTGAAGAATATAAAGAAAGCAACTTTTGGCATTCATTGAATCATCAAAAAACCGTTCTTCAAAGTGCACTTCGCCGAAATCTAACCCTTCAATCCATCATGGAATCAAACGCCTCCCTGTCCGTAGAGGAGCGTGTAAAACAGTTTCTCAAGGAGCTCGCCTCAAAAAAATCCATTAAACTACTCACCGGTGAGCAAATGGTAAGAATGCATTTAAAACATAAGGAAATAGCGTTCATTTGTAATTCCTCAAGACAATGCGTTTCCTCCATCATTAGCTCCTTTCAAAAACAAGGAAAACTAAGAATGGATCGATCATCATTTGTAATAAGTCCAGAATTTTAAACGGAATAAAAACAATTTAAACACCATTTACGAATATGAAAATTTTAATCACTTTATTTATTAGTGCATTATCTACCACACTTTTTGCCCAGGAATGCATGCGATCCGCCAATCTTCAACAAACAGATGTAAAAGTATCGGGTAGCGCCACATTAATTCAACAAGGAGATACACTAGTTGTCCAATTAAGCAATGATTTTAAATCAGATCCAGGGCCAGACTTAGATGTCTATTTGAGTAACGAAATTAACCCTTCTTCAACAGGCTTAAAACTAGGGGCTCTAAAATCTTTGAATGGAGAACAATTATATGATGTGCCTAACGATGTAAATTTAGCGGATTATAAGTACATTTCCATTCATTGTACACGATACAATCATCTTTATGCATACGCTGAACTAAATTCATCTGAGGGCGATTGCGATGCTGTTTTGTCAGTTTCAAATCATGAGTTTGATGAGGTGAAAATAGGAGTTCACAATCAACAAATACAGATTTCAACACCTGCAAAGCAGAAGGAATATTATTCCATTCAAATATATAATCAACAAGGTCAACTTGTTTCCTCAGGAAAAGCCTCAAAACACATTTATCGCGCAAATACAGGCCTGTATATTATTAAAGTTGCTTCAACCTCATTAGTGACTACTCAAAAAGTTTGGGTTCCATAAGTTGAAGCAGTGCATTAATTTGTTTATTCTTGTATAATCGTTAAATAATTGATTTTGAGTAAATTAATTTATTTATCGGTGTGAGTTTTTTATTTTTTTGACCATCTTCTTTTTTGAATGATTTTTCATTGCCACCTTTGTATAATTGAATGGCAAAAGAACTCATTTTCATAAGACATACGAGTTTATCTATACCACGAGGTATATGTTATGGGCACTCAAACATTGATGTTTCCTCTAATTTTAACACAGAGGCCGAGCATTTAAAGTCTAAATTAGCGCATTTTGTTCCAGATGTTGTCATAAGCTCTCCGCTTAAAAGGTGTGTTAAGTTAGCGACATACCTATTTGATAATAAACCAGAAACTAAAGAGAAATTAAAGGAAGTTAATTACGGTGATTGGGAAGAGAAAAGTTGGGCGGATATCGCAGTTGAAGGAGGAAATCTTTGGATGTATAAAAATACCTTGAACAGCCCCCCAAACGGAGAAAGTTTCGCAGCGTTAAAACGAAGAGTTGTGGAAGAACTGCAAAACATTTTAGAGCGATCAGAAGAAAACATTGCAATTGTTTGCCATGGAGGAGTTATTCGATCGGTTCTTTCCTACCTTTTAAAAACACCGCTGGAAGACACCCGATCCTACCATATTCATTACACAGGATTCGTGAAATTCATAAATACAGAAGAAGGTTGGCGGCTAAGCGAATTTAATTCGGCAGCGCGTTGAATGGGAGGCAAGATTAAATTATGAAGGAAAAAATAAGTTTCTGTATAAGTCTTTAGGCGTGAGCCTCTCTGGCGAGAAGGTTAGATACAATCTAACTTCATATTAATCCAGTAGTTACAAACTACTGGGGACGGTAAGCAGTATATGGTGATAATGTTACGGTTCAGATAGTTGATCAGAATAGAGTAAGTTTGCCTGGTGTTGGATTACTTCCAGGTGATTTTGCAGTTGATATTTACACTGATTGGCACGAGTTTTAAATTATGAAAGGAAAAGTAATACTTGTTTTTATATTTAGCACTTGCCTGCTTTCATTAAAGGGGCAGGAGACAGATACTTTATTTAAAGCGTTTAAATCTTATTCTCATCCAATAGGTTGTGGTAAAATTAAGGTGGATACTGTTTTTTATGATAATAATTCGATTAAACTTCTTCATTTCTATAAAGATGAGAGTCATGTTAAAACGATAAAGTTTTACAAAAGCGGAAAAAAGCAATTAGAGTCAAATAAGCTTAATGGTAAAAGTGATGGGCCATTTATTGAGTGGTACGAATCTGGAGCTATGCGAACATTCGTTTTTTCTAGTGAAGGTGTGTCTATCGGTGTATATTATTATGAGAATGGTCAAGTTCAAAAGGTGTATAATAGGCAAAATAGAAAGTACATAGGAATTGTTAGAGAATGGTGGGATAATGGAGTTTTAAAATATGAGATAGATTATTCTAAAAAAGAACAAAAAGTATGTTATGCAAATAAGAATGGGGAGGTTTGGATTTCAGGTACAATGATTGACGGTGTGTATTGGTCTGGGTTATGGAAAGAATATCACCCAAATGGAAAAATAAAAACTTCAGGGGAGTATATACCTTCTTCGGTTGATAAAGGAATTTCGATTCCTGTAGGAACTTGGAAGGAGTTTAATCTAAAGGGTAAGATAATTAAGAAAATTATATATGAAAATGGAGTTGTTAAATCTAAAAAAGAGTTTAAAAACTAAGTTTAATCCCGTCCCCAGTAGTTTGTAACTACTGGAGGCGAGAGTTGACTGATGAAAAAAGTAAAATTCAAACAACAAAAGGGAATGTTGATTCATTAACAGGGAAATTGAAAGAATAATATGGGAAGTCAAATAATAAAAGAAGAACCCAAAAAGAATCAAAAGATGCAAAAAAATGTTATTCATGTACTTCTAAATAGTAAGTTGATATTTGTTGTTTTTATTCTAGTTGGATGTAAAAGTTCATTTGAATCAGCTACTGTTAGTTATATTAAATCAACAATTGGTAAAGAAGATTCGATACTGGTTTCGAATTTTGAAGAGGTGTTTCCTTACTCATCACCTAAGACAAATAACTTGTTAACTGGTATAAGCTTTTATGACCAATTAGATTCAGTCACTCTTTTTAATTTTATAGTTTTATTAGATAATGGTAAAGAATTGAGAGGGAATATTAATAAGGTGAATTTGAAAAAGGACAACAAGTGGGTATTGTTAGATAGAAATGGAAAAAAAACACTAGAATACATATTTATTAATGGTAAACTAATTAAAATGTATAAATATAAAAACGGTATGCGTGACGATGTGCCAATGGCCATTTCAGACCCCTTCTAAATGTGGGGACGGGGTGTCTGTCCCTCTACTGTCGTGCACCTTATACTCTTATACTTTTCTACTTTTTTAAATGAATATTTTTATCAAGTATATCGAACTCAAGACTGATAAACAAAAAGTACCTCTTATGCAACTCTGCAATAATAGATTCTTCATTTATTAAATGAAAGAATACGCCTTCTTTAGTTGGGTTTTCAAACTCACGAACTGAGTACCTTATAGCTTTCTTCAACAAAGGTTCTATGATACTCAATTTAAATTTTGAACCAAATTCAGTATTTATAGAATCTATTTTGCAATCATTTATTCTAAAATTTAGTTTAATATTAGACACTTCGATTAAGCTATTAGATTTCGATAGTACCCTAACTTTATCGATAATTATTGAATCATCTGAAAGTTTGAATAATGTGTTTATCGAATCAACTTGAGTAATACTATCAGGGGGGGAGAGAATTAATTCCGAGTTAGCTCCAAACATAAGACACGGGAAGCAATACACTATAAAAGAGATAATTAGTTTCATGTTAAATTACTTTTTTGTACTTAATTCATCCCGCCCCCAGTAGTTTGTAACTACTGGGTTAATATGAAGTTAGATTGTATCTAACCTTCTTTTTAGAGAAGTCATTAATGATTCAAATTTAAAAATTAAGTATAGATATTCAGTGCCGCTTAATTTTTAACTGCGAGATTAGGTTCTGTTGTGTTCATGATTTAACTCACTCCCCAAAAAAAATGTTTAAGGAAAGGAGTTTTTACTCCATAATCATTGACGATTGTGCGATTTTTTCAGCCACCATTTGGGCTATTTCAATGGAATTTAAGGCTTTTGGAATTGTGAGGTCGTTGTCTAAATTATTCTTTATGCTTTCAATGAATGATTTTATTTCTTCTTGTATAGGATTGGTTTTGTCTAACTCAGGTTTGATGAAAAATACTTCTTTTTCCATGCCATCCGAGAGTTTTAAGGTCATTTTTCCTTTTCCTTGTTTACCTAAGGCTGTTTGAAAGATATGTGCCTCGTTTTCCTCAAAATTGATATTGATGTACGAATTTCTCTGAAAAATTCGCATTTTATGCATGGGGTTTAGGCTGATTCGGCTTGCCGTTAAGTTGGCTACGCAGCCATTGTCAAATTCAATTCGGGCATTTGTGATATCGGGCATTCCATTTACTACAGCTACTCCATTGGCACTTATTTTTTTTACCGATGACTGAACGATACTTAGAATCATATCAATGTCTTTTAACATCAAATTTTGGATGACGGAAGTATTGGTTAATTCGGTATTTAATGACTGGAGTTGTTGGCTCTCAATAAACATGGGTGCATCAAACTGATCTTTTATGTTTTGATAAACCGGTGTAAATTTTAATGGATTACCTACTTGAAGCTTTATGTTTGCCTCATGTGCAAGATTCATAAGTAGGTTTCCTCGTTCACTGTCAATGATAAAAGGGAATTCTACTAAGGTGTGAATTTGGCTCCGTATGCAGGTTTCAATGAGATCCTCTTTGTCTGCAGCTTTACTACTGATGTATATGGTATCAGTTGCTGTAATTATTTCGTCAATGGAGTTAAATCGTGCAAAGTTGTTGCTGAATTTATGATCATCAACAGCGTGAAATCCAATAAATTGGACTTCTTCCATTCCTGATATGGAAGAACATAATTTTTGAAGTTCTTCAACTTTTCCTATGACGCCTATTCTCAACATGATAATGTTTGTACTTAGCAAATGTAACTGTCGTTTTAGGTGAATGTTGCATGTATTTTAGTAAAGAATTAACAAGTACTTTTTAAAATCGTGGAATGATAGACAGCTACAGACATAAAGGAATGCGCAAAAATATGTTGGAATTATTGCGTAAAAAAGGTATTCAAGATGAGCAGGTTTTAGAGGCGATGGATAAGGTTCCTCGTCATTGGTTTTTGGATGATGCTTTTTTGGAGATTGCTTATGAGGATAAGGCATTTCCTATTGGATGTGAGCAAACGATTTCTCAGCCTTATACGGTTGCTAAGCAATCTGAACTGCTGCAAATAAAAAAAGGGGATAAGGTTTTGGAGATTGGTACAGGCTGCGGTTATCAAACGTCTATTTTATTCTTTTTAGGTGCGAAGGTCTATAGTATTGAACGTCAAAAAGCGCTGCACAATAAAACCAAAAAAATGTTGGATGAGTTGCGGTTTAGAGCGCATTTGAAATATGGAGATGGGTATAAGGGGCTTCCTGCTTTTGGGCCTTTTGATAAAATTATTGTTACTGCAGGTGCTCCGCTTATTGCTAAACCGTTATTGCAACAGCTTAAAATTGGGGGGAGATTGGTTATTCCCGTTGGAACGGAGAAGCAAATTATGACGGTGATTGATCGTGTTTCGGAAACTTCATTCAACAAACAGGAGCTTGGTGAATGTGCATTTGTACCAATGTTAGAGGATAAGGTTTAAAAAGGGTTTGGACAGTCGTGACCATCTTTTAACGTGTTTATTCTCTTTTTCCATATTGGATAAAAGGCGATTCTAAGCTGAAATTTATTTGGTGAGAATGTTCCCCATTCATCATAAATTGTAACACCATCAGACACAGCAACTGAAAATTCAGCCATTCTTGGAAATGGAATAAAGGTGTAGTCAATGCCTGCTTTGAAATAAAATTTAGCATTTTTTTCTTCCAATATGTCTACGCCTATGGTTATTTCAGGATAGAGATACCATAATGTTTTAAATGTGGTGAAATATTTGTTGTTTCCAACGTATCCGGTTCGGCTTACATAAAGGTTTGCGGAGCTTAATGAAGCTCCTAGCTTAAGAAACATGTATGAATAGTTAGGAATAGGATAATTTAGGGACGCAGGTACGGATAAGTGGAGGAATTGAAATTGACCGTTTTTTTCGTCAGCTCCATAATGAAAATGATATTGCTGATATTTTAAGTCTAAACCCAGGTGTGCATCGTATGTTCTACCGTATCTCTTCCAATAGTCAATTCCACCTGCTAATCCATATTCTGCATGTGGTTTGTCGTTTTCATCATCAAATAAATGACCATCACCTCCGGTTGGAAGTATGGGTGTGATGGTGAGCCCAAGCATACCGTTTTTTGGATTTTTGTTTGCAAAATTCCAGGCATAAAGAGGATAATGGATTACTCCAAAAACAAATAGTATGAACAGGTAGTTTTTCAATCTCTTGAGACATGTTCCTACAGGGGTACATTGTACTTTTTAGGGTGTTTTACTTCAAATTCAAGGGAAGTAGAAGCTTTTTCCCCTGCAGGGATATTTATGTTCCACTCTAATATACCAGTTTCTTCTTTAAGAACCCAACCGTCCCCTAATTTATGGGTGACTTTAATTTTATTGTTTTTGGAAATGGGTATTTGGTCAATAATTTCAATTTGAATGGGTTTGTTTCGGTTGTTTTTAATGGAAACATCATATGCTCTTTTTTTACTTACTCCGAGAATAGACACATTGTTTACGCATTTATCTTCTTGTTTTATGCGTTCGGTGAGAATACTTTGGTCCTGACCAAGTGATATGGTTAAGGTGTCTTCCATGGTTTTGGGGTTAATAAAAGATTTCCCAACAAAGGTTCCATCAAAATATATATGGGACTGCCCGGGTATTAAGGGCATTTTTTCCCAATCTGTAACATCGGCTACGAGGTAAACGCTATTTGACTTTTTAGGAACGGCATAGTAATGGAAGGTTGCGGGTAGGTTATTTATGAGCATTTTTACTCTCTTTTCTCCTCCTCCTGTGGTTAATGAGAATTTTTGTGGGATTTCAAATGAGGTAAAGGTGAGGTTTTGTGTTTGAACAACTTCTCTTTGTTTGAAATTTAACTTATTTCTACTTCGGCCTTCTTCCTCGTATACTCTATCATCATTACTGTAGAGCGAGCTGTTCATTAAATATTCGTTGCCAGATGCTGTTTGTATTTTTAATCTCCAAGGAAAAAGCTGGGGTTGATCACCGTTTAAAATTGGATTTCCTGAAGCGATGGTTAATGCACAGTTATTCCAGTTAACGCCAGTGTTTTGATAGGTCATCGCATGGTATTCAAACTGAATGGGCTCGTCTATATTTGTTGCTCTCATTGTATAGAGTGGTTTCCATCCGCATCCATATACATGGTAACTTACTTCTAAACTCCCGTTTTGTGTTTTGTCGGATTGATAGAGTATTTGAATTTCGCCCGTTTTTTTTGTTTTTACTTTTTCCAGTTCCCGTTCTTGATCAAGTAGTTTTCTGTGTACTTGTTTAAATTTTTTAATTTGCTGTTCCGTGTCTGTTATTTTAGAGAGTAAATCGGGTAATTTGTTTTGATAATATTCAACAAAGTCTTTTACGTCATCGATATCAAGCGGGTCTTCTCCTCGAATTTGTTTGTTGCTTAAGATTAAATCTTTTTCTATTTCTAAATAGGTTAGTTGATCGTTTAAGTTGAGGAGGTCTTTGTTTATGGTTTTTATTTGGCTTTTTATTTTGGCGAGTTTAGGTTGGTCTTTTTTGGGTTTAAGGTGATTGATTGTATAGTCTACATCAAGGATTTTCGCGCCTTTTATTTTGGCTTGTATGGTTTGATTGGCTACAAAAGGAGAGAGGTTTTCAAGGATCAATGTATCAATGCCTTTATTTATTTTTAAGGTTTGAGCTCTTGTGATTTCTGCACCTTCGGTAAATAATTTTATTGTTTTTATTGAAGGGGTGGTTTGACCGATTAATGAAATGTTTAAAAGAAGTGATAAAAGTAAAAGTGGTGTTTTCATAGGGGTAGTAATCAAAAAACTAAATTTAATGAGCTTTTGCAATGAAAAGATAGATGTTAATGGATTCTTTTGTATTTGTTGAAAACTTTTGAATATACTAAGTAGTTTTGTTTGTAAACAAGTAAATCTTTTACGGTGAGATGATGAATGAAAAACCTTTAATTCTAGTTATAAATGATGATGGAATAACGGCACCTGGTATTCAGGCGCTTATTTCTTACGTGAAAGATTTGGGAGAACTGATTGTAGTTGCTCCTGATAAGGCTCAAAGTGGTATGGGGCACGCCATTACGATAAATTCAACTTTGCGCTTAACTAAATATGAAAATAATTTTGGTGTTACGGCTTACAGTTGTTCGGGTACTCCTGTTGATTGTGTAAAGTTTGGTACAAAGGTAGTAGCTGCGGGAAGAACAGTTGATTTAGTAATTAGTGGAATTAATCATGGAACCAATTCTTCGATTAATGTTATTTATTCCGGTACTATGTCGGCTGCGGTAGAGGGGGCGGTGGAGCAAATTCCGAGTATTGGATTTTCATTAGATAATCATGCGCTTGATGCTGATTTTTCTGCGTGTAGAAATGTTGTACGCTCAATTATTACTGAGGCTTTGAATAAGTTAGGTGCGGATGGTTATGCGCTTAATGTGAATATCCCAAATGTTCCGGAGGAAGAGTTAAAGGGAATTAAAGTGTGTAGGCAGGCCAAAGCGTATTGGAACGAAACGTTTGAGGAGCGTAAAGATCCTTACGGTGGAAGTTATTATTGGTTAGCTGGAGAATTTATTTACAAAGATGAGGGAGAAGATACGGATATTTGGGCGCTAAAAAACAATTATGTTTCTGTTGTTCCAACAAAATTTGATTTAACAGAGTATGACGCCATACATGAATTAAAACAATGGGATGAATTTAATTGAAATTGAAAAGAAAAAGAGGATTAAAGGGGTTGTTATTGGTGCTGTTGCGCCTGTAGTTGCTCTATTTGTTTTGAGCGTAATGGCCTATTTTAAAATCATTTTTGATCGTCCTTATTTAACGGATGAGGTAACTAAATTAACTGTTGGGGCCTCCAGTTTATTTGGCGTTTTTTGGGTTTACGCTACGAGTGCAAGTTTTTTTCAAGCATTTTTTAGTTTGTCTGTGAATATGCTTTTGGTTTTCTTTTTTTCGAATAGGCAGGAGAATTCGTTGGCTAATGGGATTATTGTACCAACGGCTATTTATGCATTGATCTTGGTTGGATTAAGGTTGTTGTAATATGAAATATTATATTGTTGCGGGGGAGGCTTCAGGCGATTTGCATGGAAGCAATTTAATGAAAGAACTCTTAAAAAAAGATGCCGAGGCAGAGTTTCGATTTTTTGGGGGTGACTTGATGAAGGCTGTGGGTGGTGAGTTGGTTAACCATTACAAAGATACGGCCTTTATGGGCTTTATTCCGGTGATTTTAAATCTTCGAACGATTTTACGAAATATTAAAAAATGTCAACAAGATGTATTGGCATTTCAGCCGGACGTTTTAATCTTGATTGATTATCCTGGGTTTAATTTGAAAATTGCCAAGTTTGCTTTTGAGCATGGTCTTCAAGTGCATTATTATATTTCTCCAAAAATATGGGCTTGGAAAGAGAAGAGAATTAAGGATATTAAGGCCTATGTCCATAAAATGATTACCATTTTACCTTTTGAAACAGCTTTTTATAAAAAGCATGGAATGGAAGTGGATTATGTGGGGAATCCATTGTTTGATCAAATATCAATTTTTCAGAAAACTGCGGATAGGATTCCTTCATCAAAACCTATACTGGCAGTACTTCCTGGAAGTAGAAAGATGGAATTGGAACGAATGTTGCCTACTATGGCCAAGGCAGCGAAGTTAATGGAACAGGATTATGAGGTGTATATTGCTGCAACACCAGATTTTGAGGTTGAATTTTACAAAGGGTTAATTGGTAACTTAAATGCGAATTTTGTGGTAGGAGAAACGTACAAACTTCTTAATTCAGCAAGTTTAGGAATTATTACGAGTGGTACAGCAACGCTAGAGGCTTCAATATTTAAAGTGCCTCATGTGCTTTGTTATCATGGTCCTGCATTGGTGGTTGCCTTGGCAAAAAAGTTTGTGAAAGTTAAGTTTCTAGGGTTAGCCAACCTCATATTAGATCGTGAAATCACAAAGGAATTAATTCAGGAGGAAATGACTCCAGAGAATATTGTGAAAGAGCTAAAAAAGTTTGAAACAAGCGAGGGTGCGTTGGTTATGGAGAATGATTTTAATGATTTATTATCAAAGCTTGGCACGGAAGGAGCAAGTAAATTGGCTGCCGAAAAAATTATAAATGCGATTAAAAACACGCCATGAAAGGCCGTTTAATTCTACTGGTCGGAATGCTGCTTAGTCTCTTTGGAGTTTCTAGGAATGTAGCGGTATCTATTTTAGGAGGAAAAGGGATTCATTCATGTGTAATTGAAATTAAGCGGGGTACATATTCATTGTCTTCAAATGGTAAGGTGTATGTTCTGGTTGGGGGAGATCAAATAAAAATCACAAAAGGACTTAAGGTTGAATGGGGGGACTCAGTGGCATTTAATGCCTCTAATATTAATCTGATTGGAGGGGACTATGTTAATCATTTTGAAATCCATGCGGATAATCATTCGTATAAGTTTGATGATGATCTTCGTGTTTTTATGTTGGATAATCGCCTTGAATTTATAAATGATGTTGATCTTGATCATTATGTGGCGGGTGTTGTGGAGGCTGAAGCTGGGTATAATTTGCCTTTAGAGTATTATAAACTTCAGGCTATTTTGTGTAGAACATATGCGCTTAAGAATTTATCTCGGCATCAACATGAGGGATTTAATTTATGTGATAAGGTGCATTGCCAGGTATACCATCATAAATGTGGAGTAAATGATGTGGTTAAATCTACCGCTTCTACGAGTGGTCTTGTGGTGGTTGATCATGATTTAGAACTTATTAATACAACTTTTCATTCTAATTGTGGGGGGCAAACGTGTAATTCTGAGGATGTATGGGTAAAACCGGTGAGTTATTTGAAATCGATTAAAGATACTTTTTGCAGGAATTCAACGCACGCACGCTGGCAAAAAACAATGAGTAAATCGAATTTTAAAACACGTTATACGCAAAATCAACCCGCAGATTCGTTATCCTTTAACAGCTTAGTAAGTCTGTGTCAAGATACGGCACGTTTCCCCAAAAAAAGTATACTTTCAACGCCATTAACTAAAATAAGAAGCAATTTGAATTTGAACTCAACCTTCTTTTCTGTTGAGCCTCTAGGTGATGATGTTATTCTATATGGAAAAGGGTTTGGTCATGGGGTAGGTTTATGTCAGGAGGGAGGGATTGAAATGGCCAAAAAGGGATTCAGTTACGTGGATATTCTAAAGTATTACTATACTTCAGTTTTTATTGTGAATCAAAGGGCGCTTCTTTTTTTTAAAGAGAATTAAGTGGCGATTTCTCGTTTCCCAGGATTGCGCATTCTGGTGGTGGTTTTGTTTGGTTTTTTAAGTGCTCATTTCTTTGGGTTACCAGGGGTTCTTCTATCGTTTATTTTTTTTGCTGTTGTTCTGCTCATCTTTAAGGTTGAGGCGAGGAATGTACTTGTTTTCTTCATTGTTTTGGTGCTTGTGTTTTTGCGGGTTTCTATTCAAAACAATGATGGGCTGTGTGATAATTGCTATCGGATAACAAAGGTTTTTGGCAAAGATGGACAAACTCAATCATGCTGGGCGGAGGGAAGAAGTAAGATTTTACTTAAGGTAAGTCGTGATGCTCCAAAGGTGATGAAAAATGATGTTTGGCACTTTAGTTCCAAACGAAAGGTTGTGAATGATCCTCAATCTTTGGAAGGGTTTATTTATGTTGATTACCTTAAGGAAAATGGAATTGATTCGTTTGCTTTTTTAAACAAGGAGACGAAAATGATTTATCGTGACTCTGCTTCGTTTGCTTATTTTACTTTGTGTATCAAACAAAAATTAATTGATTATTATTTGAGTTTTCAATCGATATCTCCTTCCACAAAAGGAGTGTTAATTGCATTGATAACAGGTGATAAGTCTTATCTTACCCGTGAGTATAAATCGTTGTTTAGTGAAACAGGTGTAGTTCATGTTTTGGCGATTTCAGGGTTGCATGTTGGAATTTTATTCTTGACCTTGTCTTTTTTCTTTCACAAGGTTTTACGCTTCCCGCCAAAGTTGGTGTTTTTTTGTATTTCATTTTGTTTGTTTTCTTATGCTTTTATTTCGGGGTTATCTCCTTCGGTTATTCGAGCTGTTCTGATGTTTGTGCTTATTCAGTTTGGGCATTCGTTTACGCGACAAACTGAAACATTGAATATTGTTTTTATTTCATGTTCATTGATGTTGTTTTATAATCCTACTTTGTGGCAGGATATTGGCTTTCAATTATCTTATTCAGCGGTTATAGGAATTGTATTAATTGTTCAATATTCTTGGTTGTCGAATTTTAATTACAAAGGATTTAATTTTTTACTGGATTTGATTAAAGTGAATATAGGAGCGTTTCTTTTTACGATGCCAATTTTATCGTATCATTTTGGTGTAGTTAATTTCACAAGTGTTCCTGCGAGTTTAATTACAGTTCCGATTGTTTCAGTTGCCATGTATCTTGGGGTGTTTTTAACGTTGTCCTTTTCATTCACGCCATTAGGAAAGGCGCTTTTTCAAGTGTTTGAATTTCTTATGAATGCGGTAGAGGTTATTTTAAGTTGGATGGCGGAACAGATACCTCTTTTGGTGGATATTCGTTTTTCTTTGTGGGGTGTGGTATGTTGGTTTTGCATTATGCTTTTGGGCTTACTCGTGCAAAAACGATTTTTGTATTTTGCTTTTTTATCAGCGTGTATTTGGGTGTTAGTGCCCAATAGTTTGCCGATGCGAGTTTTATCGGTTTCCAATGGTTTTGAATTGAAGGTTAAAAAAAGAGTTTATTTTTTGCAGGTAGGTGATGTACTGGAGTTAAACGATGTTCGAGTTGAGGTGATTTCTTTAGTGAAAATTTGTATTGACTCTCCTTTGGGAAATAAAAGACTGAATTTTAATGTTGATAAGTATCAAACGCTGAGCGTAAGGATTTAATAAAAGAATTTATACATTTATTACGTCATGAGAAAGTGTTTATTCAGTTGTATTTTCTGTCTCGTTTTATTGGTTTCCTGCTCTACCGACAATGGAAGTAGGAGTGATGAAGTAGGTGGGAATGATGTGTCTCAAAAGGATGTTTCTGAAATTGATTACTCAAAAAGTTTATCGGATGATATTGCAGCCTACAAAACGGTTGTGAATATTATTCGTGAGACAGGGTTGGCTCAAAATTTTGTGGTGCTTCCTGGAGATGTTAAAAATGTTCAGGCTTACGTTGAACATAATGAGCGTGTTTTGGAGTATAACCCTGAGTTTATTGAAAAATTGAATACAGATAGCGGTTGGCCAGGATTGTCCGTTTTAGCGCGACAAATAGGTCATCATTTATCGAATCATGATTTGGAAAATGGTGTTCCCAGTATTGAGGAAGAGATAGAGGCAGACAAGTATGCGGGATTTGTTCTTTACAAAATGGGTGCTGACTTGGATCAGGCGATTGAAGCATTAAACATTGTGATACAAGAGGATAGTGTTGAAGTGGGCATTTCAAAAAACTCAAGATTAGCTTCACTTACGAAAGGGTGGAAAAATGCCAAAACGCTAATGTCCGATACTTTAATGGAAAAAAAGGAGATAATCAAGGAGGTTTCGGCTGCAGAGGTAGATTCTAGTTCAAATGCGGTCGTGGATTCAGCAAATTATAATCGAATCAAAAATAATCCTGATTATGTTTATGAGGTTTTTCTAGCGATTGATAAGTCAATTTATTTTGTAAACAAGGATAATTTGGTGGTTCAAGAGGTGGCTGGATCGTATAAGGCTGTTGGTAAAAAGTTAGATAGTGATAAACTAGGGTTTGATTGGATTTTTTCCAAAGGAGGTGATTCTTATGGGGTTGATGCTCGAGGAAGGCTCTGGGCGTTTTCTACGGATAATAATTTTTACGTGGTGGGACAGTCGGTTAAGTTAACAAACCAATAGTATGTTTTTTAAAACACATATTCGTTGGGTAGATTTAATGACAGAGAAAGAGTTTAAGGAAACGTATCAAGAAGGAAAAATCAAGGCTGTAAAAGTTGAGGATCACGTTTGCTTGTCCGTGAATGTGAAGAATTCATTAAAGGTTTTTGAGAAAAGTTGTCCTCATCAAAGAGCGTCTCTTGAGCACGCTGTTTGCGAGGGAGATGAAATCATATGTCCGTGGCATAAGTATGCGTTTAACTTGGATACAGGTAGAGACATGTCTACTTCGGGAAACGCATTAAAGGTTTATCCTACTAAAGTGGAGGAGGGCTTTTGGAAAGTGGCTATTGAGGTTAAACTTCCTTTTTGGATGGATCCTGCTTAGGGATATAGAAATAATTATGTAATGAAAATCAATGTTTGACGTTATTAAACAAAGTTCAGTTATTCTATATATTTGCGGTATGCGTTTTATCTTGTTTTTTAGTCTTTTTCTTGGTTTGAATGCATTTGGTCAATCCTCTTGTTCAACGGCGGTATATCTGAAAAAAAATAAGATGGATGTTGAGCCTCAAAGTAATGAGGTTTGGTATAAATTTCGTGCTAAAGGAAATCTTTTACATTTTAAAGGGCGGCTGGTTGGTAGTGATAGTTTATTTCAGTACGAAATTTATCCTTTTTCAACTTGTGAAAAAGTAGAGAAGGGAAATGTAATGCCGCTGAGAAGTGTAGTAAAGGGGAATGCGATACTTACTCAAGAAATATGGGAAAAGTTTATGGAGGATGGGGTTTGTATTTGCGAAACCTGCTTGCAAAAAATGAACACAAAATTGAAACAAAACTTACGTGTAAAACAAGGAGAGTTTTATTTACTTAGGGTATTGTCTGAAGGAGCTCCATTTTCATTTGATTTGACTTTTCATGATGTTGATTCTTTGAATCCAATTCAGTTTTCCATTGATAGTATAACACCTCAAGAAATGGAAGTTGGTATGGTTTATCAATTGAAAGAGATCTTCTTTATTCCTGCTACGCCAAATTATTTGCCTAAATCCCTTCCTGAATTAAAAAGGCTCGAAGTTTTTCTAAAAAAGTATGAGGTGCTTAAGGTGCAAGTAAGGGGGCATGTAAATGGTCCTGCCCAAACAAAACCTTCTTTTTATCAATCGCTTTCTGATGAGCGTGCGCAAACAATTAAAAAGTTCTTAGTGGAAAATGGTGTAAAAGAAGATCGTGTGGATGCGAGAGGAATGTCAAATTTCCAAATGCGTTACCCTTCGCCTAAGAATGCTTTTGAAGCTGCTGAAAATAGACGTGTTGAAATTGTATTAACAGCTGTGGAATGAGACTATTTATTCTGTGTTTGATTTTTATATTCGGAAGTTTGCATGCCCAAAACACGTGCTCGTCAGCATTAAGTATCTCAGCAGATAGTTTGAATAGGTTAAAAATTGCGGATGAGGTAGTGTATTTTAAGATTCAACGTGATTCAACGATAAGTGGTGTTTTTTTTAAAGAGGGGTTTAAATCGATCATAGTTCAGCCGCTTGAGTGTTTAACGAATCAACATTCTTTTAAACTTGATTCTACGGGTTTAATCCTTCCTACAGAGGATATGATTAATTCAGGGATTTGTTATTGTTCAACTTGTATTGAACGAGTCTCCAAGTTTTCACTTAATGAGGATTTATATATTAAGGTTGTGGGTGGTAGTGATTTAAAATTGGAGCTTGTAAAGGATAAGTTGAATGAACAACAATTGGAATGGTATCAAAAGAGGTTGAAATCGGGGGATAAAATAAGGTTGGATAAAATTTTATTTGTTGGGGGATTAGCTAAATTTCGATCAGTGAGTTTTAAAGATTTGAATCGGCTTTTTAGTTTACTTGAACAAAATAGAGATGTTGACGTGGAAATTCATGGGCATGTGAATCGGCCTGGAAAAAGAAATTCAAAAAAAGATCAAGTGTTATCAAATCAACGGGCTCAGGCTGTTGTAGACTATCTTGTTAAGAAAGGGATTAATCGTGATCGTTTATCTGCACTTGGATTTGGGAATACAAGGATGGTTTACCCAAATGCGAAAACGGAATTTGAAATGCAGTTTAACAGAAGGGTAGAAATACTGGTGAAATAATGCCAAGAGGAAAGAAGTATTATATAATTTATAAGCCTAAAGGGTGTTTGAGTCAATTTTCTAATGAGCATGGTAAACGTGCATTAGGTGATTTTTTTGATGTTCCTAATGATGTGTATCCGGTTGGAAGGCTAGATGAGGATTCGGAGGGATTACTGATTTTAACGAATGATAAGTCGCTTAATTCATTATTACTGGATCCTTCAAATGGACATTGGAGAACCTATTGGGCGCAACTTTCCGGACAAATTACCAAAAAAGCAATTAAGGAATTAAGTGAAGGTGTTCATGTTTCTGCAAAGGGGGTGGTTTACAAAACGCTTCCTGCAAAAGTGAAAAAAGGAAACCCTCCTCAGTCTGTACCCGTTTTTCAGTCTTCAGAAAAAAATACTTCTTGGTTGAGGCTTTCTCTTCAAGAGGGGAAGTATAGACAGGTGCGAAAAATGACGGCTAAAGTTGGTTTTCCTACCTTACAATTGATTCGAACGAGTATTGAGTCATTACATTTAGGAACAATGCAACCAGGTGATATTCTCCAGCTTGAAAGAAAGCCACTTTTTGAAAAATTAAATATTCGCTTGTAAGTATGTTTTTTAGGGATGATTTGGTATGCTTTTGTTTGGAAGAACCTTTTTATATGGGAAGCGTAACATGAAAAATTTTTATTTCTATGCAACCTCTTTTGAAAAAAGAAACAATTGACACTATTCGTGTATTGGCTGGGGGAAACGAACATGTTATTGAAGAACTTTTTCAGTCCTTTCTTAAGGAATCAAAAGAATTATTATTGGATATTCGTCAAGCTGTGGATACGGAGGATTGGCAAAAACTTCAATTTGATGTACATACCTTAAAGGGACTCTGCGGAACAATTGGAGCATCTGCTTTATTTGAGGTGTGTAAGATTTTAAATGATGATTTAAAGCAATCTAATTTATCTTCTGCTGACGAATTAACGAATGAGGCGCAAAGAATTTATGAGGATTTAGTGGTGTTTATTGCCAAAAATTACAAGGTGTATTATGAAGCATAAGGTTTTTTTAATTGAAGATAATCCCACGGAAGGTTTTTTGCTTCGCTTGGCATTAAGTAATGTGAAAAATCTTGAAATGACTCATTTTAAAACGGGGTCGGAATTAATGGAGAAAATAGATGAATGTCCAAGTATTGCGATTGTTGATTTAAACTTACCAGATATCTATGGGTTGGATTTAATTAAAGAGATCAAAAAAAAGTCGGATAAAACAAAGATCATTGTGGTGTCTGCGCAAAGAGAGATTGATGTTATTTCAACGGTTCAAGCAGAGGGAACGCCTTATTATTTAGTGAAAAGTGATAGTGTGCTAAAAAATTTAAAAGCAATTGTAGAAGATTTTTTATTTTCGATAGATCGTCAATAAGTATGGTGTAAAATATGAATAGAACCAAATTGATACTAAAAAGAGAAATCACAATGTTGGTTTCTCTTTTTTTATTTATCCATATAAGCCTTGGTCAGTTATATAATTTTAAGAAAATATCTGTTGAGCAAGGGTTGTCTGCTCCGGGCGTTTACTCTATTTGTGAAGGGCCTAAAGGTAGATTATGGATTGGCTTGGAGGGAGAGGGTGTGAATATTTATGATGGTTGGGAGATTGTTCATTATTCCGATCATTTTATAGGGACGAATGTACGAGCGATTTTGAAAAGTTCTAATAATGCTATGGTTTTTGGATCGGAGCATGAGGGATTATCTATTTTGTCTAAAAATAGATGCACAAAAATTACAACGGATGATGGATTATTTGTTAATCATATTCGAGGTATAGCAGAAGATCGTAAGGGGCTGTTTTGGGTGGCTACTTTTGGTGGGGGTGTTTCTGTGATTCAAGATAATGAAGTGATTCGAAATTTTCATGAGAAAAGTGGAATGCCGAGTTTGTATTGTAGAGCTATTCATGTTCGAGAAAATGATGAGGTGTGGGTGGGTACTGATCATGGTGTTGCTATTATTTCGGATGGAAAAGTTCAGAAAGTACTTAATGAATCTGATGGATTGACACATCATAAAATTCTTTCGATTAAAGAGTCTAATGGAACGGTTTGGATCGGCACGCAGTCTGGACTTACGGCTATTTCAGAACATGATACAGTGCATATATCAACAAATAATGAATTGGTTGATTTGCGGGTTAAGTGTCTTGAAATTGGTGTAGATGGTGACATTTGGATGGGCACACATTCGGGTATAGGGAAGATTTCAAAACAATCCTTAAAAAATAAAAAATTCAGTGTTTCGTGGTTTAATGATGAAAATGGGTTAAGCAATAATCGTGTGCGATGTTTGTATGTTGATGAATCTAAGGCTTTATGGGCGGGGACGTATTTTGGAGGAGTGAATCGATTATTTAATGAATCTTTTTCAATGCATGATAAAAATAATGGGTTACTAGATAATGTCATTATGGCGGTAGAGTGGAATAAGACGGATTCGTCAATATGGTTAGGTACTCATGATCATGGTTTAGATGTATTTACTAAAGGTGAGCCTCTCCTCATTAATAAATCGAATGGGTTGTCGGAAAATCATGTAACTGCAATTGCCCACTTGAAAAAAGGATGTTCAGTTGTGGGAACTGTGGATGGTTTAAATCTTGTTAAAAACAATGAGATAGAGAGAGTTTGGGATAGTTATGACGGTGTTTTTAAGGGGAGTCATATTACCAATGTTGTCTCTAATGAAGAGGGTGTTTTAGGGGTAACAATTAATAATGAATTATTTTATTTGAATGATTCTGGAGAGGTTTATTTGGATCGCATAATTTCTCAGCGTTTAAATCAACTTTTTCCCGATGTTGGTAAAAGTATTAGCGTAATGTCCAATGTGTTTTGGGTAACGAGTGATTCTTCTATTTGTGCCTTAAAAGTGGGGAAAACCTCCGTTGAAGTTGAACGGGAAATTTTAATTGATAAGGTGGCGAATATCATTGGTGATTCGCTTCATGTTTTCGGATTTACTCGAAAAAACACATTATTTAAAATGGATGGGGATAGTTTAGTGTGGGAATTGCAATTGAGGAAGTCGGAAGAGATCAAGTTTTTATTGAAAGAGGATGTTAATTCGTATTGGGTAGGATTGAAGGGTAGGATATTACATGTTTGTTTTCTGAATAAAAATAAATGCGATTTGAAATATTTTTCTTTGAATGAAGGTTTTATGGGGGGGGCTGCAATGAAGTCATCGGTTACAAAAAATGAGGATGGTGATATTTTCGTAGGAACGATAAGAGGTTTATTAAAAATTAAGCCGAAAACATACAAGGGCGTAAAAAGAGATTTACAAGTTTATCTTGATGACATCTTATACAACAATAGGAGGATGGATTGGTCTAAGTATTCAGATTCAATTGTTGAGGGTATCCCTTACGGTTTAAAATTGCCTTACAAGATGAATCATTTAACATTTAAGTATAAATCATATCATTTAAAAAGTCCAGATGAGGTGTTGTATAAGATTGATTTAATTGGACAGGAAGATTTTAACTTTGAAACTACTCGTACGGATGAGGAATTTGTGGATTTAAGTCCAGGAGATTATGAAATTAAAATTTCAGCCAAAACTCAATGGGGGGATTGGAGTGAAAATCCAATGAGGTTTGCGTTTGAAATTACTCCCCCATTTTGGATGAGATCATGGTTTCAGGTTTTGGCTATCCTTCTGTTTACTGGTTCTTTATTCATGGTGTTTAAATTAAGAACTCGAAAGCTTGAAAGAGAGAAGTTGAAATTGGAGTTGCTTGTTGATGAGCGAACAAGTGATTTAAATGCGGAGAAAGAAAAATCTGAAGATTTATTATTGAATATTCTACCGCAAGATGTTGCTCAGGAATTAAAGTTAAATGGGGCTGCAAAAACACGTAAATATGAAAAGGCTGCTGTGCTGTTTACGGATTTTAAAGGGTTTACTAAAATGTCCTCTGAAATGTCTCCTGAATTACTGGTAGGGAAATTAGATGAGATCTTTAGGGCGTTTGATGAGGTGATGGAAAAGTATGATCTGGAGAAAATAAAAACGATAGGGGATGCATATATGTGCGTTTCAGGTATTCATGAAAATTCTACTGATCAAATAAAGAATATTGTGCTAGCAGGGCTTCAGCTCATTGATATTATGAATGAGTTTAACGAGAAACAAAGCGCAAATAATGAACCCATTTGGGAACTTAGAGTTGGTGTTCATACAGGAGAACTCATTGCAGGAGTGGTTGGGAAGAAAAAGTTTGCCTACGATGTTTGGGGGGATACGGTTAATGTGGCCAGTAGAATGGAGAGTAATAGTGAACCCGGTAAATTAAATATTTCAAAGGAAACCTATGTGGAAGTGAAGTCCTTTTTTAATTGTACCTATAGAGGGGAGATTTACGCTAAAAATAGAGGAGAATTAGGAATGTACTTTGTAGATGGGGTAAAGAGTGAATTAATTAGTTAATACGGGATTGAATTACAGTGTTCTCGGCTGATGTTATCATAAGCGTTAATAAACGAAAAAAGCCGCTTGAAAAGCGGCTTCTGGACAATTTCTATTTATTATTGTTTTAGTGATTCGCTAAATAGCTTGCAACACCTTCTGCATTTGCTTTCATTGCATCTTCTCCTTCTTTCCAGTTTGCTGGACATACCTCACCATTAGCTTCAAAATAATTAAGAGCATCTACCATTCTAAGCGCCTCATCTACTGATCTTCCTAATGGTAAATCGTTAATTACTTGGTGTCTTACAACTCCTTCTTTGTCAATTAAAAATAAACCTCGGTAGGCAACTGGAGCACCACTGAATGCTGCATTTCCTTCTTCGTCTACATCGTATTCTCCAGCTAGTACATCATAATTTTCAGCGATCGTTTTAGATAAATCAGCTACTAAAGGATACGTTACACCTTGAATACCTCCTTGATTCTTTGGTGTGTTTAACCATGCCCAATGAGAAAATTTTGAGTCAATTGAACATCCAACTACTTCAGTATTTTTAGATTGAAATTCTGCAAGTTTAGCTTGAAAAGCATGTAACTCGGTAGGACATACAAACGTGAAATCTAAAGGGTAAAAGAATAAAACCACGTTTTTTCCTTTATATTGCTCCAAAGAAAAATTTTCTACAAATTCACCTCCATTCACTACAGCATCTGTGCTAAAAGACGGGGCTTTTTTTCCAACTAATACAGCCATGTTATTATAATTTTAATTTTTGTTTACCGTTCATACAAGTATACGACTATTGGTGTGAAAAGCACGTTTTCTAGGATAGAATTTCATTAAGAAAATGATAGTGAAAACTGATTACAGGAATGAGAATGCGCCTGCAATGCCAAATCCCATTAGGATAGATACAAATTTAACTGTGTTAAATTGATGATTTTCATTCACCTCAAACAGTATAGTGGTTGAGATATATAGGAAAATACCAATCACTAAGGCCATGAAGTAATGATGGAAGTCTTGTAAGAACGGAATTTGATCAGATAGTAATAGTCCTAAAGGAGCCATTAACGCAAAGAGACCTATGATAATAAATGATTTTGCTGATCGTCCAATATAATGATTTAACATACTTCCAAAAACAATAGCCACAGGAAGTTTATGAAGAATTAGACCGGTAATGAAATATTCATGAAAATGAGCTTCTCCATGATGAACATGCCCTGATGCAAGAGGGGTTGCCTCAAAAAGTGCATGTAAAAATAAGCCAATAAGTGCTGGGAGTTTAATTTTATCGTCTTTTCCTTTGTGATAATGTCCGTGATCAATGCCTTGAGTAAGAAATTCCAAGATGAGTTGAATGGAGAATCCTATCAAAATGACCAGCCCAAAAACAGGTTCGTAATCCAAGAAAAGATCGGGTAGAAAATGTAAGATGGTTAGTCCGAATAAAAATGCACCTGAAAAGGAGAGTAAAATTTTAAGTGATCGTTCTTGCTTTAGATTGATAAATAAGAATAAACCTCCGGAAAAAAAGGTGATGGTAAATAGTAATATATGTGTAATTAGATTATCCAACTTTTTGAGCAATGATAATGAGACGATCAGAATGTGTATTAAAATCATCCAAATTATAATTCCCAAATGTATGAGTTATTTTTAAATCAACCTTTTGTAAATAATTTTTAAAATCTTCCAGTCCCAAAAGTTTGACTGATTCTTGAAAGGTATAGTTCCTTCCTTTATCTTGGAATTCAATATCCTTAACTACACGTTGTTGTTCAATTTTTTTTCGAATTAAAAATTCAATGTTGTCAATTCTTTTCGTTTCGAGGGCAAGGAGTTCCGAAATTACTTTATGTTTATTCAAGAAGTCAATTACTAATTTACCACCGGGCTTTAAATTAGCAGCGAATGATTTGATTGCATTCAATTCATCTCGGACAGTGTTGAAATAACCAAAACTAGTGAACAGGTTTAATGCGAAGTCAAAGTAGTTGGTTCTAAAGATTTGCCTCATGTCGTGGGTGTAAAATTCTACCCCATTTTTTGCTTGGCTATTTGCGGAGCGTATACTCTGTTCTGATAAATCATAGCCAACTACTTGAAAGCCTTTTTCATTAATGTATAATGAATGGCGTCCTTTTCCACATGCGATGTCTAAAAATTTAGACTCTTTTTTTGGTGCTAAGAAATCAAGTAGTTTATTAATGAAGTGTTCGGCCTCGCTAAAATTTCTGTGCTTGTATAAAATATGATAATATTTTGTGTCAAACCAATTTTTAAACCATTCATCTGTCATACTTTAAAGATAAAAAGAGCGTTCTTAATTTATGTGATCGAAAAGGAAAAAATAATGAGGTTTTAAAGAGAATATTTCCGTTTATTTTTCCTGAAAATGAAACTATAGGTTGTGATAGGCGTTATAAGTCTGCATAAACTATTTTTAGTTTGAATTAAAAACTATATTTTTATCGCCGCTATGTCGTTTATGAACCTAAATATCTATGATTTCTACCAAAAAATGGAAAGCAATGATATTATGTTATCGTTCAAAGGCGATGTAACCGCAGAAATGCTTACCTCTATGCTTCAAATAATGGAGACTAAATTGGAAAATTTAGGAGAGGGTAGCAAGGTTAAGCGAAAAGTATATAATGTACTAGTGGAATGTTTGCAGAATCTTTATCATCACCGTGATGAGATGAAGCGAAAAGGGATAGATGAAGAAAGTGCAGCTATTTTTATGATTGGACGAGATGATTCTTCTTATAACATTGTTACTGGTAATTATATTTTAGCAGATCGTGTTTCTAAACTCAAGTCACGAATAGATCAAGTTAATTCCCTTGATAGAGATGGTTTAAAATCGCTATACAAAGAGGTTCTTAATAATGACGAACGAAGTGAAAAAGGTGGAAGCGGTCTGGGTATTATTGATATTGCACGAAAAAGTAAACAAAAACTAGTTTACGATTTCATGGATGTGGATGATACCTATTCATTTTTTAGTTTATACATTAAAATCCCTCAAAAATAAAAAAGCATTATGGGAAAGATTTCTATAGAAGGCACTTCAAAAACCCCAACAGTATTATTTGATTCTGATGCCGGTTTAATGGAGTTAAAGGGAAGATCTATACCAGAGAATAGTATTGAATTTTATAAGCCTATTGTAGAGTCATTGGATGAATATTCTAAGGGACCAAAGGCTGCTACAAAAGTTGAAATACAATTGGAGTATTTTAATACTTCTTCTTCCAAATGTATTCTTGATTTGTTTAAGAAGCTTGAAGCAATTCATAAAGCAGGGAATGAGGTTTTGATTAATTGGTATTACGAAGAGGATGATGAAGATATGTTGGAGGCAGGTGAAGATTATCAGGCCATTATAAAAGTTCCCTTTACAATGATTGAAGTAGAAGAAGAATAAATAAAAAATTGTCTTTACATCAAAAAAGCCATATTCGAGTTGAATATGGCTTTTCTATTTTAGAACGACTCAGTCATTATTATTTGTATTGTATTTTACTAACGAAGAGCACCTTTCTTTTTCGTTTCCCCTCTGTTGCTGTGTTTTTAATTTTTTGCTTTCCGTAGGCTATGAAAAAGTTATCGAACCAAAAGTCTAAATTAGAAAATGCGTATTTAACCTTGTCTCCTTCTTTTCCAGTTTTTATTTCTTTTGAGGATGAAGCATGTTGAACTTGACCATCATAACCAAATGATTTAGCATAAATTTTGTTTCGACTGGTATAAACAAGTTGAAGCGATTTAGGGTTTTTCTCAGCAATAGATATAAATTTTTTAACATAAAATGGCTTGTAAGCTGACCACATTTCAAAGGTTTGGTCCCAAATTAGCTTGCCTTGATGACTAAATTTAGCTACCATGGCATGCGTGTATTGATATCCATCAAAAACTTGATAGGTTTCAGTTCTTGTAGTTGTAACACCGTTAACGGTTGAGGTGACTTGTCTTGTTTCTGTTCGGTAAGTTTCATAATAGGCTTCGCCAATGAAAATATATCCGTCGTCTGTTTTAATTATATCATGCGGGCAAATACTATAGTTAAAAGTAAGCTCCTTTCCTTTATTGGCTTTTTTTCGTTGTTTCTTTTTGATTTTTTCCTGTCTTTTTTCGGGTAAGTAGGACAAAAAGTTTTCAAGGTCCAAAAAGTTATAAAATTCAATTTGATTTATTTTATTTCTTTGAGCGGTGCAAAAAAAGATTCCTTCTGATTGATTAATGTATTTAGAGGAATAGGTTCCTGTGTAGATATATTCATCATCTGTAACTTTTGAAGCTGTTATTTCAACGATGTTTTTATCAATTTCTGCGGTTAAGTTGAATTGATCTTGCTTTTCTCCAAAACTGTTTAAACGGATAACATGAAGATCAGATGCTTTTTTAGATTTTGGTACCTTAACAAAAACATAAATTTCATTGTTTTGTTCTGAAACTTGAAAGTTCTTAACCGAGACTTTTTTCATTTTTGCGCCTTCAATAACTAAAGGTATAAGTCGCTTGGCTCCAGTTTTCCAATTTATAGAAAATAAAAAAGGTTGTTTTTTGGAAACGGCTTTCAAAAATGCAAAATCTCCTATTACGGCCATATCTCGTACACTTGTTTTTTTTGGGAGTACTCCAGATACTTTTTCAATTTCAAGATTGAGTGCGTTTATGGTGACAAGGGTAAAGTTTCCTTTCTTATCCCGAAAAAAGCGATGATTTCGTGTAGAGCTTGTATAGGATTCATCGGAATAGAATTTTTTTCCAAGGTATATACTTTTTGATTTAACACGCTTTAGATTGGTGTCAAATTTTTCATATTTCCATTCTTTTCCTTTTTTACTCGTTTTAGCTGCTCTGGATGAAATAATGAAACCATTTTCTCCAAATTCTAAGATTTTTTCATTTGTGTATCCGTTATTCAATTCGAATTCAATTCTTTTCTTGTAAGAGATTTGTGCGTAACTGAATTGAATTGACAACAAAAATATGCAAGCAAGTAAAATTTTATTTTTCATTTCTATACTTTTTGCAAGTTTAAATAAACCAAATTAAAAGGTGAACGTAATTTTGGTGTTCTATGGATTTAATTTCAGTTTGTCTGCTATGAAATTTGCTGTAATGGAGGTTTTAGATGAACGTATTTCCTCGGTTATTCCGGAGTAGCAAAGAGTTCCTCCGTGCTCTCCACCTCCAGGCCCTAAATCGATTAACCAATTCGCACATTTCATGATTTCTGTATTATGCTCAATAACAATAATGGAATGACCTTGGTCTATTAAAGCATAAAATGATTCAAGTAGTAAATGAATATCATGAAAATGAAGTCCTGTTGTAGGCTCGTCAAAAACAAATAATGTTTTATTACTATTATTGCCTTTGATCAAAAAATAGGCAAGTTTTACTCTTTGAGCCTCCCCGCCAGATAACGTGCTGGACGCTTGTCCAAGTTTAATATAGTCCAAACCTACTTTTTGCAAAGGCAAAAGTTTATTCATCAATTTTCCTTCTAGGGTTGTTTTCCTATTTGGATCGGCATTCTTTTTAAAGAATTCAATGGCCTCATCAATGGAAAGATTCAACACATCATATATGTTTTTTCCTTCATATTCTACTTCTAGAATTTCTTCTTTGTATCGTTTTCCTTTGCATTCATCACAGGTGACTTTAAGATCAGCCATAAATTGCATCTCTATAGTAATGAAACCCTCACCTTGACATTTTTCACATCTTCCATTGGGGACATTTAATGAAAAATGAGATGGTTTATACCCCCTTAATTTAGACATAGGAAGTTTGGTGAATATGTTCCTGATTTCATCGAATGCTTTCACATATGTTGCTGGATTAGAACGCGAGGATTTACCAATTGGATTTTGGTCTACATATTCAAGGGACTCAATCACGGTCAAATCTCCTGATAATTTGTTTGAGCCATCATTGTTTAAATACGCTTTAACGGCTGGAATAAGTTCGTTTTTCACTAAACTCGATTTCCCTGAACCGCTTACTCCTGTAATTACAGTTAAACATTGAAGGGCAAATTCTACTTTTTTAATATTAAGGTTATTGGATGTGCAGTCTCTTAGAGTGATGTGTTTTTTGGGATTTTTCTTTTCGGGAATATTAATGCTCAACTTACCATTTAAGTAGTCAGAGGTGAGGCTTTTTTTCGATTGAAGTAGTTTTTTGTGGTTTCCTTCAAAAACAACTTCTCCTCCATAAATTCCTGCTTTGGGACCAATATCAATGATATGCGATGCTGCTCGCATGATCTCTTCATCGTGTTCAACCACTACTACTGTATTTCCAATTTTATTTAACCCTTTTAACACCTCTATAAGTTGTTGAGTGTCTTTAGGATGTAAACCGATACTTGGTTCATCGAGTACATATAACGATCCAACAAGGCTTGAACCTAGTCTACTAGCTAAATTAATACGTTGTGACTCTCCTCCAGATAAACTATTACTTAGTCTATTAATCGAGATGTATCCAACACCTACGTTGATTAAAAAAGCCAATCGATTGGAAATTTCTTCAATCAATTGTTTGCCAATTGTCCATTCTCTTTTGGTCAGGTTAAGGTTTTGAATAAAATTAAATGCTTCATCAATTGTCATTGATGACACTTCGGCGATGTTCTTAGTGCCAATTTTTATTGCTAATGACTCTTTTTTTAAACGCAGTCCTTTACAATCGTGACAATCAGTACGTCCTTTATAACGCGAAATCATCACCCTGTTTTGAATTTTGTATATCTTTTTTTGTAATTCATCAAAAAAATGATGAATTCCTAGAGTATAAACTGAACCGTTCCAAAGTTGATCTTTTTCTTGTTCACTAAGATTTTTATAGGGGGTATGTACAGGGAAGTTAGTGTGGTGGGCATTTTGAATAAATTGCTTTCTCCATTCCCCAAGTTTCGGCCCTTTCCATGGTGCTACGCAATAGGAGTAAACTGATTCATTTTTATTAGGAATTACTAAGTCCTCACTAATTCCTAATATTTTACCAAATCCTTCACAAGTAGGGCATGCACCTAATGGGCTATTAAAGTTAAACAATTCAGGAGTTGGTGACTGAAATTGAATTCCATCGGCTTCAAGTTTGTGACTAAAATAATGCGTTGTTGGGTGTTCATTTTCATAGGAATCGATCCAACATTCCCCATTCATCTGATCAAAAGCAGTTTGTATTGAATCGGTAATTTGGCTTTCAAAATCTTCTGAATTTTGTTTAGAAAAGCGATCAATAATTAAATCAAAATCACCAGTGGATATTTCTGAAAGTGCTATGAATTTATTGTCAACTCGCCCTCGAGAATATCCAAGTTCAATCAGATTTTGTATTGTTTTCGCTGTTGGATTGTTATATTTTAAGTAGATGATTCCTTTTGTGCCGTCCTTGAGGGAATCAATAAACTTGAATACGTCTTCAATTGTGTCTCGTTTGACCTCTTTGCCAGAAACAGGAGAGATAATTTTTCCTAATCGAGCAAAAAGAATTTTAAGATAATCATATATTTCGGTGGTTGTTCCAACCGTTGATCGGGGATTGCGGGTGATTACTTTTTGTTCAATTGCTATGGCTGGAGAAATACCTTGTATATAATCTACCTCTGGTTTTTCTAGTTTCCCCATGAATTGTCTGGCATAAGAGGATAAACTCTCCACATACCTTCTCTGTCCTTCTGCATAAAGTGTATCAAAAGCTAGGGTTGATTTACCGGAACCGCTAACACCAGTTATTACAGTAAAGGAGTTTCTTGGTATAACTACGTCAATGTTTTTTAGGTTATGCAGTTTTGCACCTTTTATGATAATGTCCTGATCAGACTTTTTGCTTTTCGTTTGTTTAGACATATTTACTGCAAACTACTTGATTTGTTTTTTCATTAAATTATATTTAAATTAAGGTAGCTTTAAAAAAAGTTAAATATTTTTTTAAAGAACTACAATAATTTACATTAGCCTACGTTAATTAAGATACTTACAAGTTTACACCAATTTAAACCGCATTCGCCTATAAAGCATAATTACTCTGATAAAATTTAATTATTAACCTTAAAACAGAGGAATTATGAGCTTAGTAAGTCTTTCCGATCAGGAGTTAGTGAGTGTTTATATTAAAGGTAGTGAAACTGCCCTAGAAGAATTAGTTAATCGTCACCGCTCAAGAATATATTCCTACATTCTTGTCACGATTAAAGATAAATCTCTGGCTGAAGATTTTTTTCAAGATACGTTTATTAAAGTAATTAATACGTTAAAGGGAGGGAAGTATAATGAGGAAGGGAAGTTTTTGCCGTGGGTGATGAGAATTGCTCATAATTTAATGATTGATCATTTTCGAAAACAAAAGAAATTCAGAAAGGTGAGTGGACGGAGCAGAGATAATGAGGAGTTGGATATTTTTAACACAATTAAGTACGAAGAGTTAAATGTTGAGGAGAGATTGGTTAAAACTCAAATCAAGAGTGATGTAAAGGAGTTAATAGAACGATTACCTGAGGAGCAAAAAGAGGTGGTTAAACTGCGTCATTACTATGATATGAGTTTTAGTGAAATTTCTAAATATACGAATGTAAGTATCAATACAGCATTGGGAAGAATGAGGTATGCCTTGATTAATTTGAGAAAAATGGTTGAAGAACATGGTGTTTCATTAGAACTGTAAAAAAATGTTAAAAGTTTGGCAATAAAGTTTTTTAAGATTCGTTTTTGATTAAAATAATCATCTAAAATTAAGTTTATGGCTAAACAATACACTAAGGAAATTTCAACATCGAAAACAAAAAGTGAAAACCAATTAAATAATCCAGAAATCGGTCCAAAAAAAGAAACAATCGCTTTTATTTTAAATTACTCTAAAAGTATTTCAATTGAAGAAAGTGAAAATTTGGGTAAGTTATATTTAATCTTGAATTAGAGAGACAATAAATACTGCTTCTTTTATTACCAAAAGAACAATTTTTGAATAGTTTCGTAGTACTCAGACAGTTTATTGTTTTTTGCTATGAAAAAACTTGTGCTCATAATTTCCTTTTTGATCGTGTGTTTTATTGCACCTTCTTTTGTTTGGGCTCAAAATGTTCCTGCCCCGCAAAGTTTGGTAGTTTCATTAACCGGTTATCGAGATGCCCAAAATGCACTAAAATGCAAATTGTATTATATGGTCACTCTTCCTTCTGATCCATCGGTTATTGAAAATATTCACCTAATTCTCGAAAAACCGCTTGATGAAGGCGGGTTTGAAGTTATTTCTGATTTAATTGTACCCTTTGATTGGACAAAAGCACAACAAACGGAAGGGGTGGTTAGTTTTTACACAACGCGAAATTTGCTGTACATAGGTATAGGGGAGTTTGATTTATTAAGACAATACCAATGTAAGATTGCATTTTTGGATGAGTTAGGCCAAAAAAGTCGGTACGCTATTTATAAAAAATAGATTCTATCGCAATAAAGACTATTTTATTTCGTTCTAATCATATTCTACAAAAAATTCGGGGGCATGTTAAGGAACGTATTATTCTATATAGGGATACTTATATCGCTATTTTCAGCTGCAAATAATAATTTGCAATATCATAAAATTAAATTTCCAACAGGGGTTATTAAACTTACGGAATCAGTTATGAAGCAAGCTTCAGATATTTACAATAGTTTGCCTGAACGTAATTTCACCCGGATTCGACTAGAGGGAGAAGACGAAGAGCATTGGGCAAAATTTGATAAAATACAATTAGCGAAAAAAAGAGCCTTCTCGATTCGTGAATTTTTCATGGGCATTGGTTGTGCATCTAAAAATGTTAAACTTGATTTATCTGGAGGGATGAGCATTCTGTTATTTAAACCAAAAGCCTTTTACTCCATGAGTGGTCGTATCAATTTAAACAAAATTGAACAGCAGTGTTTTAAGATTAATACGAATGAACAGTCTTACTTTAAAACGAAAAGTGGTAATATTTTTGTGTTCAAACCAAATTCCTTTATTTCAGAAAATGGATTTATTGTAAATGGTGAAGTAAACATATGCGTTTGGGAGTTTTTTAAGCAAAAGGATATGATTGTTAGTGAGTTAACATCTGGAGGGGAAGACGAGGTATTGGAAACTGCTAGTACTTTTTATATTCAAGGATTTCAGGATAAAATGAAATTAAAGTTGCAAAACGGGAAGTCGTACAAAATATATTTGAATCGTCCTGAAGATGCTGATGGTTTTAAAGCCTATTATGGAACTGTTCAAAATGGTAATGTGAAATGGCTTGAAGATAAGAGGTCTTATGCTTACACGAGTATGTTTGATGAGGGCGAGTTAATGGAAAAGAGGAGCGAAAGCAGCACGTTTAAAGTTCGTTCTAACGATGAAGAGAATGAAAAAATGTCACCTAAAAAACTACTTTTGACTGGCAAAAGGATTGGATGGATAAATTGTGATCGTATTGTAAATGTTAAAAACCCAAGCGATCTGGATATTGTCTTAGAAGGAGTAAATGAGGAGTTTACGGTTCGAATGGCCTTGAATAGAAGAAATGCTATTGTTCCCGGATTATTGAATTCAAATTATAGCAATCAATATAAGTTTTCAAAAATACCTTCAGGTGAATCGGGTCATGTTATCGCTTACAAGTCAGTTGAGGGTGGATATATGGTAGCTTATTCTCAGGTTACTATTGGGTTTATAAAATCAGTAAATCTTAAGCCTGCATTTAAATCTCAGAAAGAGTTTGAAGTTTTGTTGGAATCCTTCTTACATTAGAGTATAAATTATTTGTATGGATAAGAGTGTAATTCAATTTGAGCGCCTATTGAATATTATGGATGATTTGAGGGAAAAATGTCCTTGGGATAAAAAACAAACTCTTGAATCACTTCGTCATTTAACAATTGAGGAGACGTATGAGTTGTCTGATGCAATTATTGAAAATGATTTAGATGAACTAAAAGGTGAAATAGGAGATCTTCTTTTACATATGGTTTTTTATGCGAAGATTGCGAGTGAAAAAAAAGCGTTTACTATTTCAGACGTGTTAGAGTTCTTGTGTGAAAAGCTTATTCGTAGGCATCCACATATTTATGATGATGTTCAAGCTTTATCAGAGGAGGAGGTGAAATCCAATTGGGAGAAGATAAAACTCGAAGAGAAAGGGAAATTAAAGAAAAAGAAATCAGTATTAGAGGGACTTCCTAAGAGTATGCCTTCCTTAGTCAAAGCGATAAGAATACAGGATAAGGTAAAAGGAATTGGTTTTGATTGGGATAATAAAGATCAAGTTTGGGACAAGGTGAAAGAAGAATTAAATGAATTCAAAGAGGAAATAGATGCCTGTGATCAAGAAAACATGGAACAAGAGTTTGGTGATTTAATGTTTTCATTGGTGAATTATGCTCGTTTTGTTGGGATTAACCCAGAGGATGCACTCGAAAAAACGAATAAGAAATTTATAAACCGATTCACAATTATGGAAGAATCGATAAACAGGGAAGGAAAAGACCTAAGAAATATGAATCTTCAAGAGATGGATGTATACTGGGAAAAGGCGAAACGCACTTGAGTCGATTAAAAAAATCTTAATGCCGTTCTTTTACATTCCGATCGTGTTAAGTAGGCTAAGTCATAATTTATTTCTAAATAAACCACAGCACTCAACGGATTGGTTGCTTTGTAATCTTCAAATTGAAATCCTGGCTCGTAAGAATCCAGTTCTTGATTGTTAATAGGATAATATACGGTTTGGTCCTTTCCACCTTTATCAGAAATTAAGTCTTGTAGTCCATAATGGACGCGAAATCCTAAAACGAGATACGTGTTTTGAGATCCTAAAAGAAAACTTCCAAAACCTACAACTGCACCGAAATTTGTGGAGTTGAAATTGTCTTTTACATCCCTTTCAACTGAACTTCCTGAGGCGTCAGTTGTTTCATTAATTTTACCCATAAATGAAAATTGCGGTCCAATTTCAAAGAAGCTTCCGTTGTCACTGTTGTGTCTAAACAACAATGGAAGGTCAAAAGAACTGTAGCGCACAGTCTTGTTCCATTTTGTTCTAACATCACCGTTTGTCACAGTGTTTAATTCGGGTTGAAATAAGTATCGCTGACTTGATCCCTTGTGCAAGAAGTCAAGTGTGATTTGATAGTTCATGTTAAAGTTTAGACCAACTTTTCCTCCAAAAGTATATGCTGGAGATAATAAATGTTCAACAGTTGTATTGTTCCAAACATTCGGGTTAACAAGTGCAGAACTTCCATAACCTCCTTTAATTCCAGTGTCTACCCATCCCTGTGCAAAAGAATTTAATGAAATGGACAATGAAAAGACGGTAAACAGCAAAAATCTCATATCTTAGTTGTAATATTGAAATCACGAAAATACATATTTTATTTAGGATAAATGGGACAATTATTAGGTAAAGTCGCCTTGATAACAGGTGCGTCAAGAGGTATAGGAAAAGCAATCGCGCAAAAGTATGCTTTAGAGGGTGCTAAAGTGGCCTTCACGTATTTAAGTTCAGAGGAAAAAGCAAGAGCTTTTGAAGAAGAATTAAAGGCTGCTGGTGTAGAAGCAAAAGGGTATAAAAGCAATGCAGGAGATTATGCACAAGCTGAAGAATTAATTGCTAATATCGTTAAGGATTTTGGAGGGTTAGATATCATTGTGAACAATGCAGGGATTACGCGAGATAATCTTCTTATGAGAATGTCGGAGGAGCAGTTTGATGAGGTAATTGCTACAAATTTAAAATCAGTATTTAATACAACAAAAGGAGCGTTAAGAACGTTTTTGAAAGCGAGAAAAGGTTCAATTATTAATGTTGGATCAGTTGTTGGTGTAAATGGAAATGCTGGACAGGCAAATTATGCTGCTTCTAAAGCGGGTATATACGGTTTTACAAAATCTGTGGCAAAAGAATTAGGGTCAAGGAATATACGATCTAATGCAATTGCGCCAGGATTTATTGCTACAGAAATGACGGAAGTATTAGGAGAAGATGTTGTGGCAGATTGGATTAAAGGAATTCCTTTGCAAAGGCCAGGTCAAGCTGAAGAAGTTGCTGATTTATGTGTTTTTTTAGGTTCTGATCGAAGTGCCTATATTACTGGTCAGGTTATTAATATTTGTGGCGGAATGTCCATGTAATTTTTTAAAAAAAGTCCATTGAATATAGAATCTTCTGTTTTAGCAGTATTAACCAGCGTTATTGTTGGGATCTCTGCTGCTGCAATATTTTATTTCAAAGACAAAAAAATAAAAGAGGCGGCACAAGGAATTCGGATTATTCTTTTCATGTGTCGCTTTTTTATTGTGAGTATTCTTATTTTTTTCCTTTTCGCTCCTCTTTCTGTGAGTAAAAAGGAAACAATTCAGGATCCTATTTTTCCTGTATTAATAGATAATTCAAGATCCATTTCATTGATGGATTCTGCTTTCTCGAATGAATTTAGCCTTTTTGAGAATCAGTTAAAGAAAACGTTAAATGGGGTTGATATTAAAATGCTTCCTTTTTCATCGAGGATTAATATTGGGGACTCTTTAACATTCAATCGTCAGGGAACAAATTTGTCCGCTACTTTAAATGGACTAGATGATCTTTTCCCAAGTAGTAATATAGGAGGAGCTTTATTGATATCCGATGGTATATTAACTCAAGGTGAAATGAATATTCCAACTAAGGAATACCCATTTTATACCATTGGAGTAGGAGACTCTTCATCCTTTCCTGACGCTAAAGTAAAAAAGGCCTTTCATAATGACGTTGTTTATTTAAAAAATGAGTTTTCTGTTGAGTCTGTGCTTAGTTTTGAAGCGTGTGAAGGTCAGCCTCAGTTAATTCAACTTAAATTCCAAGGCGATGTGGTTGATGAGCGTACTTATACTCCCACAAAAATGAAGGATTTTTTCAAGTTTAAATCCCTTATTAGTGCAAAAGAAAAAGGCGTTTATCCTCTAGAGGTAACAGTGAGTAATACACAAAAAGAACAATCAATTGATAACAATAAGCTGATTCATTTCATTAAGGTAAAGGAGAAGAAACAAAAAATATTAATGGTTTATGATTTTCCTCATCCAGACGTCCGATTGACAAAAACTGCTCTATTTGGCCTAAGTCATTTAGAGGTGGTTTCTACAAATTTTACTGATCGATTAAAAGACTGTGCAGAGTATAACGCTGTCATTATGATCGGTAATGCGACAAAAAATGAAGATGTAAAATATTGGTTGGAAAAAATAAAAACGTCTAAAACAGGTTTTATTTGGGTCACAGGATCAAAAGGGTCGTTTAATAATGAGTTTGTGAAATTTGTGCGATTGGATAACTCAAATGATGATGTTGGGCTTTGGTTGCCTAACCAATTTTCGTTATTCAAACGAACAGATGGCATCAAGACGCTTCTTGAAGGAAACCAAAGAGTAAATATGCCTTTTGGAAAATGGGTAATACAAGGCGAATCAACTTCTCTTGCAAAACAGACTATCAATGGTGTCCAAACTGACTATGATGCGATTGCCTTTTCTCATCATCAGGGCGTCTCTTTTTGTATGTTTTTAGGTGAGGGATATTGGAGATATGGTTTAAGAGGCGAGAAGATAATGTCCAGTTTGTTACACAAAGCCATTGATTTTGTTTCAGTCCATATTGATAATTCTAAGCTAAAAATTAATGGCTTTGATGAATTTCTTCAGGGTGAAGACGTGTCGTTTGAAGCTATATATCGAAATCAGTCGAATGAGCTTGATAATTCTGGAGAATTGAAATCAATATTGATAAGGAATGATTCCATCGTTGAGCAATCAAATTTTTTAAAGACAGACTCAGCTTACAGAATCAATTTTGGATTACTTATCCCGGGAGTATATAAAGTAAAGGTTGAAATTGAAAAAGGCGGTCAACAATTAAAACGAGAAAAAAGATTTATCGTTAAAGAAATTAAAGTGGAATCAGAACATTTGTCTTCAAATTTTGAAAGATTAAGATTGATTTCAGACAAAGGAACATTTAATTTATGGAAAGATAGGGATCAAACATTATCTGATCTCTTGGAATCAAATAGATTTAAGTCGATTACTTATGTGGAATCAATCACGGATTTATTGCTTAAGCATTCATGGATGTTATATTTTCTTATAGGTTTGATAAGTATTGAATGGTTAATTAGGAAATGGCAAGGAACAATTTGAAAATAGGAATAGTTTGTTATCCAACATTTGGAGGAAGTGGAGTAATTGCTACTGAGTTGGGTTCCGCATTAGCGAATAATGGACATGAGGTCCATTTTATCACATCAAGTCAACCTGTAAAATTAAATGTGTTTGAAAAAAATATATTTTTTCATGAAGTAGTGTTAAACCCGTATCCGCTATTTCAACATCAACCTTTTGAGGTTGCTTTAACCAGCAAAATTGTAGAGGTAGTTAAATATGAAAAACTTGATTTATTACATGTGCATTATGCAATTCCTCACGCATCCGCAGCATATTTAGCAAAACAAATTTTAAACGAGCAAGGAATTAAAATCCCTTACATAACAACGCTTCATGGAACCGATATTACCTTAGTTGGTAAGGAGCCTGAATTTGAACCTACTATATCTTTTGCGATTAACCAGTCAGATATAGTCACCTCTGTATCAGAAAGCTTGAAAAAAGACACATACAATCATTTTAACGTATCCAAGGAAATTCAAGTTGTTCCGAATTTTGTTTGTGTTTCTAAATTCAACAATAAGGAATCTGATTGTAAAAAGGCTGTTTTTGCTCCTGAAGGTGAACGTATTTTAATGCACATTTCTAATTTTCGAAAAGTAAAGAGAATACAGGATATCATTAAAATTCATGCACGAGTAAATAAGGAGATAGCGACTCGTTTGATTTTAATAGGAGATGGCCCCGAGCGCTCAAGTATGGAGCGGTTAGCAAGAGAACAAAACGTAGAAGATTCCACATATTTTTTGGGCAAGATAAAAGAAACAGAAAAGGCTCTTTGTTCAGCAGATGTTTATTTAATGACTAGTGAAACGGAAAGTTTTGGTGTTTCTGCATTAGAAGCCATGGCTGCAGGTGTACCTGTTATTTCTTCTAATACCGGTGGGATTCCCGAAGTCAATGAGCATGGAAAAACGGGCTTTTTAAGTGATGTTGGTGATGTAGATGATATGGCTAAAAATTTGCTAAACCTTCTGAAGGATGAAGCTCTTTACAATCAAATATCCTTAAATGCTTTTCAAAAAGCGAAAAGGTTTAATATTTCCAATATTTTACCATTATATGAAAGACTCTACAAAGACTTATTATTAAAGCTTTAAACTCTAAACTTAAATCATTACTTTTGCACCTTATTCAATTTTATGAACAACGAGTTAATAGATATTATTGGACCTATTCTAAAGGATGCAGGTGAGAAAATTATGGAGATATACAATGCAGATGAAAACATTGCTGTTGATCATAAGGATGATAATTCTCCACTCACACTAGCGGATTTGGCTTCCAATAAAGAAATTGTCTCAGGTTTAGAATCAAGTTTCGATTATCCTATTGTTTCAGAAGAATTAGAAAGTATTTCATTCGAAGAAAGAAAGGAATTTAAAAAATTCTGGTGTGTGGATCCACTCGATGGCACAAAAGAATTTATAAATCGAAATGGAGAATTTACTGTGAATATAGCTTTGATAGAAAACGGTGTGCCAACTTTTGGAGGAATCTATGTTCCTGTAAAAGATGTGTTTTACTTTGGTATACATGGCCTTGGTGCATTTAAAAAAGAAGGTGAGGATGAGTTGAAAGAGCTTAAAGTTAATACCAATAAAGGAGATTGGATTGCTGTTGGGAGTAAATCTCATGCAAAACCTGAAGAGCAAGCCTATTATGAGGAAATTGGTGTAAAAGAAACGTTTTCTGTAGGCTCTTCATTGAAGTTTTGTATGGTTGCAGAAGGAAGTGCGGATTTGTATTATCGATCTGGGCCAACAATGGAATGGGATATTGCTGCTGGACATGCAATAGTTAGAGCCGCTGGTGGAGAAGTATATAAAAATACCGATTGTACAGAAATATTTACCTACAATAAAGAGAATTTGTTAAACGGTCCTTTTTTGGCTACCAGTACAAGTAAATTGAAGTAACGTGCAAGAAAATATTTTCCCCATAAAAGATACTTTGCTTCAACAAGCAGATAAAGAAAAGCTAAATGGTCACAAAGGTTTAGTCTTGTGGATGTTTGGTTTATCAGGTTCAGGTAAAAGTACAATTGCAAGAGCTTTGGAAAATGAATTGTACTCAAGAGGTATTCACACAAAACTTCTTGATGGTGACAACTTACGAGCTGGTGTAAATAATAATCTTACATTTTCTCTTGAAGATAGAATTGAGAATATCCGGAGATCTGCTGAAGTAAGTAAGTTGTTCATGGAAAATGGAGATGTTGTGATATGCTCACTGGTAAGCCCTACAAAAGCCATTAGAAAACAAGCTGAAGAAATTATTGGTGAAGGATTTAGAGAGGTTTATGTAAATGCTCCGTTCGATGTTTGTGCTAAGAGAGATGTTAAAGGGCTTTATAAAAAAGCATTGGCTGGAGAAATCAAAAATTTCACAGGGCTTGATTCTCCCTTTGAAGGTTCTGAAAATCCTTTTATTGAATTAAGAACGCACGAAAAGGATTTAGAAACCTGTAAAAACGAATTAGTCGAGATAGTATTAAAAGAAATTCAACTTTAGTTATGTCATATACACTAAGTCATTTAGAACAGCTTGAGTCAGAAGCTATTCATATTTTTAGAGAAGTAGCAGAACAGTTTGAAAACCCAGTGTTGTTATTTTCCGGAGGAAAAGATTCTATAACAATGGTTCATTTGGCCTATAAAGCATTTTATCCTGCCAAAATACCATTTCCATTTTTACATGTAGATACAGGGCACAATTTTCCAGAAGCATTAGAGTTTAGAGATAATCTTGTAAAGCGATATGGTGTTCGTTTGGATGTTGGGTTGGTTCAAGACTCAATTGATCGTGGAACTGCTCAGGAGAAACCTGGGATCAATCCATCAAGAAATCAACTTCAGTCTATCACCTTATTGGAAAAATTAGAAGAAGGTGAATATGATGCTGCTTTTGGAGGTGGAAGAAGAGACGAAGAAAAAGCAAGAGCTAAAGAACGTTTTTTCTCGCATAGAAATGATTTTGGTGAATGGGATCCTAAAAATCAAAGACCAGAGCTCTGGAATCTATACAATGGAAAAAAAGCAATGGGTGAATCCTTTCGAGTTTTTCCAATCTCCAATTGGACAGAGATGGATGTTTGGCAATACATTAAAAAAGAAGAAATTGAACTGCCTTCAATTTACTTTTCACATAAAAGAAGTGTAGTTGATCGAAAAGGAGTTTTGATTGCAGAGTCTCCATACAATACTTTGTTAGAAGGAGAAAAGTATGAAGAAAGAACGATTCGATACAGAACCTTGGGGTGCATGACCATAACTGGTGCAATAGAAAGTGATGCAGATGACTTAGATAAAGTTATTCAGGAAGTTGCCTCTGCCCGTCAAACTGAACGCGGAAATAGAGCAGATGATAAAGTTTCTGAAGCAGCAATGGAGGAAAGAAAGAAACAAGGATATTTTTAATTTGATCATCGGGACAGTATTCCATCAATGATTGTTATTTGATAAAACGTAAACTATGGACACACAAGGATATTTAGATATGGACCTGTTGAGATTTACCACAGCAGGAAGTGTTGATGACGGAAAATCAACATTAATAGGTCGATTAATGTATGATTCAAAATCAATTTTTGAAGATCAAATTGAGGCGATTGAGGAATCTTCCAAAAAGCGAGGAGATGAGCAAGTGAATTTGGCCTTACTTACCGACGGGTTAAAAGCAGAGCGAGAGGCCGGAATTACTATAGACGTTGCTTATCGTTATTTTGCAACACCTAAACGAAAGTTTATCATTGCAGATACACCAGGGCACATTGAATATACGCGTAACATGGTTACGGGTGCTTCAACAGCAAATTTGGCGATCATTTTAATAGATGCCAGAAATGGTGTTATAGAACAAACGTGTCGTCATTCCTTTATTGCAAATATGTTGGGTATCAAACATATTGTCGTATGTGTCAATAAAATGGATTTAGTAGAATTTTCTCAAGAACAGTTTGAAAAAATCAAGGCACAGTATGAGGAATTCTCTGCAAAGCTAAATGTTCCTGATATTAGATTTATTCCGATTTCAGCACTTAAAGGTGATAATGTTGTGTCAAGATCTGACAATACTTCGTGGTACAAAGGATTAACCTTAATGGAAACATTGGAAACTGTTGAGATTAATGCTGATATCAATTTCGAAGATGGTAGATTTCCCGTTCAACGAGTTATTCGTCCTCAATCTGAAAAATTTCATGATTTTAGAGGATTTGCAGGTAAAGTAGAAGGAGGAGTTTTTAAAGTAGGTGATTCGATTACAGCACTTCCATCTGGTACATCATCTACGATTAAAAAGATTTACTTAGGGGAAAAAGAAATTCCTGAGGCCTATCCACCGATGAGTGTAACATTTACGCTTCATGATGAAATTGATATTACTCGTGGTGATCTTATTGCCAAAACAGACAATTCACCAAGTGTAGTGAAAGAGTTAGATGTCATGCTATGTTGGATGAATGATAAACCTCTTGTATCCAGAGGAAAGTATACTGTTCGTCATACGTCAAACGAAACGATGGGTATGGTTTTAGACGTTGACTATAAAGTAGACATTAATACTCTTACTGAAATTAACGAGGACAAGACAGTTGGGAAAAACGATATTTGTAGAGCTAAAATTAAGGTTTCCAAACCTTTAATGGTTGATTCATACTCAAAAAATAGAGGTACAGGGTCCATTATCTTAGTGGACAATGGAACGAATGAAACAGTTGGCGCAGGTATGGTATTGTAACCTTTTAAATATATTAATTTTTGAAGGGGCTTTAATAGCCCCTTTTTTTATGACTAAATGTTTTATTTAAGTAAATAAAGGGTTGTTTTTTTATTTAGAAGCTTATTTATCAGTAGATTAAAAGATGAGCAGAAAAAAAATAAAAAAAACATGAATAAACATTTGGATGTTAAAAACGCTTTGTTGTATCTTTGGCCTCCCGTTTTCGGGAATACGTTCGTTTAATATTAAAACAAAGAGAAGTAAATTTTTTTTGGGCATTAATTTTTGTAATTCAGAAATAGTTCATTAAATTTGCGCTCCCGTTTTGAAAACGGACATGAA